>Ga0072500_138385_pt1 | contig 21579 bp, 23 predicted proteins | sample GBScelen77Swater_FD_63803 | JGI IMG/M metagenome (GOLD analysis project Ga0072500, IMG submission 63803) | Hot spring microbial communities from Great Boiling Spring, Nevada - cellulolytic enrichment S 77C v2 (version 2) | ecosystem: Environmental > Aquatic > Thermal springs > Hot (42-90C) ...
TTTGACGAAGCAGGTAAGATAAAGGTGTTTTTCAAGGTGTTAGAAGGCTGTTTCGAGATGTTCTATAAAGAGGATGAGGAGGCTATGTATCCTCCTCATATAAGGAGGACCGACTACGGTAGAAGGTTCTACTTCTGCTCCTCATGCGGGACAGGTTATTATGACGCCGATAAATGCCCGGTATGCGGGACAGACGAGGAAGAAAGGTAAAAAGAGGGGGGATGGCGGGGACAAACCGAGGGTAAACCTTGATTTTGAGGGGTTAGAATAGGTTAAGGGTTAGACTATAGTCTATATCCCATGAGGGCGTTTGAACAGGATGGCTCCCTCTGTGAAGCTGACCTCGTAAACCTCGTTGACCTCAAGCTTTACGTTTAGCATGTCGTATTCCTGCTCGGTTATGTAGAGGATTATCTTCGGGAAGAAGCTTTCACGGGTTAAGGGCATCAACCCCATTGACTGAAGTTGCAGCATGGCCGTCTGCAGCATCCTTTGAACCATCACCGACTCCTCGCCCCCAGGCATCGGCTGGAAACCGGTGCCGCGCCTAACCTCGACCAGCTCTATTATCTTACCAGGCCTCATTGTCTCAGGGTCTGTGTAGCTTGTTATCCTCTGAACCTTAACTAGGACCAAAACACCCATAAATCCCCAGCTGAGGTATTTTAGGTTATCAAGATCGACCAAAACAACCTGTCTATATCCGAACTGTTGTTAAAAACGTAGATTTCTGCTGGCTGTTCTGAGAAACAATGGTATAAACACGTAATCGATGATCTCTACGGGAAATTCAAAGGTTTTCTCAAAAGATATTCATGCCTGGCACAGCGAAAATTATACGCAAGTCTGCCTCTATGTAAACGGATGTCCTAAGCTTCCTCCTCAACCTCCCCCTCAATCTCCTCAAGAAAACGCGTGTATTCGTCGGCGTCCATGAGCTTCTCCACCTCCGATGGGTCCGACATCTCGATTTTTGCAATCCATCCATCCTTGTAGGGTGATTCGTTTATAATCTCCGGGTGGTCGAGGAGTTTTGAGTTGACCTCCACTATTTTGCCTGAGACAGGTGAGAAGATGTCTGAGGTTGATTTAACCGACTCTACGGTGCCTAAAACCTCTTTGGCTCTTATCTTGATGTTGGTGTGTGGGAGCTCGATGTAGATTATCTCACGGAGTTTTTTCTGCGCATAGTCAGTTATCCCGACTACTGCGTATTTCTTATCAACCCTAACCCATTCATGGTCCCTCGTATAGAACAGGTCTTCAGGTACCTCATACCTCTCTGCCATGCTGCAACAAACCTACCCAAAAAACTGCAATATATAGCTCTTTAATGTGTTTGTTTAGGCACTATGGAGGGCGTCTGCAACCGCGTCATAATCCCATGGTAATACCGGCGAAACCTGTCGGAAATCTGTCCTAGAAAGGCGGAGAAAAGGCTTTAAAACCCTTCCTCACAAATAGCTACGAACGGAAATGGCGAAAGAATTACTGGTTGTTGAGTCAAGAGTCAGGGAAGCCCTACCGGAAGGGATTAGGCTAAGCAGCGACGCACTCGAGGGCCTCGACGGGGTTGTCCGTGAGATACTGTCCAAGGCGGTCAAACGGTGTCAAGCCAACGGAAGGAAGACGATTATAAAAGAGGACTTTTAAAACCCGTCCGCAGTAGGGCGCGATATTTTTTCGGCTAGGGTGTAGCAGATATTCTCCATACGGGTTCCGGTTTTTAACGCTCTGTCTTTTTTTCGTGACCAAGTGGTTTGAAGCGAGGTTTTAGTTTCTCCAGAATCTGCGGAAGTGTTGTGTACTCCATCTCTTCATGCCCCAGCCTAGCCGGCTCGAACTCACCCATCGTCCTGAGGTACAGCGCGATCTCGGCTGCTTTCAGGCGGACATGGTCCCAGAAGGGGTCTTCAAACAGGTCTGCAGGCTCTACGCCGTCTACGCCAACCAGTTTACCGTTGCTTACCTGCCAGCCCATAGCGATAACCCTCGGCGGGCCGTCGAAATAGCTCACCGTATTCTGTTCTTTCTTGAAAGAAACAGGTATCAGCGGCCCCCTATGGGACCCGCGCATCCAGCCGCTGACAAGGGGCGGGATTGCGAAGGCGCTTAAAACCTCGCCCACAGCCGGGAACCCTGCCTGTGCCCTAATCACGCACACGGGGTCGTCTTTCCCAACATACCTGCCGGCAATTAGACTCAGCCTCGTAGTGCTGGCGGCTGCGGCCGGCTCCCCGTCCACCGCCCTGTATATCTTTGATATCGCATAGCGGCCGGGTGTCCCTATCAGGCCTATTAGGTCATACATCTCCTCAGGGGTTTTAAGCGTGACGACCTTCGACTCGACTAGGTCCAGCACCTCGAACTTGAACCCGTCATGGAGCTTGGGGTCGATGACAAGTCCCGCGGTGTTGTCAGGTGATGCGAAAATTCTGTATAGAGGGATGTTCCACGCACCCGGCTCAGTCTTGTCTGCAGCCAGAACAATAACCGGGTCCGAGCCCCTTTCATCGAACTCTATCTCAGCAACTCCAGGCCCCAGCCCGCGGACATTTCCGCTGAAGGCATCGCTCAACAGGTCCTGTCCAGCCCCGTAAAGCTTCAACCGCTTCGCTACTTTCTCAGTTATCTCCTTGAAGATGTTCCAAGCAAGACCGTGAACCTCGGTGTTGTCCAAGCCTTTACTGTGGGCCATAACCAGTATTATGTCGTCGCCGCAGTGTGTTACATACCCTGAGCCGAGGAGCCCTGTTTCCTCGGCCTCCCTCAGTTTTGCTGTAGCATAGCTAAGCATTTCACGATGTGGCCTGTGGTGTCCCACAACGCTTCCAACATCTGCCTTGATTACAGAGACAGTGGTCCTCATTTGCTTTCATGTTATTGATTTTTTCCTCGGTAAAAGCTCTTACTCCACAAAGTCCTGTAGGCTAGGTAGGTTAGAAGGCACGCTGTAAGCAGCACTGAGACCCTAAGGGACGCCAGCGCCTCAGGGTTGTCCAGCACGTAGACCGTAAGGGTTGTATCCCTGACCACCGTGTACGTTGTGGCCGAGAAACTCGGAGGCTTTACAGCTCGCACCACATACGTCTGGCTCGGCAAAAGTAACGGCTGCTCGTCGGGGTAGGAGTATGCCTCTCCATTTATTTCCAGAAACCTCTGACCCCTGTAAATGGAGTTGTTCGGGTAGACTAGTTGAAAAACAACCCTGTGCAGGTTAAGTGTTATGTTGAGATGTGCTCCGGGGAAGAAGACTACGGGGACTTTGACAGAGGCGCCCGGCAGTTTAACATCAATCTCTCCTTCCCGCACGGGGGTGACATAAGATAGGTTGTTGTACTCGGTGACAACGAGGTTGTTGACGTAGACCACCCTAGCCAAGCCTCCTATTCTAGTCCATGAAGAGTCCGGCATATTGAGGCTGTAGTCCTCAAGCACCTCTTCATGGGTTTTGTCGTAAAATGTGACGGTTGCCGCAGGAGGCCTCAGGTTTACAAACCAAACATCCCCTAACGGGTTGCCGATGATGAGGGTTTGGTTCTTTGTGGCAGCGGCCTCGAAACTAACTCCCATGACACGGCTTAGGCCCGGTAGTGTGTTTAACGACTTCGGGACGACAACGACTTCCTTCTCATACAGCACGCGGTTATCGGTTGTGGAGACCAGCCTTACAACATGGGGGCCGTAGGAAAGCGGCCGGAGACCAGATGGCCCACCCGAGAACGCCTCAGGCAGGGTTACTGTGAAGATTGAGGTGTTGTTCTCAGCCTTTGACTGGACAAGCTTGGACATTACCAGCTGGTCTATTGTGATGCTGTAGGGCCTTTGCTGAAGTAGGCCGCTGTAGACGAGTGGCCCGGCTCTACGCAGCAGGTCAAAACGCGCCAGAGACATGTTTATATTATCCAACCTTATCTCAACAGAAGAGCCCGCACACACCACATCAACCCATTTTTTATCGACAAACAGTGCAAAGCCTTGAGTTAGGGCGTAAGCGTCAAACTTCACTTCTTCAGGTGTGAGGCTGATGGAGACCGTGAAGCCGGGCTTTACAACGATGTCTTCAACTGTCACACGTGTTGTTAAGCCGTTGTCCGTGGTCAAAACCCATTCACCAACGTCTGCTGCTGTAAAACTCCGTAGCTGGCGTGGTGAGCCGTCGGGAACGTAGAACCTCTCAACAGCCCCCGAAGGCGACTTCAGCTCCAAGAAACCGTTTCTACCCAGGAGCTTGACGGCAAGCGTCTCGCCCACGTTGAAACTCAGCGAACCGCCGTCGAGAAACGGCAGCATCTGCTCGCCCCCGTAACCAATCAGCCAAACTGCCTGAAGCTCTGCATGCGGCTGTACAGAGAGGATTAGGAGGGTTAGCAGCAGGATGTTATGCATTCAACCACCTTACGATTATAGCTGCCGCCAAAGTCAGGAGGGAGACAACCCCTAGAAGCAGAGCCGGTGTCAGCCACGGGTAGAGCGTCACGGTAAACACACCAAGCCCCATCAAGGCTATCGCCGTAAAAAATGCAGCAAGCCACTCTGACGTAATATGCGGCGGCCCCTCGGATTTAATCGATATGGATAACAGGAGGGCTATTGTTGCGGCCCCCGTTATGGTAGACATCAGGAATATGGGCGGGTTTTGCTGCGGGATTATGTTGACGACGTCCCCTCCGAAAACTCCGATGAGGTTCCTCACCAGCGTTGTAAAGACGGCCTCAGGCTTTGTGTTTCCCCCTTCGACCACTGCGTACAATAAGGTTGCGAATACGTAGGCCGTGAAATACCCTGTGAGAAGTCCTGAGAGGTTTTTGCTGTTGTAGGCTGCTAAAGTGAAGACTATGGGTGAGATGAGCACGTAGCCTGTTGCGAGACCGAGGAAAGGTGCCGGGTCCCCGTTGAACAGGAGGTAAACGGTGTAGGCGGCTGGTAGGTAGACAAGGCCAACTCCAGCCCATTTCAACCTATCGGTAGACGTTATCAAGACGAGTGAAATGGCGCCTAAAACCATGTAGTAGTTGGAGAAATCGGTTTTAAGATATGTGAGCAGCGAGATAGCCAAAGGCGGCAGGACCGCTGCTAAACGAACTGTTCTGCTGACAATCATGCCGCAGCCCTCAAAACCCTGTGGAGGTGTGCGAGATAGCTGGGTAAACTGTGCTGGCTAATTTTTGCGACATTAGCTGTATGCAGAAATTTCTCAACCCTCATGTCCTCAAGAATGGCAAGCGCTCGCCTTATGCCGTCGTCAGCATCCAGCATAGGTATGAGCGTGAAAAAAACACCGCCCGTCCTTCTAACCTTTCCCGTGAATGTTAAAAGCTGTTCAGGTCTTACGTTGACAAGTCTCCCAATCAGAAAAACCACGTCAAACCCGTTGATTTCCTCGGTTTCTTTCACAAAGTCGTAGGCTGTCACGGGCCTTGCAGCGGTCAGGAAGTAGGCCAGCTTCTCTAGGTCCGCGGTACTGTGCACTGTGAGTGTGTTGCTGCCGGTTTGGCCCAGCAGTTTTACGGCGACGACATCCCCCGACTCCACCATGGCTTTCGCAACACCTATGACTGAGGCAAACACAGAGTCGAGTAAGGTAGGATTTCCCACCAAGCTACCCTTGGTTACCTCAACTAAAAACAGTATCCTCAACCTATTGACTCTGTCGAACTTCTTCACGTATAGCTCCCCATCCATCCTCGCGGTTCTCCGCCAGTCAACGGCCTTGAGGGGCTGCCCCTCCTCATACTCGCCTACCTCCCTGAAAACATCCTCCACCCCGTGTTTGACCGACAACCCTGTACCGGAAACATAGACGTTTTGAACAGCTTTTACACCCTCAGCTAGACGCGGTTTCTCAACCATACCGGGGAGAACGTAAACGTTAGCCTCCTCCTCTAAAACTAAAACACGGTTAACAAGCCCGTACTCGTCCACTACTTTTACTACAGGGGGCCCAAGCCTGTAGACGCCTCTAGCAGGTGCGTAGGCCTTGTAACGTAGGGTCGCTGACTGGTTTGGTTGAAGCCTTTTCTCTATGGTTAACGACCCCTCGGCTAAAACCAGGTTCCCCGCCGAGTCGTTCAATACGACATGCAGCGGGACTCCGGAAAGGTTTGTCAAAGTTACTTCAACTGTGAACCTGCCCCCCGGCCTAACCGTCTTGACATCAAGCTTTCTGCTGAAGCCGAAGGCGGAGCTTTTGATTTTCCTCAGCCTGACGGCTGCGAAGAGTATGTAGGTGAGTACGAATACCGATACTGCGTATATGCTGAGGCTTAGTGGTGGGTAGACCACTATGGTTGTAACCGCTAGGGTCAGTGTGAAACAGGTCGTTAAAAGCTTGAACCCCTCGTTTGTCAGCGTCATAGCGGCACCGCTACTGTCCTGAGATACTCGTTGATAATCTGTCTGACAAAGCCGTACTCCGGTGTTCTTGAAAGGGTCCTGTACTCGGGTTTGGGTAGGAGTCGGTGGTTAAGGACACGGAAGCATGCTTGCTTGACGTCGTCTGGGATGACGTATCTTCGACCCCTCAAAGCAGCTATTGCCTTTGCCGCATACAGCAGTGATACCTCAGCCCTGGGGCTGGCTCCGACAACCAGCCTGCTGTCGCTGCGGGTCCGTGAAACAACCTCAACTATGTATTGGAGAATTTCAGGAACTACAACTGCATCACGTATTTCTTGAACAGCAGCCATTATCGTGTCCGCGTCGACCACGGGGTTCACAGGAATATCCTCTCCGAGCAGGTTTTTCTTTTCAAGTATCTGGACCTCTTCAGCAGGCTCCGGGTAGGATACGATTACCCTCATCATGAAACGGTCCAATTCCGCCTCAGGTAGGGGGAAGGTCCCCTCAAGCTCTATTGGGTTCTGTGTGGCGATGACAAGGAAGGGTTCTGGGAGACGGTATGTAACACCTTCCACCGTAACCTGCCTTTCCTGCATCGCCTCAAGCAGAGCCGACTGACTCCGGGGCGGGGCCCTGTTTATCTCATCTATCAAAACTATGTTGGCGAAAATAGGGCCGGGTCTAAACTCCAGCTCGGATGTTTTTCTGTTGAAGACAAGTCCTCCGATAATGTCGGATGGAAGTATGTCGGATGTGAACTGTATTCGTTTGAATTCGAGGCCTAAAGCCATGGCGAAGGATTTGGCGAGCAAGGTTTTCGCCAGCCCCGGAACACCTTCCAGTATTATGTGGCCGCCTGTGAAGAGAGCAATTAGAGCAGACTCCAAAGCCTCCGACATCCCCACAATAACTTTGCCTATCTCCCTTCGAACGTTTTCCGCAACTCTGAATGCTACTGTTTTCTCAACCACTTCTTAACCTCCTCCTCCACAACACGTAGAACACGTCTCCTCTCAGGGTTGCGCTCTCCACGGATAATCTTACTCAAAGCCTTTGAAAACCTCTTGTACTGGCCTTCCTCAACAAGCCGTATGAGGAGGGCGTAGTCGTCAAGGCCTTCATAGATGTCTTCACGAGGCTTATACCTCCTCACCCTATCCCGCGGAGCTATAGCCAACCCTAAAAACCCGGCGCAGGCCAAAGCAAGGATAATGTATATATCAGCCAACACCCTGACCCCTCCCGTTCAGTCTTTCCAGATATTCCCCGAATTTCGCCAGCATTTCAGGTGTAGGATTAAGCCGGCCGAACCTAACAGGCTCATAGACCTCGTAAAGCGCCTTTACGGCCTCACCCACATGTGTAGGCAGCCTACCGGTTTTCAGCAACTCCTCCGGTGTAATTGACTTGTCTTCAACTCCGTAAAAGCTGCAGAGCTTGACGAAACAGGCGGCGAAAGTTTGTGACACAGCCTCCGCATATTGCCCCATACTGGAAAGTTTTTGAAACATCGTAAGCTCTGATGAAAACTCCACTCCCTCGGGTTGGGGGACGTTCGGCTTTGGGGTATTGCGTGTAAGCGAGTACCTAACCAGAATAAGGCCCACGCCCGCCGCCGCTAAAAACAGGTTGAGGACGAGCCAGAACGAGACGTTGTAAAGTAAAGATTCCATGTTAACTCATCCTCAGTATCTCGTTTTCAACTGTGTAGAAACTGACGTAGCTTTTATCAAGCCAGATTACCTCTATCAGGTCCTGTACTTCCGCCGTCGCGGTGAGCAGGTCTTCCGATGTTAGGATATATGTGAAAGGGCCTTGGTAGGGTGGTTCGAAGGATTCTCTGTAGGATGTTATGTACGAGCCGGCGAAAACCTTCAAGTACTGCTTGAAATCCATGTAGGTCAAATAGGGATTGCCGTAGTAACCTGTCACGTTAGCCGGTGCAGAGAAATACACCGTGACGTATGATGCTGTCCGGGCTGTGTCGGCGGTGACATTTACCGCCTCTATCTTGAATCTATGTTCAAAATATGTGACCCTGAGCTCGGTAAGCTGGGTGTTGACCTCGAGCTCCAAGGTATAGGTCGGCATTAGCTGCTGCGGCGAGCTCAGCTCCACCATGTGTTTTCCAGGCGACGTTACGAAGTAGGCGTAGCCATATAAGTTTGTAAACACAGCCTTCTCATCATGCTTCACTAAAAGCCGCGCTACCGGCATGGTGCTTTGAACGACCCCGTCAACGACGGAGCGCTCAACCCTTACTCGGAGAAGGTAGGGTTTTGACGGAGCCTCCCCGAAGGAGAAATCGTACTTGATGCTGCTCCGGGTCAGGGGCGGGGATATGGTGAATAGGTTAAACAGTAGGAGTATGAGGACTACGCCTAGGATGAGTGCTAAACGTCTGATGTTCAACCACTATGGACACCTTTAAACCATATCTTATCTTTTTCCGAACATAGTTCGTGGCTGGTAGTTCATGCTTTAATAAACGTGTAAACCCATGCTATGGTGGATTGGATGAAGAATCTGTTGCCGTGGAGGAGGTAAGCCGCCTTGAGCTGCTTGAGGACGGGTCCACCGTCCATGTAGAGGGTAACCTTTCATGGTTTGTGGAACGTGGTTATGGTGACCGGAGGCAGGACGGCCGCTGGTGTTTTAGCATGGTTGAAACCCTTTACCTAGTGAAGAACAACAAAACCGTTGTTTACAGGGACGGCGTCCAGCTGGGCTTTAATGAGCTACTCTCAACATACATTAAACTGGATGGAAACGTTTGGCGAGACTATGTGATATACATGGATTTGCGTAAGAGGCGGTATGTCGTCAAGGAGGGTTACAGCCCGAAGCTCAGGTTCAGGGTCTTCGAGAGAGGGACATACGGGGAGAAGCCAGCGAAATATGTCGTCATACCGCTCTACGAAGGTGAGAGCATCGAAGTGGAGGAGCTTCTATCACTTCTCAAATCATGCCGTGCAATGAACAAAACAGCGGTGGTCGCCGTCCTCGACAGAAGGAACGAAGTAGTCTACTACCAGGCCTCGCTCGTCGACCTCAGGAACAAGTAGCAGCCATGGCGGGGTATCTGCGGCTGACGCGGCCGCCTAACGCCATCTTGATGTTTTTGGCCGTTTTGGTCGGCGTTGTTTTCTCTGAGCAGAAAGCCGTCAGCGCCGTCCATATTGCTCTCGCCTTCCTAACAGCCTACGGGTTGACGGGGTCTTCGATGGCGTTGAACGACTATTTCGACAGGGAGGTTGACGCGGTCAACAACCCTACGAGACCAATACCTTCTGGTAGTGTTTCTCCAAGTTCAGCTATAGCACTCTCCGCAGTGTTGGGGGCTCTCGGCCTGGTTTCCGCAGCCCTCATCTCGCCTCAGAGTCTTGTGGTGGCTTCGGCTGCGTTTTTGGCGGCTTCGACGTATAACTGGAGGTTGAAGAAGACAGGCCTGCCTGGGAACATGGTGGTCAGCTTCACGGTGGTTGCGCCGTTTTTATACGGCTCCGTTATATCGGATGGCTTAATTTCGGGCAGGGTTGGAGTGTTCGCGCTCCTTGCGTTCTTGGCCAACACGGGGAGGGAGGTAATCAAGGGGATGACCGATGTGGAGGGAGATGCGCGGCGTAATGTCATGACTGTAGCGAGGGTGCGTGGGATGTCCGCTGCGGCGAGGCTCGGTGCAGCACTCTACCTTACAGCGGTGGCCTTGAGCCCACTACCCTACTTGCTGGGGGTGGCTGGCCCTCTATATCTGCCGGCCGTTGCCTTGGCGGATGCGGGCTTCATCTACTCAAGCTTTAAACTGCTCAAGAACCCTGACCCCGGAACTGCGCGGAAGCAGAAAAACCTGACTCTGGTCTGGATGCTTACCGCTCTCCTCTCCTTCCTGCTCGGCGGCCTGTATCAGGTAGGCTAAATCTCCGCCAGAATAGTGCACGGCGCGCTGTCAACCTCCTCCACCAACAGGGGCGCGATAACTACGCGCTTATAGTCCACAGGCTTACCTAAGAGGTCCATGTCCTCAACGATTAAGAAGCTCCGCCCCTTCAGGAGCAGGCGGTGGGCCTCGCGGCCGACCTCCCGAAGCAAAGGGGAGGATATGGAGATGGTGTCGATGCCTAAGGCTCTGAGGTTACTGAATTTTCTGAGATAGCCTGCGGCCTCGGCCGAGAGGCAAGGCCCACGCCGCATGTAGGTCATGGGGTCTGTCTGCCTAAACTTCTGGAACCCTGTCCTGATTAAAAGAATGTCGGTTTTGTGGAGAAGGTGTTCGAAGGGGTGCAGGTCGGTGTCCTGTATTAGCTCGCCCGAGTTTTTTGGTATGTCGACGAGTGTGGGTTTTTCAAAGACCAGCTCCTCCGCCGTGTAGCTGTGTATTTTACGGCCTTCCACATCGAAGTGGTTTGGTGCATCAACATGTGTTCCCAAGTGGTTATACAGCTTCAAAAAAAATGTGTTGCTACTGTCTCCCTGGGCAATTTGTTTCACCGGCTGAACCTCGAGTCGGGGGCCGTCGTCGTAGCAGGGCGTGGTGGATGAGAGCTTGTGGGACAGCATGACCCACATAAATGGCCATCCGCACGTCCTTATATCAACTCGACGCCATAACGTAAAACCAACAGGGAAAAGGCGTGACATATTTTTATTACGGGCGGTTTGGTTTAACAACGTGGCCCCTGAGGGTGTTTTAAGGCTTGGTTACTGGGCTGGGATGGAGCAGTATGACCCTGTTGAGCTTCTCGAACACGCAATACACGCCGAAGCGGTCGGCTTTGACATAATTATAGCCAGCGACCACTTCCACCCATGGAGCGACAAGGGAGGTCAGGCTGGGTTCCCGTGGATTTTCCTAGCGGCCGTAGCTGAGAGGACGAGCAAGGTCGAGGTCGGGACCGCGGTCACCACCCCGCTTTTCCGCTACCATCCCGCCATCGTGGCACAAGCCTTCGCAACCCTCGACTACCTATACCCGGGCCGCGTCTCGATAACCGTGGGAACGGGCCACGCCATGAACGAAACACCTCTCGGGTTTGAATGGCCGGGTTTCAAGGAGAAGGTCGGCAGACTCAAAGAAGCCATAGAGATAATCCAGCTTCTCTGGAAAGGAGATTTTGTCACCTACGAGGGAAACTACTACAAGATTAAGACGGCGAAGCTTTACACAAAGCCGAAGATGAAGATACCGATGTATGTGGCCACCTCGAATGCTACGGTTGCTGAGATAGCTGGAGAGAAATGTGACGGTATTCTGACAAACCCGCGCGGCCTAGAAAAATATATCGAGATAATAAACGCCTTCGAGAGGGGGGCTAGCAGGGCTGGGAAAGACCCATCCCAGCTCAGCAAATGCCTTGAGTTTAAGGTCTCCTACGACCATGACTACGACAGGGCATACAGGTCTGCCCTCTTCTGGGCCCCGACAGCGATTCCGCGCGAGAAACGTGAGAAAGTCTCCGACCCACGCGTCTTGGAAGCCTTGGTCGGGGAGGAGGAGAGAAAGAAAATCAAGGAGACCTGGCTGATCACAACGGATGTCGACGACATCTTCAAGTCCCTAGCCTACTTTCTCAAGCTTGGGTTCGACCGTGTCTACATACACAGCGCCAGCCCAAACGAGGAGAGATTTCTAAACCTACTCGGCCGCGACATCCTCCCATGGATGCGGGAGTTTTATGAACAGCTCGGCCGGCCTGTTAGGCCTGTCCTCGAATAGCTAAGCCGTCACGCTCTGATGCCAGCGGAGAATGTATTCGGGGAGGCGGAAGCCCTTGCTTTCGAGGCTTTCCACCAGGAGTATCGGGAGCGGGCTGAGGGCGAAGGCTGCGTAGATGTAGAAGCGGTTGGGATAACCGGGTTCTCTGCCTGCCGGTATCTCCAACACAGCGTCCGCCATGGACGCTATTGTGCTGTCGGCGTTCCCGACGACGGCGGCGATCTGCCCACCCATACGTCTGAAGCTTTTACACCATGTTGATACGATCTCGGTCTCTCCACTGCTTGAGATGACGATCAAAAGGTCTCCCTGCCGGGGTGCCGGCGTGCTTGTCTCCCTCGCGACATAGACCTGGTCCCCGATTGCCCTCTTGATGTGTCCCACACGTACGGCCGTCATCCGCGCGACCTCGTAGCTGCTGCCGAGGCCTGCGAAGAAGGCCAAGCTTCTTGTCTCAAGCTTGGTTGTAACGAAGTTGTAGAAATCCGAGTTAATGCTTTTGTCGACAACTTTGCCAGCCTCCAACGCAACCTCCCGAGCATACTCGTAGGCTTTGCTCGGAAGGGCTTTGTGGCTTAGCGTTTCGGCTATGGCGTGGAAGATCACTCCGCTCCCCAGTATGAATGTGTCCTCCATGATTCCCACGTCGCGGAAGATTTTCGCCTCCTCGGCCTCATGGACCTCCTCCCGGCCCATCAGCTCAAGGACGCTTCCGTATTTTGAGGCGATCTTGGCCAGCGGTGAGTTTAGGTCGGAGGTGACTAGATCTATTGTGTAGTCGCGGAAAGCCCCGGTTTTGCCTATGTAGGAGGCAAGGTTCTGGGCGTCGACGAGGGGTGTGATGGACCGGCCGGAACCCGAGTTTATGAGCAGACATACACGGCCAAATCTTTGCTTGAGTACGGGGGCTGCATCGCTTATCTCTCTCCCCGGAAACCCTATGTCCCCGCGGTCGACAACTATTTTCCCATCCCGCATCTTCGACATCTCGCTCACAGCTATGCTTAATGCGCCCTTCGACCGGCCCTCACCGAGCGGAATGATTACGCCTGCCGACTGAACATCGTGCAAAAGCCTCTCAAGGTCGTCTATTTTGACGCTGCTTATGTTGTGGTAAATGCGGTTGATGTAGCCGAGGCTAGAAACAGTTTCGGTCAAAACCATCCAACAACAAAGCATTCAACCCGTTTATTTAATGATTGTCTTCGTTGAAATTTACCCTTGGTTTGTCTCCTTTCCCGTTCTTCCTACCCTTCTTCCTTGTTTTAATACCACAGTTTGGGCATACCTCTGCGTCCTTATAAGCCGTCATACACCTAACACTGTAGTAGAAGCCTTTACTATAAACAGGCTTATTTAATCGCGCTTGTTAAGGCGTCGAGGGCGGAGGGAGTTCTGTTCCTAACCCCCAAATTCTGCGAACCAGCTCTCTACGATTACATGATATACAAGTCGGCTCTCGAAAAACATAACATACCCTACCTCCACCTGGAATACGAGGAGTCCACCTCGGCTTTTGAACATGTCAGAACAATGCTGGAAACATTCGCCGAGAGCATTATGTTTGATTAACGCTACCGATTTCGCCACTGCGGCTTTCTTTTTTCAATAAATGCCTTAAGTCCCTCTACGGCGTCCTCCGTCTTCACCAACTCTTTGAGATAAATCTCCTCCGCCCTCCTGAGAGCGTTTTCCAACCCCATGTTAACGGATTCTGTTAGAGCCTTTTTGGCGTAGGCTAGGATGGCTGAGCTGTTCTGCGTTAAGCTTTTGACCAACTCGTCAACGGCGGCATCCAGCCTTTCACGGGCAACAACCTCATTTACATATCCTAGGTCTTTCGCCTGATGCGCATCAATTGTTCTGCCTGTGAGTATGAGCATCGTGGCCGCCCTCAGCCCCGACAGCCGGGGGTAGAGGGCTGCAGCGACTGGAGGAAAAGCCCCGACCCTTATCTCGGGCTGGCCGAACTCAGCGCCCTCCGCAGCGATAACAAAATCACAGCCCATCGCCAGCTCCATACCGCCGCCAAGACACCTGCCCTCCACAACACATATGGTCGGCCTCGGATAGGAGATAATTTTCCACACCACCCTGTTGAACTCTGTTATGAGCTGGTCAACCTTTTCCGGGAGGTGCTCTTTTACATCAGCCCCGGCGCTGAAAACCCCGTCTAGACCAGACCTGATAAGAAGGACACGACTGCTGTCTACGGCGTTGTCTAATGCTTCGGAGATTTCACCTAGCATCTCCAGGTTTATGATGTTGAGGGGAGGCCTAAACAAGGTGATGCTGGTTAACCCATCTTTGAGGTCGAGCTTAATTGTTTGAAATTCCTTGGACATCTAGCTCACGACCACTATCTGGCGGCCGACAACTTTACCTTCTTCAAGCCGTTTCAAAGCGTCGTTGACCTCATCAAAGCTTAGTCTGTCAGAGATTGTGGGCGCTAGCTTCAGACGTCCAGACGCAACCATCTTAACTATCGTCGGGTATTCAGCCAACCTGCAGCCAAGGGAGCCCAGCACAGATATTTCGCGGAACATGACCCTGCTTGCACGCAGGCTCCAGTTCTCGGCGCTGTAGCCAACCACCACAAGCCTGCCGCCAGGCCTGACTACGCTGAAGGCCTGCTCCAAAGTAGCGGGTTTGCCGATTATTTCGAAGGCTGCGTCCACCCCACCCGAGGTCATTCGTTGAACGGTTTTGACAACGTCAACTTCGGAGGCGTTAACCGTCTCCACGGCTCCCAGCTCCCTAGCTAAACGGAGCTTCCTATCATCAATGTCTACGGCTATGACAGATGCTCCGAACGCTGCGGCGCTCTGGACGGCATGTATCCCCACACCGCCGCATCCGAAAACAGCCACCCATTCCCCACCCATGACCCTCCCCCTGTTCCTAACGGCGTGGAACGGTGTTGAGACGGCGTCAGATATAATAGCGCTATCATGTACCGGTAAGTTTTGCGGAAGCTTTACAAGTATCTTCGCGGGGACTGTGAGATATTCTGCGAAGCCGCCGTCTATGTGGTTTCCAACCATTTTCATGTTCTCGCAGATGTTGTCCCTGCCTTCTCTGCATCTGCTGCATGCACCGCATGAGATTACGGGTGGAACGATGACTACGTCCCCTGCACCAACCCCCTCAACCCCCTCGCCAACCTCTTCAACTACACCCGATATCTCGTGCCCAAGTATCAGCGGGGGTTTTTTGAATGTTGGTGTTCCATGGAGATAGTGGAGATCTGTGGCGCATACGCCGCAGGCCTTGACTTTAACAAGTGCCTCACCATACCCGGGCCTAGGTATGCCAACCTCGGTGATTTCCAGAGGCTGACCCGGGCCCTTGAAAACCGCGGCCTTCATGTTGAACCACCCAATTTAGCGCCGCATTTGAGACAGTATACAGATTCCGCGGGGAGATATTTTGCGCCGCAGGAGTTGCAGGACAGCATGTTGGGGCCGTGTGGGTATCGGGGGTCCAAACCACGGGCTATGTCATCCCTTATCTCCCTGTATCTCCTCCTGCGTTTCTCCTTGAAGGCGTGAAGCCCCTCAACTGGTTCTATGCCACCTATGTTGAGTGAGAAGAACTCTTTCGCATGCTCCCATGTTAGACGCCAGATAAGGTCACGCCACCAGTTGAGGTGGACTTTGAAGTAGTGGAGGCTTGTGGGTGAGAGTTCGAGCATGACGTCTATGTACTGCTTAACTTTTTCGTCGAGTTTTTCATAGGGGACAACGTCGTTGACGATGCCCCATTCATGGGCTTTGGCGGCCGGTATCTCATCGCTTAACATGACTATCTGGGCGGTTCTCTTAAGCCCTATGTGTAGTGGGAGCCACTGGGATAGGCCTCCGACCGAGGTCATCCCTACGCGCGGCCCCGGTGATATGAAGCGTGCGTGTTCTGCGGCAATAGCCAAGTCCGAGGCTGCGACAAACTCAAAACCGCCGCCGGCCACTATGCCGTTAACCCTAGCGACCACAGGCTTCCCACAGTGCAGAATTGTGTCGAGAAATCTTCCATAAACCTCGCCCCACTTCCACCATTCGGCGGGCTTCCTGCTATAAATGTCGGCGTACTCTCCGACGTTTCCACCCGTGCAAAAGGCCTTATCCCCAGCCCCCGTCAGAACTATAAACTGGACGTCGTCATCCCACATCGCCCTGTCGAAGGCATCGATAAGTTCGCGGAGGGTTTGGAGAAGGTATGAGTTATGTTCATGCGGCCTGTTTATCTGTATTAGGGCTGTGTGGGTATAGTAGCTCTTGTCATATACAATGTCTTGATACTTCATTTTTTACTCAGCCTCTGGAGCTGCTAATAGACCAAGCCTTTCAAGAGTTTCCTGGCGCGGGACGCCGTTTGCATCCCAGCCGTGAAGCATGTAGTATTCGTCGAGAAGCTTATCAAAAGCATTCCTATCGATTTTCCTGTTTCTAACCTTGGGCAGCCCGGCAACAGTCGGTTCGACGAAATACCGCTCTGGAAGAGTATCGTCTTTTCTGCTAAATCCGAACCTAATGTTAAGCATCCTCTCCAAAGTCACAATTCTCTCACCCACATCCACAAGCTGTTGCTTTGAATACTCCATACCGGTCGCATAATAGATGAGCCTCACCCACTCATCGTATGATGGAGCGTTCACGGATATGAACTTCATCTGGAACCTACAGAGCCCCAACGCGTCGCCCACAGCGTACTGTAGCTCATGCCACCAAACCATCCTGCTCTTCCCCTCATACGACGTATAGTCGGGCGAAACCTCGCCGCCGTAGAGGTTGTTAAGCACCTCCTTGGGCAGCCCATAGAGGTCTATCGCAGGCCTGCTCCTTAGGTGGTCGGCTCCACGCGTCGCTGTGGCGAGCCCTAGGGAGAAGCTGGGTACGGGCCTGTCGTCTGAGAGAAGTATCCCCATCCCCTTTATGTGCAGCGCATAGTATCCTGTTTCTGGACCGAGTCGTTCAACGGCCGTTTTCATCCCATCGGCCAGTATGTCGCCTAAACCTCTACGGTTGGCTATCATCTCGATGAGCTGGTAAACGGCTTCCTCGTTTCCCCATTCAGGCTTAACACCGTCTAACAAACTGTCTGGAATGAGGTTTTTTTCATAAAGCTCCATAACCCATGCAAGCATGTTGCCCGTCTCAATCGTGTCGAGACCGTATTTGTTGCAGAGGTATGATGCCGTCATTACGGCCTCGATTCTATTTATCCCAAGCATGGTCCCAAAGCTGCCTATCTGGCTATACTCGGGCCCCTCACCCTGGTGTGGATAAGGCCCGGCCTCAAGCTCGTAAACATGTCTGCACTTGATTGTGCACGCCGAACAGCCGTTCATGCCTTGCTTGTATTGTTCGATATTCTCAGGCTCCAAAGTGCCCACGTCGGGAAGGGCTTGGGTTTGGAAGTTCCTGACTCTGAGGAGTCCTGTGTGATATGTGTAGTTGAATATAGCGGCCGTCCCGTGGACTGACTGTGCTTGGGCCCACTTGGTGGACATAACCTTGTTAACCATCTCCTTGGAATATCGCTGTAGGTTTATCAGGTCATACCAGTCTATACGTCTATCACCCACGGCGGATATCGCTTTAAGCTTCTTACTTCCCATGACGGCGCCCATACCTGTTCTGCCAGCCGCACTTTTCCTCCCAGTCCTAATGCATGCGAACCTAACCATGTTTTCCCCCGCCTCACCGATGACAAGAGACTGAACATCCGACCCCTCAACCCCCCTTATCTCATCCTGTGCCTCCAAACAGTCTAGACCCCAGAGGTTGTCGGCCTTAAGCACATCAACCTGACCATCGTGAAGATGAATTCTAACGGGGCCGCTTGCCGCGCCCCTAACCACCAGAAAGTCAAACCCAGCTCTGCGCATGGCTAGGGCGAAATGTCCACCTATGTTGCTGTCTCCCAAGGCGTATGTCAACGGGGAGCGGGCCGAGATGTTACATCTCCCAGAGCCTAGGGCGGAGATGCCTGTTAGGAGGCCCACCCCAACGACCAGGACGTTCTCGGGCCCAAGTGGGTCTGTGTTTGCGTCAAGCAACTGGCTAAGCAAGTAGACATTAACACCCCTGCCTCCGAGGAAGACCTTCCTCCACTGGTCAGGCACTTCCTCCTTGACGACCTTTCCTTTAGTTAAATCAACATAAGCAACCAGCTGCCTAGGCTTCAAACTACTCCAACCTCCTGATCTTTGGCTGGATGGGACTTACCCATGTTATGGAATAACGTGAGCCACACTGGTTACAAACCACTGAAGTGGCCTCCGGGGGTACGGGGATTCTCGTGGCGCAGTTTAGGCATCTAACGGCTGTCTGAGAACCGCCTGATAACGCCGGCGTCAAAAGGATTGTTTCACCCCCCCTTATACTCCTGCTCAGGTCTCTGACAAGCTCCCCGTCAACAGAGATTGCTAGGTTCTCCGGGTTGTCGCGAGACGACGATAGATACTCTCTTCCCCTACCAGTCTCAGTAACCAACTTCTCCAGGATGCTTTGAAGGGTTTCATCCTTTCCAACAGGAAGATGCACAGAATCCCTGCCGAAAACGGACTTCAAAGGCCCTATGAACAAAATCTTTACACTATTCTCCACGCCGGCTACCGTTTGCCACCTGCTCAAATAAATTAAACCACAATTTATATAAACTACTACCGGAAAAGCTCCCTCAAGTCCCTTGCTTCACCCCTTTTCATGTAAACTATTTTTGTGTCAAGCTTAACCCTCAGACCAAGCTGTCTAAAGAGGTTGTATAGCTCCCCGCCATCTATAGGCCCCTCCACACTCCCAGATTTGATGAGCTGCGCCAACCTCTCAACTATCTGCCTTGTTTCTTTGGGGTACTGCTCTAAGGCGGCTTCTAGGACAACGTCACCTTTAGGCCCAAGCTTTGCCCTGACAATTTCAAGGGGTGTTGGTTCGGTGGACTGCTTGGCCTCTGCCTGCTTAGGCTGGCCGGCTGCCAGCTGCAGTGACAGCTTCATCATCCTTCTAAGCTGGAGACGTTTCAGCTCAAGGTCTTCCTCGCCAGACATTACGCTGTCCTCCTCACATCAACCCTTACGTTGTTTAAAAGTATTGACGGGCCGCCGAACCAGACAGGTATGCCTTGCATTGGGTCGCCTTTGCCGCAGTAGCCGGCGTAGAAGTTTAGGTCGTTCCCCAATGCGGCCACAGAGGACCACAGTCCCTTAGTTGTGAGGTCGACAACCGGGTCGCGCACCATTTCGGCGAGCTCTCCGTCCCTAATCATGTATGCTGCGACACCCACGTATCTTTGGTTCCATCGGCGGTCGTCTATATTCCATTCTTGGTATGATTTGATGTAGAGGCCGTTGCGGGCCTCTTCGAATAGTTCCTCGAGGCTGTGGTCGCCGGGTTTAAGGTATGTGTTGGCCATCCTCACTATGGGTTCGCGGTTGTAGTGGCTGGACCTTGAGGCGCCGTTGCTGTGTGTTTGCAACTCTGCCGCGGTCTCTCTGTTGTGCAGTAAGCCGCTTAAAACTCCCCGCTGGATTAAAACCCTCTCACTCGCCGCTATGCATTCGTCGTCGTAGAGGTAGTAGCCGAAGCTTTTGGGTAGTCGTGGGTCGTCGACGACGGTTACGTGCTCCGAGCCAATAACCGTTCCGATGAGCTCGGGTTTGAGATATGTTTCACCCGCCTGCGCGGCCTCCCTGCCGAGCATCCTGTCCGCCTCCCCAGGGTGGCCGCATGACTCATGGCATACCAGGCCAACTATCTCGGAGCCGAGAACAACGTTCACAGGCTCCTTTGGAGGACTGACACCATGCACCAAGACGTGGCCTATCTCCTTGGCCTCTTCGGCCATCCGGTGGGGTAGGTTCCAGCGTTCAACCGCCTCCCAGCCCGAGGACTCGCCGAGGTTTTCAAACCTTTGGACGGAGCCTCTCTGAGGATGGTATGCGGTTATGTGATAGTTTGCGGTGGCTCTGCAGACCCTGTATGTAATGTTTCCGCCGTCGGTGTTCAAGATTATCTTCTCCGTGTCCCAACGTCCCACTTCTATTATCCTTGAGACAAGTTTGACGCCTGCTTTTTCAGCCGCTTCAACTGCGGCCATGTCGGACTCTTTCAACAAGGCAACTTTATCGGCTACGTCAACGTTCTCAAATCCTATACGCGGCTTCCTCACATCAGAGCCCGAGACGAGTTTTTCATCCGACATCTTCACATTCGGAGACCTCAGGGCTGCCGCCCGCGCCATAGAAATCGCCTCCGAGACCGCTTTCCTCAAGGTTTGGCGGTCAAGTCTGTTGACGTATGCGAAACCTAGGCAACCTTTAACCAGAACCCTCAGCCCAATCCCTTTCTCCACGCTGTCCGCGGAAACCTCCGGCACACCGTTCTTAAGCAAAATTTGGGACTCAGTATCCGACTGGTAGCGGGCTTCGACGTATTCGGCCCCAAGGTCAGAACCCTTCTTCAACACATACTCGAGCAGGTCCTCCATACCGTTCATACATGTGAAAGAGGCCTAAATATATTATGTGTTTAAGGGAGAAAGAGGGGAAGGGGTTTGGCCTGCCACATCCAGCCTGACGACTGAGAACCCGGAAGGCCGGAAGGTGATATATTTAGGCCGCACCATCCACAGGATACTTGTTTTGTGGATGGTAGGTTATTTAGTACGACCGCTCCAGCCTTCCGGGTTTTTCTCCGTCAGGCTGGAGGGCTTACGGCCTTCTGGGTCTTCATCGTGAGCCATAGATGTTTCAGGATGTCCTCTAGGTCTCTTGATTTTATTCCGTATCCCTTGATGCTTATCGTCAGCCGTTCTAACGCCCGTCTCGCTGGCTTGGACCTGTGGAAGTATGTTCTCCTATCCCTCGGCCACATGCCGAAGTAGGACCTAGTCCTCCTCCATGACCGCCACTCTGGGAAGACCAAGACCTCCGCCAGTGCCTCCATAGCGTTAGCGTTTCCACATATCCCCAATTCTTCGATAAGTCTATTGTAGGCCGGGTATCTTCTACCGGCCTCATCTGATATTTTTTCGGCTACTGTTTCCATCTGCTCTTCTACGGCTCTTATAACTGGTTTCAGCATGTCTCTCTCATGCTCTGACAGGGCTTTGGATTTGTTGGTTAGCTGTATGTGGATCCTCATCAAAGACCTGTATGCGGCTATCATCCGGCGCATCACTAGGAAATCCTCAGAAACCCTCCTGAACCATTTCTCCTCCAAGGACATCAGAACCTTTATGTCACTCCTAGAACTCTTAGACAGCTTAAGCTCCTCACGCCTCTTCGCAACCAACGTAAGTCTGCGGAGATAATAGACCTCTACCCCACGTCTAAGAAGCTCTATCACACCGTCTGTATGGTGTAGCGGTAGAACGTCCACGAACACCTTATCCCCCACATCCGCCGGAATATCCAGAAAGCTGTCAACATGTCTGAACGTAACGCCATCGGTGGTAAAGATTATCCTATAACCCCCACCGTTCTTCCCCGTTCTGTGGACATCTCCAAAAAACCCTTCCCCCCA
>Ga0072500_141492_pt1 | contig 21370 bp, 29 predicted proteins | sample GBScelen77Swater_FD_63803 | JGI IMG/M metagenome (GOLD analysis project Ga0072500, IMG submission 63803) | Hot spring microbial communities from Great Boiling Spring, Nevada - cellulolytic enrichment S 77C v2 (version 2) | ecosystem: Environmental > Aquatic > Thermal springs > Hot (42-90C) ...
ACCCGCATCCCCGGAGCATTCCCCATCACCCGCACCACCCTATCGCCCCGCATGACCACCAGAACATCCGTGGCGAACACCGAAAACGCCTCTTCCTTCGTCATCCTCACGCCTCCCTCCATCCCTATCATGTCAAAAAAGCCGAAACCATTTGGAATGTTAGGAGGAACTCAGCGAGATCCCCGAGTTCCTCCGAGACATCCCCAACCTGGAAGGCCCGGCACATCTCCCAGAAGAACACCCCCGTCAAGGTCCGCACCCCCTCCTCCGCCAGGTCGCTCTCAAGATCAAAGACCGCATCGTACCAGATATGGATTCGCGCATAGGGCAAAGCAGAACCAATGACGTCATCCGGGAACTCCAAGACTTTGGTATAGCCAACCTTGAGGTACAAAAGTGCCGGGATAGCCTGCAACAGCCGGTGCTGGAGGAGCTCTACTGGAGCGTTCACGATATTGGGATCCAGGAACCCCTTGTACTGGAACCGTATATGGAAGGCACTCGTCTGCCCAGTGTCATACCCCTCCCTGAGGGGATAGTCACAGGAGAGGAAGCCGATAATGGGATAGCAGATCAGCGACCAGCTAATCCAGCCCCTGAAGTCCTCATCCCCTCGCCTCCTCGTCACCGTAGAGTTACTGTAGTCGATGTCGTATTTCACAAAGAGTTCTTCTAGACGACTGCTGAGGGCCTGCGCACACGCCCCCGCACGGGCAATCGGAACGTTCACCATCCGGATTTCCTCGAGGTCAGACTTCCTTGGCACAGTGACGACGAGATCGGCATCACCCGATAGTGCAGATCCATCGAGGAGGTACTTGGTGGCCTTCCCCTCCCGGAGCACAGAGACGGCTATTGTGAAATAGTTGTTGTTCCAGTCGAGGATTGTGGGCCGGCTGTGGGCATTCCTCTGCGCAACCCAGCGGGAGGTCAGGGACCAGAAGCATCCTGGCCCCTCCACCCCTCGCCGCAGAGCCTCAGGGACGAACCTGTCCCTCTGAACTGCCCGGAAGAAATCCCTGGAGGCCTCATCCACTGAGTGGTAGAGAATGAACTCTGGGTAGCTGTACACTGACCGCTGGGTGAAGATAACAGCCTCATCGAACTCCGGTACCAGGTACAGAATGGCGTACTGGTGTTTGGAGTAGTACGCCTCAGCCTCAGGAACCATCTTCATGACCAGAACCCCCAGGCCACGAACATTTTCAATACTCCCTTCGCTTAGGATTTTACACCAAAAGGGAGTTGATAGCAAGTATTCAAACAGACATTACATGCAAAATTTTTTTATCCCCATCTTGAGTCTATGATGGAGAGGAGGTATACTCCTCAGTGGAGGTGGAAGTATGCAAATCCTCGATCCTGAGGAAGTGAAGAAATTCCTGGGGAATCCGGACATCGAGACGCTGAAGCAGTTCGCCAGGGAGCACCACTACCCGTACTACGACCACATCACCGAGGACTCCAACGACTTCTATGAACTCGCCTGCCTGTACTACGCCGAAAAGAAATACCCCGAGGCAGACCCGATCGACAAGGTGAGCTTTGCCACCATTGTCAGCGGGTTCACCACGGGGCTCTTCGGTGGTTATGGGACAGAGTGGTACGAGAAGGAGAAGCTTGCCAATAAACTCGTCGTCAAGTCGATCGGTGGGACCCTTGACGACGAAGGCTTTGGGACCATCCCCGAGAGGGCCCTCAGGGGCCCAGACACCTTAAGGACGGTGGGGATCCTCAAGCTCCTTGAGGACCTCTACTTCGGCGGAGGGGACATTGCCAGACTCGTGGAGAGACTGCTCGACTGACAGAAAATAGTGTTCTGTAAGCCCTTCCCCTTCAGGGGTGGGAGGAGGCCACACATGTTTCGCTGGTTTTGTCGAGCCAGTTCAGCGATTGTCGAGCTTGTCGAGGGTATCGAACGTATCATTTTGGCGGATTGCAAACAGAACATGGCTCGTAGCCTCGTTTTTTCGCTTCCTCCAGAGTGATTGGTATCTTACTCTTTGAAAGGTACCTGCAACCATCGCAGTGATACTTAGTGCCAGTGCTGGTGATGTACACAATCACAACCGAACCGGAGTTTGCGTTGCTGGAGTTTGTGTTCCAAAGACCACGTTGAGACAACCGAGCGGTTCTTTGTAGTAGCGCAAACAAATTGGAGTATTTGACATTCGGCGCTATTGTCATAACTTGAGCGTACCCGTTCAAAAGCAACATCGCATTTAACATATTCTGTTCTATGAACTCTTGAGTGACAATACTCGCGGGTTTTGAGAGCCACACGTATGCGAGCAGTCTGTTGTACTTGTCGTACATGCCAATGTCCAGCTCGAGCCACACTGTTTTGTTCGCTACCATTTCGGCAGTGAATTGTGTAGCTTCCTGATAGTAGTATTGTGATTCTTCTGGACAATTAACGCCGATGAGTCTAACTCTTATGGATCCTGCGTTCCACGTGACCTCTATGGTGTCGCCATCTACGATACGAGTCACTCTGGCCTCTATGAGTCTACTAACGTCGACGCTATATTGTTGCGCATATGCGGTCATACCGAGTATTAGGATGGCTACGACCAAAACAACCAGGATGGCTGCGACCAAGACAACCTTCTTCATGCGAACACCTCCAATTGAGAGGAATTACTGCTCCCTCGCGCTCCCCCATATTTCTAATTGAGCTGCTAAGAATCCCATCCCCTAAAGGGGATTGGGAGTGTCAACAACCTCCCTTGTATTCCCCTGCTTCAGAGGAGGGACTCTGTACGATCGGATTCGGAGAGAACTCCGGAACCTTCGCACAGTAGTCCCGGTAGACGCACCAGGGACACTCCACCCCCACTGTGGCCGGATCGGGAACCGGCGGGCACTTCCTCTCCCAGGCGTCGATGAGCATCCGCCAGTCTTCAGCAACTTCCTCCCTGAGAGCTGCATAATCACAGGTCTCAAGAACGGAGAACTCCACCACGCCAAGGCTGTCCTTCTCAATAAAGGCGATTCGGAGATCGTCCACCGGTATCGGGAGGAGCTCGGCATAGGTCACGATCTGGAAGAGGTAGTTCCGGCTCGGGGTCTCGAGCGTTGCCAGACGCTGAGCACTCACGGTTTTGAAGTCGTAGAGGATCGTTCGGCCGTCGATTCGAACCAGCGCATCGATGTGGCCCCGGCGGTGTTCATCCTCAACGAGGAACTCCTCGGCAATGAGGACGTCACGCCTCCTGAGGACCTCCTGGAGGAATCGGTGAATGATGGTTCCCACCTCAAAGACCCGAAGAAGCCGGTCATCCAGAGCATTGCTGGGAGGGACGCCTTTGCGCTTCAGGTAGCGCATGAGACGACACCTCCCAGCCTCGGAGATCCTGAACTTCCTGGACCCCGCCTCTTCCTGCTGTTTCCTCCTCAGGTACTCTGTGAGAATCGCCTCAAGAGGAGATGACATAGTTCACCGAGAGGCCATCATCGGTTTCCCCGGAAAGGGCCACCGAGATGACGAACTTCTCTTCCGACTTCTCATCCCCGCTCCAGGGCCCGGCGGACTCCAGAGCCTCAACCACAAGGCCCATAATGATGTACAGGGACTCCTCAATGCTCAGTCCACTCTCCAGAACCTCTGCGGCCTTGCGGAAGACCTTCATGAAGTCAAACTCCCTTGCCCAGATATCTGAGGCAATCCGCACCTCAAGAACCCCATTGATGGTTGTCCCATACCGATAAAACTCCACAGGGAAAGTATACAACCTTTCACAATCGTACGCAACCGCCGCCAGAGTGTTATCCTCCGTTTTAACAACTCGAATGGCCATACTCCCACCTCCAGATTACCCATGGTTTTCTTCTTCACCCTCTGGCCGCTGCTGTGGGCCAGGGGTGTTCTCGACCATCTGCTGGAAGCTCTCCTCATCGAAGAGGAATCTCCGCCACTCCATATCCAGAAGGAAGGCCATGGAATGGGCCATGGTGACCAGTGAGCACTCCCTGAGGTCATCGACGTACATTCCACACCAGGGCCCACATTCCTTCCCATCCCGTACCAGAGGACAGAGCTTCTGCTTCATACGATCGTCTTGACCTCCACAGTGCCTTTGTCCTCCCACCTGTTGAACCTGTTCTCCCCATGGAGGATGATCTCCACCATGTTCTGGGCAGGAGGTCGGTACCCACGGCGCATGGCGTACCCTCCATACCGCATGAAGGATGGGGTGACCACCGTGATCTGCTTGACCTTCGTCATCCCCTTGTTGTAGAGGTCGGGGAAGAGGTAGGTCGTTGAGGAGATCATGGCGTTGTGCATGTGGGCGATGAGGACCACATTGGCAATGATGCTCCGCCCAAAGCGGTCCATGGCATTGGCCTGGCCACCAGGGGTCGTCCCCCCACCGTAGCCGTGGGTCTGGTACACGGTGTAGACATAGGGCTTGCCGTTCTTGGGTTTCCGACCAACCCGGAAGATGTACAGGGCAGAGATGGGGCTGTGGGGAACGCCAAGACGGAAGGCAACCTCCCGGGAGTAGTCGTGCCCCTCACTTCGGAGATCATGGTTCCCAGAAGTGATGCAGAGGATCTGGTCCTTCACGGGAGTGAGGAGCTCCACCACCCTGTCCACCTGGGCATCGGGAGAGGTGATGGAGAGGTTGTAGATATCCCCCCTGGAGGTCCTGGTGACACACTCGATGAGATCCCCATTGAGGAGGAGGAAATTCCCGTTCTCCTTCACGTACTGGATGTACCGTTCAATCCGCCGCTCATCGCTTAAGGGATTGCCGATATGGAGATCCGAGAGGACGTTGATCGTCACTGAGCTCCGATCGGTGAAGTCAAAGGTATAGACGTCAAGGTCGATCTCTCGATCCTTCTTCAGCATGCATCGAACCGCCACCTCCACACCTCCTTCAATAGCCACGTTCCTTCCAGCCAGTGAGCTCATCCCAGAGGTCAGCAAAATCTCCCAAAGTGGCAATGGTGAAGGGATCGGGGACGTAGACCCCCGGCCCCTCACCGGTGTACTCTCCTTCACTCATGAATCGGTAGTCGAACCCTCCACCCTCACGGATCTGGAAACGCTCAGCATCCAGGGCAATGTGAGCGTAGTTGAAGGCATGGGCCAGATGGTCCGGGCCGGTGTTGGTGACCTCTTCAGTGATCTCCCCAGTCTCCTCGTCCTCTTCCTGGATGATGGTGAGGTTCGAGAGGTGGGAGCACAGGAGCTCCATGGCCTCGTCCATCGTCCAGACCTCCACCATGCGCTTCTTGAAGGCCAGGATCGCCTGGCGGAGGGAAAGCGTCCGGTTCACCCGGACCACGTACTGCCCTTCCCTCCAGGTCGCCAGGTACCCTCTCTGGGTGTACTCACAGCTCCAGGTCCTCCCTGGGAAGATGGAGAGGAGCTCCGCATTCCTGTCCTTCCCGTACCCGGCGTCACAGACGATGATGTCCGGGTTATATGGGGCAATGCGGGAGGCAATGATCTTCACCTGCTCCAGGGCCACGGGAGTGTCGGGAACCCAGAAGACGTTGAGGACCCGTTCCCTACCATTGGGGAGGAGCCCAAGGACCACCACCCAGTTCATCCTCCCCCAGTCCACCCCCACCGAGACCATGACACACCCTTCCCGGGAGAGGACAGGGCCGATGTTGGGGTTGATGCAGTTCAGGAAGTCGCTCCGTGTGAGGAGCGCCCCGGTATCGCTGTACTCCTCTCCCAGGACGTAGTTGTAGAAGAGCTGATCTGAGGCGTACCGGAGGCGCTTGCGGTAGATCTCATCAGCAGAGATCCAGGGACAGTAGAGCTGGGAGATGTGGTAGCCCCGAATGTCCCGATTGGGGTACGCCGGTACCCATTCCCCCTTCTGGAGCCTGTTGAGCTCCTTCTTGCACTTCCTGCAGGCAATGATGAAGGTCCCCTCAGGAACATACTGGATGTGCTCCTGAACCCCCTCTCCAACCTGGAGGAGGTTGTCGGCAAACGTCAGGTACTGCCACTCCCCACAGTGCTCACACTTCAAGAAGTACCGGTGCTGGTCGGACATGGCGTAGATCTTCGCCACCCCTCGGGAGGGTATGGTAGGGGTGGAGAAGCGACGCATGAGGTTGTACGCTGAGGCCGAGAGGGATTCCGAGAAGGCCGTCCAGACCTCCTCATGCATCCTGTCGTACTCATCAAAGCAGACCATGTCCGCCGCCGTCCCTTCTCCGAGGCCCGACTCCCATGCAGAGACCATGAAGATGTTGGAGTGGTTCAAAAATCGCTTCTGGTAGACATTCCGGTACTTGGGGTTGTTGGGACACAGGGATGACAGGTACGCCGAGCTGTCGATGGCTGCGTCCACACGGGTCTGGGAGAAGGGACGGAGCTGCTTATCGCGGGGGAAAGTGTAGACGACGTTGACGTAGGGATGGGTGGCCACGAACCAGAGCACCTCATTGATCTGCGCCTCCGACATCCCCACCTGCCGGGACTTCTTCACCACCTTGTCGGGGTGCTGGTCGTCCATGATGGCCAGGAGGAATGGGCGGAACGCGTGGGGGTTGCTGGCATCGGTGTAGCTGAGCTTCTTCCCCCGAAGGTACCGGTAGTACCGGGCGAAGACGCTCGCCCGTTCCTCAGCTCTGGCCTCAAGGTACTCCTCAAGACTGCTGTACCGAACCTTCAGACGTTTCATGACGGTCGAGCGCTTCGAAGATCAACTCATCGAGCCTCCGCATAGCCTCATCGTCACTCACAGGCTCCTCACTCCCTCCCCGAATCCGGTTCAGGAGGACGTCGAGGTCCAGCCCAGCCACAGACCTCACCGGGGTCTTCCTGCCCTGAGTGGGGAACTCCTCCTCAACCTGGGCGTAGATCTTGTAGATGATCCCCAGCCCTTCGACGTACCTGAGCTTCTCCTTGGGGTTGTTGGTGGTCTTCGCCAGGTGGATGAACTGGGCCATGAGGTCATCGAGTTCCCGCTTCAGGGCCTCAGCCTTCTCCCGATCACCCCCATCGAGGTCAAATCCCGAACGCTTCGAGAGGTACTCAAGGAAGGATTTCGGATCAGTCATGCTTCTTCCCCTCTTTCATCTGCTCCATCTTCTCCATCTCTTTCTTGAGCTCTGCGACGACAAGGGACTTGAGGTCCTCAGGAAGGAGCGTATTGAGGATCCTGAAGACCTGGACCATGAACTCCTCGAGGAAGGCAATCCGCTTGAGGACCGTATTCTCAGCCCTCTTGATGATCTGGTCCTTGACGAGGATGGCCTGGATGATGTCCCGGGGCTTGAAGAGGTCATAGCCCTCAAGCTGGGACAGTCCCTTCGTCACGATGTAGTTGATGATCTTCACATCCCGCACGACATCCCTGAGGCTGTTGATGGCAGTGACTTCCTCAAGGAGGTCCTCAAGGAGATCCTTCTCCTTCTCCTCCTCAGTCTCTCCATCCCTGATGGCCCTGAGGATCCCATCAGCATCCTCCAATCCCAGGTCAAGGGCCTTGAGGATGGCCCGGACAGTCGGAGGGGTGACGTTGATGCCGCTCTCCCGGAAAATGTCGTTCCGGATGCGGTGGACGGGGAGTCTCCTCTTGCAGAGCTCGAGGAGCCTCTCGAAGACTGGAGGGAAGTCCTGCATCAACGTCGTGAGCTCATCGACAATCGCCTTCACATCTTCCTGCATCGTCCTCACCTCACAGGAACTCCCGGAGCTTTCCACCAGTATGGATGATGTCCGAAAGAAGCCTCAAAACCCTGAAGAACTTCCGCCGGAGGTTCTTAGGTGTCATGGTTATCCCCAGCTGGTCGCAGACCCAGTTGGGGTCAATCTCCCCAAACTCCTCTATAGACTTCAGGCAAACCATGAGGAACTCGAACTTATCCGGATAGAACCTGGCCATGATGTCCAGAGCCGCATCGAAAGCCTGCTGCCAGTCCACAGCCCCGAAGGTTCCATCGCCACCAAAGAGGACATCGTGCTCAAAGTCCATGGGCACCACCCTCCGGCGGTACTTGAGCTCCCGGTCAACGTACTGGAGAGCCGCATAGAAGAGGAAGAGATTGACGTAGTACTGGAAGTCAATGCCCCTGCTGTGCGCTGCAGTCTTCCGCTTTCCCGGATTGTACCTGTGGCAGAGCTCCACAAAGGCCAGGGAGAGGTGACCGAAAAGGTCATCGTACTCCACAACACCAGGATAGAGATCCACATTCACCTTCGTGAGCTTCTTGATGAGGGGGAGGTACTGACGGTAGAGCTCCTCAACCTTCTCCTTCTCCACCGCCACCGCCCCCATAGTGGATCACGTACCCACAGTTCGGACAGACCATAACCCTTCCTCCCTTCGGTACCACATCGGTTGTCTCGACAGCATCAATCTCCGCAACTTCCTCAAGGTCAAAGCTCTTGATAATCCTGTCAAGCTCCTTCTCGTCGAATCCCAGAATTTCCTGGTCCACTCCTGCATCGAGGAGATCGGTGATGATTGCCTCCAGAGCCTGGACGTCCCAGGTTGCCCACTCATGGCTCTTGTTGTCTGCCAGAGAGAAGGCTTCGGCTTCCCGCTCAGAGGAGAAGTCCACATAGATCACCGGGACTTCCTTCAAACCGAGGCGTCTGGCAGCCTTGATCCGAGTATGCCCAGCCCGAACCACATTGTCCGGGGTGGCAATGACGGGATTCACGAACCCATACTGCTCGATGAGCCTGGCGAGCTTCTCCGCCGCCTTATCGTTCTTCCTGGGGTTCTTCTCCCATTCCCTGAGCTGGTCTATCGGGACATAGCGAACTTCCAGCTTCCTCTCTCGCATCCCTCAACCCCCTTTCGGCAAGGTACGCAGAGTACAAAGTAAAGAAGTCTTTTGCCCGGACAATAATGAGCCACTCCTTCCGATTCTTCCTGTGGGCCACGATGGGGATCTCATCGCTCCCAGCCTCCCGTACACTCTGCTCCATGGCCTCGTAGATATTGAGACGCTCCCGACGCTTCACCTCCACATGGAGAAAGGGGAGGCCCAGGACGTCAGGAGATTCTGGAGTTCCCCGGTACTGCTGTCCCCTCCGGGCCTGGAAGCCAAATGCCTCACAGAGGTGCACGAACTCCAGCTCTCCTCGCTTCCCCTTCCTCTTCGAGTTCATCCCAGTTACCTCCCAAGGTACAGTCCCAAAAGAAGCCCCAGGGCATAGCCTCCAGAGAACACCGCAAAGGTGAAGGCATTGAACAAAAAGCGGTACGCAACAACCTCACCCCCTGCGAATTCCCGGCTGGTCGTCACGTACCGCCAGACGTTCCAGAGAACCAGTGCCCCAAGGATAACGATCGGAACTACTCCCATCCACCCCATCGGCATCCTCCCTCCAGTCACGCCGTTACTTCTTCCTGGCCGCTCTCCTTCTCCCCTCGGCGGCCCACTTGGCCATCTGCTTTGCCCCGTACTTCCTCCGGCCAATCCAGGCAGCAAGCCTCTTTGCTGACTCCTCGGACATGCCACGCTCGCGCTTCAGCTTGGCCACAAGACGCTTGAACCGACCACTTCCAGGGCCTGGGCCCTTCGCCACAACAGGTCACTCCTTCCTGAGAGTCTCGAGGGATATCATGAGCATAACTATCCCTCGATAGACAATATCCTCTCTTTTCACAAGCTGTATAATTTGGTAGCAAAATCATGCTAGGCTATTTCCTCCCTTGCTCCCAGAGGGGAAATCTCCTTCTCCGAGGAGAAGAAGTACTGCTTGAGCCAGGCCACCGCCGAAACCACCGTCGATGCAACGTAGCTTGCTTCCACCACTGTCCACGTCGTGGGGTTGCTGCTCACCACCACAACCGGGATATCCAGCTTGTACCTGGCATAGCCAAACTCAAGCCAGGTCCCAGAAGAGATCTCATCCCCCGTGAGGATGAGCACCGCATCGCACCCTTCAAGGAGCTCCTTACACTGACGAACAATGTCCTCCCCCGAAAGACCAAGATCATGCTCAAACGATGTGTCGATGACTCGGTCGTAGAGGTGGTCAGGAACTACCTGGTTGGGGAAATGACTCAGAAGGGGATCAACAGGTTCAATCCCGGAGTTCTCCAGAAGCCTGACCACCATCTGCCTCTCCTGGAGAATGGAAGAAACGGTACGTCCCGCAAACCTCCTGGAGAGGTACACCCGAGGACGCTCCCCCTTGATCTTCCTCTTACTCTCCCTGCTCCCCTCAGTACTTCCGAAGTAGTGGGGGAGGTCATCCCACTGCGTCATCCCCATCTCCTCGTAGTGCATCAGGGCGAAGGCATTCCAGGCCACTGCCGCCAGGTGATCTTCATCCCTCATCCCCATGAGGTACTTGAGGAGATGCCGCATACAGGAGTTGACACAGTGGGAGAAAGGCATCCCCTTCTCCCAGTTGCGGGGCTCGTACTTCTTCGCTCCTTCCTCGTACCACCGCGCAAGGCGCATCAACGCAAAGGGAGAGACAAGGTCGAGCCTGCCCTTCCCCTCCTGGCTCTCCCTCTTTGCCCCTCCCTCGTACCGGATGACAGGGTTGTGATTCCGCATCATGCTTCCCAACCTCCCTCTCTGAGAGAATCCTCCAACATCAGGACAAACTCACTCGTCATAATCAACAGCCCAATCCGATGCATACACACCATAGCACTCCTCGCAGAACAGATCTTCATTGTCGACAAAACGGAAGGGTTCGTCGGGCTCAAGCTCCTTCCCGCACCTCCTGCAGATGAGCTGCCCGCTCTTCTGCACGTACTCCGCCAGGAGGTAGAGGAGCGTCTTCTTCACGTACCAGGTGTCAAAGGGAGCACTGCACCAGAACGCCACAAATGCCACCGCTTCCCGGTCATCGGTATAGCAGGGGTATACGTTCACGCCGGATTCATGCGACCGCAGCTTATTCCTAAGCTCCAAGAAGTCATCTGGAGCGAAGTACCCTTCCCGACGCTGAACCTCAAAACCAAACCCAGGGATGTAGTACACCCTTTTGTACTTGTCCACCCAGCGAGTATCGATAATGGACCTCACCCAAGTACCCACAATATCCAGGGCCTTCTGGGCATGGTCCTTCATTGGCGACTGAGCGTTCACAATGTCGTAATTGAAAGGTGTGAGCCGGTAGTGCACCTCCAGATTAGGGAAGTTGAGATTCATCGCCGCTGCCAAACTTTCGAGGTACTGCACCACCTCCCACCCAGTGGTCATCATGAACCCACCAGGGACAAGTACCTCAAAACCCAGAGCAACCGTTTGAGTATCTTCATCGGGAATGTTCGCAACCACAATCGCATCCGGAAAGGCCCCGGTGATGATTTCGGCAATGTTCGCCTGCACATCGCTAAAATCACAGGCCATCCTACCAAATACCTGTGTTGGGTCCTGGAGCTGTTTCCATACCTCCTGCAGAGCCTCAAAGGAACCACTCCGGAAAGGGGCGTCGAAGTGCACGAAAATGGAGGAAAGGTCAAACGGCTTCCTCCCTCGAAAAACAGAGCGGAAAGACCCAACTAAGTACCGATCGTTATGGGCCAGAACGGCATCCCCCTCTGGCTCCACCCAGAGCGTTGCAAACTTCGGCATCACCTCAACCGGTATGGTCATCCATTCCACCTCCCTCTTCTCCTTCGCTGACCGATGAGGTACTCTCTGGGGTGCGCTCCTCAAAGAGCCACAGCCTGAACTCATCAGCGTACTTCATCACGTATTCCCTCCTTCGCCATGTTTTCCACTACTTTTCCATCCCGAGCCATGTCCATCTTCGTATCAACCCTTCTCCTTAGCGTATCAACCCATCTCATAACGAACGCTCTGATACGAGACGTGTTGATTTCCTAATCCTCAATCCGGGTACCCATCGTCCTCGTCAACCACAACCACACTTCCTGATAGCAAGGCGTAGCACTCTGGGCACAGCCACAGATCTCGCCCGAAGCATCGGAGATTACTGTAGGGAACCTCCCGACCACACCGATCGCAGACACAATCAATCTCCCCGACTCCTGCCATAGATGTCCCTCCCGTGATCTCCTGATGCAGCCTCACACCTTTACAAAGCCCTCCTATCAGCAGCCTCCACCACCGCCTCCAGGCAATGCCGGAAGATGTTCTGCCACTCCGACATGCGGAACTTCCGGTTGTACTCCATATCCCGGCCGATGTACTTGTACCACCAGATCTTCAGGTTAGTGGGCTTATACCAGAAGTTGGGAGCCGGACGTCCCGGTTCGGTTCCATACTCCGGGAAGAGACTGGTGGTGCAGAAGTCACAAACCGGCTCAAGTACAATCTGCATCCTCTTCCTCAGTTCCTTCGTCTTTCGGCTCCTTTCTTCCTTGGTGTGACACTTAGCCAGCTCTTCCTCCTCGAACCGATGGTAGGCCTCATAACCCACATCCACCCCATCAATGTAGTAGTGAAGAGCAGTCTCTGGACAGGTACAGCTACAGCACCAGGGACAGTCCTGGCGCCCGCACCAGCAGAAGGGGTTCATCATGAAAACCTCACAGTTGAACTGAGCTCCATACTCATACATACCTCCACCAGCGTCCTTTCCCAGACCGAGGTGGCTGATGACCGCAGCGAGCATCATCAGATCACGCTCAACAACTTCTAACCTCCCCTTAGGAATGATGATATGGAGGTCCATCGCTTCCCTACCTCCTTCTCAATACCTGATGAACCCAATCCCTCAAACTCATAGACACAACAAGCAGAAGAAAGAAGGTTCTCGAACGGGTGCCTTCTGTCTCTTCTACGCCCCCATACACAGAAGGCACCCCATCCACCATGACACTCCCAATCCCCTGAAGGGGATGGTATTCTTCCCCTAACTGCACTTACTGTACCCACAGTCAAGGCACACGAAACACCCTTCCTCGGTAGCCACAAAGCCTCCACAGTTCGGGCATCGAGGCCTTGATCTTTCCTCCTCAGAAGGGCAATCCGGCACAGGAGCTTCCTTGGCAGAAGGAAAGACCTCATGGAGGTACTTCTGGTACTCCTGGAGGACCCTGGCCAGGGCATCAGGACAGGAGGTCACCTCTTTCCCCTGGGCCAAGCACACTGGGCACCGGATACCCTTCAGTTGCTTCGTGATGACGTCATGGGGGATCTTCGAGCGGAGGATGACGGAAACCAGCCTGGAGATGGCCTCGGTGTTCGCCCGACACACTCCACCCTTCCCCGTAGCCAGGAACGTCTCCAGAGGATTCCCCTCACCGTCCACGTTCAGGGTGACGTAGAGGGTTCCGCAAGCGACGTCGAATTCGGTGGTGAAGCCTCGGGTGGTCTTTGGCCGTGGTGTTGGTCCGAGGCCTCGGTTTCTATAGGTACAGTTCGCACAATCTGGACCAGCACTCGATACTCCTCCCCGAGGACCATCTGCACTTCCCTTGTCAGCTGAACCTCCAGTGGTATGAGCCTGCGCTGAATCTCCTCGATAGAGTACCTGCTGCCCTTTGCACCCATCACGGAACACCGTCACCCCTTTACACCCCGTTTTGTAGGCCAGAAGGTACACGTCTTTGATGTCCTCTTTCGTCGCTGAACTGGGGAGGTTGATCGTCTTCGAAACGCCATTGGAGATGTACTGCTGCCAGCAGGCCTGGACCATGACGTGCTCTCTGGGCGTCACATCGAAGGCATCGACGAAGTACTCTGGCTTGGGCTTTCCAGGATGGTCCTTCATCCATTCCTCATAGAGGGGATCGAGAACCTCCAGGTACTTCTCAATTCCCCGATCAAGGTACATCCTCCTGTGCACTAAGGCAAAGACGGGCTCGATACCTGAAGACGTATCACAGAGGAGCGAACAGGTCCCTGTCGGCGCAATGGTGTTCCAAGTGCAGTTCCTGAGACCAGTCTTGAGGATCTCCTCTGGGGTAATGCCATTCTGCTCCATGAACCGCTGGAGAACCCCGGAGTACTTGAGGACGGCATGATCACCTTCCTGGAAGGCTGGGTACGGTCCCTCCACAAGGGCCAAGGCCATGGAGGCCTGAATGCTGGCATCCCGAAGGGCTGAACCGAGGGTATCGATGAGATCCAGGCACTCCTCCGACCCATAGCGAATGCCGAGCTTGAAGAGGAGGTGGGCAAATCCCATGACCCCAAGGCCGATGGGACGGTACCGTCTGGTCTCCCTGGCAATGTGCTCGTCGGGGAACCAGGCAGCATCGATGACCCTGTTGAGGGCCATGACCCCAAGGGTTGCGAGGTACTTGAGCATCTCAAAGTCAATCTCTCCGTTCTTCTCTAAAACTGAGAGGTTGATGTGTCCGAGATTACAGGACATATTCGGGTAGAGAGGGAGCTCACCACAGGGGTTACAGGCTGTGATGTACTCCTCCCGGTACCGGTCCCTGTTGATGTTCTCGAAGAAGAGGAGCCCAGGATCTCCGCAGGCCCAGGCGGATTCCACGATCTCCTCAAAGAGCCCCCGAGCGTCAACCACCCCCACCGGCTCCTTCGTCACCGGGTCGAGGAGTTGGAAACCTTCTTCCCTCTCCACAGCCTCCATGAACTCCCTAGTGACCATGACAGAGATGTTGAAGAAGGCGAACCGATCGTTCCCCACTTTGCTGGTGATGAATTTCAGGATATCCGGATGGTCTACCCGGAGGACACCGATCTGCGCCGCTCGCCTCCGTCCTCCCTGGAGGATCGCATTGGCCGAGGCGTTGAAGAGCTCCATGAAGGAGAGGGGTCCTGAGGCCACTCCAACACCGGAATCCAGGGGGCGTCCCTCCTGGGAGAGGAGAGAGAAGTCGTACCCCACACCACCTCCCACCTTGCTGATGATGGCCGCACGCTTCAGGGCCTCGTAGATCCCAGCGATGGAGTTCTCCACCGGGATGACGAAGCACGCCGAGAGGTTGTGGTGGGGATTCCGTAGGCGATACACCGCCGCATAGTGCTCCATAGTCATCTCCTCCGGATCCCTGTAGAGGAGATCTGGAGGAACACCAAGTCCGGCATTGAAGAGGCATGGAGAGTTGAAGATGAAGACCCTAGCCCGGAGGGCATTGTAGAGACGGGTCTCGAACTCCTGGATATCCTCAAGGTCGTACACCCCATAGAGGATCATGCTCGATGCGAGGAACCTCGACACTCGACGACACACATCCTCCCAGGTCTCTTCCCCCTCGTTGAGGTACCGGGAGGTGAGGATCCTCCTAGCATTCTCACTCATGGGAGAAGAAGGAAATTCTGGTTCAGGCATGTCGAGGACAGTCATCGCCATGGCCTTCATAGGGCACACCTTCCTCAAGGAAATCTTCAACGAATACTGGGGCAATGGAATGGACAAGACCAAACATCTTGGAGGCCACCTCACGGATTTCCCACGCGGCGTCTTCACTGAGTCTCAGGCTCAGGAAGTTCCGGAGGCTCCTCACGTTCATGGTGACCACGATGTTCGTGGTCAGGGACTGAGGCAGGAAGTACCGGGCATCCTCAGCAGGCACTCCTGCTTTGATTAAAGAACTGTAAAGCCTGCACGATGTCAAAAGATAGTGCTTGACAACCCTCTGCTGATCGTCACTCATCTCCAGAATGGAATCGGGGATCACGAAGGAAATCCCTTTGTCCTCCCGACGGTGAGAGAGTTGCGAGTACGAGGCTATTCGGTGCCTGACGAGCTGGTGGGTCATGACCCTCGAGACGTCCCGAATGAAGAAGGTAAAGGTCACGTGTTCCAGGACGCTCTCATGGCCCATAGCAATGAGCTTCCTGATATACTCCTCCTTCTCCTCCAAAGGGGCCGACTTTGCCTTCTCGAAGGTCATGTCCTTGTGAGCACAAACCTTCCCAGCAAAGTACACGACGCTATAGGGATCTTCAGTCCATGCAATGAGATCAACCTGCACTGGTGAAACCTCCTTTGAGACAACGGTCGATGATTTCCTTGACATCAGGAGTGAAGAGCTCCCTCCAGTCATCTTCCCGGAATTTCCTCGAACTGCAGGCCTTGAGATCCCCATCAAAGGCGTACCAGCCACCATTCCGACTCACAAGACCCAGGGACATGGCCGCAAGGAGGTACGCATGGGGAATGTCCACGCCTTTCTGGAAGTCGATGATGAACCTCGCCTCCCGAAAAGGTGCAGAGACCTTGTTCTTCTCCACCTCGGCCACACAGGAGATGCCGATCCTCTTCCCATCCTCCTCAACGAAGCCATCCCTCCGGATCCTCACGATGAGGGAAGCGTAGAACTTGATGGCCCGACCACCAGGCATGATCTCCTTCGGTCCATACAGGACCCCCACATTCTCCCGAACCTGGTTCACAAGGAGGAGCACAACGTCGTTCATCGCCACCTGTCTGATGATCTTCCTCATGGCTGAGGAGAGGACTTTGGCCTGTTGGCCAGGCTGGAGGTCGTAGAATCTGTCCTTCTTCTCCACTTCGGTGTTCGCCGGCGTCGCCGCCAGGGAGTCCCAGACGATGACCAGAGGAGCCGTACTCTCCTCCCTGACGCTCTGGATGACCTTCTCGATAACCTCAAAAGCCTCCTCAATTGTCGAAGGATGGACGAGAATGAGTGAGGAGTTATCGATACCGATCCTTGTAGCCCGATCAGGGTCATAGGCGAACTCTGTATCGAGGAGAACGGCGATCCCACCAGACTTCTGCGCCTCGGCGAGGAGATGGTAGGCAACGGTGCTCTTCCCGTGGCCCTCACTCCCGTAAAAGAGCGTCACCTTTCCAGAGGGAATTCCCGGACGACCAATGGCCAGGTCCAGCGTAGGGATCTGGGTGGAGACGTAGTACTTCGGAGCAGAATCGGCAAGCTCCTCAGGGAGCTGGACGAGGTCCTCATCGATCTCCCTGATGCTCTTGATCACCTTCTGGAGGAAATCGCCGTTCATAGGCACCACCGTTTACTGGGCAAAGTCCTCAATGACCTCCACGGGGTCGAAGTCCAGACCACCACGGATACCCACACCGGAAACAGGGCGCCTCACTGGAGCCCCTACCGCCTCGACCCCCACCTTCTCTGCCGGCCCACCATCGTCCAGGAATGACGCTTCAGAGCCCGAGAGGAGGAAGTTCTCAAGGATCTCCTTGAGCTCACTGTAGGGCTTGACCTTCGTGACCTCAAAGAGGTTGTACAGCTCCCTGAGGTACCGCTCCTCCACCGGACCACGCTTGCTGGTCATGGGGTACACAGCGTACTGACGCATATGCCTTGCCCCACCACTCTGGGTTCTCGTGATCTTGATGGGGTAGCCCTTCTGCCAGTCGGTGAAGTCCCCAAACTCCACATCATCCCGGACGAGGTCGAGGAGGGACAGATGGACCGTTCTGGGGTACATCAGGATCCGCACCCCCATCTCAGGACGATTCAAATCCACGACGTTCGCCAGGTACCTCTGCTTCACGAGAAGCGACCGAACCTGACTATCAGTGACCGCCGCCTGTCGTCCTCCCCTCGATTCAACATATTCGCAAATTGGGCATGGCAACTTCGCCACATACCTCGGACAGTAGAAGAACTCCCGTCCCACGTAGTGCACCCAGGTCTCAAGGAGAGCCACAAGGTCTGAGCTCCAAGGAGGAAGGAACCTCACAATGTTCTCCCCATCCCGAAGGAACATGTACTTGTACTTCGAGCTCTCACCGAGAAGCTTCGCCACATCAAGCTTATACGGGTACTCAGACATCATCCATCGCTCCTTTCCTCATTCCCAAAACCTCAATCTCTCGCTCATTCCTCAGATTCACCGCATACGTGATGATCATCTCTTTCTTGCTGCTCAACGCATCCCTGACCGCACTGATCCGCCCCACGAGGTACCCCACTGCCAGATGCCTCACCTGCACATCGTCGTACAGCGGATGGCCCACCACCATGGATCGGACTTTTGCCTCAGTGAGCTTACTGCCATTCTCCTCTGCTATCGCCCGGTACATCGCATCGAGCTTCGCCTGAACCACATCGAGGAGGTGCTCGAAGAGGGACTGGAGGAACTTTGCCTTCATCATCAGATTCACCACGTAGTACGTTGCCGATGGGTGCTTCGCCACTTCCTCCTCGAGGTTCATCGGATCAAACTGCACAAAGTCCACAATCCCGGACTCCTGCACCTCCCGCTGGAGCTGGGCAAACCGCTCGCAGAGGTTGAGGTACCGATCGTACACCTTTGGAGTGATCCACTTGAGCTCATACTCACCAAGGGGAACAGGATCACCGATCTCCACCTCCCTGTAGAAGAACCCTTTTGTCTCCCCATCTACTCCCATGTCTCATTACCTCCATTTTTCACAACTCTCAAGCAGGATTATATCCAGGAAACACCGTTTGTCAATACCCCAGGGAAAAAATTTTTAATCGATTTTCTCTAAACCGGCTCCCCTCACTTTGGACAAGCGAAGAGTGTCTTTAATCTCATCCCTGTGGTTGGCAATGAACTCCCTGACGATGATGTCCATCGCCTCGTAGATCGCCACACCCCTCATGAGGGCAATGAACTTCAGGGCATAGTAGGAAGGCTCAAGGATGGAAATCCTCTTGAAAGGGTACAGTCCGGGAGCAACGGGCTCCGCCTCCTTGGGGAGCTCAGGAGGAGCCTCCTTGATTCCGAGAGCCTCCTCAGGGGGAACAACGACCTCGTAGTAGTGGGGGTAGAACCTCCTCCCCACCTCATAGAGCATCTCGTACGTCACAGGCTTCTTTTCTTCTTTGGTCCTCTTTCTCCTGCCCATAGGCTCACCCCTGCCTCTTTCTCGAAGTTCTCAATGGCCTGCTGGACGATATCATCGGTGATCTTCCGCTGCCCCCTATCGAGCGCAATCTGGAGGGCATTGGAGCAGATGAGGATGGCGTACCTGGGAACGCCAATGCTGTGCAGGAAAATGTCCTCGAGCTGCGACTCGGTGAAGAGGAGATCATCGGACCCCGCAAGATTCAGACGGAACCGAATCATCTTGACCATATCCTGGAAGTCGAAAGGTGAAAGCGATGTGGGGAAGACCAGTCGGTCCCGGAAGGCCGGAATGCGGTCGAACTTCCGGAAGACCTCTTCACTCCCCAGGAGGATGAACTGGATGAGCTTCGTCGAAGGGGTTTCGATGTTCGAGATGATCCTGAGCGCCCTCAGGGCCTGAAGGGGAGCTTCCTGGAGCTCGTCGATGATGAAGACCGGACGGATGCCCTGCTCGGCTTTGTGGTAGAGGACCTCCTTGAGCGTCCGGTCGTTCTCCGCCATGTTCCGGTGGGTTTCCTTCCCGAAGGCGGCGATGATCCTCCGGTACACATCAAGGAACGACCCGAACGCCCCGGCGCTCTCGATGAAGTGCACCTCCCAGTGGGGACGGATCTCGGGGATGTTGTGGATGAGGTAGTAGGCCAAGGACGTCTTCCCAAGCCCCATGGAACCCCAGATGGCCGCAAAGGCACTCCCGGAATCGATGCTGTAGATCGCCCTTCGGTAGGCTGTCCGGTACTGCTCGGTGAAGTACAGGTACCGGGGGTTGGGAGAAGTGTGGAAAGGGTACTCTGTGAACCCGAAGAAATCACAACACCGGGTATAGTAATCCAGACGGTCCGCAGAAGACCTCATATCAAACCTCCTTTCCACAACCCCACTCCTGGAAGAACGGGATTGTCCAGGGGGATTGTACCACAACCCGGCTCAAAATGCAATTGCTTAAAGACAAAAATGCTTGACAAGATGCGTGGAAGTGCTACAATATCCTTGGGAGGTGAAGGAAGATTACCAGAGCCAAAATCGTTGTCGACAACGTCACCAGTCAGGTCATCTACGACCCTGAGACCCACCCAAAGATCCAGGAGTACCTCAACGCACAGATCCTGGAGCAACTCTCCTTCAGACCAAAGGGCTACCAGTACACACCTTCCTACCAGAAGGGGACCTGGGATGGACGGGTCTACCTCTACAATCCCCGGTACCGGACCTTCCTCACCGGTCTCCTCTTCAGGGTTTTAGCGATCCTCCAAAGCCACGGCTTTGAGGTCACCCTGGATGACCGCAGGAGGCAACCCGTCAGCACTGAGGAGGCCTTGAACCGCCTGAAATCCCTGTCCCTCAACGGCATCACCCTGAGGGACTACCAGAAGATGGCCATCGCCGAGGCCATCGTATCTGAACGGGGGCTCCTCGACATGAGCACTGGTTCGGGGAAGACGGAAGTTGCCTGTGGCCTCATCGCCTGCCTCCAGGTGAAGACCCTCTTCATCGTCCACCTCCGGACCCTCCTCCTGCAGTCTGCCAGGAGGATATCCGACCGCTTGGGGTGTCCTGTGGCTATCTTCGGGAACGGATCGTACCAGTGGGGGGACATCACCGTCGCCTCCATCCAGTCCCTCTGGAGGAACCTGGAGGGCCTGAAGGAGCACCTGAAGGCCGTCGAGCTCGTCATCGTCGATGAGGCTCATCACGTCTCAAACAACAGCTACTTCAAGGTCCTGAAGGCCATACCCAACGCCTTCTACCGCTTCGGGCTCTCCGGAACCCCCCTTGACCGAAGCGACGGATCCTCCCTGATCACCGTAGGGCTCCTGGGAGAAGTCATCCACAAGACCACATCCTCCGACCTCATCAAGAGAGACATCCTGGCCAGACCCACCATCATCTTCCTCCCCGTGCCCCAGGATCAGGCCTTCCCCAACAGAGAGCACCTCTTCCTCTACGACTGGCGGGAGATCTACGAGAAAGGCATCGTGTACAACGACTACCGCAACGACCTCATCACCAGAACCGTCCAGACACTCCTCAGCAGGGGGAAGAGGAACATCCTGGTCATGGTGAAGGAAGTCCAGCACGGTCATGAACTCCTGGCAAGGTTCAAAACCTCAGGAATCCCGGTGGCTTTCCTCTGGAGTGCCACATCGAAAACGGAGCTCCTCGAGACCATCAGAGAGTTCCGGGAAGGGAGAGCTCCAGTCATCATCTCCTCCCCAATTTTCGACGAGGGCATCGACATCCCAGAGATCGATACCATCATTCTGGCTGGAGGAGGAGAGAGCGTCATCAAGACCCTCCAGAGGATTGGTCGGGGAGTGAGGAAGGCTCCTCACAAGACCAATCTCCTTGTCGTGGACTTCATGGACCTCCATCACCCAATTCTGGAGAACCACTCCAGGAAGCGGCTCAGAGCCTGTCAGCGGGAACATGAATTCGAAATCATCAACGTCCTGGAGGAGGAGTCGTATGACCGCAGACGAAGATCGGTACCAGCACATCTTCGATGACACCCTCCTCACCAAGGATGAGGTGTGCCGGATACTCCGCCTGAGCAAATCTCAGGTCAACACCTTGATGCGCAACGGGTGTTTGCCGTATTATAAGATCGGCAGGAAAGTTCTCTTCTCCCTCCGGGAGATCAAGGAGTGGCTTGAGGGGCACCGTCGGAACTGAGGATACCTTCAACCCCTCTCTGGACAGAGAGCCGGCGGTG
>Ga0072500_142890_pt1 | contig 21254 bp, 20 predicted proteins | sample GBScelen77Swater_FD_63803 | JGI IMG/M metagenome (GOLD analysis project Ga0072500, IMG submission 63803) | Hot spring microbial communities from Great Boiling Spring, Nevada - cellulolytic enrichment S 77C v2 (version 2) | ecosystem: Environmental > Aquatic > Thermal springs > Hot (42-90C) ...
GTGGCGGAGGTGTTTCGACAAAGATCTGGCGTTGCGGCTGGGCAATACATGTGCAATTGCGGAATTCGTAGAGACCAACAGGCTTGACATCTTCTACGGCCTTTCACGAGACGTAGAGAGACTGCGGCACGCTGGATAAGAAAAATAAATGCCGCTTCTTATAGACAAATGTTTTAATCTTGCTTTCTGAGTGTAAGACGATCGGTATACGGCAACACAGTACGTTTAAAGTTGGTAAGAGGGCCAAGGAGTTTCTGACTCTGGCTGATAGAGCGTGGATTGGTATCTCTCCGTTTTTCAAAGAATTACAAATTCTGCGCCTCTCCTCAATTGTCCCCTTCGGCGCGTTGCTATATTTCAGCGCTTTCACGTGTGGAATTCCTCAGAGCCGCCGTAAGCAACGTGGTGGCTAAGGACGACTATTTCAAATGGACTAGTGTGCAACAATACCAAAGCCTTGATAATCTCTTCGAGAACAAATTCGTAGAGCTCGTTAATTTCCTGAAACAGCTGTACAGCATAGACGTGGCACGTGAGGAATCAGAAGACGTCAAGTTGGCAATGGAGTTTGCTGAAAGGTGGAGTAAGGACAGGGACGTAATCAAGCGCGTGGCATTTGACATGTTGCTCCTCGCCCAAGCGGTTAGAGGAGGTGTTAAACTTTTCATGAGAGACTGGAAACTATTTGAAATAAGGGAGAAGATGCTTCAACCACCGCCTCCCAAGCCGGGAAGCGTGGGTGGGGTAAGAATAACCTATGACGATCCCTACGTGCTGTATGTAGCGTATTTAGCTTGACGCAAGAACCTTACGTCGCTCTTCTCGCGCCACTCAGCCATCTTAATGAGCGGCGGGGCGAGTACTTAAATACGCTACGGCTAGATCGTAGGTTAGGTAAGTGCTCGGGGGTGAAGCCCAGGAGGGCCTTGGCGGCGTCTGACGGAGCCACCGTGCCAGCAGAGCCAAGGACGGGTTTTGTGGTGCAGCTTGGCAAAACATAGGCAGATGGGGGCGAGGAAGAAGTGGGCCGTGTTTGCCACCGCGCTGAACTTAACCGAATCCCCTTGGGCGTTGTTCGTGAAGATGCCCGCTAAAATCCCCAGAAGCAAGGCGGCCAAAGGCGCCGGGATTAACGACACGCAGAGACGTCTGAGTAAGACGCCAATAACAGGAGGACGCCGAGTTAGTCGGGATGCGTATCGTGGTAGCAGACGCGATGTCCGCGGCGAAGACGCCGGGCTACACCGGGCTGGCCGCAAAAACCTCAAGCTGTGATAGAATCGTCTAAATACCGTCTACGACAAGGTGTTGTACCGTCCAATGGGTAGCGTTCCGCTGACTATGGCATGTGTCTCGAAGCCCCGCCTCTGAGGAGGTAAAAAATGAGGTACATCGCCATGGGATTAGCCTACAGCTTCCCAAGGCGTGAGGTAAGGCTCGGGTCTGGCGTTTTGAGACATAGCCGCGAGCGTTGCCTCTCCACGTCTTTAACCACGTCGGGTGGATGGCGTATAGGATCCTCGCAAGGTTTTGCCAGCGCCGTTGGAGCCCACCACGATGCGTGGCGGTTGCTGGATAGAGAATAAAGAGACTCCGTCTAACGTCCTTACGTCGTTTTTGTAGACCTTAGCGGGTCGTAGACCTCAACCGCCCCCACGCCGCCATACGCCCAGGGCGTTTTTATGGATTCTCTACTTAGACGCCTTCCAGTCCACCAAGGAGGTGACTTGTCTCCCCTTCATCTTCATTACATATGCCGTGGCGGATAGGGCGGCCGCAACCCCCATCGCCGCCGATATGACCGCTTGTTTGTAGGGGTATGCCACTATGTCTCCCGCGGCGAAGACGCCTGGCGTCTTGGTTTTGCCCTCCCAGTCTGCAATAATCTCGCCGCGTTCGTTCAGATCCACCAGGTGGCGCACGAAATCGCTCTTGGTCACGTAGCCGACCTCGACGAACACCGCCGAGACGGGTAACTCCTGTACCTCCCCCGTCTTCTTGTTTCTGACTACCACCGACTTGACCTTCGTGTCGCCTTTGATTTCCACCACTTCGCTGTTAGGCACGAAAACCGCTTTGCCAAGTCTTTTCGCCTGTTCTAAAAACTCCTCGTCGTGTATCGGCTTGTCGGAGGGGAAGATCCAGTAGAACCTGTTGGCGACTGAAGACAGGATAGTGACAGGCTCCCTGGCCAGGTCGCCCCAGCTCACCAACGCGATGTCTTGTCCCTTGAAAAACGGCGCATCGCATATGGTACAGTAAGACACGCCCCTGTTTTTGAACTTAGCCTCGCCGGGGACGTTGAGCTCCTTGGGGGTCTTTCCAAAGGCCAGGATCACGGCGAGGCTTCTGTACTCGTCGCCCCCCTCCGTCTTGACCACAAACACATTGTCCTCCTTCTCAACCGTCTTCACCTCGTCGAATACGATCTCGGCGCCGAACGTTCTCGCCTGTTGCTCCACACGCTTGGCCAGCTCAGGCCCCGAAATCTTGGGTATGGCGGGATAGTTCTCGATCAGCGTCGTCATGTTGAGTTGTCCTCCTAGGTCTTTGCTTATCACTAAGGTCTTGAGCCGTTGTCTCGCGGCGTAGAGCGCCGCCGAGAGCCCCGCGATGCCTGCGCCGATTATCACCACGTCGTAATCGACTTGCATGGCAACCACAGCGATAACTATTTATAATTTTTCAAACGCCGAAGAGGTTGCGGTAGCGGCTCTGGCGCATAACATCGCCCAGCGGCAGCCGCATAATGACGGATAAAAGCTTTTAAACAGCATTAATAAGCCGCATCAATGTCTTCAAAGGAACAAGAGGCGCAGAGGGGAAGACAGGGATGGATTACGCCTACTGTCATCCCGCCGGAGGAGTGGGGCACCTTTAGATACAGAGGGAAGACTCTGGAGGAGTTGCTCAACATGTCCATGGATGAGTTCATCAAACTCCTCCCCGCGCGCCAGAGGAGGAGCTTGAAACGAGGCTTGAAGCCTGAACATAGAAAGCTACTGGAGAAAATCAGGAGGGCGAAGCGTTTAATCACTCAAGGGAGGAAGATGACGATTAAGACCCACTGCAGAGACATGATAATACTTCCCGAGATGGTGGGGCTCACGATTCAGGTCTACAACGGAATTACGTATATACCTGTGTTCATATCGCCTTGGCACATAGGGCACTACCTCGGCGAATTCGCCCTCACTACAAAGATCGTGCAACACGGCGAGCCTGGCCTGAAAGCGACAAGGTCGTCGCTACACATAGCCGCGAAGTGATATGACGGTCGTAAAGCTCCAGTCAAGGCCCAGAATAGGCGACGTCGTCGCTTTGCCGCAGGGGAAGAGGATCCGTGTGAGAAACATCGGCATCCCCTACGTCTTGCCCCCAGCCGCCGCGTGCGACGACCCTCTATGCCCCTGGCATGGACATCTTAAGGTGAGGCTGAAGCTGTTAGAGGTCACGGTGGAGAAGGTGAGGATGCACAAAGCCGCCGTCGTAGTCCACGAGTGGCTTCACTACATACCTAAATACAACCGCTACGAGCGTCGTCGTAGGAGGATGAGGGTCAGGGTGCCCGAGTGTATCGAGGTGAAGCCAGGCGACAAGGTTATAATCGCTGAGACGAGACCCCTCTCAAAAACCATAACGTGGGTGGTCATAGGGAAGAAGGAGGACGTGACGGAGTGGAAAGCCAAACACGAAACACTTCAGTAGGTGCAACCGGTAGTTCTCGTAGATACCAGGGAACACGCAGAGGAGGTCGTACGCTACATCAAAGAATCCGGTTGCGGAGTGGTCAAGACGAAGCTGGAGGTGGGAGATTACGTAGCCGGCAGATTTGTCTTCGAGAGGAAAAGCGTGCAGGACTTTATAAACTCAATTATAGACGGTCGTCTCTTCGACCAAGCCACGCGGCTCCGAGAGGCCAAGCTGAGGCCTGTTATTGTTATCGAGGGCAATTTGTGGGAGGAGCTCCGGTATAGAGAGATCTCTCCCAACGCCGTCTTAGGCGCGCAACTTGCTCTTCACGGTATGGAGATAGGCGTCCTCTACACCGTGGACAAGACACAGACCGGAGCTCTTCTCTGCCTGGCCGCTAAGAAAGAGATAAAAAGCGGCGTCAAGACCCCCAAAGTCAGGAAAAAGGCGGATGTTAGAAGTCTACAGATTGCATTCCTCGCGTCGCTCCCCGGCATCGGCCCTAAACGCGCCGAGGAGTTCCTGAGAAGATACGGGACCCCTCTAAACGCGTTGCTCAATTATAAGACGTGGGATATCGACGAGAAACACCACGCCGTAATAAAACGTGTGCTTGAAACGCCGTATAGCGCCTCCTCTTCGCTCGACGATTTCATGTAAGCCAACGCCACTCCAAGCCCAGGTCCACCTCATCTAGGGTACATCCCTGCGGCGGGTTCTCCAGCGTTGATCTGAACACCTTAGCGAGAAATGTGGGAATCCGCTTGGTTCCTACTACGTCTATGAGCGCGAAGAACGGGTGATAGCCCAGGCCCCACTCGTATCCATGCAAAAAGCTCCACCAGATGGCAACCGCCGCATTTGCCTCTCTCAACACGGAGGCCATGGCGCATAGGTATCGGTATCTCAACTCTTCGTTTCTCGTCGCTATTCCAAATTCGGTCACGGCCAGCGGCCTCGGCGCCTTCACCTCTAGCAGACTCCGTGGTCTAAGTACAAACCTAAGCGCAAAGTCGTCATACCTCCCCACCACGTAGAAATTCACTGCAGTGTAATCCATCTCCTTAAACATATCTATATATTTCGAATTTTGTCTATTCAGAAAATAGATTACTGGCTTAAAAACTGTGTTTTTTGTCTCAAATCTAGTAAATGAGTAAGTAAACGAGACTTGTAGCCCGTATGATTTCAACACATCTCTTGCGGCTAGTATTGTCTCGTCTATTACTTGTGACGCCTTTTGCATATGTCTTAGTGAGAGAAATCCGAAGGGAGGCAGATCGCCCTTTATGTAAGCCAAGAACGTGTACATGTTTGGCTCGTTGAAGATCAACGCTACGTCTATCAAATCTCCAAGCTCCCTAGCGACATGCTCTACATAGGCTATAAAGCGCCTCCCAACCTCTTTAGACTCCCAGCCGCCGTATTTCCAGACCCACCTCGGGTTTGTGAAGTGGTGGAGAGTAACCCAGCTCCTAAGCCCCCTCCGCCTTATGGAAGAGAGGTAGTCGCGAAAAAGCCGGAGGGCTTCCCCGTCGTAGCGGCCCTCCGCCGGCTCTATCAGCGCCCACTCCATCCCAGTCCTAAAGACGTCTAGTCCAATTTCTCTCGCTACGTCGAGATCTTCCTCATAAAAAAGCAGGTGGTAGGCCCCCGGCTCGTCTGGCATGTCACATTTACAAAAGCCGAAGTGTTGATAAGGCGACACGGCGGCCCCAATCTTCACACTCTATATTATAAAATAGACTCAAAAACCCTTCAGCTGAGATTCGATTTTAAATTTAACGTTTTAACTCCCCAGCCATAATTTACATTTTGTAAGTCAAGTTTTAAAAACCTATAAATACAGCGAAACGTGTCTAAGCTCAAGATCTTGGATTAATATGTCTGACCGGTCACGCATAACACTGGGAGTTGTAGGTTCGCTGGCGTTGTTTATGTTGCTTTTCGTGACGCTTATGAATACAACATCTTTAGCCCCTTACCTAAGAGCGATTACCCTCCCTAAGGGCTTGGCAGAAGTTGTGGTGAATAGACCTGACTATGTCGTGAGCTACGTTGCCGCAGTGCCTCCCAGTGGCGACATCAGAGTCAGGGTTAAGCTCAACGGGACTCCTGTTGATTTCAGCGTGTACGCCACGGCGCCCGCCTTGAGCGGATTTGTCGAAGTGGGCAGGTCCCGCGGCAGGGGAGAGGCGAGGATGCCCATCAACCACTACTTAGGCGAGGCCGTGAGGCTTGTACGAGAGCTCGGCTACACTCCTAACCAGGCGGGACCCAGCCTTATTTTACACATTACGACTAGTTGGAAGGAGGGCGACGAGACATACGTCGGCACTCGAATAATTACCGTGCCAGTAATACCCGGGAAAGTGTCTGGCCGCGATATTGTCGTAAATGTGGACTTCAAGCCCCACAAGAGACATAAAATAAATGGATCTGCCGTGCCTATCAGCCAAGCCGCCGCCTCTCACGACGTGGTAGCCGCTACAACCTCTTCTTCCCTACCAGACGCAGTCACCGACTATTGTGTGTGGATAGATCCGTGGCTTCCTAGCTGGACATTGGTTTGCTACATCTGGAGATATAGCTACACACAATACGACGGGTGGGACGGCATCATGTTCGCCGCAACTTACCTTGACAGCATTGACGGCGAAGTAATTAAGCAGGTGACTCACGACGTAGACATAGCGGTATATGCTAATAAAGCCATTGGATTTGAGCTAGGAGTAGAGACTCAGCTTGGTTACCTCAACCTCCCCGGACCTGGTTTCACAATCGTAGCTGGCAACTCTAACTGGAACATATTCAAGATGGACTGTATATATACAAACTTATTTTTCACAAGTTCCCCCGGTGCGTGTTCTATCTATGTTGCCAAGGACGGCACCACGCGCTCCTGGGACTTACCGACATTTTATAAAGACGTCGTATTAGCCACTGGTACATACGGCATGTATAAAATAGGCGTATATAACTACTTCGAATGTTCGTGTCCCACCAGCGATGGCTACAGTTGCAGTACTGTGGCGTTTTATTGCACTAAGAAGTCGGAGGATAGGTTGCACTGGGTGGCGCCACAACTAAATCCTGATACCCAGACGTGGTATCCCTATACAATTATAGACGACGGCTTGACGCGACACCGGAATAAGTGGTTGCTAATTTCAGGGCAAAGATATGACACAGTAGCCACGCGTATGCTCTCCCCCGACTAATCGCTTACAGATTTGCAGGTCAACATGTATTACACGTCGGAGAATATTAAGTTCTTCGCGCTTAGCTTTCCACTACAGGTGCTCGGCTTAGGTGTGGAGTTCGGCACTTCATCTACTCAGTTTGGATACGCCTCTGTAACCCACACTGTGCAGGCAGGTGCTTGCGGCACAGTCGAGCTTAGGAGGTACTACGCGCCGCAGATACATCTCGAGCCCTCAGCCTCCATTTCTTGGAGTAAGGGCGAGTTAATACAGCCTGTTACAGCGGCGTACTGGCCCTACTCCACAAAGTGTCCGTAAACTAAGGCCTTTTATCGCAGTATCAGGACTGAGGTGTTGGCGGCAAGCGCCACCGCCACCGACGTGCTGTTATACAGCAATGCAGAGGCGCCGTAGTAGCCGCGCGACAGCAGAATAACCATGTCGTAGCTGTTCTCAGAGAGTTCCTTCACTATCTCAGAAGCCACTGTCTCCCCCTCCCCAAGCTTCCTCACTTTAAAGGCGTGCTTAACGCCTTTTTTGCCCATGTACTCCTCCACGGCCTTTCTCAACTGCTCTACGACAGGTTCGTTTTCGCTTGATGCGACGTAGAGAAAGACTATGTCGGCGCCGTATCTCTCGCCGAAGTCCGCCGCGACGTTCAACAACTCCCTGAGCCTCGTGGGGTTCATAGGCGATACGGGTACTAATATACGTCTAAACTTGTACGCTAGTTCGTAAAAAGGCTCGTCACCCATACCTCTTGCCTTCCGTCGTTAATTTAAGCGTTTTGTCTGTCTTCTCGATAGACGCCCACTTGGGCAACGTTCCGAAAATGGCCCTCACCGCGTCTACGTTCTCCGGGACGACTATGCTTTCTTGGTGGACGCCGTACATTAGATAAAGTTCGTTGCCCCTCACAGTTACCGAGTCTCTGAAGAGGGCAACCTCCGGGAAGTCCGCCCTGGGTCTGCCGAGGTCTCTGGCGTATTCAATTATTTGTGCAAGACTTTGGAAGCCGGCGCCTACGTCTGCGAGGAAGATGCGTGGAGTCTTTGCAAAGGCCTCAAGCACGGCGTCTCTCGTATATGCGGAGTCTAGCTCGATGTAGGCCATGTGCATATGCATGATGGTGACGGGCACCGCCACCGCCATCGTCACAATGTCTATGTTTCTGAGGATGGTCTGGACGTCTGGACCGTGGTGGCTGGGCACCGTCGCCGGGTTGGGCACCACGTCGTTTATAGGCCCCTTCTTATGCTCCTTCGGGTCGGCGCCCCTCCTCGCGAGGAATATTCTGGCCTTTCTTACCCCCATGCCGTTTAGCAGAAGCGCCGAGAGAACCCTGGTTATGCCCGTGGTGTTGCAACTGACGACGCGCACGTAGCGTCTCCCCCCCGCCTCTTCGTAGTTGGCGAGGGCGTTGAAGCTCACCTCGGCGACGTCGGCCTCCTCGCCGCCTTGGAAAATCACAGGTTTGTCAAACCTCTGGTAGTACTTCTCCTTGTTCTCACGCCCCACGTCCTCCGGCGTTGCGTCAATTATGACGTCAGAAGCCTTTATCAAGTCTTCGATAGTGCCCGCCGGCTCTATGCCGGCTTTCCTGAACTTGTCGAACTTGTCTGGTAACGTGTAGAGCGCGTAGCCGCGCGCCAGGGCCACCTTGGCTTCGTAATCCGGCGTGGTCTTCAACACCCCCACCACCTTCATGTCGTCTTGTGCTGCTACCGCGTCGGCTATGCGCTTGCCGATGGTGCCGTATCCCACTATCCCGACCTTGATCATGTCCATAACTTCTTAGCAGATGTTAATAACACTTTTACCGCGGGCATCTCCTCGCCTCCTATCGTCTGTATGAAGGCGCGCCCGCCTGTAGACACGTGATAGGCCTTGTCGATGACGCCGGCCTTCTCAGCTGCGAGTATGGTGTGCCCGCCGCCGATTATGAGACGTTTATTCGCAACTGACCTGAGAAGCTCTATGGTACCCACGGCAAACCTGTCGTCTTCTATGTAGCCCATGGGCCCGCTGAATATCACGATTTCGCTCTGCCCAATAACCTCTTTAAACAGCAAAACAGTGGATCTCCCGATGTCAAGTGGCGGTTGCGCGAGCGAGTACACATCTACGTCAATTCTGCCGTTTTGATTTACGGCGAAGTCTATCGGCGTTTGTATCTGTGACCCGTATTTACTAAGTATCTGCCGCGCCCTCTCTATATACGGCAGATACCCACCCTTCTCTATCTCCTGTTTCATGAGAGTGTTCACTATGCCGTATTTCGCCACGGCGAAGACGAAACCTACCAAGCCTCCTACTGCCACCTTCTCGACAAGGCCGTTCCTTAGAAGCTGTTCCACGGCCTTTAACGTGTCGGGGATCTTAGCGCCGCCTGCCACAAGCGTCACTCCCCTCCCCCGCTTCTCAAACACGGTGCTCAAGGCCCGGAGCTCCCTCTCAAAGACGGGGCCCATGCACGACGGCATCACTAGGGGGAATCCCACGACGCTGGGCTGAGACCGGTGGGCCACCGCGAATCCGTCAAAGACGAAGTAGTCTCCAAGCGGTGCCAGCTTGCGGACTAGGAAAGTTTCGGCTTGCGCCTCCGGCACCCTTTCTATAACCTCCTCAGAGAGTATCCTCACGTTTTCCAGCAGGAGTATCTCCCCGTCGCGCAGTTCTTTTATCTGCCTCCTAGCTTCTGGGCCTGTTACGTCGTCTACAAATTTGATGGGCCTCTCTAGGTGCTTCTCGAGGTAGGGCTTGTGTAACTCCAGCGACGTGAAGTCGTCTTGCCCAGGTCTGCCCTGGTGCGCAAGGACTACGGCGCGGGCGCCTGCGTCTGAAACCAGGCGCAAAGTGAAGGCGTGTGCCCTTATTCTAAAATCATCAACTATTTTCCCGTTTACAATCGGGGAGTTTATATCTATTCGTATAAATAGAATTTTTCCTCTTTTTAGACATCTATCTATATTTGCCAATTGGTCTACTATATCATTAAGTAGCATGTACTATCGTTTAACTGGGGTTAATAAGTATTACCGGTTACACTCACTATATAGACATAAATATTCTATATAGATGGAGCTCTCAACTGTTATTAAGAGGTCTCATGTTGAGGACCATGCAACTTGACAAATACAGACACGCCCTGAGGCGCGTGTCGGAGGAGCTTAATAAACGAGGGATAGAGCACGTCCTCATCGGTAGCGCGATTCTTCCGTTGGTATACAACATCAAGTACGACCCCCGAGACGTGGATCTGTTTATCCTCAACAAATCCACCGTGCTCGACAACGAGCTTTTCGAAGAGATAGCTAAGGAGAACGACTGGGATATGGGGACCTCGGACCACGGCACCATATACTACGAGTTAATAGTTGGGGGAGACGCCGTGAGAGTCGACTTGTTGGAAAACATCCTCGACATCTACATCCCCCTCGACCTTTTCTCAGATCTCAAGGGGGTTGACCTAAACGGCGTAAAGACGAGGGCCATGGGTCTTGAGGAGCTTCTGGTGCTTAAGGCCAAGATAGCGACTAAGGAGGCCGAGGAGTTCATAAACGAAGTCGCCAGGCTTGTGCTTGAGCACGACATAAGACTTAACTACAACAAGATCAAGAAATACGCGTCTCTGTATCCAGAGGACGTGGAGGGTATTTTAAAGCGCCTGAGGAGAAACGGCATCTACGTAGAATAATATTTATAGACAGGGCAAACTCCGCCCATGCGCGTTTTGTACATACACACCGAGCGCTTCAGCTGGGAGGCAAAAGACCCGGCGCTAGACGTAAGAGACGAGCCGACTTCGGGCCGCGCCGAGAACGCCTTGGTGGTTTTCGTCACTGTCGAGAGAGGCGACGCGGCAGATGAGGATTTTCTGCGCCAAGTGGCGCACGATGTCGTCGACGTCGCCAGGAAGGTCAAGGCGTCCTCCATCGTCATATACCCCTACGCCCACCTCTCTAACGAGCTCGCCAGGCCCTACACCGCGAGGGAGGTCGTTAACAAGCTCTACGAGGTCGTGAAGTCTGAGTTCGGCGGCGAGGTCCACGAGGCGCCCTTCGGGTACTACAAGGCCTTTGAACTCAGGTGTCTGGGGCACCCCCTCTCGGAGCTCAGCAGGACCTTCAAGCCGGAGCAGACTAGGCAGGTAAAGAAGGTGGAGGAGAGACGCGACTTCTACGTGGTGCTCACGCCCACAGGCGAGGAGTACGACCCTGCTAAATTCGACTACGGCGGCTACGAGGATCTGAGGATCTTGGTGGAGAAGGAGGTGTTTAAGAAGGAGCTGGGCGGGGGGGCTGAGCCCAGGTATTTGGAGTACCTCCGGAAGTTCGGCTTTGAGTGGGAGCCTATGTCAGATGTGGGCCACATGCGCTACGCGCCTGAGGCCACGGTGATGATGGAACTCGTGGAGGACTACGCGTACATGACCGCCAAGTCCCTTGAAATACCTGTGTTCAAGATCAGGGGGACAAACATGTTTAAACTCGCCGAATCCGCCATAGAGACACATGCAAAGCTATTCGGAGAGAGACTTTACGTAGTTGAGTCAGATAGCGACCTAATACTCCGCTACGCGGCCTGCTTCCAGCAGTTCGCAATGGCCAAGGACTGGGTGATAAGCCACAGGCACCTGCCCTTCGGCATGTTAGAGATAGCGGACTCGTACCGGCACGAACAGCCAGGCGAGACGGTGCTCCTCTTCAGGCTCCGGAGGTTCTACATGCCAGACCTCCACATATTCACTAGAGATCTTCAGGAGGCCATCAACGTGACTTATAAACTCCACGAAGTCATCTTCAGAGAAATAGGGAAGCTTGGCAGGACCTACGTCTCTCTGTATAACGTCACCGAGGAGTTCTACAAGAGCCACAGGCAGTACCTGGCTGAACTCGCCAAGAGGGAGGGCAAGCCCATATTGGTGAGGGTTCTGCCAGGGCAGAAGTACTACTGGGTCCTCAACGTGGAGTTTCATATAATCGACGAGTTGGGCAGACCGAGGGAGATAGCCACGTTTCAGATCGATGTGGGCAACGCCCAGCGTTTCGGCATAAAGTACGTAGACGAGAACAACCAGACCAGATACCCGGTCATTATACACACAGCCATTTTAGGCAGCGTCGAGAGGTACCTATACGCCGTATTTGACACGGCGGCGAAGGCGGAGAAGGAGGGCAAGACTCCGCGGCTCCCCACCTGGCTCTCGCCGGTGCAGGTGCGCATAATACCCATCACCAAGGACAATTTGAAATACGCCGTTGAGGTCGCTGACAGGCTGGAGGCGGAGGGCATCCGCGTAGATATAGACGACAGAGATGAGACGCTGTCTAAGAGGGTTAGGGAGGCTGAAACCGCCTGGGTGCCGTATATATGCGTCGTGGGCGCCAAAGAGGCGAGCGAGGGCACGCTGTCCGTGAGAGAACGGGGCGGAGGGCAGTACAGGACGACCCCGGAGGAGCTTATAAAGAAGATAAAGGACGAGGTGAGGGGATACCCCTCTAGACCGCTTTACTTGCCGCGTTTTCTCAGCCAGCGTCCCTCTCGGTACTAGCCGATATATTTTTTCAAACGATAAGTTTATATAGGGGTGTCTACGGCGCGCACGAAATGCAGGCAACAACCCAACTCAGAACCCCCGTGGTCGGCAAACACGTCTATGGCGAATTATACGGAGTAGACGAATCGCTCCTCCGAGACGAAGAGAAACTGAGGAAGATCGTAATCGAAGCTGCGCACATAGCAAATATGCATCTGGTTGAGGTGAACTCCTGGAAGTTCAAGGGGGGCGACAAGGAGGGCGTGTCGGTCATCGCGTTGGTGCTGGAGAGCCACATCGCCATCCACACCTGGCCCACGTATAACTACGCGACGGTGGACGTGTATACATGCGGCGAACACTCAGACCCTATGTCCGCCTTCCGGTACATAGTGTCGCAACTAGCCCCAAAGAGGTTCACTGTTAATTACTCAGACCGTTCATACATATAGTTACCCTCTCCTTTTTCTCTCGATGTCAAATATTTTGCTGATACTCCTCTGGCTCAGCCGAGACAAAATAGACCGAACCATCCTCGACAAAGTCGCCTTTGTGGCCACCGTATACTCCGCAGACGCGGTTAACTTCGTGGTAAAGGCGCTCTACGAGAGCTACAATCACGTCGACACCGTGGTTGTATACGGCCCCGACCTAAACGGCGCAAGCGAGCTGATAGTAGAGGCCCTGAGGGGTGTATGTAACGACGCCTTGCGAATACCCTGTGAATATGTAAAGGCGCTCAACGTAGATGTGGTTGATCTCAGGTGGCGGGGGGAGGATGATCTTAGAAAAGCCGTAACGACACGTTATAGACCGGTCACTGAGGCGGTACGACCCCGGCGCGAGGTGACACTTGCGAAACCAAACAGGAGGTTGCCATACGGAGGGCTTCACGTCCTCTACGACACGGACCTGGAGGCTCTCAGGTCCAAGGCCATAGACTACATACTGACCTACGGCGTGGAAAGCCGCGACGTCGTTTACAGCCACCTAGCCCTGCAACGAGACCCCGGAGGCGGCTATCTGGTGGCGCCCTGCGACGTGGTGGAGGAGTGGCCCTGTGGGCTTGATAAGGCGGGCGTCCTAATAGCTACCCCTGCTTTTATCCAAAAGAAACAACTCGAGGCGGCGGCGTCTGCCATCAGGCCCGAGGTCTACAGCCGCGACGTGTATGACCCACACGGCAACTTCGTGCTTGCAGATGCGCTCTACCACTACGGCCCCCGCGGCGTCTTGCTCCGACAGGTGGAAGTAGACGAAATCGGCGTGAGAAGAGAGGCGCAGAAGCTCCTGCCTGACCACGCCTTCTACCTCGGGCGGGAATACGCGGCCTACAAGCTGTTGAAGGATAAGTACGTACAGGATAGGTGGAAACTATAGTCAGGCTTTCTGAGCGACAGAATTTCTGTTGCGTCTTCACCATTCTCTGCCGCTTGGCGCTCCCTACGGCTTTATGTCTGGGTTTGCCTCTGCCGATCTCCCGCGACGTGGACATCCCTTACTCTCTTAACCCTGAGGCTCCCTGTAGCAACGTCGCTACTGTATTTTAGACCGGTAACGGCAACTACAGACCGGAAAATTGGCGCCGGGGGTGGGATGTGTCCGGCGGTTCTCCCGCCGTTGAACCCACGCCCCCTGGTCGGGGACGGGATCTCAACTCGGGGGGCTTGCCTGTCCCGCGCCTTGGGCCGCTCGGCCACCCCGGCTGTGGTGCTGTGAACCTATGGTTATAAATTTTTGGGTCTATACTGCGAGACTTGGGCTAGGACTTCGCATATGTCTCTCTCGACGCATCTTATCTCCACCTCTTCGTCAGGCGTGGCTAATACCACGTCTGCGTCTGGCGGGGGGTCGGGGCCTACGTGTATTTTGTAGCCTACTTTCCTGTCGCGCAGACCCTCTAATATTATGTAGTCTGCATCTATGTCGCTACAGACAATGGTGCGGGTGTACAGCACGTAGATCTCTCCGTTGTAGAAGAGTACTTTATCGGCTCCTGCTTGTCTAAGCCTGTGTGTGTCTTTTGTCGGCGGCTCCGGGTCGTGGTGGCTGACCTTGATCGCAGAGACTGTGTAGCCCCTCTCCTTGAGGTTGCTAATAATCCTCTCGGCCAGCGCCGTCTTCCCTACGTCTTTCCCGCCTGTGATCTGCACCACGCAGGTCATGCCAGCAGTTTCGCCAGGTTTTGCAACTCCTCTAGCGCCTTCCTAAAGTTTTCGCGGGCCGCTTCAGACACCGTGTAGAGCTTCCTGCCTCCCTCCTCAACCTCCACCAGAACCCCGTCCGCCAACATCCTCTTAAGCAACACGTAACCATAGACCGTGCTTATGTTAAAGCCGAATTTCCTAATCTCCTGGATTATGGCGTAGCCGTGTAGGGGGCCTCGCTTGTTGAGTATGCTCACCACGTACAGCCAGAGGTTACCCTGGCCTATGCAACGTTTAAACCTCTGATACGCCCTCATCTATCGCGCCTCCCCTCGATGAACTCCAGCACCGCTCTGTAGGCCTCGTCGGGGCTCATGTGGACCGGCGGGTTTTTGAAGCCCCATGCTGAGGCGCTTATAAGCGGTCCGCCTATTCCTCTGTCAAGAGCAAGCTTCGCGAGTCTGATGGAGTCTGTGACCACGGCGGCGCTGTTCCACGCGTCGTGTACGTCGAGCGTCGCCTCTATCCTTATCGACAGACCTCCAAATATCTCCGCCTCGATGAGCGTATGCGCTATCTTCCTGTCGCCTAGGAACTGTATATACGCCACGGGCGATATGTACGCGTCGAACTCCTGGCCCATGGCCATCATCTTGACGGCGGCTGTCTTCGTCTTCTCCTTATCACCGCGTCTATACATGAGGTTTACGAAGTCCGGCGTGCCCCCTACGTTTATCTGATACGTATGCTTAATCCTGACCCCCCTCAGAGCCAACAGCCTTATAAGCGTCTTGTGGAGAACCGTCGCCCCGATCTGGTTCTGGGTGTCGTCGCCGAGGAGCGGTAGTTCCTTCTCGGCGAATCTCCTCTGCCAGTACTCGCTTGTGGCGATGGGGGCCGGCATCGCGTTTACAAAGGCTACACCCGCCCTTAGGGCGGCCTCTGCGTAGGCCTCAGCGGCTTTCTTGGCGCCGGTGGGGAGGTAGTTCACGAGAACCTCGGTGTTTGTGGAGTTGAGCTCCTTCACCACTTCGTCAACGGTGCCCTCGACGACCTTAGGCACGAGCCCGCCCTCAGGCACACCGTCGAGCACCGGGCCCGGGCGCACCGTCACGCCTAGCCTCGGCGGCTTGAAGACCACCGTGGCGTTGTTCGGCGGCTGGAAGATCGCCTCTGAGAGGTCCAGGCCCACCTTCCTCGCGTCGATCTCAAACGCAGACGCGAAGACTATGTCGCGCGGGGTGTATTTCCCTATTTTTTCAAAGGCGACAATCGGTTCCAGCTCCGGGTTGTGCTTATACGCCTCAACGCCCTGGACGAGGGCGGAGGCGCAGTTGCCGACTCCGACGACGCCAACTCTAATGGACATGCCCATCTAAACACATGTGTTAATAAACAATTCGTTAAGTAGGCCGGTGGGGAGTGGTCATACCAGCTTCTCCGCCACCACCTCCGCTATGTCCCTCACGGCTACTGGGCTCTCCTTGGTCCTCTTCGCGTCGCTGAGCATGGCGTTGCAGAAGGGACAGAGCGTCACTATGGTGGAGGCGCCGGTTGCGACAAGCTCTTCAAACCGTATGTGGCTGATGCGCTTCTCCTCAGGCACGTCGTACCAGTAGTTTGCGCCGCCGGCGCCGCAACAGAAGGTCTTCTCGCCGCGTCTAGGCGGCTCCTTGACCTCGCCGAGTTTAATCAAGATCTTTCTCTGGGGCTCCGCCACCTTGTTGTAGCGTGCTAGGTAGCAGGGGTCGTGGATCGTCAAGGCTTCTTTCCCGTCTTTAACTGTGATCTTGCCGTCTTCTATCAGCTTCTGTATTATCTGCGAGTGGTGGTATACCTCAAGCTTGACGCCGAATTCAGAGTATTCATTCTTAAACACGTTGTATCCATGTGGACATATTGTTATTATTTTTCTTATGTTGTATTTCTCGAATATCTGTTTGTTGTTCAGCACTATTTCCTGGAATCTGCTCTCTTCGCCGAGGCGCCTGGCGGGGTCGCCGCAACAAGTCTCCTCGTCTCCCAAAATCGCCACCTTGTTCAGCATGCCTGCACGTTGTAAAATTGATACAAACGCTTTGATTATCTCCCTGGATCTGCTGTCGAAACTGCCCATGCAACCAACCCACAGGAGGTATTCGGCCTCTGGGTTCTCCGCTATGTGTGTCACGCCGAGTTCTCTAAGCCAGTCGTGTCTGCCTGCGTTGGGCATAGACATTGTGTTGTTGTACTGAGACAGCGACATGAGGACGTCGGCTACCTTCTTGTCCACCTTGCTTTGGGCTACCAAGGCGCGTCTCACGCCGTAGATAACATCGAGGTGGTTCACCTTCACCGGGCAACTGTACACACATGCCCCACACGTTGTACACGCCCACACATGGTGTTCCAGCTTAACGGCCACTTCGAAATCCGGGTTGCTGGAATTGAGGGCTATGGTACGCACGACGACTCTAGGCGACAGTAGGCGGCCGGCGGCCACCGCCGGACAGCCAGCGTCGCAGGCGCCGATCTCGCCGCACGACTGGCAAGAAAGCACAACGTCTTTGTCTACGTCTGACATCTTCTCGTAACCGAACTTAATCTCTTCGGGCTTCAACCTGCCCTCCAGAACGTCTTCTAATCTAAACGGCGTTCGGAAGCTTGACAGCTCCCTGGCATGGTTTACAAACAAGTTTGCGGCAGGCTTTACATAGAACATCGTCAGCAACACATTCCTAGCAATCCCAACCGACAGCGACAGCCAGGGGACTAATATCGAGAGGAAGACGTCTAGGAAAGTCATTATTATGATCAGGAGGAGGACCAGCTGCATCTTGTTAGACTCTCTAATAAACTCCCTGTCCTCCTTTAACCTCCTGTGTATAAGCCCGCTTCTGATAAAGACGCCAACACGATAAACCGCTGCCATGAGCAGGCCAGCCATTATGGGCAGGCTAATAATCCACAGCGCCAGCGCGAGGATCCGTAGAGGGGCCGAAACCGCCAGAAGCACCGATAGAACCACGCCGGCGGCTATTGAGAAGTGCATGTACCCCACCCCTCCCCTCAGCGCCTCTTTAAACTCGTGGAGCATCAATGAGCCAAGATCTATTCTTCTGCTGTAAAGACGTATCCTCAACATCAAATTTATTACAAATATAAAAAATGTAATTAAAAACAATAACAGTAGAATTTCTTCTACCATATGCTGACCTATAGGCAGATTTATAAATATTTCTTTCGACTCTTAAAGAACGTTTTTACAGATAGCCTTAAACACGCATGTTTCACATTCTTTATTGATTTCTAGTGTATTCCTGTTTAAGATCCGTCTTATCTCGTCGAGAAGTTTAACCGCGTCGTCGTCCCTCTCGACCCGCTCCACTCTATTCCTGTACACTAAGTAGCCGTGGCGGGCCTTCAACAGGTAGATGTAGATCTGGAGCTGCTTCTTGTGAGCCCCCCTAGAAGCCAGCCCCGTCTTGACTTCCACTGGAATATAATCCCGCCCCCTCTTAATCACCACGTCCACCACGCCAACCAGATCGCCGATCTCCACCTTGTACTCAGTCACGACGTTGTCAAAAACGGAGACAGCCCTCTCATACCGCTCGTGTATCAACCTCCCGCGGATCAGCGACACGGCCGAGTCTTTTGTGAAGAGCTTAAGGCCGAGCTTGTACTGCACCCACAGAAGCCTTGGGCAGTACTCGAAGTCGTTTATCACAGACGGCGAGAGGCGCTTGAAGTCGTACCTATACGCGTAGACAGCTGGAAGTAGCTTAAACACCTCCTGCTCTTTCCTCATCTCGGCCAATGCGGTTTCCACGTCGAGGTTCTCCAAGTCGTCGCAGTTGACTAGGCTACAGATAGGCTTAGGCAGAAGGAGCTCCATCCCCCGCCTTGAGCACTCTGCCGAATATCCTTGTCGGTCCGTTTCTAAAGATGAAAACCCCGCCGTCTATGTGCCAAGGCCTGGAAAGCTCTATCTTTACAACCCCGCTGTCGCCAACCATGAGCTCTCCTCGGTCTATCTCCTTTATATACCCATTAGTCCTAACGGCTTTATAGTGAAAAACGCCGGAAAACCCTGCTCTGAGGACTGTGGGGTGTCTCAGCACGAGCACATCAGCTAAAACCTCTTTAACCCCGGGAAGCGGCCGTCTAGCTAAAGCCATTCCCTTCTCAACTCTGTCAATTCTGTCAAGCGCAATAGTGACGAAATGGCCAGCCTTAGCAGACTCCACGGGGGTCCTATTTAGGTGGATGGACTTCACAGATGCAGAGACCCACCTCCCGTCGCTGTACGGCCCAACCCATATCTTATCGCCGACTCTTACGACGCCTCTCTCCACGAGGCCCCCGACTACGACGCCTACGCCTTTCACTAGATATATCTCAGAGATATACATCAAAAAGTCGCCGCTGGAGTCCCATCTCCTCCTTCTCGGCAACAAGGAGAGGAATTTAAGCAGGAGGTCGACCCCGTGACCTGTTACGCTAGAGACGAAGAATATTGGGGCGACTCGGCCGGCTGAAACGGCCCTGGCGGCCAGAACTACATCTCCCACATCCTTCACGACGTAAGGTATTTTGCTAACCCCTGGCATCTTTAGAACTTTGACAACATCTTCAACTGTCCTTTGAAACACCTCTTGAGGCGCTATGTCTATCCTCGTAATCACCACAAAAACTGGTATGCCCAACGCTACGGCTATGCCTAAATGCTCCTTAGTCATTTTCTGAACTCCAGAGTTTGCAGCAACTACCAACATGACGTAGTCCGGTTGCGAGCTGAAAAGCCCCCTCAGCGCCGTCCTGAGATACCGCTCGTGGCCGCCTACATCTACTAGAAGCACGAGCTTTTCAGCCCTCCTATACACCTCAGCCTCGTCGAGCGGATCCACCAGGCCGTGGTTAACCACAGAGTCGCCGCTGAAGCCCAGAAGCCTCATCGAAACTGCAGAGGTGCGGCCTGTCAAAACCTCATGCTTGTACCGAGACGCGTAAGACCTGGCGAGGCCCTTGCCGTCGTCCAGCCTCCCGGTGGTCAAAACCCCCACAAGCGTGGACTTACCGGCGTCCACGTTGCCCAACGCCGCCACGGTCACGGTGGGCGGAGGCTCCTCCCGGACGGACACCCTCACCAAGACCTCCGCCACCTTTCCCCTGACGCCCTCAGACACCCTCAGGATATACGCCGTGGCGCCCGCCCGCTTTGCCGCCTCCCGAAGAATCCCCAGCGCCTTTAACAACTCGTCGTCCGGAAGTCCTAACGGTCTTCCGTCGTTAGTAACGCCTACTAGGTAAATCGCCTCCCCGCCGCCCTCCAAGAGACGTCTTTTCATCTGACCAGCTAACTTATCTATATCGCCACCCCCTAAGGTAAGCTTATATTCGATGTTTCCGTCTTCGCTTTCTGGAGGTAAATTCACCGTAGCTGTAATCTGTATAAAAATAAATTGTTTACCTCTTTGATAGGAATTTCTGAGCGCGGTTCCCGCAACGGCGATATTCGTATGGTTCGTACGCCTTGTGGAGGCTTTGCAGAACCCACAACGATAAACACAACTTCTCTAAAGAGACGCCTAGCCTCTTTAACCACTTCTATGTCTAATTTTTCGTCTTCCATGTCTGTGACAACTGTTAACGCGTAGTTACGTAAACCTCGTGTCTTTGCGTCATAAACCGCCGTCTCTATGGCTTTAGAGATGTCCGTGCCCCCGCTTGCAATTGTCCGTAGGAGAATGTCGATGAGCCTACTTACGTCTTCGATAGGTTCAGAAACCTCGGCGTCAAAGAACCTAACTACGACTTTCCTATAGCTCCTTAAAACCGCAAGAGCGTAAGCAGTGGCGATTACGATCTTCTCTATGCCGTTGATAGCGCTGTACATAGACCCCGATTTGTCTATCAACATATAGACCCCACCGTCGCCAGCTATCTTCATGCCATTTAAAGGCAGCTCGCCATGAAGCGATTTGTAGACGAATAATGAAGGGGCGCCGAATAAGAGAGACCAGGCGTATGCGCTGAGTTTCGTCAGCCGACTTAACGAGCCAAATACACGTTCACGCTCTATACCCCTGAAAGATGGCATAGCTAAACCCAGCCCCACGGGCTTCCCCACCAACTTGTAAAACTCGACAGCCTTTTCCAAAATTTTCGCAATTCTAACCCTGCGTGGATCTGTAGATACGGAGAGCGTCAGAGACGCCGGATCTCCCACTCTACCCCTGCCTAAAATTTCGCCAAGTTTCTTAAAAACGCCGTAAAGCGTCTCAATATCCGAAGGATCTCCAAAATGCCGCCTTAACTGCCGCAAAGCCTCAACCCAAGCGTCTTGCCGCCCCCTCCCAAACCACGCTCTTCCGAAGTTTTCCAACGACTGTAAATACTTCTCAAAAGCCTTCAAAAGGTTTACAGCAGCGCGGAAAGAGGGGGCGTATTTAAGTCTGCAGAGAGGCGCCACTTGGCTGTAATATGGAGAGCCGACATAAAGACGTATGAACCGCCCCCACACCGGGCTAGACGCCCTGCCCCCAAAAATAGGCGTGCGGTAATGAATATAGAAGGCGTCTACCGCTTCCTCTTCTCCGATCCAACTGCTACCCACGGCTCGTAGAATCTTCCGCGCGCGGGCCCGCACCAGAGGATCGTTGTAATCTACGTTTAACAGAAGGCCCAGAT
>Ga0072500_153963_pt1 | contig 21153 bp, 22 predicted proteins | sample GBScelen77Swater_FD_63803 | JGI IMG/M metagenome (GOLD analysis project Ga0072500, IMG submission 63803) | Hot spring microbial communities from Great Boiling Spring, Nevada - cellulolytic enrichment S 77C v2 (version 2) | ecosystem: Environmental > Aquatic > Thermal springs > Hot (42-90C) ...
ATCGAAGTCTGCGATCCCACGCAGGTAGAGAGCGTCACGCTCTTCGACTGCGGGGACGAAACCGAGGACATCCACATAAAAGTAGCGAGCAGCTGGCAAGTCGCGAACCCGCAGCACGGCGTGCCCGAGCCGCAAGATGCGAAAAGCTTCCTGTGGACGTGCCACGTCAGCCTCTCCTCTCCCCTGCCATCCAGCCATGCTCGAGCTGATCGTTCGGGATCAGCTGCCGCGCCCGAACGATTCCGGCGGCAAAACCCCCCAGGCGCTGGCTGCCTCGGGGAAGTCAGTCCAGATCAAGGGAGCACCCGCGTGCTCGACCGCTCGCGGCATTTCCCCCGTCAGCTCGAACCGGTTCCCACCAGGCTCCAAGAAGTACGCGTAGAGGTTGCTGCCCAGGGCATGCCGACCCAACCCGTACTCGACCTTGATACCAGCAGCAGCTGCCCGATCGAGCAGGCGCTTGATATGATCGATGGTCTCTAGTGTCCAAGCCACGTGATGCAAGGTCCAAGCGGGATCAGGTGCGCCGATCATCGCCAAGTCGTGGTGCCACTCACCGACACGTGTCCACACCGCAGCCCAGACATCAGGGGCAGGCTGGAAAATGTCGGAGATCTTGAAGTCCAGTACGTCCCGTAGAAATTCAGCGAGCGTGCGCACCTGCGGTGCATGGACGGAGAGTGTCACGTGATCGATATCGTTCGGGGTGACTCCCGCCAACCGTCCGCTCAGGGCTGGTGCAGCCGGACGCAGATAGGGCCGGCGATCCTTCACCAGTACCAGTTCCATGATGTGCCCGGTCGGCAATGTGAAGCGTAAGGCTCGCAGGATCCCCGGATCACCGTCCTGACGCTCTTGGGACTGGATGCCGGCTTGCTGTAGCCGTTGTCGGTAGTGAGTCAGATCTTCTTCGCTGTCGACTTGAAATCCGAAGCGTGCTACCCCAGTACCGCCTGGGGTAACGGCCAAGTCAAAGTTCTCGTCGAGTCCGCACCCGAAGTACTGGGTCACCCCGTTTTGCCCCATCGGGACCAAACCCATGACGTCACGATAGAACGCTACCGCCCGGTCCAAGTCCTGGACGCGGAGTTCGACGTACGCCAGCTTTTGGAGTGCCATCGCGTACCCCCTCCTTGTTGAACCATGACCAACCGACCATCGCTGCCGTACTCAGTGTGTCGGGGATTTCCCCGCTTGCGGGCGATCCCGGTACGAAATGCTGCCGAGACTTTCGCGGCGGGCGACCCCGAGGTGTTCGAGAAGCTTCGAGTTTTCCACACCGATCATGCGAGCGGTCTCGTCGCTTGTGTTGTAGTGGCGGTGCCAAGCCCACGGAGGTGTATAGATGAAACACCCTGCCCGCCAGTGAACCACTCGCTCACCGATCTCCGAATAACCGGCACCGCTGAGCACGATATGAATGCTCTCGTGCGGGTGACGTTGCAGGTCCGTCGCTGTCCCGGGCGGGATCTCCTGGAGAAAGATGTCCAGTGTATTGGTTGGTAAGCCAGGCAGCGCGCCGATGCGGGAGGGATTCCCTGTGACTGCCGGATCGAGCCAGACCGCATCGTCCTCCGACAGGACGAGGTGCTCTGGAAGTTCTCGATCCGGATCGAACGACTTCATGCGCCGGAGTCGCTCGAGGTAATCAGCGAGTCGTTCGTCACCCATTGCTGTACTCCCACCACCTCGCGTGTATAAATCTCCGAGTAGACCGGCACCATCCGGCTGAACCCGCCGTCGACGGCATGAATCTGTCCGGTCAAATAACCTGCCTCGTCGGAGGCTAAGAAAGCGGCTAAGGCTGCTACTTCCTCGGGGCGACCGAAGCGGGCAACAGCGATCGCTCCCTGCTCCCGCTTGCGATACTCTTCCAGGGGCAGTCGCTCTTGCTGCGCTCGGTACCGTTGCATCTCCTGCTGGCGTTCGGTGACGATATGGCCAGGAGCGAGCACGTGCGTCGTCACCCCGAACGGACCAACCTCCGGTGCGAGCGACGCCGCAAGCGCTGCAACCGCGCTGCGGACGACATTCGAGAGGTGCAGGAGAGGAAGCGGCGTGATGACACCGGACGACGTGGAGTAGATCAGTCGTCCCCACCGGTTGGCTAGCATCCCCGGCAAGATGCCTCGCGTGAGAATGACGGCACTGTACAGGATGTGGCGGACTGCTTTCTCCCAGTCCTCCAGGCTCAGGTCGAGAAATCGCCCAGGCCGAGGACCGCCGGTATTGTGGAACAAGATATCGATGCGACCGGCGCGCGCCAGGAGATCCTCGACAGCTGCTGCGACCGCATCGGGCTGTTCCAGGTCCGCAAGTGCGAACCCTGCTGCACCGATGCTCTGGACCACAGACCTGGCACGCTCTGCGTCACGCGCGAGGAGGTAGACGGTCGCTCCCTCCTCCACAAAGCGCTTCGCGACCGCCAGACCGATTCCCCGCGTTGCGGCGGTTACGAGCGCAGTGCGGCCGTCGAGCCGTCTCATGCGACTCCTCCACGCAGCTGATCGAGAGCGTCCTGGAGCGAGTATGACGAGAGCAAATCGTCGAGCAACTTGAGGGGTTCGGAGAAATCGTACAAAAGATACTGCGTATTGATGCGAAGGAACATCGGATCCCCAGCATAGAATCGCTCGTACAGTTCGTGACGTCCGCCGAAGCTGGAAACAGCAAGATCGTACGCCACCTTGAACAACTTCGCACGTTCTTCCGCGGACGCTTCTGCTGCTCGCATATACTTCTCGATATCCTCTCGAATCGGTGACACAAAGGCATCAGCCCGCGCTGGCGTGTAGAGCAAACTGCCCGCAAAGATCAGCTGCAAGAGTTCGCGGACGCGTGGATACCACCGGTTGCCAGAGTTGCGAATGGCGAAAAGCGGACGAACGTTCGGGAAGAGGATGCCGTCCTCGTTCGGTTGCGCCTCGACCTCACTGGCGATGATTGCAGCCTTCGTCAGCTCGATGTACGTGGTGATCTCGCCGATCGCATCCCGTACGTGGGGGAACTGATCGGTCTGCACCATCTGGGTGCCTCGATAGGCGAGCCCCGCAATGAACTGCAGCTTGGAAAGGAGCCGGATACTCGTCTGGTGACCAGTGAACGCGTTGGAGTTGATCTCCCAGATGCGATTCACCCGTTCCCAGTCTTGGTTGATGAAAACGCGCTCCCACGGTACTAGGACATCGTCGAAAACAGCCACCGCGTCCATCTCGTCGAAACGTGATCCGAGAGGGTGATCGAAGATATCCGTGCCGCCATACGGCTCACGGCAGATAAAGCGGAGCCCTGGGCTGTCGGTCGGAATCGCAAAAGCGATCGCGTAGCGTGCGTCTTCCGGGGTGTACCGGCGCAGTGAGAACGGCCAGACCAGAATCTCGTCCGCATACGGGCCCGCTGTCGCCAGCATCTTCGCGCCTCGGACGATCAAGCCGTCCGCGGTTTCTCGGACCACACCGAGGTATGTGAAGGGGTCCGGTTGCGCGTGCGGCGGCTTGCTGCGGTCGACCGGTGGGTCGGCGAGCGCGTGTGTCAGGAAGAGGTCGTTGTCCCGCACGTATGCGAAGTATGCCCGTACCCGATCCGCGCTGTCACCGAAGAAGCGAGCACTCGCGCACCAGGCAGTGAGCATGGCGCCGATGAAGTCGGTCGTCCGGCCCATCAGCCCGAAGGTCGCGTCCGCCCACAGCTTGTGCATCTTTCGCCGCTTGAGGAGATCATCACGCGTCCGGGGAAGGAGGAACTGCGTCGAAACCGGCTCTCCCGTTGCCGGAGAGGGGAACAGCATGAAGTCCCGCACCTCGTCGCGATGCTGCAAGTCGTAGAGCCGCGCCAGCTCGCGCGCTGCAGGTGCGGTGGCCGGGTGCTTCGTCACGTCGGTGATGCGCTCGCCCCCGATCCAGACCTCTGGACTGTGTCGAGAAAGCCGCTCCAGGTACTCCTTACCAGTCCGTGCTCCCATGGACACTCCTCCTTTCGTTCGGCTCCTGCGCTGTCTCACTCGCCCAGGAGAAACGACCGGTGGACCTCATTGAATTCCTCAGGCTTCTCCCACTGTGGCCAGTGGCCAGCGTCGCGAATGACGTGGAGCCGACTTCCTGGAATCCACTGGAGGAGAAGTTCCGCCTCGTCCAGTCCCCCCGTGGGGTCGTGATCGGTCCAGAGCAACAGAGTTTGGGCGCGGATCTTGCTGCACCAGGTGGGACTCCATGCGTAATGCTTGCGAATTTCCCAATCCTGTACCGCGACGATGTTTTCCATTGCCCGCTCGAACCCGGGCTGGGTATAGATGCGGTAGCGAATAGCCACCAGTTCGTCAGTGACCTGGCTCTTGTCGTAGAACAACCATTCCAGACGGGCGCGGACTGTTTCGTACGAGGCCTCGCGGACCGCTTTCAGACTCGACTCTTTCACCCGCTGCATCACGTCCGGCTTGTTCGTGATATTCCCAGGCGTGTTGAGGATCAGTCGGTCTACCCGGTCGGGGAAATGGGCTGCTGCCCACGCTGCCACCCACCCCCCCAGGGATTCGCCGGAGAGATGAGCGCGCTCGATTCCCAGCGCATCGAGCAGCCCGATCAGGTGCTCTGCCAGATAATCGGGAGTATAGGGGCGATCTGGTTTCTCGGAGTAACCATGGCCAACCATATCATAGGTTATCATCCGAAAGTACGGTGTCAAGCCGGCGAAGTTTCGCGCATATGCCTCCAGGTGTCCTCCTGTCCCATGGATGAACACGAGTGCTGGACCGTCGCCGCCCTCCAGGACACGGGTCCGGATACCGCCAGCCTGAACGAAGTACTGTCGGATCGGTACTCCGATCAACTCACCCCAGATCGTAACTGGTAAGGTCATGTGGTCCCCCTAAAGCGATTCCGCTGCTCGTCGCTGGAGATGCTGGCGCGGGACGTTCACATCGGCCGGGTCGATGAGGTCCGATGCCAGCCAGCCAGTGATGTCGTATTCGGCCATGCATGCACGGACGAAGTCTTGCAGTGACTGAGTGAGTCCGCTCAGCTGAGCAAGGAGCAGGGTCTCCAGTCGCACGTTCTCGTGGTTGCCGGCAAAGTTTCGCTCATAGAGCTCGTGTCGGCTGCCGAACTCGCTCCCGATCGCATCCCAGACGAGCTTCATGATCTTCATCTTGCCGATCGCATCCGTCCCGTGTGACCCACGGAGGTACCGGTCGAGGTAAGGGCGTAGCTCGGGAACGAGAAAGTCGACTGCGTTGGAGTTGGCGTAGATGAGGGCACTCGCCAGACTGCGCTCGATCAAGTCGCGGATCCGTGGATAAGCGACCGTCATCAGCACGCGATACGCTTGCCCGGCTTCGAGGTTGGGAAGGAGCGTCCCGTTCGGCCCCGGATCAGGTCGCTTGACCATCGCCCAGGCTAGCGACCAGAAAAGATGCCGCCACGCGATCACTTCGCCGAGATTGACTTGGACTCCTCGGAAAGCATCAGTGCCGACGACGTGGGTCGCTTCCAGGAACGCCCCCGCCAGGAAGTCCAGCTTGACTGCTAAGCGCACGCAGCCGTGGAAGAGTGCCCGGTTCAGGAAACCTGTGGCCGGCACGAAGGTGTTCGCCTTTTGGAGGTCTTTGTAGATGAACACATTCTCCCATGGAATCTCGACACGATCGAAGACGAGGATGGCGTCGTTCTCGTCGAACCGACTCGACAGTGGATAGTCAAAGGGGCTACCCATCACAGCCGCGGTCATTTCGTACGAGGGGCGGCAGATCAGCTTGAGCCCTGGCGCGTTCATCGGAACGAGCGCGGCGAATGCGAAGCGCTCATCCTGGACCGGCATGGGGCCATAGTGTGCAATGAAGTTATGATGGGTGAGGGCCGAACCAGTGGCAACAACCTTGGCTCCACTGACCACGATACCGCGCTCGGTTTCGTCGACGACGTGTAGCACGACGTCAGCAGCTTCATGCACCGGCCGGTGACGATCGACAGGTGGGTTGACGATAGCGTGATTCAGGAAAAGAACACGCTGCGCGATAGCACGGTACCAGCGGCGGGCATTCTCCGCATAGGGCTCGAAGTACTCCGGCCAGGCACCGAGTGTGGCAGCGAGGCTCGCCTTGTAGTCCGGCGTTCGTCCCATCCAGCCCCAGGTCAGCCGCTGCCACGTGGCGACGGCCTGCAGCGCCCGCTCGAGATCAGCCGGCTCATGAAACACCCGGAAGAAAGCGTGCGTTCGTATCCCGTCACCATCGAGCGGAGCGACCAAGTTGTCCTGCTGGGCGGGATCGTGGAGGGCATCGTAAAGGCGTGCGAGCATGCGCGCCGCGTTTCGGAAAGCCGGATGAGTGGTGACATCGCGCACACGCTCGCCGTAGATCCAGACCTCGCGGCCATCGCGCAGACTCTCGAGGTACTCTGTGCCGGTGAGTGGTTGCGTCATGGTAACCCCCATCAGAGCAGTGGATGACCCGTTCCGCCGAGCAGCACCTGCCCGAGGCTGGCCAAGCCATCTTCGTAGATCACCGCAACGTGTTGCGCCGCAGCGTGGATATCGCGCCAAATCTTTTGCAGCGGGTGATCCGCATAGAGCGCGCTGCCACCGCTGGCCAGGAAGAGGCGTTCCACGATGGTGGCGCACGTGCGGCTCATCCATGCCCGCTGCGCAAAGCAACGCGCGCGGAACACAGGATCGTCCTGGCTCTGCCGTGCCTCTCCTCGACGTTGGAGTTCCCAACAGTAGTGGTAACTCAGAGCTTGGACGGCGTCGAAGAGCACGCTCGCTTCGGCCAGCGTGAGCGGTGCTGCAGGTGCTTCCTTCTCCCGCGCTCCCAGCGCATAGGGGCGAATCCGTTGCTCGACCCAGTCGCGATACAGCTCGATGGCGCGCTGCGTCCCACCCAATGCCGGAGCATAGATCGCGGTGGCGAGCATCGGGACGAACTGTGTTCGGTAGAGCGGGCGATCCTCGAGCTTTGGATTGAAGGGAACCCCCCCTTTGGCCACCGGCATGAGCGGAAGGACGCGGTGTTCAGGAACCACTGCATCCTCCACGGTGACCGAATTGCTAGCGGTTCCGCGCATGCCGACGACGTTCCAGTCGCGCTCCACGCGGACCTGGTCTTTCTTGAGCACGAAGAGCGCTGGCTCGGGTGGCCCTCCGGGACGGAACTCGGCGAGCGCGTCCACTGCCACCCACTCGGCCCAGTCGATGCCGCTCAGGAACTTCCACCGACCGGTTACCTTCCACCCGCCATCGACGCGCTCGGCACGCCCAACCGGCGCGATCGCGTCCACGATCAGCCCTGGCCGCTCGACGCCCCAGATCTCTTCTTGGAGTGCCGGGTTCGCATAGGAAAGCCACCACTCGTGAATCTCGACGACGCTGTACACCCAGGCTGCAGCAGGGTCGTACCGCCCGATCTCCCGCACGACTTCGACGTAGGTCCACGGATTCGCTTCGTAGCCGCCGAAGAGTTTCGGCCGCAGCAGTTTGAACAGCCCCGTCTCGATCATGGCGTCGACCACATCCGGGTGCAGACTGCTGTTCGCTTCCCCCTCGGCAGCATGAGCAGCCGCGATCTCGCCAACTTGGCGTGCCAATGCCAGTGCTGTCTCGTGTTGCATGGCAGGTCTCTCCCTTCAGCTGCTGAGTGACGCGAAGAACGCACGGATCTCGCTCGCCAGGCCGCTCGGGTTTTCGACCGCTGGGAAGTGCCCGCCACGGTTCAGCCGCTGGTATCGCCGGAGATTGAAGTACTGTTCAACCCAGCGACGGGGGACTTGGGCAACCTCCTTCGGGAATGCCGCAACACCAGTCGGCACCGTGATGACCGGCATCCCTTCTCGGCTTGGCTGCCACGGATTCTGGAGTGACTCCGCATAGAAACGAGCTGAAGACCCGAGCGTGTTCGTGAACCAGTAAATGGACAGCGTCGTCAAGATTCGATCGCGCGGATAGGCATCCTCGACATTGCCGTTGTGGTCGCTCCATCCGTGCAGCTTTTCCACGATCCATGCGGCCACGGCAACGGGGGAGTCGGTGAGATACGCCACGGTCTGGGGTTTGGTGGCGTGCATCTGGAAGTAGGCAGTGCCGTACTGCCACCAGAGTGCCGTGAGCTGTGCGTATGGCTGTTCCTCGGGTGTCCAAAGATCTTGCGGGATCGGTGCGAAATCGAGCGGGAAGGGCATCGAGGTATGGAGACCAACGACCGCGTCGGGATACTTGTGCGCCAGCTGCTCGGCGACCAGAGCGCCCCAGTCCGCGCCGTAGACACCGTAGCGGGAACAACCCAAAACATCCGTCATCAGACGGTGCATCATGTCCGCCGCAGCGACGAAGCCGAGCTTCGGCTTTCGCAAGGGGCTCGAGAAGCCGTAGCCGGGCAGCTCGGCGACGACGACATCGAAATCAGGTGCGAGCTGCGGCAGAACATCGCGGAAGTCCCAAAATGTCCAGGGCCAGCCCCCCAGCAACAGGAGGGTTAGGGCACCTGCCTTCCCGGTCCGCAGGTAGTGGATCGGCTGTCCGTCGATCTCGACGCGATAATGGGGATACTCGTTCATCTCTCGCTCGTGCTGGCGCCAGTCATAGCGCTCTGCCCAGTCGGTGACCAGCGAGCGAAGGTAGTCTTCGTTCGTGCCGTAATGCCAGGTTTCGTTAGCCAAATCGCCTGGCCAGCGGGCCTGACTCAAGCGACGACGCAAATCGTCCAGATCAGCCTGGGGCACGGCAATGGCAAAGCGCTCCGTCATGATCCGACCTCCTCACAGGTTGTCCCCGCCGGCAGCGCTGGCTGCCCCGCGGATGCCGTAACCGCCGTCGCAATGGACGATCACTCCCGTGAGCCCCGCTGCATCGTCCGAGGCCAGGAAGGCGGCGACTGCAGCATGGTCTTCGGACCGGTTGACACGACGCAGCGGTGTCGACTGGATGATGAATTGGTCGAGGCCCGGCATATCGAAGAGGCTGCGCTTGTCTGGATCACCGTACTCTGTCCCCAGTGGGATGGCGTTCCGCAGATCGGTGAAGGTCCCACCAGGCGCAATCGCATTCACGCGAATCTTGGGCGCCAGTTCATAGGCCAGTTCGCGCACCAGGCCGACTACCGCATGCTTGGACATCGTGTAGACGATGCCGCCTTGGTTGGTGTAGAAACCAGCCGTTGAGGCAGTGAAGATCATCGTGCCCTGCGTCTTCAAGAGTTCGGGAAGGGCTGCATAGGCGCCGAGTAGATACCCTTTCACGTTGACAGCGAACACCCGTTCGAACATCTCCTCGAGCTGGGCCGGCGATTGGTACTGGGGCAGCGACAAGAATCCGTCGAATACGCCAGCGTTCCCCATGAAGATGTCGAGCCGTCCGAACCGTTCGACCGCTGTCGCGACTGCTCGCTGGTTGTCCTCCGCTCGCGTCACGTCGATGGCGAGTGGTACCGCTCGGTCACCCAGTTGAGCGGCCACTGCTTCTGCTCGCTCAGGCTTGAGGTCAGCGATCACGACCGCGGCGCCTTCCTGATGGAACCGCTCGGCGATCGCTTTGCCAATGCCTGCTCCAGCCCCGGTGACCAGAGCGACCTTGCCTGCCAAACGACCCGCCATGGAAAGACCCCCTTCCTGAAAACCGTTACCGCATCGGTTCCGAACTCACGCTACACTCGGTGCCCCGGCAGAGATCGGGATGCGCGCGACCTCGCCGATGGAGTGCGGCCGGATAGCGACGGACCACGAGATTGTGGTCGAGTCGATGCTGTGCCATCGCTCGTCTGGTCGCTCGTGGGTGGTGCTCGATGATCAGGTCCGTCAATGGCTTGGCCGCGCACATGAGTATGAATCCAGCCGCCTCGTCCTCCGGGTAATAGAGCACTGCATCGCTGTGGTCGACGCGCCCGCTGAGCAGGCGTGCTGCGCATGCCAGACACCAGCCCTGCTCGCAGGCCCGAGGCCATTGGTATCCCGGCAGTCGGTCGGTGATGGAGTAGAGAAGATATTCGTCTGTCGGCACGGTGAGGTGAATCCGTTGATCTGGAAGCCGAAGCTCCACGTTTACCGTCCTCGTCACGAGATGCTGGTTGTCGGGCTGCATCGTGCGCCTCCGTTCACCATCGCGAGTCAGGGAGCGGGGTGTCGTATACCCGCCCTTGGGCATACCAGGCAGCACTTTGCACGATGCGTATGACGACCTCGATCTCTTCCTCGTTGCGTGGTGCGAAGATGATCAGGCTTTGCGGCGGGACGATACCCGAGAGATAGCGCGCCAGGGGGTGGATCGTCCCCCACCGTGCTTGGAGGACCACTTCTCCCCATTCCGGCTTCAACCGGAGTTCGATGCTCCCATCGGGACGTATGAGTGCGAAGATTGTTCCGTCGAGAAAGGCCTCTGGTTGCCCTCGGGCGAGTTCTTCCGGCAGGGAGAGCGCGATCGTGCCCTCGGGATACCGGGAATGATCGTACGGCGTGACGGTGATGGCAGGGAGTTGACGGAGCCGGTTCAACAACGTACCCAGAACAGCCGGTGGACTTGCTTGCTCGATCTGCTCACAGGGCAGGGTGACGCTCAGTCGCGGCGGTTGCCCAGTCCGCTGCGGGAGATTCTCGAGTTCGGGTGGAAGCCATGGATCACGCAAAAGCGTCGGCATGGATACGCTCCGCTCCGATCCCAGCATCGCGCAGGAGGCGTTCAGCTGCCGTGACCATGGCCGGTGGCCCGGCGAGATAGCAGCGGACGGCAGCGGTGTCGAGAGAGGGCAGCACCTTGGGCAAGAGATCTGTTACCGGGCCAGTCGGACCGGTCCAGTGAGAAGTGGGTCGGTCGACCGAGCAAAGGAAACGATCGGGTCTGAGGAGGAGCGCAAGCTCTTCGGCATAAGCGAGATGGGTCGGGGTTGCTGCGCCGTAGAGGAGCCAAGTTGATGCCAAATGGTGCGCGTCGAGCGCCTTGATGATCGCTCGCAGTGGAGCGATACCCGTCCCACCGGCGATCAGGAGGTATTGAGATGCCGGGCGTAGGTAGGCACCGCCGTACGGAACCTGAAGACTGATTTCGGTTCCGATTGGCAGTGAAGCCAGTACCGGTGACAGTGTGCCGGTCGCGTAGAGGCGAATGAGGAAGCGTAGATGATCCGTTCCTGACTCGCCACTCGGATCGACCATCGAGTAGCAACGTCGCTGGCCGTTCCACTCGAGAAGCGCATACTGGCCCGGTGTGTAGCGGACAGGCTGGCTGAGTTCGAGGTCGAGTTCGAACAGATCGTTCGTGATCCAGCGACGAGCGTGCAGCCGGCCGTGCACGTCGACCGTTGCCAAATGCGGGTCTGGTCGGTCCGAGACGCGCAGGGGCCGGATAACCACTTCTGGCGAAATCGGTTCAGCCTGGCACAGCGCGATGCGCTTGAGCTTGGCATCGTGCGGCCGCAAGCAGCTGGGCTGTGATCGGTAACGGATCTCCCCGCTCACCAGCTGCGCTTTGCAGGTACCACAGCTGCCCCAGCCACATTCGTAGGGGACCCACACATCTGCGCGACGGAGTGCATCGAGAATCGTCTCGCCGCGGCGAACGACGACGCTCAGCTCACCGACGCGGACGTGACCGATGGCTGGTTCGGTGAGGGGGACCGAAGACGGTGTCACCGCAGCCCGACCTCCGTATGATAGCGGTGCAACGTTTCACTGACGGACTCAGCGACGTCATCGGGGTGGAGCAAACCAGTGGTTGAGAAGGCTTCGCCGATAGCGCGCGCTGCACGCAGTGCGAGTTCGTACCACGGCTCGACCTGCTCGCGCAGCCAATCGACGAGCTCAGGCCGCCGCTCGCGAACGTAAGCGACCAGCGCGATCGTGTTCTCACGTGCGTAGGGTGCATCGTACAGGTGGAAGTCGTCGTGAATCAGCGCCAAAAGTTCGTCGTCCGCTGCGCGAGCCAGAACAGTGAGTTGGTCGTTGTAGAGCGCGTCATAGAGCGGTTTGACGAGCAGGTTGCGAACGGCAAAGGCCGCTCCCCAGTCGTAGACCACGAGGTGGCGTTCCATCAGCTCGCGCAGGGGCTGCCAACGCGGATCATCTTCCCAACGGGCACGCGCGATGGCCGAGTCAGCCAAATCCTCCCGACCGGTGTCGTTGGCTATCGCCTTCGCGAGATAGGCAGTCCGCTGGATCCGCCGCATCTCGTCGGCAGCTTGGAAATGGAACGGGTTGGCGACATAGGCGCTGGGCGACATCTGGGCGACATACATCCCGGACATCTGGAGACAGTGTCCGGCGAAACGGGAGGGGAAATAGTAGTCACGGAGGAAATCGAGCCATGCCGGAGACAAGCTCCGATAGTGATCGCGTGCTTCGAAATCGTCGATCAGCGAATCGAGATAGAGCTCGCGCTCGTGACGTGCCTCGACGTAGCGTCGATACGTGAAGGCATATGGGTCACGATACCGCTCCCAGTCGTCGACATTGAAGGGGGAACCCTCGCGGTACTGAAGGTACCACTGCTGGATCGGCCAGTCCGGCGACATCTCGAAGGGAGCTGGCTGGCGGCGGAAGTGGTAGTTGAGTTTGTGGGTAACGAGCTCGTACTCGGTCGGAACCCGGCGCTCTTCCCACAATGACCAGGTTCTGAGCTTACGGTCTGCTCGTCCCATGATCTTAAGCCTCCTTCGCCACGGTTTCGAGATACCACACCCATTCGTCACGGTCTTGCTTGATGCGACCAGCAAACGCGGGCATGGCGGGCTCGAGTTCGGTCAACTCGAAGCGACGACCGAGAATCTCCGCGAGGGTGTCGCGTCGGAGTCGGAAGACTCGCGGAGCGTGAATCCGGACATACCCCTCGCGATCTTCGATCACGACTTCGTCCGGCGGATTATCCCGATAGGCTGCTTGTATGACGGCCTCGATCAGTTCCGGAAAGACACCGCCGAGCACCGGTCCCACCAGGTGGGGATCACGCTCGTGCTGCTCCATCGATGCTTCCTCCCCTGCTACTCGCGACAGCGGTTGTAGCGTCGACCACTCGATGGAATGGCCAGGTAGATCTGCCCATCCCGCTCCTCGACCTCGTAGGCGAAGAGCTGGCAGCCTGCAGGGTTCAGCCCGCTTCCGTCCGAAAGGCGGAAGACCCAGTGATGACCGCCGCAGATCAGTTGATCCTGTTCCCAGTCGAAATCGGAATCGAGGAGCAAGTACTCCTGGTGCGGGCAAATACCCTGATACGCACGTACCGTACCGCCGGGGAGACGGAGCAACAGGACATGCTCACCGGCGACTTCGACGTCGGTGGCCTCGCCTTCCCAGAGCTCGTCGCTCGCGAGCACCGGAACCCACTGAACCGGTGCCTCAGTCGACATAGCCGACCTCCAGGTAGTCCATAGGCCCAATACCCACCTCGGCGACGGTCTTCTCGTCCGGGATGCGCTCTCCTCGGAAGTAAACAGCCATCGGCTTTTGGCGTGGCCAGACACGCCGTCCGACAGCGTGATAGGCCACCTTCTCGGCCACGGCTGGCATCTGATCATCGGTATCGACGACAACGACTTGGACGACGAAGTCACCACGGAACCACGCTTGTACAGGAAGGATCGCCATGATCTGTGCCTCCACTCGTGTCATCCTCGTGGTGTGAGGGACATGGGGGTGGAGCAGCCGGCTCCACCCCCTGCCCTCATTCAGTCAGCGGCTGCGCGTGTCGCTGGCTCGAAGGCCCAGGCATAGTCCCGCCCGTCGTCGCCACGCTCTTCCGGTGAGAGACCCATGTAGAGCATGGCACCTTCGACCGTCGGTGGCAGGATTTGACCAGCCAGGAACCGATCGACGAGCGAGAGATGGCCAGCCCGCCGAGCTGGCTCCTGTTCGAAAATCCACTGACATGGCTCCGAGCAGAAGGTGTAACGGCGGCCGTTGTACTCCACGAGGCGCGGTGGCTCCCCATTGTTCATGACGGAGATGACCGGGAACCCGCAGACATTGCAGAGCATAGGAAGTGTTTCTGGATAGAGAAGTTCACGCTTCCCCTCCCGGACGTTGTGTGTGATGACATCCCACCACTCGCCGAACCGCTCGTTCCAGCCCGGATACTTCTCCTCCAACCACTCCCGCTCCGCTGGGGAGACACCCGCTGGCGGGTCGTACCACACGGTCTGCCGCCAGTACCAGACGCCAAGGTGTGCTCCGTGATGCCACCAGTCGATCTCCGGGATGAGGTGGCTATCCCAGTACCAGGGCTTATCCAGTCCGAGATCTTGGAACTGGTCGGCGAACTGCTTGAGGATCCACTCGTGCATGAATTCCTTGAAGGACATGACACGATGGTCAAGAGGCGTGTAGTAATCCATGGAGAGGCCGGTCAGCAAGGCGAAGACACGCCATGCAGTCCAGATCTGCATATCGACGAGCCGCTGGGCTTCAGCTCGCTTGCCGTTCGCCAAGAGCACCTTCAGGGAGGCCTCGCCCTGCTGTGCATGGCGTGCTTCGTCGGTCTGGATCGAAGCGGCCAACGCACCGAACTCGTAATCGCCGATACGCAGTGCTTCCGAGGCCATGCCGAGGAACTGCAGATTGCTGAAGCCGGTCTCGAACGCAAACGTGAGCTGCAACGACGTCGATGTCGCGTCGTTTGCCGTTTGCATGTTGTCGAAGAGCATCCGGGCTACGATGGCTGCCCATTCGTTGGTGTGGTAAAGCTTCAGCGCCCAGTCGACATCAGCGTCCTTCTGGATGAAGGCATGCGGGAAGTACAGCTGGATCTGGGCGTGGCGCATCTCGTCGAGCGCCCCGAAGAGTGCCATGTTGCGCCATGCTGCCGCTCGCCCGAAGCGAGCCATACGTGCCTCACCGATTGTGGCCAGATACTCGAGATGAGGGGCTGCTCCATAATGAAGCTTGATCGCGTTGCGCCAGCCGGGGTCCAGACGATCCCACAGTTTGCCGCGCGCAGTCACGGAGCGGACACTGAAAATCCCGACGTCCTTGCTGGACTGGTTATGAGTGTATTCCCGGTAGGTAAGCTTGTATGGTTCGTCCCATGTCCACCAATTCTCGAGCGGGATCCCGAACGACTTGCTCTGCACCTCCGGGAAAACCTCATCCGCGCTGACGTAGCGGAAATGCCAGTTCATGTCCCGCGTCAGGTCATAGTAATCCGGTCGCTGGAGCTTCGGCATGGTTTTGACCTCCTTCCTTCCACCTGACTTGACTCGAGACTCGACCGCAGCAGTGACCGCACCTGGCCAGCTCGCACTCCCTTCGCGTTGTATGGACACCCGGCTGCAACAACTCTGCTGATAGAATACCAGACGTCGATCTGGTATGCAAGGAGGCCGTTCGGCTATGGCGAACGGGCCGTCAAATGCTACCAAGGGACGCAAAAATTACCGCCTCAGTCTGCCATACAAAGAGGTGTATCCGTCCAGAGCTGGTATATCAGGTGGTGGTTCTGCGGCGCGCCTCGACCTCGCTGACCAGCTGTCGCCACCGAGCAGCGTGCTCCAGCGCCCCTTGCCGATAGTTCTCTGGTACCACGTTGTACGGTGGTAGTGCCGGCCCGGCTTTGACGTACCCGGCAGCATTGAAGCGGATCTTCTCCAACGGGATGTTGTAGCGAGAAAATTCCTGGAAGTTTTGCCGGGCCAAAAACGGCTCATAGGTCCACTCGATGCGATGGGTGATCCAGCGCGCTGCCTCGACGTCTCCGCGCCCCAAGGCCTCAGCCAAAAAGCGCACCGGTTCCGGGCCGCACAGCATGCTGCTCGACCAGCATCCCAGAGCCTCGTCCGGATAGAGCGACCATGCCCAGAACCAGTCCGATTCGAGTGGTAGCAGGCGTATCCTTCCACGCACCGCGTCCATGTCGGCCCGGTACTTCGGTGTCAAGGAAACGTATTTGGTCCCGATCACCGTGCTCGACTCGGCAAGGGCTGCGTAGACCGGTGTCGGGATGGGACCCTTGAACGCTTCGGGATTGTCATAGAGGAGAACAGCGATGTCCGGAAACGCCTCCGCAATGTCGCGGTAAAAGGCGAGCATCGCTTCCGGGGCCAATTGCGACCAGAATGGCCGCCCCAAAAGCGTCCCGCGCACTCCCAACTTCTGGAGGTAGTGCAAGCGGGAGATGGTTTCGCGCGTTCCCAGCGTCGTCGCTCCTATGAAGAGGGGTCGATCAGGGTCGATCGAGCGAACCGTTTCCCATACGACCGCCACGAAGCGCTCCCACTCCTCCCGGAGCAGTGTCGCCATTTCTCCCAGCGTCCCGTTGGTGGCGATGCCTGTTGCCCCGTCCCGCAGGATCGCGCGGATCATCCGCTCGGTCTCGTCGAGATCGACGACATCTTCCGCGCCCCAATGGTCTGCACCTTCCTTAGTCGGCGTCGGAACCAGCGCAATGACCCCTCGCAAATCGCTGGCTTGCCACGCGAGGCCCATTCCTGACTCCCTTCTCCGGTCCGGTTTTCGTCCCTATCGTCCCTGGCATGCTAGGGTAGCATATCAGTAATCCTCAAGACGCCGTGCAGTAGGCCAGGTTCGCCGATGTGCTATAGTGAAGGCAAGCGATGGGAGGATGCCCATGCATCGTGCCGTGGGAGTCCAGAAGGATTCTCGTCCCCACCTTCTGCGCGGGAACGGTCATGAGGAACGTGAAACGGTCGCCGCACAACGGGCATACGACTTTTTGGTCGATCGCTTGATCCATGGCGTTTACCAGCCGGGTGACTGGCTCAATGTCCGTGCGATTTGCACCGAGCTCGGCATTTCCCGGACGCCAGTGATGGAGGCGATCAAGCGGCTCGAGCAGGAGGGCTTTCTCGAGGTGGTGCCGCGCGCCGGCTGTCGCGTCGCCCAGCCTGGCGCCGACGAGATGCAGCAGATCTTCCGCATGCGCATCGCCTTGGAAGGTATCGCTGCTGCCGAGGCAGCTGCTCAGGCATCACCGGAGCGGCTAGCCGTCCTCGAGGAACTCGTGCTGGAGGGCAATCGAGCGGTCGAAGCCCAGAACCCGGCACGTTTCGCTGCAGTCAACCTCGCTTTCCATCAAGCGATCGCGGCCGCAAGCGGTTCCCGCCGGCTCTTCAGTGTCTTGCAGCATTGTTGGTTGGCAAGCCGTTACTATCTTGCGAGCATCCCTTATTTCGACAAGAATATGCAGCGCTCGGCTGAGGAGCATGCTTTCATCGTCCAAGCTATCCGTTTCGGTTGGGCCGACGTCGCTCGCGAGGCGATTGCGGCTCACCTCCAACGCTGCATCTTTGCCTTCCAGCAATTCCTACCACAGTCCCAGGAGCAACGAGCTTCAGCTATGCCGACTCCCTTGGTCGATGAGACGATCCCTTGGCTTGGTCGTGTTCACCGCCTCGGATGATCCTCATGGGCGTGCTCGGCGCTGGTGGAGCGGAATGCGCACCGTCCGGTTCTGTACGATGGGCGTCGTCTCGCAGCGGAGAGTGCTTCGTGTGCTGCACCATGGGTACCGCATCCTCATAGACAGAACGCCATGGTCGCCTGCAACAGGGGCACGGATCCATGAGGAGCAGTCGCGGCGGGTACGCGCTTGGCTTTCGACCGGGATCCACGAGTTACCGCACTCTTCCTGGTCACCCTAGGCGGGTTCTCCTTCACCGGCTGTCCTCGCACCGATCGACAAACAGCGCCGGGTTCGCCCTCCCTGTGCTCAGATCCCGCGCCGCAGGACCGGTGCCACCATTCCCGGAGGCACGTCTTCCCCTTTGAGCAACCGCAGGTCAGCGTCCACCATCAGCTCGATCATCTCCTCGAAGCTGACGCTCGGCTGCCAGCCGAGTACCGTGCGCGCCTTCGTCGCGTCCGCAACCAGGAGATCCACGTCCGCTGGCCGGAAGAGCGCAGGATCGACGACCACGTAGTCTTCCCAGTTCAGCCCCACGCAGCCGAAGGCGATCTCGCACAGCTGCCGCACTGAGTACGTCTTCCCTGTGCCGACGACGAAGTCGTCTGGCTGGTCCTGCTGCAACATCAGCCACATCGCCTGCACGTAGTCGGGCGCGTAACCCCAGTCCCGCCGGGCATCCAGGTTGCCCAGCCGCAGCTCCCTGGCCAAGCCCAGCTTGATCTTGGCCACGCCGTGCGTCACTTTGCGCGTCACGAATTCCAAACCCCGGCGTGGACTCTCATGGTTGAACAAGATTCCTGAGACAGCGAACAATCCGTAGCTCTCCCGATAGTTGATCGTGATGTAATGCCCGTAGACCTTGCTGACTCCGTAGGGAGACCGCGGATAGAAGGGTGTCCGCTCGTTCTGCGGAACCTCGAGCGCTTTCCCGAACATTTCCGACGAGCTCGCCTGGTAGAACTTGGCGTCCGGCTTGACCAGCCGCACCGCCTCTAGGAGCCGCGTCACCCCCAGCGCCGTGAACTCACCCGTCAGGACCGGTTGCTGCCACGAGGTCGGCACGAACGACTGCGCCGCCAGATTGTAGATCTCGTCCGGCTGGTACGCTTGCACGATTTCGATCAGCGAGAGCTGGTCGAGGAGGTCCCCCTGCACGAGTTCGATTTTGTCCAAGAGGTGTGCGATCCGCCACAACGTCTCGGTGCTCGACCGGCGCTGCATGCCGACTACCCGATAGCCCTGTTCGAGCAGGAACTCCGCCAGGTACGAGCCGTCTTGTCCGGTGATTCCCGTGATCAGCGCCGTCTTCTGCTTCGGCATCGCTCGCCTCGGTCCCCCTGCTTCTCGCTCGCTGCGCACCGTGCTCCTGACGACCGGCGCGCTCGTTGGCCAGTGTACCGGATCCTTCAGCGCGCCCTCTCACCCCCGGCGGTCAGTGCTGTCCCCGCGATGACGAGGGTTCCCGCGACGAGTGTCACGAGCGACGGCCGTTCGCCGAGCAACGAGACGCCCAAAACGACCACGGTCACCGGTTGGAGATAGAGATAGACGCTGGCGGTCGCGGCACGCACACGACGGAGTCCGGCATTCCAGAACGCGTAGCCGAGTCCGGTGCACACCACACCCAGATACAGCGTGATCAGGGTGGACTCCATTGTCCAGCGTGCTCGTCCCCCGCCCACATACTCGAGCCCGGCCGCGAGAGCGAGGACGAGCGTGCCAGCCGCCATCATGTGAAAGGTCGCTGCGAAGGGCGTCCAGTTCAGCAGGAGGCGACGACCGAGGAGCGTATAGGCGGTCCAGGCGACTGTGATGGAGAGCGCGAGCAGGTTTCCGATCCACGCACCACCGATGCTGTCTTGCGCAGAGCCCACGGTCAACCAGGTGGCTCCCACGGCCGCCAGCCCGATCCCGATTATCTGTCGCGTTCCCAATCGCTCCCGCAGGAACAACCACCCTCCCACTGCTGTCAAGGCGGGATACGGCAGGCTCAGGAACGAGGCAGCGGTCGCAGTCGTCCACTGCAACGCCAGGTTCAGACCGATGTAGAAGTAGGCGACCCCCAGCACACCCAGCCCCGCCAGCGGGATCCAGGCGCTCAGCCGTACCCGCAGTGATTCCCGGGCCAGTGTCGCCAGGACGCCCAAGACGAGCGTCGCCGACAGCGCACGCAAGAATCCCAGGAGGAGCGGCGGGACGTCTCCGACGATCGCCCGCGTGCCGATATACGATGATCCCCACAGCACAGCCGTCGTGGCCAGCAGTAGGTGCCCGCCGAGCGTGTGTTGGCTCGCTGCTCGCTGGTCGGCGATCGCTTGCCCTCGCATCACACCCTCCAGCGTCCCTCGCCCCCCTCGATGGTAAACTCCCTCCGGCCGGACGGCGACTCTTCGGCCGGCAGCGAGGGCCGGAAGCGAGCCCAACTCGAACGATCGCCCGTGACCAGTGGCAGCACGCTCGGGCTGCTGTCCATCTTCTGGCAAAACGGTCGCGAGAGGCTGCGGTCGAGCGATGGAGCAGAAAGAACGCCGCTACTTCACGGTCGAAGAGGCACGCGCACTCGTCCCACGCTTGCGCGGCTTGCTCGTCGCGCTCCAGGCGGAAAAACGCGAACTCGATCAGCTGCTCGGCGAGCTCCGCCGGCTGGCACCTCTCGCCTTCTTGAACGGTCATGGTGCCCAGCTGGAACGCATCGAGCTGCGAGTCGCCGAGCTGACCCGCGCGATCCGCGAGAAGGTGCGGGTCATTCACCAGCTCGGTGTCGAGGTCAAGGATCTCGATATGGGTATCGTCGACTTCCCGAGCCTCCGCGACGGCCGCGAAGTCTACTTGTGTTGGAGGGTCGACGAGCCCACCGTCGCGTACTGGCACGACCTGGACGCCGGTTTTCGCGGGCGCCAGCCGCTCGAAGACTAGCGGTGGAGGCCGAATCTCCCTCGGTGCTGTTGGCTCAGGATCGATACGAGGCTGGTCGAGCCAGGTGCTGCCGGGACAGCGTCGCCTGGCATCTTCGTCCTGCGACGGCAGGCTTTCGGGCACCGCTCCTCGATCCGTACCGTCACGAGCAGGGCAACCGGGAGTTGCTGGGGTGTCGTTGCTCGCGACTTCCCACCGGCTCGTCGACTGCGAAGAGAGCGTGGCGGCAGCGCGCCGTCGACTCGTCGGATCCAGCCCGTCCGACTGCTTCGATCCCGTACCGAGAAGCCGGTGGAGACGATGTCGGTCCCGGGCGTGATGCGCGCTTGCCCCAACACCGTCGGGAGGACGGTGGAAGCTGCCGACTCGCGCGATGCGCCCCCCTTCTGTGCGGAGCTCTTCCGGAAGTGTGGTTGGCCTCGGCTAGTCAGCGAACTGTCCTCGGCTGGGTGCGGTGTGAATCGTGGGGGAACCCAGAGAGCTCCTGCCGCGTCAGTTCGGTGCGGGCCATCCCAGACTGAGAATCGACGCGCGGGGTCTTCGTGCGCTGCTGGCGACGGGGCGAGAGCACGTCCAGCCGGTTCAGGATCGCCTCGTGATGCAGTGGTCGGCACCAGCGCACGCGGAGCGCTACGATTTTGCCGGGGAAAGGAGAAGGCGGTGGCGAACCGGGGCGCGCTCCGCTCGCCGGGCGAAATCCGCCGCATGTTCGATCGCATCGCCCGGCGGTACGACCTGATGAATCGCCTGATGACGCTCGGGCGTGACGTGGCCTGGCGCCGCCAGGCTGCTCGAGAAGCCCTCGTCAGCTCACCGCGGCGTGTCCTGGATGTCGCGACGGGGACCGCCGATCTCGCGCTCGAACTCGCCCGGCAGGGTACAGCACGCGTCGTCGCACTCGATTTCAGCCTCGCC
>Ga0072500_135514_pt1 | contig 20933 bp, 22 predicted proteins | sample GBScelen77Swater_FD_63803 | JGI IMG/M metagenome (GOLD analysis project Ga0072500, IMG submission 63803) | Hot spring microbial communities from Great Boiling Spring, Nevada - cellulolytic enrichment S 77C v2 (version 2) | ecosystem: Environmental > Aquatic > Thermal springs > Hot (42-90C) ...
CCCTATCGGCAGGGGCTGATTCTGGTGACGGGCCCCACCGGCTCCGGCAAATCGACCACCCTGGCCGCTATGATTGACCTCATCAATGAGGAGCGGCGCGGACATATCGTGACCATCGAAGACCCCATCGAGTTCGTCCATCAGGATAAGCAGTGCATCGTGAGCCAGCGTGAGGTGGGCATTGACACCGAATCGTTCATCGACGCGATGCGCGTGGTGGTGCGCGAAAGCCCCGACATTATCCTCATCGGTGAGATGCGCGATGTGGAGACGATGCAAGCCTGTATGCAGGCTGCCGAGACCGGACACCTCGTCTTCTCCACCGTCCACACTCCCAGTGCCTATGAAACGATGGACCGTATCGTGAACATGTTTCCCCCACAAGACAAGAAGCATATCTTGCAGCGATTGGCGAACAGCCTGCGCGGGATTGTGGCGCAGAAATTGGTACCCCGCGCCTCCGGCACCGGACGCATCGCCGCCGTGGAGATTATGATTAACACGCCCACCGTTGAAAAGATGATCGAAGATGGGCATATCAGCGACATCTACAAGGCAATTGCCGAAGGGGGACACTGGGGCATGCGCACGATGAACCAGTGTCTGTTCAGCTATGTGCAAAAAGGGCTGATTACACCCGAAGAGGCGCTCAATTACGCGGGCATCCACTCCGAGCTGCGCCAGATGCTACGCCGTATGTAGAAACCCCATGCGGAGGTGATGCGCGTCAGTTACTCAACATTGCTGGCAATTGAGTCGACAGGGGCAATCGGTGGCGTGGCATTGCTACAGCAGGGTGCGCTGCTGGGCAGTATACGCGTGCGACATGGGCTAAACCTGTCGGGCAATCTGCTGCATGCAACCGATTGGCTGCTGCAACGCTGTCAACTCACGCTCCAGCAGGTGGACGCCTTCGCAGTGGATGTGGGTCCTGGTTCCTTCACGGGGCTAAAGATAGGGGTGATGCTCGCCAAGACTTGGGCGCATGCACTGGACAAGCCCCTTGTTGCGGTATCGGCTTTTGAGGCGTGCGCCGCACTGGCACCGAACGAGTTGCCTTTGCTGATTGCGCTGCCCGCGCGTCGGGATGCCCTCTATCTGCAGTGGCTACAGCCAGAGGCGAGTACGCCGGCGATGGTGCGCCAGGTGCATCTGCCCGATTGGCTCGCACGCACACGCCCGACCGACACCTCAAAACCATTCATCATCGGCACGGCACAAGCGCAGGAATGGCTCAGACCGTTGCTACCCGATGCCCTCTATCAGCTTATCGAGTGCCCTGACCCGGTGGGTGTGGCACAGGCAGGTTGGCAACACCTGCTTGCAGGCGAAACGGTGCATCCCTTCCGCCTTACACCCCTTTATATCCAGCCGCCCTCTATCACGCCGCCAAAAGTCACCAAAAAGTAAGCAGATTACTTTTTGGAAACCTCTTGACTTCTGTTATCTTTCTGGTGTATACTTCCCGTTGGAGGTGAAACAGGTGGAGCGACCGAGCATTCCGGGTTATACTTACGGTACATCGGCGGTGCCGCGCGCACCCATCACGCAGGAGGAGTTTGAGCTGCTGAAAACTACTGTGCTGTTCACGGAAGAGGATGTCCGCTATCTGAGGATGTCGTACGAGGTTCTCAAGGATCAAGTGGAGCAGATACTGGATGTCTGGTACGGCTTTGTGGGTTCGAACCCGCATCTGCTCTACTACTTCACCAGTCGTCGGGATGGTCAGCCGATTGGCTCTTATTTGGAGGCGGTTCGGAAACGGTTCGGGCAGTGGATTTTGGACACGGCGCGCGCTGAATACGACCAAGCGTGGCTGGATTACCAGTTCGAGATTGGGCGGCGACACCATCGCTCCGGGAAAAACAGAACCGACGGAGTCGATGCGGTGGAGCATGTTCCTTTCCGCTATATGATTGCGCTTCTGATCCCCATCACCACGACCTTGAAACCGTTTCTGGCGAACAAGGGACACTCAGCGGAAGAGGTTGAAAAGATGCATGCAGCTTGGGTCAAATCAGTGACGCTGCAGCTTATTCTCTGGTGCTATCCGTATGTTCGCGAGGGCGACTTTTAGAGGCGGCAGGCGAGGGAGCCTCGTTGCTCCCTCGCTCCGCATGGGACGCACGATTGGCTCTGATATATTTACTTATGGTGTGCAAGGCTCCTCATCGAAAGCGGAGCGGTCGTCGCGCAATCGCCACGAGCGCAGCTCGCCTGGTTCACCCCCCTGTACCGACACAATCACATAGCTGTACCAAGGCAGCGCGTGCTGGCGATCATACTCGGACGGGATAGCGGGATGGTCGGGATGGGAGTGATAGAAGCCTAACAGCAGCAGTCCATCTTGCCGCGCACGCCGTTCCGCCATCAGCACCTGCTGTGGGCTGATAAAAAAGCGCCGCTCTCGCTCCTCCATGCGCTCGTTAGCTAAGCGCAACACATAATGCACCGTGCGCTGCCCGTTCTCTTCGGTGCCGATGAGCGCGCCGCAACATTCGCAGGGGTATTCGGCGCGGGCATGGGCGCGAATCTCTCGCTCCGCTTGAGCTGAAAGCGTGAGCGCCATTAGCGCGACTCCTCCTCCCAGAATCGTTCTGACAGATATTTATCCGCGCTGTCGGGCAGGATGGTGACAATTACAGCGTGCGCATCAAGCTGCTGCTCAGCAAGCATCTCGGCGAGCTGGAGGCAAGCTGCCACCGCAGCACCTGCCGAGATACCCACCAGCAATCCTTCCTCGCGCGCCAGCCGTTTGACCATCTGATAGGCTTGTTCGGTGCTGATGCGCAGCTCCATATCGGCGAGCGTGGGGTCATAGATACCGGGCACAATCGCTGTTTCCAGATGCTTCAACCCCTCCAACCCGTGCAGGGGCGAATCGGGCTGGAACGAGATGAGCTGGATAGCGGGATTGTAGGCACGCAGGCGTCGTCCCACACCGACGAAAGTGCCCGTCGTGCCCAACCCCGCCACGAAGTGGGTGATACGCCCCTCCGTCTGTTGCCAAATCTCGACCCCGGTGGTCTCGTAGTGCGCCTGCCAGTTCGCTGGATTGTTATACTGGTCGGCGTAGTAGTAGAGGTCAGGGCGTTCGGCATAGAGCTGACGCGCCTTTCGGATGGCGCCATCGGTGCTTTCAAGCGGGTCGGTATAAATCACTTCAGCGCCGTAGGCTCTCAAGATGCGCTTGCGCTCAACGCTGACATTGGCGGGCACGCAGAGGGTGACGCCGATGCCCAGCGCAGCGCCAATCATCGCATAGGCGATACCTGTGTTGCCCGAGGTCGCATCCAGCAGCCGCTTGCCCCGATGGAGTTCACCCCGCTCGATCGCCGTGCGTATGATATTCCACGCCGGGCGATCCTTCACCGAACCACCTGGATTGAACCATTCCGCTTTGCCGTAAATCTCGATACTGTCAGGCAGATGCGCCGCCACGCGCCGCAGGCGAATAAGTGGCGTGTAGCCGATGAGTTCGACCACCTCCGCCACTTGCTGCAGCTCATGCGGCAACCGCATATAGCATGGATAGCCCATCGTTTAGTCAGGCTAAGTATACCCCATGCCATTCCTGTCCCACGCTCTCCAGAGTTGCGGACAGGCGTGTTTGAAAAATGTTCCCTATAGAAGCGGGGTCTTGCCAGGCATCGGGACAGGATCGACGGGGAGCGGGGCATCGAACCGTGCATTAGCGGCACGCTCCACCAGATTGAGTTTGGAGTTCATCGCCTGCTCCCATGTAATCTCCTTGCCCGTGTAGGCGGACATACGCCCCATGATGGCGGTGAGGGTGCTTTCGGCGATGCGTTTCGCCTCGTTAATCGGCTTGCCTTGCCGAATGCTCTGAATCAGATCCCGATGCTCTTGCACATAGGGGTTCAGCCACTCGGTGCCGGGTTCCCAGTTGACCTTGCCTCGCACATAGAAGTGGGTGAACTGTTCCAGCAGCGCCTCGCCCTCTGTGCCGACCACACGGTTGGACACGCGAGCGGTGGTGTTGTCCATCTGGCGGCAGAAGGCAAGCACTTTGACCCCACCGGGGTACTCATACTCGATAGCGAAGTGGTCATACACATCGCCATATTCGGGTGCGGTGCGCACCTGTCGCCCACCCATCGCCAGCGCTTTGAGCGGTGGGCTGCCCATTACCCAGTTCATCACATCGATGTTATGCACAAATTGTTCCACAGGCTGGTCGCCCGACAGCCAAGTATAGAAGAGCCAGTTGCGCAGTTGGTATTCGAGGTCGCTCCAGTTTGGCTGGCGCGGTCTGACGCCGGGGCTGCCCACCATGTAGTAGGCGTAGGCGGCGCGGATGGTGCCGATATGCCCCTCGCGCAGCCGTTCGATCACGCCGATGTAGCCCGGATGGTGGCGGTACTGCGTGCCGGGCACGACGCCCAGCCGCTTCTGGTCGGCGATTTGGGCGCCCTGCAGAATCATCCGCACCCCTTCTGGGCAGACGGCGACGGGCTTCTCCATAAACACATGCTTGCCCGCTCGCACCGCTTCCAAGAAGTGGAGGGGGCGGAAGGCAGGAGGCGTACAGAGCAGTACCAAATCCACACCGCTCGCGATGACATGCTGATAGGCGTCCAGCCCGATAAAGCAACGCTCTTGGGGCACATCGGCGCGGGTGGGGAACTCGGCTTTCAGCCCCTCGCGACACGCTTCGAGCCGATCGCTAAACACATCGCCCAGCGCATAGATAACAGTGCCCTGATCGGCGCGTAGGCAGTCCATCGCTGCGCCTGTGCCACGCCCCCCACAGCCGATAAGCCCGACCCGAATCGTGTCGGAGCCTGCCGCGTGAGCAAAAAGTTCTATCGGCAGCGCACCAAGCCCAACCGCGGCGGTCAAGCTCGCTGCCCCACGCAAAAATTCACGCCGTGAAAGGCGCCTTCCCACTCGCTGAATCGACTCTGTCGCCATCTCGATAAAGCCTTTTCGCCTATGAGGAGGCAACTCCTGCTGCCAATCTAGGTGGGTATACTGAAAGTGTTCGGATGCGAGGGCTGATGGGTCTGCGCTGTAGGCGTGTGCGCCATCGATGCTGGCGCTATCTGGATGGCACACTTTCGGCACGGGAGCGTGCTTGGGTGGAGCGCCATCTGGTGGGGTGTGGCGAGTGCCGAGCTGCCTTCGCCCAAGCGGCATCCATCCTTGAGATGCTCCAGAAGGGTCTGCCCATCGGGTCCGATTCGCTGCCCTCTCTTCCTCGATACCTAAGGCGGTATCTGCTCCCAGAGGAGAAACCTGCTGGATGGCAATGGCGCGTGATGCTACCGCTGCTGGTGGCGTTGATAGGGCTGGTGGGTGGGATGGGGCTGGTGCGCTTCGTGCCCACCGAATCTCGACCGCCGTTGACCCCATCTCAAGCCAAGCCAATCTCGCCAAAACCCACCTCAAGGCTGGAGGCGGGTGAGGCACATGGGGGTATCCTGCGCGACTTGGGCGTCCCGCCGCCACCACTTCAGAGTGTGGACACTCCCCATCCCAAGCGTTTGCAGGCTCGCCCGTTGTCCAAAGGCACAGCCCCTCAGGATGCCAGCAGGGCGCGACGGATGAAATCTTCCTCTCCCAAGCGGACTGCCTCCCCGCGCAGGCAAATGGCTCGTCCGTCTCAATCACAACCTCCCCTTCAGACGCCACCGCCAGAGGGAACCGTTGAGGTGTATGACCCATCGGGTCAGTTGGTCAAACGCGACCGAGTGCGAGGGAACCGATGAAACCGAGATTCTTACAGGAGCCGCTTATCACGCTGGAGGCGCAGGGTAAAGATGCGCGCGAGGTGTTTGCGGAGTTGTTTCAGCAGGCGGGCAAACCGTTCGCCTTGCATACGGCGCTGGAACGCCCCCTCTATCTGAGGCTGCGCGAGGTGCCGTTTCTGCGCGCCTTGCAAATCGTGTGCGAGGCGACCGATACGCGCTTTGCGGTGCGGGATGGGGTCTATCTCGTTCTCCCAAAGCAATCGGCGGCTGCTCATGAGCCGTCTCGTCCCGCAAGGCGGGTGCGACTGGTTGGCAAGCAGATGACGCTCCAGCAGGTGGCGCGTTTGATCGAAGCCCAAGCGGGGGTGAAGATCGAGTTGGCTCCCGATGTGCCCGCGCTGCAGTTCAACTTGAACCTACCTGAGATGGAGATTGAGGCGGTGCTGGAAGCGATTTGTCGGGGCACGGGGCTGCGCTGGGAGCGCACGGCGCAGGGCTATCGGATTGCTTCGGTGGAGCCACCGCGCCTGAAAGCGGTCTCCACGCCCGATTCCACTGCGCGAGGTGCAATCCGTGCGCCCTCGGCACCACCGCGTCCCACGCCTACGCGTGCCCTTCCGCCTGACCCGCCGCTTCGATGCCCCAAATGTCGCTACGCGCTTCAGCAGGAGTGGCGCTACTGCCCGATGTGCGGCGCGTGGGTCAAGCCGCTCACCGATCGCGCCAAACGGGAGGCACGATGAACTGCTTTTTACATCCGCATACGCCTGCAATAGCCCAGTGTACCGATTGCCAGCAGCCTCTTTGTGAGGTCTGCACCGTGCGGGTGAACACGCGCCCCTACTGTGAAGCGTGTGCCGCCAATCATCACCAGCATAGTCCGCTCACGGCTCTTTTCTTCGGGCTGTTGGTGCCCGGGTTGGGGCAGCTGTATAACGGGGATTATCTCAAGGCGGCGCTCATCTTTCTCACTGGTTGGCTTCTGCTGCCCTGGGTGTATGGTGTGTTCGACGCGGTGCTGGTGGCGCAAGCGATTGCGGAGGGCAAGCGGTTGGAACAGGGCATCCCGCCGGGCTATATCATTCTCGGGCTCAAAGTGGGCGCGCTCTTCTTCTCTTGCCTCTATATCTCGCTGGTGTGGATGCTAATTTCAGGCTTGATGGCGCTGGCGATGCACCGATAAGGCTTTACTGGGTCACGAAGCTGGTGAAATAGACCTCCAGCACGCTCTCCTTGTCATGGGTTTTCTCGTGCAGCACCTCGTTAACCCGCTTGCGGATATGCTCCTTGATTTTTTGCTTGCCTTCGTAGCTGTTCAGTTCAGAGCGGCTGGCGCTGGCGAACGCCATCAGCACGGCGTCGCGCAGGGGGGCGTTGTCCTTTTTGAGTTTTTCGGCGGGGATGCCCTCCTTCAGTCCGAGCGCGACACCCGCCTTCAGGTAATGCTCATCGTCCAGATTTATCAAGAACTCGCCGAGGTCGAGCGTATGTCCCACTTTGGGCTTTTCTGGCTGCTTCTCGGCTTTACCGCCGAACAGCGTTTTGCCAGCGAAGGTGCCCGCTGCCAGCCCGACCACCAACACCATCACAATTGGCACAAGAGGCAGACCGCCCTTGCCCGCCTTGCCTTCCGCCTTTTTGCTGGCTTTGCTGTCGGTTTTTTTGCCTGCCACCGTCGCTCACCAGAAGGCATTATTCCATCATGCGAGGGGGGAAATCCCATGTCGATTTACCCGACCTGAGCTTCGATTCAGGGCAGTCGGTGAGCCACTTATTCTGTCTTCTGCATAATCAGGCAAAATTGCGCCCAAAGGAAGAAGTTCACCAGTCGGTTGCCGATAAGCAGCTGCCCAATCGTGCCGAGGAAAGCGGGTGAACGCCAGCGCAAGGCTACTTGCCGAAAGCCTACTCGTTTGAGTAGCCTACTCCAGATCTGGGGTGGCTGATGTTTATGCCATTCGATGGTAGGCGTGAGAGGACTTCGAATACGCAGCCAGCCGTAGAGACTATGCCGACTGGCATCGGCGATAATCAGATAGCCACCGGGCGCGCAAAGATGAAACATTTTGTGGAATATCTCCAAATAAATCTTTTGAGCTTCAGGACTTCGGTGCAGCGAGATGGTGGCTTCCTCGTCCAGATGGTTAATCGCATTATGGCAGAACAGAATATCGAAGGTTCCTTCAGCTTGGTACGCCTGGAAGGTAGTGGGGACAAGCACCACATTCTGAACGCCCAGTTGCTGCATCCGCCTCTGAAAGGTTGCCTGCATGCCGGAGGACGAGCCAGCGGCTTCAGGCTCCAGACACACAACCTCTCGGGCGCCGCTACATGCCGCATAGAGCGAATAGGTCCCTGTGCCGCCCCCTATATCCAGAAATCGCTTGCCCTTGAGGTCGATGTTGGGAAGTAGATAGCGCTCCACACGCCATCGCAGTGCATGGGCAAATCGGGCTCCCTGCTCCTGTTCGATAAGCTGATAAAATCGCGTCAGCATCTCCATGGCGCCGCACGGGGTGGTCCCTAAGCTTCAAACATTTCTGGGCTGAAGTAGCGTTTGGTGCCGGTGGCAATCGCCTCTTCTGCCAGCAGCACGGTGGCGAGTGCGGGGATGGCTTCCTTTGCGGTACAGCGCGGGGTCTCGCCTGTGCGGACGCACTGGCAGAAGTGTTCCAATTCGAGGTAATAGGCGTTGCGGTTGGCGCCGTAGCTGAGTTGCTCGCCGGGGTTCTGGGCGCGGCGAGTGGGGCGTGCCTGAAGGGTGATGGCAGTGCGCCCCCCCACCTGCACGGTGCTGGCGTCCTCTTCCCATTCGAGTTTGCCAGCGCGTGGCTCGCGAAAGAGCAGCCCCTTGTTCTCGTCGGTCAGCACGATGGTGCCTTTGTCCCCCATAAACCACTCGCCGTAGCCATCATAGGCGTTCGCTGTGATGCTGGTGTAGACCACCTTGACGCCGTTGGGGTACTCGAAAATCAGCTCCACATTATCGTACACCTCGCGCCCATCCTGCCAGTAGTCGATGCCGCCCATGCCGACCACCGAGAGGGGGTAACTGCCCAGAAACCAGTTGACCACATCGAGCTGGTGGCTGGCGAGTTCAGTAAGCAGTCCGTGGGAGTACTCTTTATAGAGGCGCCAGTTGAGCAGTCGTTCGAATTTGGGGTCGGGCACGGGGCGTCGCCAGCTGCCGTTGCGATGCCAGAGCGCACGCACATGGGTGATTCGCCCGATGGCGCCCTCCTGAATGAGGCGATACGCCTGCTCGTAGATGGGATTGTAGTGGCGTTGATGCCCGATTTGCAAGATTCGTCCCGTCTCGCGGGCGGTGCGTGCCATTGCGCGCGCCTCCTCCAGCGAGTAGGCGATGGCTTTCTCGCAAAACACATGCTTACCTGCCCGCATCGCGTCGATGCTCATGGGGGCGTGAAGGTGCAGAGGGGTGGCGATGACCACCGCTTCGATATCGCGGCGTTCGAGCAGGGCGCGATAGTCCCGATAGGCTTGGGTTTTCTCGCCGGCGATTTCCAGCGCGCCGATGCGGTGAGGTGCGTAGATATCGCAGAGGGCGACGACCTCGGCGTTTGGCAGGCTCATCAGCTGGCGCAGGAGGTTCTGCCCCTGCGCGCCCGTGCCGATGACGCCGAGACGCACCTTCTCCTGTTGATTGGCGCGTGCGGTCAGAATCCCGAAGCTGAACGCTGCCGCGCCCAGCGCCGCCTGCTTCAGAAACTCACGCCGTGTAAGATGAGTTGGCTCGCTCATTGTTATCACCCAGCCAGTGGCGCAGATAGTCGGCATAGCGATAGAGCGCGCTGCGCGTGCGCTCGATGCGCCCGATAAGGTCGCCCCGATCTGCCTGGATCAGCTCCGCCAGCGTCTCGAAGCAGAGAAGCGCCTCGAACGCATCTGTTGGCTTCCCTTGCGCCTGCAACCCGATAGCCTCATCGCTGGGGTCGCAATTCAGGTGGGCAATCAGGTAGGGTCGCAGCGCGGGATAGGCACGCTGCAGCCAAGGTCGCAGCGTGGCGTACTGCGCCTCAAAGGGTTCCGCTGTGCCCGCAAAAGCGGCATCACAAATCAGCTCCACCAGCTGCTCGTAGCGCTCGTAGAACTCAGCGAGCAGGACGCGCTGCTCCTCGACAGGGATGGCGATGGTCTGCCCGCGCCACAGGCGCACCTGTTCCCGAATGGTTTCCGGCAGGGCGCGCAGCGTTGCCCAAGCCTCCCGCGCTCGCCGCTGCACCTTCACTGGTAGCAGGGCAAGTGCGTGCGCCCACCGTCTCGCAATCCCCTGCGCGATAATCCGTGCCCAGCTCTCGATCCCCATCCTCTATGCCTCCTTGCCTGCAGACGATTCCGAAACTTTGGCGAGGTAGTTTACCTTCAGGTCGCGAATCTGACGCTGGAATTCTCGCATCACCGATTCTTCGACGAAGGAGCGCAGCTGTCCTGCCAGGAAATCGGCGCAATCGATGGCGATTTTCGCCTGTTGCAGGTCGGTGCGAAGCTGGTGCGTGATGGGGTCGGGCACCAGCCCCATCATCTGCCACGCCGCGGCGATATAGAGCTGCAGCGTATATTGCAGCAGGGTGGGCACATCGGCACCCTGCATCGCCTGCTCACGCTCCGCCTCCTGTTGATGCTCCATCTTCCAGATAGCCCCCTTCCGTCAGCAACGCCTGCGCCACCTGCAGAAACTGTGTTGCCTCCTGCAACGCCTGCTCCACATCCTCCGCATCCAGATAGGTATCAGCAGAGTAGTCGGCACGCATGCGTTCGTCGAGGCGTTGGTTAAAGATTTTACCCATTTGGTGGGGCATGCGCCCTGGGCGAATATAGTAGAAGCCGAGCAATGTGCGGACGCCTTCGTGGGTGCGCGGTTCAGCCCCTTCCACCAGCAGCAGCGCTCGAGCCGCCCACAGAGCGGCATAGTAGGCTGTGGAGATGGCTTCCTCATAGAAACCTTCTCGGTAAAGAAGATGAGCCGCTTTCAGTCGCTCTTGGGCTTTGTCCCAGAAAGTTCGGACGCGCTCGCGTAAAAGGGATTCTTCCATAGCAAATAGCCCTCCTGCAAGGCGTTGCGCACCACCGCCTCATGACGCGCTCTCGCACGCTCGAACTCCTCCCGCGAGAACAGCAGCAGTGAGAAAAGGCGAATGTAGCGTAGCTGAATCTCCATCACAATATCATACAGCGCGCTGACCACAGGAGATTTCCGATTGGGCAGCACGATGAGCAGGTCGTAGTCTGAATCGGGGCGCGCATCCCCACGGGCACGGGAGCCGTATAGCACCACCAAGTCAGGCGGCGGTTGAAGTGCGCGCACATGCTCCACAAAATATTGCACAGCGGGGTCGCGCTGCAACCGCGTAGGCATCTTGCGTGCCTCCAGCCCCGATAAGCTGAGGGGTTCCACCCTCCGCTGGGTCACCGACATACAAAGGTTAGTATACCTGCTTCGATGCCGATGGCGCTACCATGTTTTCACTTGGCGAATCGCTGCAGCACAGGATCAGTGGGGAAATAGTGCAACCCGCGCCGTGCCCATTCGCGCTGTTGATCGAACCGCTGTTCGTGATGCTTCAAAATGGCCAGCCAGCGATAGGCATCGCGCCAACCTTCGCGCTCGAAAGGGTTCTGCAAAATGATCGAGGCGTTGCCCGTCTGCACCCAGTAGTCCCCGTTGCGAATCGCTCGCCGCAGGTAGCTCTCTGCCTGCGCATAATCGCCTAACTGCACCAAGGTATAGCGTCCCAGCTCGGTGAAGAGGGCAATACTGCGCGGATTGTGGTGGACACCCTCCTTCAAAAAGGCAAGTGCCTCGCGCAGATTATGCTTGTTATCAAACAGTATCATCTGCGCCCCGACCAGATAGCCCTGCACAAAGGTCGGGTCTGCCCATGTCATGAAGCGATAGAGGGGCAGCACTTCGCGCACGGGGCGATGGAAATGGTGGCGCACATCGAAAAAGGGCTTCACCTGCCGCTCGATGTCGCCCCAGAGCCAGCGCGGGTCGCGCTTCGGCTCTGGAATGACGCTGGTCTCATCCTCATGAGAGTGAAGCGCGTCCGCGCTGGAGGCTTCGCGTACCGTTCGGAGCCGTTTCTCCCGCTCGGTCATCGGGCGCAGCCACACGCCCCCGTGCGTATACTCGTCGGTCTTCGCCCACAAGTAGCCTGCCAAGCTGGAGCGCACCTCGCCCACCACCGATACCATCGCCTGGCGGTCATAAAGAGTGTGCGCCGTCAGAGTGTCAGCACGCAACATCTGCACTGGCATCACCAGGCGGATAACAACGCCACCGATTAGCCCCAGCGGAATTATCAGTAGCCCAATCGCCCGCATAAGCCTATCCCAACACCTGCCTGCGGAAACGCAGCCAGCCTAACACCAGATAGAGGCTACCGCTCGTGAGCGCGTAAACCCCCATCGCACCGATGACCCACCACGCAATCGGCTCCCAATCATACACCACCTTCTGGCTCATATCGAAAAAGTCGTAGTGGGGCATGATGCCGAAGAGCCAGTTGAGCCAGAGGGCGTCCAACCCGCGCTCCCAGTGCGCCATCAGCAGCAGGCGATTGAACAGCCCCGACCCAAACGCCAAGATGAGACTAATGGTGACATTCGCTGCGGGGGTCAGATAGACCGAGAGCGCAACCACCAGCGCGCAGAGCCAGCCGATGCCCATCAACTTCAGCAGCAGATATTGCCCAAAGATGGGCTTGAGCGGGATGCCCAACACCAGCAGCAGCAGCCATGCCGAGCCTGCCAACACCAGAAAGCCCAGCCCTGCCGTCACAAACGCCACCAGCCACTTGCCAATCAGCAGCTGCCCGCGCGTAATCGGACGCGCCAGCAGTGGATAGATGGTGCGCCGCTGCACCTCATCGGGCAACTGACGCGCCGCAATAAGCACCGTCAGCACTGTGCTAAGCACCCCTATTGCCAGAAATGCCACATCTTTGATGAAAATCTCCAGTCCACGAACCCCGAACACCCGAAAGGTCGACGCCCCCAACACCATCAGCACCATCAAGATAAGCACCACATAGAGGTCTTTGCGACGGATAGTCTCCAATAGTCCCGCAATTGCAAGCGCACGGCATACCTGCATCAGCGAGACGCTCATGCTGCCACCTCCTGCACCAGCGAGTCGAAACCTTGCTGCACTGTGCGAATGAAATAGTCCTCCAGCGAATCGAAGCGCGCCTGGATTTCACTAAGCGTATGCTCGGCGATGAGGCGTCCGCGGTGAATGATGAGAATGCGGTCGCACAGGCTGGCGACCTCGCCCAGTTCATGGGAAGAGAAGAAGATGGTGGCACCGCGTTCACGCTGGGCACGCAGTAGGTCGCGCAACTCGCGCCTGCCAACAGGGTCCAAACCCGACGAGACCTCGTCGAGAATCAGCAGTTTCGGGTCGCCGAGCAGCGCTTGGGCGATGCCTAACCGTTGCAGCATCCCTTTGGAAAGGTTGCGATTGAGCGTGTGCATCTTGTGAGCAATGCCGACCGCCTCCAGAAGCGCCTCGATTTGGGCATGGAGGCGTCGCCCGCTTAGACCCTGCAGCGCGCCGTAGAGGCGCAGCGTTTCATAGGGCGTCAGGTAAGGTGAGTAGAGCGCGGTCTCAGGCAGGAAGCCGACCAGACGGCGAGCGTGTGCCTTGCTTGCCGATTGCCCGAACAGCCGCGCTTCGCCCGCTGTAGGTGGTTGGAAACCCATCAGCACCTTGATGGTGGAGCTTTTGCCGGCGCCGTTGACTCCCAGAAAGCCCACAATCTCGCCCTCCCGCACCTCGAACGAGAGCCGATCCACCGCCCGCACAGGCGGTCGGAACGCTTGCCGATACTCAACCACCAAGTCGCACACCTCGATGACCCGCATCGTTGAACTATTATCGGTGAGTGTTCAGGCACTGTTTATCCCTCGCACTCCCGAAATGGAAGCGCGAACTGCCTTTTTAGCGGCGGAGATGGGGTGGGAGATGCTCTGGCAGCAGGACGGTGGCGTCGGGTGGGGCTAACACCACCGCCGACTCGATGGTGTTCTCCAGCTCGCGCACATTGCCCGGCCAGGGATAGGCTCGCAGCCGTTCAAGCGCTTCGGGGCAAACTTTGCGCATGGCGCGCTGGTTCTCTTCGGCATATTTTCGAATGAAATAGTCCACCAGCAGCGGGATGTCCTCGGGTCGCTCGCGCAGAGGAGGCAGGTGGATATGCACTACCTGCAGGCGATAGAAGAGGTCGGCACGGAAGCTGCCCGATTGAACTGCTTGCTCCAAGTCGCGATTGGTGGCGGCGACGAGACGCACATCGACAGGGATGGGCTTATTGCTGCCGAGCCGCTCGATTTCGCGCTCCTGCAATACACGCAGCAGTTTGACCTGAATCAGCGGTGGGATGTCGCCAATCTCGTCCAGAAAGAGGGTGCCGCCATTAGCCGCCTCGAACTTGCCGATGCGGTCGGTGTCGGCGCCGGTGTAGGCGCCTTTGACCGCGCCGAACAGCTCCACCTCCAGCAGGGTCTCAGGGATGGCGGCGCAGGACACCGCCACGAAAGGTCCGCCTGCGCGGCTGCTTTTTTCGTGCAGCATCCGAGCGATTAGCTCCTTGCCTGTGCCGCTCTCGCCTGTGATAAGCACGGTGGTGCGGGTGTCAGCCACCCGCTCGACGATTGCCAGCACCTGCTGGATAGCGGGGCTATTGCCGATGAAGGTGGTGGCTTTGCGAGTGGGACTGCGCTTGCGCTCGCTCGGAGCTTTCAGCCCGCGCTCCCGATCGCGCAATGCGTTGCGAATGACCTTGCGCAGCACCTCCATCTCGAGGGGTTTGGTGAGAAAATCGACTGCGCCCAGCCGCATCGCCTCCACAGCGGCAGGGATTGTGCCGTAGGCGGTCATCATTACCACCAGCAGCTCAGGGTGCTTTTCGCGAACACGGCGCAATAGCTCCAACCCGTTCATGTCGGGCATCACCACATCGGAGACCATCACATCGCACTGCGCTTCATCCAGCAGCTTCAGGGCTTGATGCCCACCCGATGCCGTGAGGGTGTGATAGCCCTCCTTCTGGAGCGCCATCGACAGCACTCGGCGGATATTCTCCTCATCGTCCACGATGAGCACCGTTGCGCTCATACCCAACACCCACCTCTTATATAGGGCGAAAGTCTGCCTTCCATTTCCAGCTTGGGCGACCCCAAGGGTTGCCATCACTTACTTTACCGCGTGTCCGTTATCTGCTGTTCTTCAATTTTCGGTAGCCAGACGGTGAAGATAGAGCCTCCTTCTGCAGGGCACTCCACATGGATTTCGCCTTGATGTGCCTGCACGATTTTTTGGACGATACTGAGCCCCAGTCCGGTTCCCCGCGTGCGGGTAGTGTAGAAGGGCGAGAAGATTCTGTCGCGGATTTCCGGCGGGATGCCGGTGCCTGTGTCCTGCACCTGCAGGTAGACTCGCCCGTTCTGTTCACCGGCGCGCAGCACGAGGCGCCCCCCCTCTGGCATCGCCTGAATGGCGTTCTGAATGAGGTTGCGCAGCACCTGCTCGATGCGGGCGGTGTCCAAAGCGGCAACAGGCTCCCCAGCGACCTCCAGCTGCGGTGTGATGTGTGCCTTTTTGAAATAGGGGCTGAGCGCCATCAAGAGGCGTTCCAGTAGGGGACGCAGCGCTACCATGCGACGATTCAGGGTGAACGGGCGGGCAAACTCCAGAAACTCTTCGGCAATCTCGTGGAGCCGCGCCACCTCTTGGTGGATGATTTCCACATAGGTCTGCACCGATTCAGGCAGATTTCGCTCTTGCATCAGCAGGTCGGCAGCGACTTTGAGTGCAGTCAGCGGGTTGCGAATCTCGTGGGCAATCGTGGCGGTCATCTGCCCGATTTCGGCGAGCCGCTCCATCTGGCTCAGGCGCGTTTCGAGGCGGTGATACTCGGTGATGTCTTCGAACACCACTACCGCTCCACCTGCGGCGTCCACACCCCGCATGATGAGGGGCGTGATGGTAAAGTTGAGAATACGCGTTTCGCCCGCTTTGGAAAAGGGAATGCGATAGAGCGTGCGCGTACCGCCCCCCTGTAGCACCTCCTTGAGAGCCTCCTCGATGGCTTGAAGCGAGTCTTCCGCGAACTGGTGCTGCACCCACTGACATAGTTCGCGGTAGTGTTTGCCAATTGCATCACGGGGGCGGATGCCCATAATCGACTGAGCGGCGCGATTCCAGGTCGTGACAGAGCCTGTCGCGCTGAGGGTGAACATACCAGCGCCAAGACTGCGCAATATGTTGTTGCGGAAGGCGGCGAGGTTCTGAATCTCACGATAGCGTTGCTCCATCTCGCGATAGAGTCGCGCATTCTCGAGGGCAATACCCACCTGCATAATGAACACGCTGAGCAAATCGACCTGTTCGGGGCTGAACACCCCGCTGCGATCCGCATTATCGGCGAGGATGACCCCAATGCAGCTCCCATGCACCACGATAGGCAGCACACAGTAGCGGTTTGCGCCGATGGTGCGTCCGAAACCTCGCATCGGCTGCAGCTCATTGCGAGCGTCCTGCACAATCAGTGGCATCTTCTTTTTAGCCACGATGCCGATAACACCCTGTCCCTTGCGGAAGCCACGGGCGGGGAACATCTCGCGGGTGTAGCCACGCAGCAGATAGGGCTGATAGGTGCGCGACGATTCGCTTTGCAAAAAGAGCGCGTAGCGCGAGAAGCCGACCACCTGCTCAATCTGCCGCCCCGCCAGCTCCAGCAGCGCCTCGATATCCAGCACCGCACTGATAATCTGCGAGAGATTGACCAAAGTGGTCAGCTCCTGTACCCGTCGGTTCAGGTTGGCGTAGAGGTTTGCGTTCTCGATGGCTAAGGCAATCTGGCTGGCGAAGACGGAGAACGCCCGCAGATCCTCGGCGGTAAAGGGTGGGGCAGGCTTCAGTCGTCGCAGGGTCAGCACACCGAACACCTTGCCCTGCTGATCGCGCAAGGGCACACAGAGCGAACCGCTAATCTCGGTTCGGGGCACCACATCGGTCAACTCGGGATGTTGGCGCGGGTCAGTCAACATCAGCGGCTCCCCCCGAAGCACCACTCGACCCGCAATGCCCTCTCCCAACGGCACGCGCACTTGGCGCACCAGCTCCTCCGGCAGCCCATAGCTGGCAGCGATGCGCAGACTCTGCTGCTCCGGCTCCAGCAGCATCAAGGTACACGCTTGGGCGTCCATCGCGTGGGCGGTGCGCTCCGTCACCATCTGCAGGAACGGCTCCAGCGGATATTGGGAAGCGGCAAGAGCCGTCTCATACAAGGTAGCAACGGTCTGCAGGCGTCGCTCCGACTGACGACGCAACTCGTCCATAGCGCGATGGAGCTGTTCCTGCTGGCTGAACAGACGCACCAGCTCGACCAAAGTATCCCAGAGAGGGTTTTCTGCTTGATCGGGAGGGAGGCGCAGCACATAGAAGGTGTTAGGCAGTGGCAGGGGTTCGAGGCGCCAATCCGATCGGTCGGACATGTTAGACAGGTCAGACAGGTCGGACGGGGCAGGGATGTCGGGCTGCTCGGGTGCCTGCAGCAGCACAAGTGGGGAACCGTCTGGCGGGCACTGCACGATGGCGTTCCAAGCTCCTGTCTGCTCCGCAATACGCCGAAGCAGATGTGCCAGGCTCTCCGTACCCACCCCGCGTCCTGCATCCCGCATCAGCTCCGTCAGCCAGTGCCACTGAGACATCGCTTTGCCCTCATGATACCCGCTTTGCAGGGAATCGGCACACCCCGTCGAAAGCAAAGCGATTGGTCAGACCCGTCTGACCAGTCCGACACATTACAAAGATGCGAAGGAGGTAGCAATGAGTCAGGTACGATTGGGACTGATTGGGAGCGGTGGCATGGCACGCCACCATCTGAATGTGCTTCAGGGTGTGCCCGAAGCGACGATTGTGGCGATAGCGGAGCCGAGCGAAGAGCAGCGCGCCCGCACCCTCGAACGGTTCCCTCATTTACAAGGGGTGCCCTTCTTCGAGGACTATCGCACGATGCTGGAGCAGGTAGAGATGGACGGTGTGATGATTGTCACGCCGCACACGCTCCACTTTCAGCAGGCGATGGACGCGCTGGATCGCGGGCTGCATGTGATGATCGAAAAACCGATGGTCTGTACGACCGAGCATGCCCGTATACTGGTGCAGCGGTTCAAGGAAACAGGCAAAATCGGGCTGGTCGCCTATCAGCGACACTATATTCCCACCTATCGCTATGTGTACGAAGGTATTCGGCGTGGCGAAATCGGTGAGCCGCACTTCGTGCAAGCCATCAATTTGCAGCATTGGTACCACCTGACACGCGGCTCTTGGCGCCAGGACCCGGCGCTTTCGGGCGGCGGGCAGCTCAACGACACGGGCAGCCATCTGGTCGATTTCCTGCTGTGGATTATCGACGCGCCCGCAACGAAAGTGAGCGCGTTGATGCAATACTTCGATATCCCCGTGGATGTGAACTCCGCCTTAGCGTTCGAGTATGCCAACGGCGTGATTGGCAACCTCTCGATAATCGGCAGCACCACCGTTGGCTGGCACGAGGAGATTACCGTGGTGGGCAGCGAGGCAACCTATCTCATTCGGCAGGATCAGCTGGAGATTTGCGATAGGCAGGGCAATCGCTTCCGTCCAGAGAACCTGCCAGAGGGTTCCCAACCTGTGATCAACTTTGTGAACGCCATCCTTGAACGCGAGGAGGTGCGCTCGAAGCCAGAGGACGGCTTGAAGGTGATTGCGTTCACAGAAGCTGCTTGGCAGTCGGCGAAAGAGGGTGGTGCGCCCGTGCGGCTGCAATGGTAGCTGGCATAGGGGGTTGTAGGGATGGAGGAAGGTGGATGGTTGTCATAACCTTACCCCTGTCACTTGAAGAATCCCCCTTACCCCAACCCTCTCTCCCCTTACTAAGGGGAGAGAGGGCAAAGGGGGTGAGGAGATTCTAACACCCACTGCCGAAGTTGAACAACACCTGCAGCAGGTCGGCATCGTCTACCACATTATCGCAGTTCACATCCACACGACCCAGATTGCTGCCCGTGTTGCCAAACGCAAACAGCACCGCCAAGAGATCCGCATCGTCGATGCAGCCGTTGGCGTCCACATCCCCGTTATGGGCGACGCAGGCGGGCGTGAACCAGAAGCCGCCTGTGAGGCTGAACGCGCCCCCTGTAAGCAGATTGCTGGCGTCGGGCTGCCCAATGGTTCCGCCCAGATCGAAGGTGCCGCCTACGGCGAAGGTGATGCCGCCACCGTCGATCGTCCACCAGCTCAGGTCATAACCGCCACCCGATTGGGCGCGCGCGGTGATCGCAAGCAGCGTTGCTGCCGTCAGTATCGTCAGTGTCGGTAGCCATTTTCGCATGATGTGCCTCCTTCTGTTTCGGTTGGTGGGGCAGACACGGGATCTGCCCCTACACAGCGGGTTGATGGGGGGCAGACACGCAGGTCTGCCCCTACATACCCGGGTTGGGTTAGGGCGCGCCGATGCGCACAGTTCCCCCGCACGCCTCGATGCGCATGCGCTTGCTAATCGTGGGTCTCTCGTTGCGAGAACCCGCCTTGATGTAGAGCGTGGGGAACCCCAGCACGGCGGTGTCCACAAAGGTGGTTATCGCGTTCACACCCTCTATCACCGTGTTGAAAGGCTGGGAGAATGTGCCGCGCTCTGTACCGCTGTAGCCAAAATCCACCCAGATGTCCAGCAAACGGAAGGTCTCTCGTCCGCGGCGCGTTTCGTTAATCACGCTGGCGTTGTGCGCCTCGTTTGGGTTTCCGATAGGGACACCCGTCGGCTGACCCTGATAGGACACATTCGGGTTCGAGAAGTAGGGGATGCGGGTGCCTGGCGCATACGCCATCACGGTACGGTATTGTACCCCGTCGTTGCCCCAGAACCGCCAACCATAACCATACGAACGGAAACCACATCCTCCATTCTCACGGTCATGTCCACAGCCCTGATTGTGCCCAATCTCGTGGGGGAAGGTGTAGGTCATGCAGTTCCACTGCACCACGCCGAACGCCCGTTCAGGGTCGTTGCCGTTGCCACACCAGGCGCGTCCACAGGCATCCATATAGTTCACCAACAGGATGACCTGATCGGCGCGAAAGTTGGTGCGGTCGGGATGAATGCCGTCCAGCACACCATCACTGGGGTCGGTGAGATGATTTAGCTGGGTGCTGGAATTGCCGTCTCCTTCATCTGAATAGGTCACTTGCGCCCGTCGCACCAAACGCGCGGTGAGGCTCACCTGACTGTTCTGGTACGCCTCGTTGCACTGGTCGATGAACAGCTGGATGCGGGCATTCATTTGGTTGACACCACCGATGGCTTGACGCGCCTGCGTGGTGTAATAGACGGCAATGTCCAGTACCGCTTGGGGCTGGGTGCATGCAGCCGTGCCAAAATCATCGCCACCCGCCATCTCAAAGTCTTGACCCCCAAACTGCTCGTGCCAGTCAGCGTCTTCAGGGGTCATCTCAAATGAGGGTGGTGTCTCATTCTCCTGATTGCCGCAGGGCGGCTCCTCACCTACCAACACGACCACATACAAGTCGTCTCGGTAGTAGCGCAGGTCGAAGGTCGCCTCGTAAGAAGGAGCAGAGACGAACAGCGCGAGCGCGTCCTCTTCCACCACCAGAATGAAATGGCTGCCATCCAACCCCTCCAACTTTCCGAAGCAGGAGTAGCGACGCTCGGCGCGACGCTCGAGGCGTTCCACCTTGCCGATGGGGTTGACGCCTTCCATGAGGTTCAGCAGCAGGCGGCTGCCTGGCTGCAGGTTCTGCACCGCTTGCCAGCGGATGCGCACGGGTTGATAGGTTTGCGCGTAGCGCAGTGCGGGTGCGGTGGGAGGAACCGCTGCCTTCACATGCTCAAAGAGCGGTTGAGCGCGTGGCGCGGCATGTTGCGCTTGTAGTGGCAGACAGAAGGCACCTGCGACCAGCACCCCCAGTATTGGAATGAAGCTTTGTCGGGTTCTCATGGCTGTGTCTCCTTATTGCAAGTTCACGAGTACCAGCACCATGCCCGTCTTGCCTTTCTCAAGGCGGGTCATCGCCTTGCCAAGCACGGCGCCGTGGGCGCGGGTGGGGTCGCTCGCTTTCATCGCGTGTCCCGGCGTGTCCGAGGTGGTCAGCAGGTCGCCGGGCTCGATGGCTTCGTGCGTGGCGTCGGCGTG
>Ga0072500_143409_pt1 | contig 20859 bp, 20 predicted proteins | sample GBScelen77Swater_FD_63803 | JGI IMG/M metagenome (GOLD analysis project Ga0072500, IMG submission 63803) | Hot spring microbial communities from Great Boiling Spring, Nevada - cellulolytic enrichment S 77C v2 (version 2) | ecosystem: Environmental > Aquatic > Thermal springs > Hot (42-90C) ...
CCCTCTTAGCATCGTCCAAGCAGAGGCAATTATGAAGAGGAACCCCCATAGCATGTAACTGATATCAAAATTCCATGCTATGGGGGTATTGAAAACCTTTCTGGCTATAACCCCTAAGTTCACTACCACTATCAAAACGATAAGGGCAAAAGCCGATACTTTCCCACTTATAAGGCTAAACCTATCAATAAGACGAAGGATCGCTTTCATCTTGTGGGTTTAGCCTCCTTAACGGTATAACTCACATTTTCAAGTGGCTGGAGTTCCTTCATTAAAGCCTTATATTCATTAAGGGATTTTAAAACCTTAGCGAAAAATGGATTTTGAGAAGCATATTTTTCTAAAATTTTCTGCCCCACCTCATCTAGAGCTTTAAGGTCTTCATCAGAAAGCCTTATGAACTGGCACCCATAATCCCTCATCTTCTTCATAGCTTTGCCAGATTCCATTATTTCATAAGCCCTTTGGTGCAAAAATGTCTTGTGAGCAGCTGTCTCGACCGCATACTTAAGATCATCGGGCAATTTAGCCCATACGTCCTTATTAACCATAAGGAAAAACGGACATGAGGTGCTGTGCCATCCTGGAAGGACTATGTATTTACCAACCTCGTGGAATCCCAAACCATAGTTGTCAGCTGGTGAAGCATATTCTAAACCATCGATGGTGCCTCTTTCCATAGCGGTATAAATCTCACCAGCGGGTAAAAATATGGGTTTCACTCCAAACTCCTTCACCACCTCTGCTTCAAGCCCAGTAATCCTGATGATCTTACCTTTGAGATCCTTTAACGAACGAACCGGTTTTTTCAAATGCAAAAAGATTTGCGTGGGACCAGCTCCAAGAGGCCCAACAGGCTTTATGTTCCATTTTCCATAGAGTTCCTCAATTAACTGGAGCCCTCCAAACTCAGTAAACCAGGAAAACCATTGCTCCCCTGTTAGCCCAAAGGGAATAGAACCACCAAAAATGGTAGCGGTCATATCTCTTCCAGCCTCATAAGCAGGCCACCATATGGCTGCTTCTATTGTGCCTTTGGAAACAGCTTCGATGGTCTCACCAAAAGGAACTAAACTCCCAGAACCATAAGTCAAAATCTCCAAACGCCCCCCGCTCAACTTCTTTACGGTCTCAGCAAAGTACTTTGAGACCAACGAATCATAAGGGGCACCTCCAGGATAAAATGATTGCACACGCCATTTGATAACTTGAGCTTCAGCGTGGGTTAAAGCAAAAAATAAAACTCCCACCCATATGCTCCACAAGAACTTTACTTTAAACCTTCCTTTCATGATAACCTCCTTTTAAAAATTGTTTGTTTTTATTGTAGAAAAAACTTCTAAAGTTTTCAAGATCAAGCCCCAATTCTCAACCCACAGCCTTTGTAAGTTTCCGTTACGCTTCCTTTTCAACTGCTCCTGCGATGACCTTTGCGATGGCAAAAATAAGTTGCTCGGCGTCCTCCAATAAATTACTCCATCTTCATGCAAAGTACGGGCACATTTTAAGGGTTTAAAATTGAAAGCTGTCAGCCTCTGTTAAAGTTCGGCAGCTAAAAAATCATGCTTCTTTTCCAGCCTCGAACCCCATCTGTACCGCTTTTAAGTTAATTTCCCGCAATGCAATGGGAGTGAGCATTGTGACTGCCTCCCGGACCTCTTGCTCGTTGAAGGGAAGAAGCCCTTTGGAAACGGCATAACCTATAAGGATGAGGTTGGCCACACGGGGATTACCCAGTTTCTGAGCTATTTCATCAGCATCCACGGGATAAAGCCTGACTCCTTCTACCTCCGGAAGGGAGGGAGAGTTAATCAGTGCCGCTCCTCCTTCTCTCAGCATCGGGAGGTTCCTCAAACCTTCATCCCTTTGGAGGCCAAAGAGCAGATCAGCCCTTCCCCTTTTTATGAGAGGGCTAAAAAACTCACCTATTTTCACATGGGACAGGACCGATCCTCCCCTCTGGCTCATACCGTGGGTTTCGGAACCAAAAACATTTTCGCCGCGCTGGTGGGCTAGTTGATAAAGTAGCCTCGCTGTAAAAAGTACCCCTTGTCCCCCTACCCCAGCGATAACTATCTGTAATTTCATCTTACTTCCCTTATCGCCCCTTGATTGCAGGCGTAAACGCAGAGACCACAATCGACGCAAATCTTGCGATCTATCTCTATGTGGCCATCAACCATCCTCAAGGCCGGACAGCCGAAGGCCTCAAGGCAATAACGACACCCAACACAGCTTTCCACAATTGGCATCTCGATAACTGAGCGAGGACATGCCACTGCACATAGCCGACAGAGATTGCAAAGCTCGAGGTTTACCTTGTAAGTGCTGCCCTCCTTAAGGATAGCTCCTTGAGGACAGGAGATCATACAAAAATCACATTCCGTACAGCTACCGCAGTGGAAACAGCGTTCCTTTGCTTCTCTCAGCGCTTCCTCTTCAGAGATCCCTTTCGAGATTTCCTCAAAGCTTCTTCTAGCTTCTTCGGAGCTCAGGCGCCTTAGTGAGGTCCTCTCACTCCTTGGAAAGGCGGTTATGTCTATCTCCCCCAAGGGAACCTCTTTAGGTACTCGCTCCTTAGAGAGTTTAATCTCTTCACCAGTAAGAAAACGGTGGATCTCCAACGCTCCTTTTCTACCCGAACCTATAGCATGGGCAACTGTGCGAGGCTGATCTAAGAGATCGCCTCCAAAAAAGACCTTCCCGCTTTCGCGGAGGTCTGAAGGGAGCTCAAGATCGGGTTCTTCTCCGATGGCCACCACCACGGCCTCCACTTCAAGGACAAATTCCGAGCCCTCAACGGGTTTGATCCGACTGCGGTCATCCTTCCCAAGGGACTCAACATACATTCTAACCAGACGCAATCCCTTCACTTCCTCATCCCCCAATATCTCCACCGGAGAGACCAAAAATTCCATCTTAACCCCTTCGGCCAAGGCCTCCTCCACTTCTGAAGGATGGGCCGGCATATCCTCCTTTCTTCGGCGATAAAGGAGCAATGGTTGGGCTCCAAGCCTTATAAGGGACCTACAGACGTCAATGGCGGTATTCCCCCCACCGATAACGGCCACCCTTTTTCCTATTACAGGAGGATTACCTTCATTTAAGCTCTTTAGAAACTCAATTCCCCTCCATACTCCCTTGAGCCTCTCGTTAGGAATTTCCAAGCTTCTGGGTTTCTGAGCACCGGTGGCAAAAAAGAGGGCGTCGAAGGCATGAAGATCCTTGAATGATATATCCCTTCCGACCTTCACCCCAGTCCGCATCTCTATACCAAGGGACAAGATCCTATCGATTTCTCTCCTCAGCACCTCTTTGGGAAGGCGATAAGGAGGTATGCCATAGCGGAGCAATCCCCCGGGCTCCGGCATGGCCTCAAAGATCGTAACCTTATGTCCCAAAAGGGCCAGATGATAAGCACAACTTAATCCTGCAGGACCCGAACCGATCACAGCTACCCGAAACCCCGTATCGGGAGCTCTCTTGGGCAAACACTGTAAGGTATCGCCCAAAAAGCGTTCTATGGCCTGAATGCTCACAGGCTGATCGTACTTACCTCGGTTACACGCGTTTTCACAGGGATGAAAACACACTCTGCCGCACACCGAAGGTAATGGATTTGTCTGAAGCAAGAGAGAAGCTGCCTCTTCCCGCTTCTCCTTAGCCAGTAAAAACAAAACTCTCTCCACATCAGTCCCAACGGGACAAGCCCCATTACAGGGTGGTGTTTTTGTCACGTATCGAGGCCTTAAGACCTCTCTCTCCGGCAAGGGAAGGTGATAGAAAATCTCAACCCTCCTGGGTTGATCTACTTTCTTTGTGATTTCCATACAAGGGTGCCTTGCAACAATTACGGCCACCCCTCCGTTCTTTTCCACATACTGTTGAGCATTCCTCAGGGCTTTTATCAATTCGGGTATCTTGTAAGGATCGACCACCTGAAGATACTGTACGCCACAGGCCTTCACTATTCTTTCAAGGGTAATTGGCTCGGCCTTCTCGCCATCAGCTAGAATCGGAGAGGCAGCAGTAGGTTGCATGCCTGTCATTGCAGTGGTGCTGTTATCCAAGATTACCAACAGAAACCTGGCTCTCGTGTGAACGGCATTCACTAGGGCAGGCAAGCCGGCGTGGAAAAAGGTCGAATCCCCAATGGTAGCCACAATGGGAATCTCACGTTTATCTTGATGATAAGCTTGGTAGAGACCCGCTGCCATATTTATGGCGGCTCCCATGTCAAGGACTATATCCACTGCCCCCTGGTTCACTCCCAAAGTGTAGCAACCAATATCACTGGGGAAAATGGCATTGGGAAAAGCGCGCTTTATCGCATAAAAACTCGCGCGGTGAGGACAACCCGAACACAGCACAGGAGGTTTCTCGGCCCCTTCCACGGGGGGCTTGACCGTTTGCTTAATAGGAGGAAGAAGGGGCCCCTTCGCTTTCTCCCAGGCCTTCCTGAAGGCTTCTTCCACCACCTCAGGACTCAACTCCCCTTCTTTGGGCACAACACCCGTAAATCTCCCCTCAACCTTCTTCCCATTCCTTATCATCAACTCCAAGACCGCATCGGGTTCTTCAAGGACTAACACGTGTTTACATATCTTCATGAACCTCTCTACCAATTTCCGGGGAAATGGCAAAGGAGCACCCACCTTAAGAACTGGCACTGAATCGGCAAGCCCGAGTTCCTCCAGAAGTTCCACTATCGTACCAAAGGTAGATCCTGCTGTGATGATCCCCAAGCGAAAAGAGCCCTCTAAGGATTCCAAGGACTTTCTCCCTAGCAGAACCCCGTTAAAAGGAAAATTTTCATATTCCTCGGCGATCTCCTCCAATTTGCGATTCAAGACCTTATGGAGCTGGTACCGATATCTTGGGGTTGAAGCCCAGCGATGGGGATCCTTCACAAAGTGGGCCTCCCTTCGGAGAACCTTTGGGGGATTCAGGGTAACTGTTTGACGCGCATGACATATCCTCAGCGTAGGACGTAAAAGCACCGGAATCTCATAACGCTCTGATAACTCAAAGGCAAAAGACGCCATCTCCTTAGCTTCCTGGGGACTGGAGGGGTCAAGAACCGGAACCTTTGCTAAAATCCCCCAGAGGCGGGAATCTTGCTCAGTCTGAGAACTATAAGGCCCAGGATCATCTGCCACAACAACCACAAACCCCCCTTTAACCCCCGTATACACCGAACTGAAGAAAGGATCACTGGCCACATTTAATCCCACCTGCTTCATGGCTACAGCCGCTCTCTTACCGGCATAAGCTGCAGCCAGTGCCACCTCATAAGCCACTTTCTCATTAGTTGACCACTCCACATAAATGTCCAGCCCCTCCTCCTCCCTGAAAGCAATAACGGCCGGCAAAATCTCAGTGGCCGGAGTGCCAGGATAAGAGGTCATCACTTGACAGCCTCCCTCAACTAAACCCCTCCCTATCGCTTCATTCCCTAAAAGAACCCTCTTCCTAACCATCCTGCATCTATAATAATGTATACCGTATACATTGTATAGGGTTAGCTAATTTGTTGCAGAGTCCTTTGTCAACTTGAGGAATTGCCCCGTTTGGGATTTCCTTGAGAGGGGTATCGTTTCATTAAATTAAAATCTACACGGAATCGCTCATCCTCTTTCCCAAGATTCATAAGTCCCCATCCGATAAGGCCCAATCCCTAATCCTGGAAGAATTCGCCCAGCTTGCACTCTATAATCGCTCCTTTGCCTCATGGCTACTAAAAATTGGTCTTTTAGTTTATGGTAAAGGGCAAACCTGTTGAGTTTAGTTTGTCTAGTTTTTAAGAAGTGTGGGATATAGAAAAAGTAATTACCACTTCCCTTTAAGCAATAAAACGCAAAACCCTCCTCAAAAACTATAAGGGATATCTTGACAAAGTGGAACGATATTTTACTCTAATGGGTGGAGGTAAATGTGAAGGAAGATCCCTTGATTCAAGCGATCTTTGATGTCATAGAAGATGAAATAATTGTTGTGGGGGATGATCGTCGTTTAATTATGGCAAACAAAGCAGTGAAGCAAAAGTATGGGATTTCAGAGATTGGGGAGGGGATCTGCTATCAAGTGCTTTTTGGTTTGGAGGGGCCTTGTAGAGGGTCTTTTTGGAGCTGTCCATTGGAAGAGGTTTTGGAGACTTGTAGGGAAAAGATGTTATTACTTTCGGAAGGTTCCAATTTGGAAAGAAGGTACACAAAGGTGGTTTGGGCCCCCTTGCAGCACCCCTGGAGTGATTCATGGATGGTGGTTGAACTTAGAAAGGATGTGACGGCGGAGAGGGAGCTTGAAAGGGTAGTATTGTCTCGTCGTCATCAGCTTCAGGTTCTCAGTCGTATATCTAGTGTCATAAGCAGCCCCAAGGAGCTGGATCAGGTCCTTCAGGTGGCCCTTGATAATGTACTTGAGCTGGTCAATGGTTCCGTAGGAGGTATTCTCATTGTGGAAGGTAGGGAACTACGTTATCGGGTCCATAAGGGACTTCCCGCTCCTGAGATAGGTTCTCTTAGAATAAGCATAGGAGAGGGTATCGCTGGAAAGGTTGTTGAAAATGCCAAGCCTTTAATGGGGACTGAAGAAGAAGCTCGCTTTCATCCCGACTTTCCAGGGCTTGAAGGTATAAGGGCCTTTATCAGCATTCCACTAATGGCCAGGGATCGGGTGGTAGGAGTGATGAACGTGGCAAGTGCTGAAAGGCGTACCTTTGGCGAAGAAGAAGTCTTTCTTCTCACCACCTTAGGATACTTCTTGGGAACCGTTATTGAACAAGCGCGCCTTAACGAGCGTTTGGCCAAGGCAAGGGAGCGGTATCAGGCCCTCCTCCAACATGCTCTGACCGCTCAAGAGCAGGAGAGGAAGAGAATTGCCAGGGAACTACATGATGAGACCAGCCAGGCCATCACTAGCCTTACTCTAAGCCTTCAGGCCTTGCTGGAAATGGCGAAAAGCCGGGGCATAGGTGATGTCGAGTTCTTGGAGAGGTTGCATAAAGCTTACTCCTATGCGGTTTATGCCGGCAACGAGGTGGTAAAGCTCATGAAGGAACTTAGACCCACGCTTTTGGATGAACTGGGTCTTGCAACAGCTATCCATCACTACGCTAAGGAGAACCTACAGCCCCAGGGCATAAAGGTCATCATGGAGCAAAAGGGGCAAGTAAAGCGGCTTCCTTCCGAAATAGAAATAACCCTCTATCGTATTGCCCAAGGAGCAATAGGAAATATTCTGGAACACTCCAAGGCAAAAGAAGCTCGCATCCTTCTGGAGTTCCTTCCAGGGGAGTGTCGGTTGACCATAGAGGATGACGGGCAAGGATTCGACGTGAAAAAGATCACTCGGGTGGAACCAAGTGGCAGGGGGGCAGGTCTCTTTACTATGAAGGAGAGGGTAAACCTTGTTGGTGGAAGTTGTCATATAGAATCCCAGCCCGGACGGGGGACGAAGGTCATTGTAAGGGTGCCTATACCGGAAAAAGATGAACAGGAAGATTAAAGTGCTGATAGTCGACGACCACGCCCTGGTCAGGGAAGGGTTGAGGGCCCTTTTGTCCTTGGCTCCCGACATCGAAGTGGTGGGCGAAGCGAAAAATGGAAGGGAGGCTCTGAAGAAGGTGAGGGACCTGCGTCCCGACGTAGTTCTCATGGACATAGTAATGCCTATGATGGGAGGACTTGAGGCAACCCGGAGGATATCTCGCGATTTTCCTGAAACCAAGGTTTTGGTTCTTACCCAGTATGACTCTGAGGATTATGTAATACCCATCATCGAAGCTGGGGCGGTAGGCTTCGTGACCAAGATGTCGAGTTTTTCGGATTTGGCCGTAGCGGTGAGGACTGTCTGGCAGGGGGGAGCTTATCTTTCTCCCTCGGCTGCCTCTGTTTTAGTTGAGGAGCGCCGGCGTAGAAATACCGAACACGCGAAGGGCAATTCTTATGACAGCCTAACCCAAAGGGAACGGGAGATTTTAAAACTGATAGCCGAGGGGCACACCACCCGAGAAATAGCCCAGATACTTTTCCTCAGCCCCAAGACGGTGGAGTGGCATCGGGGAAATCTGATGCACAAGCTTAAGCTACGAAACAGGTCTGAACTTATAAGATATGCTATCCGAAAGGGAATAATTGCCCCCTAGGCTCAGGGGGTTTCCCGTAAATCCCGGGGATTTTCCTGGGAAAAATTTAAGGATTTTTCCCAACTCTTTTTAAGGGATTTTCCTGATTTTCCTCCTCTTTCAAAGGAAATAGATTACAAAAAGCTGAAAGGAGCATAAAGATGAGAGCAAAAATTACGACATATCAAGATCGGACGTTAATCCCACCCTGTCAGGCCGCCTGTCCCCTTCATATGAGGATCAGGGAGTATGTGGATCTGATAGCCCAGGGCAGGATCATGGAAGCCTTGAAGGTAATCCGAGAGGACAATCCATTTCCCTCCATTTGCGCCCATGTGTGCACCCATCCTTGCGAGGAGGCTTGTCGGAGGGGCAAGGTTGACAAACCCGTGGCCATAAGGGCGCTCAAGAGGTTTGCAGTGGAGTTTGGCGGGGACAGGATGGTGGAGATAGAGGCCGAGACTCGGCGCAAGGAGAAGGTGGCAGTGGTCGGCTCAGGGCCTGCGGGAATGGCTTGTGCCTATTACCTTCGGAGGCTCGGATATCCGGTAACAATCTTTGAGGCCCATTCAGAACCAGGAGGGATGCTCAGAGTAGGGATACCCCGGTATCGCCTTCCCCGGGAGATAGTGCAAAGGGAGTTCGATAGACTTATTCGCATGGGGGTGGAACTTAGGCTGAACACAAGGGTTGTTTCCCTCGACCTCCTGTTCGAGATGGGGTATCAAGCCGTCTTCGTAACCATCGGTGCGCATCAGGGCCTCAGGCTAGGAATAGAAGGAGAAGAGGGACCCGGGGTTGTAGATGGTGCTACTTTTCTGAGGGAGGTGAACCTGGGGCTGAAACCTTTGCTGGGGGAGAAGGTAGGGGTGGTAGGTGGTGGAAACGTCGCCATAGATGCGGCTCGAACAGCCCTCCGCTTAGGGGCTAAAGAAGTGAGGGTTCTCTATCGGCGAGGGCCTGAGGAGATGCCAGCTTCTGAAGCCGAGGTTCAGCAGGCGAAGGAGGAAGGGGTACAGTTCGACTACTTAGTGGCCCCCCTTCGTATCGAGAGAGAAAGGAATAAGCTCAAGGTGATCTGCATTAGGATGAAGCTTGGGGAGCCTGACTCAAGTGGCAGAAGGCGTCCGGTTCCGATAGAAGGGAGCGAGTTTCCCTTAATGTTGGACACCCTAATTGTGGCCATAGGTCAAGCCCCTCAACTTCCTGAAGATTTCAGGCTTCGAATAGGCAAGGGAGCGACCATCCATGTGGATCCCGTGAGTCTTGCCACCAACAGGCCCGGTGTCTTCGCAGGAGGCGATGCGGTTACCGGACCGGCTACGGTGGTAGAGGCACTGGCTGTAGGCAAAAGGGCTGCCTTCAGGATCGATGACTATTTGAACCATCGTTACCCAGTCCCCGAAAAGGAAGCAAGACCAGTGGTGGGAGATCTCTTACCCGAGACCATCGCCATGATCAGGAAGATATCCCGCATGGACCCTCCTCATCTTCCTCCCGAAGTGAGAGTAAAGGAATTCGTGCCCGTGGAGATGGTGTACGGTTGGGAGGAGGCCATTAAAGAGGCAAGACGATGCCTTAAATGTGGGGCAGGAGCGGAAATCTTCTCCCGTGACAGATGCGCTAGTTGTCTCACGTGTTTGAGGGTATGCCCTTACCATGTCCCGCGCTTGAACGGTACTGGCGAAGTGGAAATCCCCGCCGATCAGTGTCAAGCCTGTGGCATCTGCGTTGCCCAGTGTCCAGCTAAGGTCATCATCCTGCGTAAACCCCAGGACCGTAGGCAGATCGCGGAAGAGCTGAACCACCTTGCAAGATACGGTCCCTCCAAGCCGATGATGGTGGGATTCTGTTGTCAGTATGGTCTCTATGGGACAGGGGTACTTTCGGGTTTGTATCGGGAGAAAAAAGCTGGGGTTTACATAATCCCGGTCTCGTGTGTGGGTAAAGTGGAGGCAGAACACCTTCTTGAGGCCTTCCGCCTAGGGGCTGAGGGGGTCTTTGTAGCCGGCTGTGGGGACCAGTGTTCAAGAGAGGACACGGCCTTATGGCTTGGACGCCGAATAGAGAAGGTGAGAGAGAGCCTTGGTGAGATGGGGCTTGAGCCCGAACGGATTAAGTTATTTATGCCTGGCGAAGGGAGAGATCTCTTGGAGGACCTAAGGGATTTCTCCCAGAAGGTAGCCGGGCTTTATTTGGCCTCTTTGGTGAGGCAGGAGGTGAAGTATGATAGTTGCCCAACAGAAGCCTTTGGAAGAGATCCTACGCATGATCGACCCTTATGAAAGGATTATGATACTTGGCTGTGGGACATGCATGACCGTCTGTGGTGCAGGAGGGGAAAGGGAAGTGGCCTTTCTTCAAAAGGCTCTAGAGATAGCCGAAAGTAGAGAAGGGGAGAAGCATACATTTATTCCCTACACCCTCAAGAGGCAATGCGATCCCGAATTTCTTGACCTTCTGACTGACCGCATTGAGGATGTGGATGCCATCCTAAGTCTTGGTTGCGGCGTCGGTGTTCAAGCCCTTGCTGAGCGCTTTTCGGACTTACCAATTCTCCCAGGGGTGGATACCTCTTTCTTAGGAATGGCCAAAGAATGGGGGGTTTGGGACGAGCGATGTGCTGCCTGTGGTCATTGTATGCTGGGGGAAACCGCAGGAATATGTCCTATAACTCGGTGTGCAAAAGGGATCCTCAATGGCCCATGTGCCGGCCCTAAGGGCGGCAAATGCGAAGTGGATGGTGAGAGAGATTGTGCGTGGGTATTGATCTACCGTCGCTTAGAGAGATTGGGACAACTGGATAAGATGCGCAGGTTCTATCCTCCGCGGAACTTTGAGAGGCCAAAGAGGATCCTCAGGAGGACATAAAGGAGGAGGAAGAAGATGGCTTTGTCCCTTTTGGAAGAAAAACTGGAGGCAGGAGAATTCGTGGTAACGGCTGAAGTGGGACCACCTAAGGGCACTGACCTAACTGAGATGATCCATAACATTGATCTTCTCAAGGAGTGGGTTGATGCCATTAACGTGACCGACCACCAGAGCTCTGTCATGCGATTTCCCTCCCTAGGGGGATGCCTTTTAGTGAAGGAAAGAGGAGGAGAACCTATCCTTCAGGTCACCTGCAGGGACAGAAATCGATTGGCACTTCAGGCTGATCTCCTTTTCGCCTACACCCGGGGCATAAGGAACGTATTGTGTCTTACAGGTGATTCAGTGGAGGTGGGAGACCATAGGGGCGCAAAGCCTGTCTTTGACTTGGATTCGGTTCAGCTGTTGAGAGGAATTAAGGAGATGGAGGAGGGACGTGACATGGGAGGAAATCCCTTAAAAGGCGCACCCCAGTTTTACCTTGGGGCCTCTGTACATGTGGAGGCCGATGAAATTGAACCTCAGCTGATGAAATTCGAGAAGAAGGTGATGGCAGGGGCTCGATTCTTCCAGACTCAAGGCATTTTTCGGGTGGAGAGTCTGAGGAGGTTCATGCCCTATGCGTCCCAGTTTGGCGTGAAGGTCCTGGCTGGAATTATTGTAATCTCCTCAGCCCGGATGGCTCGTTATATGAACGAGAAGGTACCGGGGATCACTGTGCCTGATGAGATCATCGAGGAACTTTCCAGTACAGAAAAGGGCAAAGCCCTACAGAAAGGAATAGAAATCGCCGCAAGGACCATAAGGACCATTAAGGAGGAGGGCTTGTGCTCTGGTGTTCACATTATGGCCATCGGAAACGAGAAGGTGGTCCCCGAGCTTATAGAAGCAGCTGGCCTTAATGGAAGGGCCAGATGAGAAAAGGAGGTAAGACATGGAGAAAAAGAAAATACTTATCGTGGATGACGAACCGGCTTTCGTGGAAGCCTTTAGGGTAACCTTCGAGGCCAAAGGCTACAAGGTCCTTACGGCCTCAAGCAGAAAGGAGGCCCAGGAGGCGGTACGGAGGCATGGCCCTCAGCTGGTGGTCTTGGGAACCCTTTATCCGAGAGGCGAGGCTTTTGTATTTCATAACTGGCTTAAAAAGGACCCCCATTTCCGGCACATTCCTCTTATTGTGCTCGATGCCCCTCCAGAACAGAGGGGGATGAGAGGTTGGTTGAGCATCGAAGGTATGCAACTTGAAGCTGAGGATTATATGATAAAACCGGTGGAACCTTCGGCCATTTATCCTCTGGTGAGAAACTTCTTAGAGAGGAGAGCAGAAAAAATAAGGGTCCTGGTAGTGGATGATCACACCATGGTCAGGGATGGGATCTGCGCCGTACTGAGGCTGCAGGAAGACATGGAGGTCGTAGGGGAAGCTACCAACGGAAGGGAGGCGGTGGAAAAGACCCTAACGCTCATGCCGACGGTAGTTCTTATGGACATCGTGATGCCCGTCATGAACGGTTTGGAAGCCACCAAGGAGATCCTAAAGCTCCGCCCTGAGTCCAAGATCCTGATCCTCACTCAGTACGATGAGGAAGAAAACTTGTTGGTCGCTAGGCAAGTAGGGGCTTATGGCTTCATACCTAAGAGAGCTGCCAGTTCCGCCTTACTTGAGGGAATACGGACGGTAGGAAAGGGCCAATACTATCCACCCTCTTTCGGGGAAGGTGGAGGGGCTCAAGCCATAAGAGGGAGTTTTATTTGATAATTCTCCGGTTAGGGTTTAAAGAAGCAGTAGGGAAATTCTCTTTATGCCAATTCGCCTCTGTTCCTGGTTCATTTCTTTTTTACTCTTAAAACCCCTACGAAACAGACTTTTAAAGGGGTTGACCTTGGAAGCCAATCTATGAATCAGGAAAAGACTCCTTCTCCTTCGTCATTATGTAAAGGGAAAAAGCAATTACCAAGCCTGCCACCCCGAGGAGGAAGGCAACCCTGTAGGCTTCAGGTCCTATGTGGTTACCCCCGCTCAGGCGTTCGAGAATCCACCCCAGTAGGTGCAGAAAGAATCCGCCGCCTAACATGGTGAATAGGTTGACCCCCGTCAGAGCTACTCCTGTCATCGCTCTGGGCATGAGCTCCTTAATATGGGCATACATCACGATGCCCGTCCCGGAAAAAAAGCCGAAGGAAAATAGAACCCCCGCCAAGAGGAAAGTGTTCCTGTTAGCCCACCCACTGGCCAAAACCAAAAGCGATAAAGCCATTCCTGCTAGTCCCGCCGTCACCACCTTCTTGCGTGAGGAAAGGACCCGGTCTGAGACCCAGCCGCTCAGAGGTGAGCCTGTGATGAGGCCTACGTTTAGCACCAAGAGAAGATTGCCCGTCTGTATTGCTGAAAGTCTTACAACTTCCATTAAGTATGGACCTACCCACAGTCCCTGAATGGCCACAAAGATTCCATAACGCAGGAAGGTACTCAGGGAAATAATCCAGTACTCCTTCCGAGCAATTAGCATCCTGGCTGTCTTACTGATGGAGGGAACTGTTTCCTTTCGGCTTGCGCCGTAAGGCCCCTCGCGCACCAAAGCGTAAAATAAGATAGCTATAAAGGCGGTAAACCCCCCTGTGATAGTAAAGGACCACCGCCATCCCAAGCCCTGAACTAACAGGGCCAAGGGGGTAGCGGCCACAATATTACCCAGAGTTCCAGAAGCAAGCATCAATCCGGAGAGCGTGGCAAACTCCCTCGGTGAGAACCAGGTGGTAAAAAGTTTCATGGAGCCCATGAGGTTGGCGGCCATGCCTACACCTAATAACACTCGCCCCAAGGCCGCCCCTTCCAATCTCTCAGCCCAAGCAAAGATCCACGCTCCTATGGAACCAACCATATTGAGAACCGCCATAGTGTGGCGTGCTCCTATCCTATCCAAGCACACCCCCAAAGGCAGTTGGACAAGGGCAAAAGTGTAGAAGAAGAGAGCTGTGAGAAGTCCTAGGGATTCGGCCGAGAGGCCCAGATCCCGTTGGAGCTGAGGGGCGATTATGGCATTGGAAACCCTGTAAAATTGAGAGCAGATGTACAACAAGGCACAGAGGCAGAACACTAGCCATCGGCTAGGAAAAAGATTGTTTTTCCATTTCACAGAGTCCCCCAGTCCCTCTTCACTGCAAGTAGAATTTAAAATTGCTTTAATCTAATTTACAAAAATTCGTTACTCCTCAAGCAAACTCTTTATTATGAGTTCCTTGGCACGTTTTATATCCTCTTCGGAAATATATTCCATAATGCCCTTTGGGTCACGACCCATGTCCTCATTAAGAGCCTTTTTCTTCATTCCTATATCCCTCTCAAGTACGATGCTTTTGGTGGGTTTAAAACCGGCGTTTTCCAGTATCTTCTTTGCGCATTGAGTGTTACATCCATCTCCAACGATCACCTTTTGGGCTAATTTTGTTTTCTTTATTACCCCTTTAATACCCACAGGTAAAGCCGAAAGACACCCCACGCAGACCTTCTCCAGTCCCAGTTCCTTCACAACTTCAAGGCAAGCAAGGGCGCTAGTAATACCAGTATTCGAAAACCCTCCATAACATGAAAATATGACATTTTCATGGCTTACCATTTCTTGGCTTTTTTCTTCTTCCATTTTTTTTTACCCCCTAAAGACCCAAAATTTTTCTAAGTTCTTCCAATGTTTCCTTATATTCCTGAGAAAAGAGAGGTTTACACTTTTCAAGTTCAAGTTTTTCATCGCCTATGTTGGCAAGCTTCCGGTAAATATCCCAAGCAAAAGCTTTACAAGTGGGTTTTCCGCACTCCTTGCAGTTCTTACCCGGGAGCAACTTTAAAATCTCTCCCGGTGAAGGAATAGGCCGTGATTCATAGGAGGGTTTTATGTTCTCCTTGTTCCTCTCCGTTTTGAGGATCTCCTTTTTAAGGCTTTCGAAAACCTCTTTAGCTTCCCTCTCATCATTGAGCTTGGTAATCGAGATCTCCTTAGGCCTTATGGTGATGACCCTACCATCCCTCTTTAGCACGAGTATCTTTGCCTGATGATTGTATTGGAACCCTTTAAGGCTCGTGTTTAAATAAGGAAGGAGCTCACTCAGGTCCTCATTAAGCTCGAAAATAGCATTTACCTTCTCACTAGAAGGATTACACTCAGGAGAAACGAGTCGAAGTCTATATTCCTCCAATTTCATTTGAGCCACTGCTTTATCTCCTCAAGCGAAGGAACCATTCCTGCGGACTTAACCTCCCCATCGATCACAAGGGCAGGAGTTATAAAAACCCCATAACTTGCAAATACGTTAACATCACTCACCTTCTTCACTTCAGCCTCAATTCCTAACTCCTCTACTGCCTTTTTTGCTCGAGCCTCGAGCTCGTTACATTTGGGTCAACCCTTTCCTAAGATCTCAATCTTCCTCATAGTTCACCTCCTAAAAGATGTAATTTCCCGCAAACCATCCGGCAAAGGTCCCAAGACACATTATCAAGAAAACATAGACAAGAGCCTTTCTTAGCCCAAAGACCTTAATAATCGCGAGAATATTGGGCAGACTCATGCCAGGACCCGTTAAAAGAAGAGCAAGACCCGGACCTTTTCCCATCCCGAGTTCAAGCATTTTATGAATAAATGGAGCTTCGGTCATCGTGGCAAAATACATCAATTGACCTATTACGGTGGCAAACCAAGAGGAAAAAACCGAGGTTCCTCCCAGGTATTTTTGGACAAAGCTCGAGGGAAGAACCTTTCCTATTATCCCAACTATAAAAACGCCCAAAAGAAGCAAAGGGAATATCATCCTGACAAACCACCAAGTCTCATTAAGCCATCTTCTTATCCTTTCTCTCTCTATAACCTTTAAAGCATAGAGGAAGGTAAGTATCATTCCTATAGCCCACACCAATACCTTATGCGAATAAGGGCCTTTCGCCACAAGATAATTGGGCAAAAGTAGCGTGAGAACAAGAAAAAGGAGAAGCATTGCCTCTTTTTTCCCTATTACACTTTGCCCCCTTTTTAAACCCGAAAAGGAAACTCTTCCTGCTTCCTCCTTTCGAAACAAATAACTCATTACCAACCCAACGACAAAAGCCATCGAAAGGGCACTTGCAATTCTTACAATAACCATCTTGGAACCGAGTAATGCCCCCGTGTAAACAATCGCCAGGATGTTTGAAGCCGGAGCAACCCAAAGTACAATGAAGGCTGCCCCAACCCCTGCTCCTGCATAATAAAGGCCTGACGAAACAGGAATCACTGTACAAGAACAGGCCGCAACAAAAAAACTCCCGCCTGAAGCAAGGGCAAAAGACCTAACCTTATTAGCAGCCGCCCCGAGATAGTAAATAATGGTCTCCCTTGAAATAAAAGTAACCATGGCACCTGCAAGCAAAAAGGCCGGTATAAGACAAGTTAGAACATGAAGGGCGATGTAATCCTTAAGCGCAATAAGTCCTGCCATAAGTAGTTCATAAACAAAAGACATCACAGCCTCCTTTCTATCTCTTCAAGCCCCTTCTTCTGATCCTCCAAAAGGCTCTTCAAGGCTTGAGAGACTTTTTCCAAAATCTCATATACAAGAGGATTCGCCCTCACAAGCACCCTAACTCCCTCTCTCCTTGTGAAAACAAGCCCATACTTTTCAAGCAGAGAAATATGCTTGGAAATATTAGACTGCTCCCCGTTGACCAAAGGCACAATCTCACATACACACAACTCCCTATCCCTCAACGCCTCAAGGATCTTAAGCCTTGTAGGTTGAGCAATGACCTTCAAAAAATCCGCTAAAAACTCAAAATAACCATTCATGACAATATGAATCTATAGTCATATGATCAAAATGTCAAGAAATTTAGAAAGTGTAAGTGGTTCCGACTGTATTTAGCATCAGGTTCTCTTTTATGGTTTGGGAGAAAAGGAAGTAGGGTTCGAGGCCTGTACAGTGCATGGGAATGAGGTATTTGGGTGAGAGGGTTTTTAAGTCTTCGATTGTTTTTAAAATCCTTTCTTCCGAAGCACCCATCAGGTGGAACCCACCTATTATGGCGTGGATCTTTTCTATGCCTGTAAGTTTTATGACTTGTTTAACAGTGTTAACGATTCCTCGATGGGCACAGCCCGAAATGATTACAAGGCCTTTGCCTTTTACTGAGAAAAAGATGGCCCTTTCTTCTTCAAAGTAATCCCTTTCTATTTTCCCTTCCTTTTCCACCAAGAGGGTCTCTGGGATTTTCTCATAAGGGGTTTCCATCTTGATTAAGCCCGTTATGTATGTGCCGGGGAGTATTTCTCTCTCGGATTCTATCTCCTCTATTTTTACCCCCATTTCCTCGAGTTTTTCCCTTTCAAGTCTCCCAAGATCAGTCAGTCCCTCTCCCTTTCTCTCGTGAAATCTTCTGGTAAAAGCACCCTTTCCAACATAAAGGGGGATGGATCGAGGGCGTATCCTTTCCAAAAGGGCCGCAAGCCCTCCATAATGGTCAAAGTGGCCATGACTAAGGACAAGGGCATCTACTTTTTGAGGATCGATCCCGAGGACTTTCAAGTTGTGAAGAAAAAGATCCCCGGTGACTCCGAAATCGAAAAAGAACGAATGAGATCGATCCCCGCTTTTCACGACCCCGTAAAAGGAAAGGCCATGCTCCGCATAAATGGATAAAGAAGGCTTCGTCCTGAATCTCTTCCCACAGGGTGGGTCTTCTCTCAAGGAATCATAGTAATTATCAACCACACAAGTTAGAGACAAAGCCTCTATTTCCCTTATCATTCTTTGCTCCTTTAATGCTCACACACATTTGGCCCGGTGACCAAGGTCCCCTTTAAATAGGCGTTAACTATATCCTTCGGATCTTCTCCTACTGCCCCAATAATGACCTCTATTCCCATCTCTGAAAAAAACATCTGGGCCCTCGGTCCCATGCCAGCCGCGATGACCTTGTCAACTCCTTTCTCCTTAAGCCATCTGGGGATAACCCCTGGGGCATGAGGAGGTGGTTCTATATAGGTCTCTGATACTATTGTTCCTTTTTCGTCAACTTCGATGATCGCAAAGGCTTCACAATGTCCAAAATGAGGACAGAGTTTGCCTTGGTAAGTAGGAATTGCAAACTTCATGTGGACCTCCTTTTTAGGATCTTCTCTATGATCTCTTCCATCTTCTTTCCCGTCTCGGTGTCCTTCCAATGGAGAAGAAAAGGCATCTCTTCTTCCCCACTTTTTACAAGTAAAGGATCCAGAGGAAGAGATCCGAGAAACGGAACTGAAAAACGTTCGGCTAATTTCATTCCTCCATCCTTAGAAAAGATATAAGTAAGTTCACCGCACTTCGGACAAACAAAACCGCTCATGTTCTCTATTATCCCCTCGATGAAAAGGTTCACCTTTTGGCAAAAGACAACGCACTTTTCAACATCTATTATGGCCACCTCTTGAGGGGTGGTGACGATTACGGCACTTGCCTTTTCACCTATATGTTGAGCTACCGTGAGGGGTTCGTCTCCGGTCCCTGGGGGAGAGTCGATGACCAAGAAATCGAGTTTGCCCCATCTTACATTTTTCAAGAATTCTTTTATCAAATTCGCCTTAAGTGGACCTCTCCATATGACGGGTGCTGCTCGGTCTTTAAGTAAAAAAGCCACCGACATGACCTTTATTCCGTGAGCTTCAAGAGGAATGATCTCTTCATCCTCGATTAGCGGGTTCCCATCGGAGATTCCAAAAAGCTTCGGTATAGAAGGTCCGTGGATATCTATGTCCAATACCCCCACCTTAAACCCCTTCATCGCTAAGCCAAAGGCGAGGTTGGCTGAAACAGTACTTTTACCCACGCCCCCTTTACCCGAAAGGACTATAAAAGCGTGGCCTATCTCTTCAAACCTCCTTTTTATGGCCTCATCCCTCATCTTAGCTCCTCCAAGATCATCGAGAATCTCTCATATACCCTTTCTAATGCCTTCGAACAAACCGAATCCCTCGAATATTCAACAATGGTTTTCCCTTCCCTTTGGGCCTCAATGATTAAAGGATCATAAGGGATTTCGCCGAGTAGCGGAAGGCCTTTTTCCTCAGCAATTTTTTTCAACCTCGCAGAAAGCGATGGATTCACATCGGATTTGTTTATCAATAAGGCGGTCCTTATGCGAAAATGTTCAGTAAGCTCCAAAAGGCGCAAAAGGTCATGAACTGAGGAAGTTTGGGGCTCACAAAGGGCAACCACCAAATCAACCCCTGCCACACTTGAAATTACGGGACAGCCGATCCCCGGAGAACCGTCCATTAAAATGAGCGAAAGCCCCCTCTCTTTGGCCCTTCTCCTTGCCTCTTCCCTTAAGGTTTGTACAAGTTTTCCTGAACTCTCCTCCCCAGGAAAAAGTTCAGCATAAAGGAAAAGATCACCTTTTTTCGTCTCGCCGATGTAAATGGTCCCTGCCCTCTCTTCAATAAAGGAAACGGCAGAATGAGGGCAAAACACAAAACAACTGCCACATCCTTCACAAATAATTGGGTCCACTACGAAAAGCTCATTTATAGCCCCAAACTCACATACATCTTTACATAATCCACATTCCTGGCATTTGTCCTTTCTTATTTCGGCCTTTTTCGAACCATAAAAAGGCTTTTCTTCTTTTACTTTACACCCCAAAATGAGAAAAAGATTTGCCGCATCCACATCACAATCAACGACTCCCTTTTCCCCGTCCATAAGGGAGTAAATTCCTCCGAGAATGGAGGTTTTTCCGACTCCTCCTTTTCCGCTCAGAAAAACCACTTCCCTAATTCCTTCCATGAATCATCCTTTTCAATCTTTTAAAGATTTCCTCAAAACGAGCCCTGTATTCGGGAAGTTCTCTCAAAAGGATTTTGCCTTCCGACAATACCTTTGCGATCCTCAGGTCTTCTGGCATCCTCCCCAGTACGGGTATCTCATTTTGTAAAACGTATTCTTCTAATCTCGGAAATTCCCCCTTTTCTTTGTTTACCACAAGGCCAAATGGCTTTTTTATCGATTTGAGGAAATATACGCATTTTTCAAGATCATGAAGGCCAAAGGGCGTTGGTTCGGTCACAAGGACCACAAAATCGCTATCATAAACGCTTCTTACAAAGGGACAAGATGTACCAGGAGGCGCATCTATGATTTGGATATCTCCATCCCCCGAATGGGATTTTGCCGCGTCGATCACAGGCATAGGTCTTGCTTCACCTACCTTTAACCTTCCTTCGACAAAAATAATGGAAGAATCCGTCTTGCCAATTCTCACAACCCCCACTTCCCTTTCTCCCTCTTTTACTGCCCCTTTCTCGCAAATTCTAAGGCACAACTTACAGCTGTGACAAAGTTCTTGGAAAAAGAGCATCTCTTTTCCGAGCATAAAAAGGGCATGAAAGGCACAAGTCTGAACACATTTTTTACAAAAGGTACATTTTTCCATTTCAAAAAGGGGGATAAAGACCTTTACTGGGACTACGGATTCTATTTGGGGGTTAAGAAAGAGATGGCCATCGGGTTCTTCCACATCAAGATCGAGAAATTTCACCCTGTAACCGGAAAGGGAGAGCAGGTAAGCCATATTCACCGCAAAGGTGGTTTTACCTGTCCCTCCCTTTCCGCTGGCAAAGGCTATTTTCATTGAGCTCTTCCCTGAGAGATCTCCTTCTCTATCTCTTCCATCCTTTTCCGGGCTTCCTTAAGGGCCTCCTCCAGGTTTTTTACCTCCTCTCTTAGGAACTCCAGTTCCGTCTCCTTTGCCTTCTCCGGTGGCGTCCCCCAAAAGGGTGAAAACCAGCCCCACCACCTGGCCCAGAAGGGAAGCCCGGTGAATCTAAACCACCATCTCCACCCTCTTCCTCTCCCCCGTC
>Ga0072500_184336_pt1 | contig 20790 bp, 20 predicted proteins | sample GBScelen77Swater_FD_63803 | JGI IMG/M metagenome (GOLD analysis project Ga0072500, IMG submission 63803) | Hot spring microbial communities from Great Boiling Spring, Nevada - cellulolytic enrichment S 77C v2 (version 2) | ecosystem: Environmental > Aquatic > Thermal springs > Hot (42-90C) ...
GCTTTCTGTGAAGCCGCACTTTTATCCCTTCTTTGAACTTGGGAACGAATATACAGCCGTATTTTGGATTGTCTTCTTTGATATACAGCTGAATGTGCTGTGGAATACGAAAGGTTTGGCGGGAGAATTTCTTTTTCTTGAACTTTGGATAGCTGGCTTGCTTTTTGAAGAAATTTTTGAATGCACGTTCTAAATCTTTCAGCGACTGCTGGAGCGCTTGAGAGTTCACTTCGTTGAGCCATGAATATTTGTTTGTCTTTTTGAGTTTTACCAAAACAGATGCCCATTCGTTGTAGTATGTAGGACGTTCCATTACTCTGTAGATGATGTTGGCGTAGTTCAGAAAGAAGTTGTACACGAATCTGGTGTGACCGAAATGTTTGGCCAGTTTTTCTTCTTGTTCTCTCGTAGGGTAGATTCTGAACTTGTAGGTTCGAAGCATTTTTGTCACGTCCTTGAGATTTGATGTATTCTTTTAACACTTCCAAAGGTGATCCGCCTACTGTCAAAAGACAATCTTCTTCATTTCTCTATGATATATTAACATTTTGGCACAAATTAAATTGCAAATTCATCCCCACCTTATAGAAAATGGTGTCTTCTTTGCGGTTTTATTCGATAAACAAAAAGGCCACGTCTTCTCGACGTGGCCCGTGCGATCTCCCACCATCACACACCCGGTGGAGAAACCGCCGGGCCGTAGCAATGATGGTGGTGTTCACCGAAAAACATTTTCATGATTGCATCCCACATTTTCATACCCTTTCACTCCTTTGGTTTTTATTCTACCATTCTTGCCGTGGAATTCACTTTTTTGAATAATAATTTTAAAAAAACCGGTGTTAGAATAATCCCGTGACAGGGAGGCGAAGAGTATGAACGAAGCAATGTTAGTTCTATTGTTTGCGATCCTCGCTTACTACTTCATCATATTCGGAAAGATCGCCAAATCCGTTGTAACCCTGCTCATTGCACTCGTTCTCATGGCAATAAAAGTTGTCGAAGGCCTCGATCTTAAAAACATAGGTGAAGTGGTCGATTTCAACACACTGGGGCTTCTCTTAGGAATGATGATCATCGTTCACATATTGAAGGGGACTGGTTTTTTCGAATATCTTGCAATTTCCGCTATAAAGATTTCCAGGGGTAGATTCTGGCTTCTGTTCGCCTTCCTTATGGTACTCACCGCTGTAACCTCCGCGTTCCTCGACAATTTGATCACCATCATTCTCGTTTCTCCTATACTGTTTTTGATCCTCGATACGATGGAAGTGAATCCCGTGCCTTTCTTTCTCTTCACGATCTTCATAGACAACATCGGAGGAATGTCAACACTCATCGGAAGTCCTTTGAACATCGTACTTGGTTCGATAAGCGGACTCAGCTTCAACGATTTTCTGAAGAACATGGGGCTTGTAACTGTTCTCATGTTTGTAGTCGTCTTTTTCCTCTTCAAGAGGTACGTTCGCATCGATGAAAAAGCCTTTGAAAAGCTTAGAAATCTTCTCAGCGTGGACCCGAAACGATCGATCACAGACCCGGTGGTTCTCAAAAAATCGCTGTTTGTTTTCCTCTCGACTCTGGTGTTGTTCGGTCTTCATTCCTTCGTGGAAGTAGAGCTTTCGTTGATAGCGCTCATAGCTGCCTGTGCGCTTCTTCTCATGCTTGGAAAGAATTTCGAAAAAGTGTCAGAAGGAATAGACTGGGACACGCTGTTCTTCTACACAGGCCTCTTCATCATCTCGTACTCTCTGGAACAAATCGGTGTTATGGAAGTCATAGCCAGTTTCCTGAAAGCTCTATCTTTCAACAGATTCCTGTTCGTTGCCACGGTAACATGGATCTCCATCCTTTCCACTGCTTTCCTGAGTGCTGTTCCCGCAACTCTCATAATCGCTCCCACACTGAAAATTCTCGTCTCGCAGGGTTTCCCCGCTTCACTGTGGTGGGTGTACGCCGTCGGTGCGAATCTTGGAACGAACCTGACACCTCTTGGAGCCGTTCAGAACATAGTTGGTCTTTCCCTTCTGGAAAAGTACACGAAACACACGGTGAGTTTCAAGGAATTTTTCAAGGTGGCGTGGAGCTTCATGTTCATACCGTTCATAATCGCAACGCTTTACTCACTCATCATCTATTAAGAACCTCACCACTCTTTTTGCGATGTATCTCCTGAAGAAGTAAGAACCTTTGTGACCCGATGGAAGATAAACGGTCTTCTTGTTCTTGAGAAGCTTGTGAAGGCACGCGTAAGACTGGTATGGTATCACATGGTCGAAGAGCGCCCAGAAGAATAGCACTTTCTGGTCAACGAACGGAGCGAAAGATGCCGGGTCGTAGAAATAGCAACCCACCGGTGGTTTTTTTCTGATATCTTCGATGGAGTTGAACGACTTGATAATCTCAGGGGCATTCCTTCTGTTCTTGATACAATCCTTCTCCGATCTACAACCGTATTCGTTTCCATTCTTCCTGTAGAGTTCTCTCAATCTCTCCGTGTAAGGTGAATACCAGTTGATCCATCTCCAGTCTCCACCAGAACAGCAGATAACACCCTTTTCGATTCGTTTTTCACGGGCGAGTGCTATGGTTGTTATCATTCCTCCGAAGCTGAAGCCCATCAACGAAATGGGCTTGTCATTGTCTCTCTTCACAACATCAACCAGATCGATCACGTCCTGCACAGCCTCGTCGAATCGCTTCACACAGAAAGAGGGTGAAGAGTGGTAGAAAGGCTCTCCTCCAGACCAGTTCTCCGGTGCACGTTTTTCGTGATAGGGAAGGATGAGAAACCAGGTTTTGATGTTGTACTCTCTGAACTTCTCTCCAAACCAGAGAAGGTATGGAATATTTCCGTTTCCTATCCCGTGAAGGAAGATCAGATTGCGTTCAATCTTCTCCGGTTCAAAGACATAGACCCGCACAGTTTTGCTTTCTTCAGCGATGGGATCGTACGAAGCATCGAACGTTATCAGTCTCATTTCAGACACCTCCGATCATGATAGAATCTAAAGATGAGGTGATAGGAATGGTGGATTTCAAGATGACAAAGGAAGGCCTTATACTCCTCATAAAAGATTATCAGAACCTCGAAGAAGTCTTGAACGCGATCTCCGCTCGCATTACACAGATGGGGGGATTTTTTGCCAAGGGAGACAGGATCTCTCTGATGATCGAGAATCACAACAAACACTCTCAAGATATCCCAAAGATCGTTTCTCACCTGAGAAATCTCGGTCTTGAAGTCTCACAGATACTCGTTGGAAGCACTGTTGAGGGAAAGGAAAACGATCTGAGAGTGCAGTCACGAACGACGGTTGAAAGCACCGGTAAAGTGATAAAAAGGAATATTCGATCCGGTCAGACTGTTGTTCATTCCGGTGATGTGATAGTCTTCGGAAACGTGAACAAGGGAGCTGAAATCCTTGCCGGGGGTTCTGTTGTCGTCTTTGGAAAAGCGCAGGGCAACATACGTGCGGGATTGAACGAAGGAGAACAGGCTGTGGTAGCCGCCCTCGATCTTCAAACCTCCCTCATTCAAATAGCGGGTTTTATCACGCATTCCAAAGGAGAAGAGAACGTACCTTCTATTGCACATGTGAAGGGAAATCGGATAGTGATCGAACCGTTCGACAAGGTGAGCTTCGAAAGGAGTGAATGAAGATGGAAACCGGAAAACTCTTGGTGGAACTGTCGAACCTCGACGGCCCTTCAGGTTACGAGACGAATGTGGTTTCTTACATAAAGTCAGTCATTGAACCTTTCGTGGACGAAGCGAAAACAACCCGCCACGGAAGTCTGATCGGATACAAAAAGGGAAAAGGGATAGGAAAACTCGCGTTTTTTGCCCACGTGGATGAAATCGGTTTTGTTGTTTCGAAGGTGGAGGGGCAGTTCGCCAGACTCGAGCCCGTGGGTGGAGTGGATCCGAAGGTCGTTTATGCTTCGAAAATCCGTATCTACACAAAAAACGGGATCGAACACGGTGTGATCGGAATGCTCGCTCCACACTTGCAAGATTCGGAATCCAGAAAGAAAGTCCTCACATACGATGAAATCTTCGTCGATTTATCTCTGTGTGAAAGAGATGTTCGTGTAGGTGACATTGCAGTGATAGATCAGACGGCTTTCGAAACGAATGGGAAGGTGGTTGGGAAGGCTTTGGACAACAGAGCGAGCTGTGGAGTTCTTGTGAAAGCACTCGAATTTCTCAAAAAGTACGATCACCCATGGGATGTCTATGTGGTCTTTTCTGTTCAGGAAGAGACAGGGTGTCTGGGGGCTCTCACAGGCGCGTACGAGATAAACCCCGACGTGGCGATCGTGATGGACGTTACGTTCGCTTCCGAGCCTCCATTCAGTGATCACATAGAGCTTGGAAAAGGTCCGGTGATAGGCCTGGGACCGGTTGTGGATAGGAATCTTGTTCAGAAGGTCATCGAGATAGCGAATAAACACAACGTTTCTCTTCAGGAAGAAGCGGTTGGTGGAAGGTCCGGCACGGAAACGGATTTCGTTCAGCTTGTTCGAAACGGTGTTAGAACGTCTCTCATATCCATTCCCTTGAAGTACATGCACACTCCCGTTGAAATGGTGGACCCGCGCGATGTGGAGGAACTCGCAAGACTTCTCTCCCTTGTCGCGGTAGAACTGGAGGTGTGACAGATGTATCTCAAAGAACTTTCGATGATACCGGGTGTGTCTGGAGATGAAGGGAAGGTCAGGGATTTCATAAAGTCAAAGATAGAAAGTCTCGTTGACAACCTTTACACCGATGTCCTTGGGAATTTGATAGCTTTGAAAAGAGGAAGAGATTCTTCGAAAAAACTGCTCGTTTCGGCTCACATGGATGAGGTCGGTTTCGTTGTGAGCAAAATAGAAAAGGACGGAAAAGTGGCGTTCTTGCCCATTGGAGGAGTCGATTCCAGGATACTTCCCGGAAAGGTGGTTCAGGTGAAGAATCTCAAAGGAGTTATCGGCTACAGACCGATCCACCTTCAGCGCGATGAAGAGAACACTCCCCCAAGGTTTGAGAATCTGAGAATTGATTTTGGTTTTTCTTCTGCAGACGAAGCGAAAAAGTACGTATCAATAGGAGACTACGTCTCTTTCGTGAGTGATTACATCGAAAAGAACGGCCGGGCAGTCGGGAAAGCGTTCGACGACAGAGCGGGGTGTTCTGTTCTGATCGATGTTCTCGAAAGCGGTGTGAGTCCTGCCTACGATACGTACTTTGTCTTCACAGTTCAGGAAGAGACGGGACTTCGTGGAAGTGCAGTTGTGGTGGAACAGCTGAAACCCACCTGTGCCATCGTCGTGGAAACCACCACGGCCGGCGACAATCCGGAACTGGAGGAAAGGAAATGGGCAACACATCTGGGTGACGGTCCTGCCATCACCTTTTTTCACAGGGGATACGTGATCCCAAAGGAGATCTTTCAAACTATCGTGGATACAGCGAAGAACAACGACATTCCGTTTCAGATGAAGAGAAGAACCGCTGGGGGAACGGACGCGGGACGTTACGCCAGAACCGCCTACGGAGTGCCAGCAGGTGTGATCTCCACTCCAGCACGGTACATCCACAGTCCGAATTCGATCATAGATTTGAACGACTACGAAAACACGAAGAAACTCATAAAAGTACTTGTCGAGGAAGGAAAAATCGTGGAGGTGGTCTCATGAAGGAACTGATCAGGAAGCTGACGGAAGCCTTTGGCCCAAGTGGACGGGAAGAAGAGGTGAGAAGAATCATCCTCGAGGAACTCGAAGGGCACATAGATGGCCACAGGATCGATGGGCTCGGCAATCTCATTGTTTGGAAAGGAAGCGGCGAGAAAAAGGTGATACTGGACGCTCACATAGATGAGATAGGTGTTGTCGTCACAAATGTGGACGACAAGGGATTTCTGACGATAGAACCCGTCGGCGGTGTCTCTCCGTACATGCTTCTTGGAAAAAGGATCAGGTTCGAAAACGGTACAATAGGCGTTGTTGGTATGGAAGGTGAAACAACAGAAGAAAGGCAGGAGAATGTGAGAAAGCTCTCATTCGACAGGCTGTTCGTCGATATCGGTGCAAATTCCAGGGAAGAAGCGCAGAAGATGTGTCCGATTGGAAGCTTCGGTGTCTACGACAGTGGATTCGTTGAGGTTTCCGGGAAATACGTCTCGAAGGCGATGGATGACAGGATAGGATGTGCCGTGATCGTGGAAGTTTTCAAAAGAATCAAACCCGCTGTTACGCTCTACGGTGTTTTCAGTGTTCAGGAAGAAGTGGGACTGGTCGGTGCCTCGGTAGCGGGGTACGGCGTACCAGCGGACGAGGCCATCGCGATCGATGTGACTGATTCGGCAGACACTCCGAAGGCCATCAAGAGACACGCAATGAGGCTCTCCGGTGGACCCGCTCTGAAAGTGAAAGACAGGGCATCGATCAGCAGCAAACGCATCCTCGAAAATTTGATAGAAATCGCGGAAAAATTCGATATAAAGTATCAGATGGAGGTTCTGACGTTCGGCGGTACGAACGCCATGGGGTACCAGCGGACTAAAGAAGGAATTCCTTCGGCCACGGTGTCTATTCCCACACGATACGTTCACTCACCCAGTGAGATGATCGCACCAGATGACGTTGAGGCAACGGTCGATCTTCTCATCAGGTATCTGGGGGCGTGAGAGATGGCCAGAATCACTCTCTCCGATGGCCAGTCAAGGTTTTTGTTCTGGCTGATCGTAGTTATTTTCGGTGTGGCTATAGCTCTGCTGTCCTGGAATATTTATTTGAAATTCCAGCTCAGGAACGTGAAAGTAGAGATCGTGGAGATAAAGCCCGTGGAGTTGAAGATACCTGAAGAAATAGAGGCATCCATTTCGGTAACACCTCCACCGACTCCCCTCCTCGTGGAATTCGAGGAGTTCGACTACGAGAAGTTGAGAGACGAGATGGCGGATTTCGTCTCTGAAGATCAGGTGGTTTCTTCCTTCGTTGTGAAGAAGGAAGATGCTCTGAGGATCATCAGGAGGTCGGGTCTTCCGTATCTCATTTCTCCTGTTTCAACGGACACCTATTCGGTGGTGCTCCTCGGTGAGTTCGAGGATTTCTCGCAGGTTGCCCAGAGGTCCCTTTATGGAGTCTTTGTGATAACAACGCTGTCTGAGAGTATTTCAAAAGAACTCGCTTACGATTTGAGAGTGGCAGGTTATCCTTCCTACGTTTACGCCTTCCAGAAACTGGATAAGAAGTACTACTCCGTGGTGGTGGGAGCTTTTCCAACACTCCGACTTGCCGAAGATTACTTTGAAAAACTGAACTGGGAAGACATCATGAAGCGGGTGAAGGTGAACAGGCCGGGATACGCCGGGAGGCTGATCAGTCCTTGAGACTCAGAAAGCAACATCAAAGAACAATTCTATTCGTGGCACTTGTTTTCTTCATATTGCTTGGAATTGTTATGGAACGAGAAACGAAAACAGAAGAGGACACAACATCCTCTCAGAAGGTTGTCGCCTTTCCTGTGGAGCTGAACACCGCTTCTCTGGAAGACTTGATGTCGATTCCAGGGATCGGGCCTGTGAAAGCCCAGAGGATCATCGATTACAGAGAGTCACATGGTGGATTTTCGAGCGTGGAAGAATTGAAGAACGTCTCTGGAATCGGAGAAAAAACCCTGGAGAAGATTTCCAGATATGTGACCGTCGAAGGAGTTGAACAACATATCAAAAGAGAAGTCACAAAACTGAACGTGAACACAGCTTCGGTTGAAGAACTCGAAACCCTTCCCTACATAGGTGAGTTAAAGGCAAAAGCCATTGTCGAGTACCGAGAGAAAAACGGTCCCTTTCGTTCTCCCGAAGATCTTCTGGACGTGCCTGGAATAGGTGAAAAGACGCTGGAGAAAATAAGAGGAAAAATCACATTTTGAAAGGAGGAATAAGCATGAAGAAACTGCTCCTACCCCTCGTTCTGGCAGGTGTTCTCCTTGCAACGCTACTCGTTTCACAGAGTTCCTCGAGCCCTTCCCTGAGGGTAGCCTACGTCGATGTTGAAAAAGCGACAGAGAGTTACTACAAGTGGCAGGATCTGAACGAAAAGTACAAGAGAGACTATTCTTTCTATCAGAACAAGTTGAAGGAGATGGAGGATGAGCTCAAAAAGATGCAGGAAGAAGGAAGATCTCAGGAAGAGATACAGGCAAAACAGAAGGAGATTCTCTCGAAAAAGGCTGAATACGAAAATCTTCTGAAGACTGAATACCAGCAGAAGATTCAGGAAGTGATGAAAGAAGTTGTGAGTAAAATCCAGGAATACGCGAGTGTTATGGGATACGATCTTGTGATTGCGAAACAGATGGTTCTCTATGGAAAGCCATCTTACGATATAACAGACCAGGTGATCGCTTACATCAATCAGAAATGATGGATGTTTTGAGGTGCGAGAACCTCAAAAAGAGGTTCGGCAGAAGATACGTCGTGAACGGAGTGAATCTGGAGTTTCACAGGGGTGAGATAGTCGGTCTTCTCGGTCCCAACGGAGCCGGGAAGACCACTATTTTCAACATGATTCTTGGTGTCGTTGTACCGACTTCGGGAAAGATCATCTTCAGGGATGTTGATATAACGAAGTTTCCCGTTTACAGGAGAGCAAGACTCGGTATCACCTATCTTCAGCAGGAGACTTCGATCTTCGGGGGCCTCACTGTGAGGGAAAACATAGACCTCGTGCTTCGCTTCCATGAGAAAGATAAAGAAAAAAGAGAAAGAAAAATAGAAGAACTCCTCCACGAATTCCATCTGAAACACCTCGAGAATCAACCCGCGAGCTTTCTTTCCGGGGGAGAGAAGAGAAAGCTAGAACTCGCAAGAATGATGTGTTTGAATCCCGCTTTCATTCTGCTCGATGAACCCTTCAGCGGAATAGATCCGAAGACTGTGAAAGAAATTCAAAAAATGACCCTGGAATTGAAGCAGAAAAATTTCGGAATCGTCATCACCGACCACAACGTCGATGAACTCGTTGAAATCGCTGACAGGATCTACGTCATCTACAAGGGAGAGATCCTCGCCGAAGGTTCTCCTGAAAGAATTTTGGAAGACGAAACAGTGAGGGAGGTGTACCTCGGAACGTGAAAAAAGTCGTCGTTGTCGGATACTCCGGACCGGTGAACAAATCTCCGGTGTCGGAACTTCGAGATATTTGTCTGGAACTTGGAAGAACCCTGGCAAAGAAAGGGTACCTCGTGTTCAACGGCGGAAGAGACGGTGTGATGGAACTCGTATCTCAGGGGGTCAGAGAAGCGGGCGGAACCGTGGTGGGAATACTTCCCGATGAAGAAGCGGGGAATCCGTATCTTTCCGTCGCCGTGAAAACAGGCCTTGACTTTCAGATGAGATCTTTCGTTCTTTTGAGAAACGCAGATGTAGTTGTCTCGATTGGCGGAGAGATTGGAACAGCGATAGAGATTCTGGGAGCTTATGCGCTAGGGAAGCCTGTGATCCTGCTGAGAGGAACGGGTGGGTGGACGGACAGGATCTCTCAGGTTCTGATAGACGGAAAGTACCTGGACAACAGAAGAATCGTAGAGATTCATCAGGCGTGGACTGTGGAGGAAGCTGTTCAGATCATAGAACAGATTCTCTGAGCCAGTTCATGTATTCAGTCAGGACGTTTTCCACCTTCAGTGTGAAGATCGCGGGTGTTTCGTATGGATGAAGTTTTCTCAACTCTTCGTAGAGTTCCTTTTCTTTTTCTTCTGTAGTCTTGAAAATAGCCGCCCACTCTTTGTCTTGAACGATTTCACCTTTCCACCAGTATCCGGATCTGATTTCGAACGCGTTGAAGCAAGCTATTAGCCTTTTCTCGAGGAGTTTTCTTCCTATCTCGAGCGCTTTTTCTTCATTTGGAAAGGTCGAATACACGAGTATCATTCTATCCCTCCTCGATTAATCTGTGGAGTTTTTCGAAGTGATCGCTTTTTCCCACCACCATGAGCCTGTCCTCCGGGAGTATCTTCGTGTCTCCCGTCGGGTTGAAGATCACCTCTCCTCCACGTCTGATCGCAATGACGATGGTTCCGGCTCTCTTCGCAAGGTTTATTTCACCGAGCGTTTTGTTGGCAACAGGACTCTCTGGGGGTATTACCACTTCCTCTATTCTGAAGGATTCCTCGCCGAAGGAGAGAATGTCCAGGAAGCTTATAGTAGTGGGATTGAGAGCCATCTGAGCGAGCCTCACACCCGCGAGCTCCGATGTAGCGATCACTTTGTCCGCCCCCGCGTAAACGAGCTTGCTCAAAGCCTTCATGTCAGAGACTCTGGATACAATCTCGAGATTCGGATTCAAGGACTTTGCGGTGAGAACAACGAACGTGCTTTTCGCGTCGTCGGGAAGTGTCACCACAAGAGAACGAGCCCTTTCAACCCCCGCTTTCATGAGAATTTCTTCTTCTGTGGCATCTCCCACAACGTAGGGGAATTCCTCTCCCAGAAAATCTTTGAGTCTGGCGATTGCTTCTTCCGATTGATCTATCACAACAAAGGGCTTCTTTGCTTTCATTATCTCCAGGGTGGTGTGCCTTCCTGTTCTTCCCGCTCCCACTACGATGAAGTGTTCTCTGAGTTTATCTATCATCTTTTTCATCCTCCTGTTCCTGAAGTACTCTCCTATGTGTCCCTCAACGATCATCGATGTCACCGATGTGAAACCGTACAGCACGATCGTCACACCAGCGCTTATGAGAATGGAAGCTATCACCTTTCCAGCTTGAGAGAGGTTCTCAGGAATAGAGTATCCCACCGTGGAAACTGTGATGAGCGTGAAGAAAAATGAATCGAAAAGGTTCCACCCTTCTATCAGGTGAAAGGCAACCGTTCCAAAAACAAATACGAACACTATCATGAGTGCGAGTATGATTACATTTTTTTTCACACTTTTATACCTCCTCATACAAATATTACAATATTTTGACTGCCTCTTGTAGTCCTCTCTGTTTGTTTTATAATTAATCAAAATCTCTGGCATATAAATTCCATTTGGGGGGGAACGGTAGTGGGAAACCTCAGAAGGCCAAATGCGAACGAAGCGACTGGAACGTTCAACCGCTCAAGGGATGTTGTCCCTATGTCAGGCCTGTGCGCCAAGTGTGTAGATGGCTGTACCGGAGGATGTGAAACCTGGCTTGCGTCGTTCAGGGGAAGAGAGGTTCTCTATCCAGGTCCGTTCGGTGACATCACCGCGGGTGCCGTCAAGGACTATCCTGTTGACTACTCACACCTTAACATTCTCGGGTACGCACGCGGTGCGGAAGGTCTTCCCGAAGGAGTGGAACCAGGTCCTGACACCGCAATATTCACGAACGTTGATACAACCACAGAGTACGGCTGGGACATCAAAGTGAAGATGAAGGTTCCCATATTCACGGGGGCACTCGGTTCCACAGAAATCGCGAGGAAGAACTGGGATCACATAGCGGTGGGAGCTGCCATCAGTGGAATAACGGTTGTCTGTGGAGAAAATGTAGCGGGTGTCGATCCGGATCTGGAACTCGACAGCAACGGAAAAGTGAAGAAATCACCGGAACTCGACAGGAGAATAGAAATATACAAGAGATACCACGACGGGGAATACGGTGAAATACTTATTCAAATGAACGTTGAGGATACAAGGCTGGGTGTTGCGGAGTACGTTATAAACAAACACGGCATCGAAACCATTGAGCTCAAGTGGGGGCAGGGAGCCAAGAGCATCGGTGGAGAGATAAAGGTGAGATCCCTTGAACGCGCTCTGGAACTGAAAAGAAGAGGTTATATAGTTCTCCCCGATCCCGAACTTCCGGAAGTCCAGAGAGCGTTCAAAGAAGGAGAAATCAAGGAGTTCGAAAGACACTCAAGACTTGGTTTTGTCTCTAAGGAATCCTTCCTAAAAGAAGTGGAAAGACTCAGAAAACTCGGATTCAAGCGGATCACCTTGAAGACGGGAGCTTACTCGGCTGTTGAACTTGCCATGGCTCTCAGATACGGTGCTGAGGCGAAGGTGGATTTGATCACCGTCGATGGAGCACCGGGTGGAACGGGTATGAGCCCGTGGCCGATGATGAACGAGTGGGGAATTCCTACGTTCTACCTCGAGGCTTTGACGTATCAATTCGCGGAAAAGTTGAGCAGGAGAGGAATCAGGGTTCCTGACATAGCCATAGCCGGCGGTTTCTCCACAGAAGACGGTGTTCTCAAGGCCATTGCGATGGGTTCTCCGTACGTGAAGGCCGTCTGTATGGGAAGGGCTCTCATGATACCCGCGATGGTGGGAAAGAACATAGGCGAGTGGCTCAAGAGTGGAAACTTGCCGAAGACAGTTTCGAAATACGGAACAACCGTAGAGGAAATCTTCGTCACCTACGAAGAACTGAGATCCCGATTTGGAGAGGAAGAAGTCAAGAAATTGCCTCTTGGTGCCATAGGAGTCTACACGTTCGTTCAGAAGTTCAAAACGGGTCTGCAGCAACTCATGGCGGGTGCGAGAAAGTTCAGGCTCTCTGCTCTTTCCAGGAAAGATCTCATCGCTCTCACAAAAGACGCAGCAGAAATCTCAGGAATTCCATACGTTATGGAATCTTACAGGGATGAAGCGGAAAGGATCCTCGAGGAGTGAAACAAGAAATGGGAAAAATCAAAGGGGAGCTGATGCTCCCCTTCAGCTTTTTGGAAAGACTATGAACTTGATGGCTGTCCGCTTTTCGTTTTCGATCTCGACGTCCGTGAAGGCAGGAACGAAAACGAGATCGATACCACTCGGTGCCAGGTACCCCCGCGCAATGGCGATGGCCTTCACTGCCTGGTTCACTGCACCGGCTCCAATGGCCTGAATCTCCGCTTTACCGTGCTCCCTCACCACACCGGCAATAGCACCAGCGACCTTGTTAGGATCGGACTTCGACGATACCTTCAGTACTTCCATGTTACTTACCCCCTTCGTTGTGTGATCTCAATATTATTTTACCATGTCTCAACGTTTTCTTCTAAAAATGTTCAGTGTGTTCAACCTTTCTCTGATCCACGGAACCGTTCCTGAGAAGAACGACTCCTTCACAGCCTGGATCAGAGAATCCACTTTTTGAGGTGTTCCAAGATCCATCCTGGATATTATGTACGCCGCCGATGCTCTCAAAAAGAACGATATGAACATGGTGAGTCTGATAGCAGATATTCCAAAGGGAAGACTGATGTTCTCCAGCGAGGCAACTAAAACGCTTGCAACTAAAGATCCAGCGAACAAAGAAAGATTGGACAGACTGTTGAACACAGAGAAGGCTTCAGTTTTGAGGGATGAAGGTGCTGTGTACATGAGGGTGTAGAAAACAAGCTGGCTTGTTCCTGCTGTTACGAATATACCAATTATTATCTGGAGGAAGAAGACGTAAAGGAACGATCTAGGAGTCAGTGCCCAGAGGAGAATAACAATCGCATGAATCCACAGACAGACTTTGAGAAAGTATTGAAATCCATACCTGTCTCCCAACTTTCCCCAGAAAGGTTGGAAGAGAGTTCCTATGAACATTCCCACTGCGTTCAGAACACTTATTTGAAGATAGGAAAACTCGACCTCTTTTAAAAGCATCACGTTTATATAGACCGTACCAACACCTATGGCAAATTGCCAGAAGGCGAATCCAAGAAGAAAGTTTTTGAAGTGTTCTTCTTTCAGGAGAAACTTCACGGCTTTTGTTATGGAAACAGACGCCTCGCGTGGTTTGTACGGTGGCTCGTACTGTATCTTCAAGAAGTATCCGTTCAGTGCCCCGAGAGAACCCGCTATGAGAAAGAGTGTGCCAAAACCTTTCCAGTTTTCTCCAAGAGAATCGAGTATCGCGCCTGCAAGGAACATAGCGGGAATCTGAACCGCTCCATGAATGAGATTTCTGAAACCAAAGTAGCTTCCAATCATATCTTTTGGTACCAAATCAGACATCCAGCTCTGCCAGAGAGGAGCAGACAGGGCACCAGCGATCTGGATGTAAAAATAAAGAAGATACGCAAAGAGAAGGCCATGCCTGATAGCGGGAAATACGGCGAACAGCAATATGGACGTTCTGGCAGTCCACATCAGTGGAACGATGATCTGTTTCCTGGATTTCAAACGATGTGAGAATGAGAGTGTGAGAAGTTGGAGCGTGTTTGCCAAGAAGGGAATAGAACCGAAAAGGCCGATGAAGAAGCTTGAGGCTCCCATCCACAGGAAATAGCCCGTCAGATAAGCTCCACCGAAGAACTGGTTGATGAGTACGGCCAGTGCTCCTTCTATGATGGATATGTTCAGCGCTCTTTTTATTTTTGGATCCAACACCACTTCCTCCTCAAGTTGTTTTGACTTCAGACATAGTATCACTGAAAGATTAATGGATTGGTTCGGAGAGTTTTAATGTATGTTAATCCTCTAATGCTTTGTCGGGTATAGTATCTTCACCCTCCCATATCTTTTTATTCGTCCATTCCTTGCAGGAATCTTTCCAGAAAGGGTCTGAGGAAGGAAGTCCGAGAGGCAGAAAGACCGTTGTGCACAGATACAGACTGCCTGTTGTAATGTACTCCTCACCGAGTGAGGGTTGAGAACCGATGACACCAATTTTCAACCAGCCGTTTTCATCGAAAGTTGAGGGATTTTCGAAAATCTTTTTGAGAACTGCGGTGAGCGCACACCTGACCTGAGCCGGAGAAAGACTCGCTGGAAGAAGGTGAAGAAGTGACAACTGGCTCAGAAGATGAAAGATCGCCGTCCTGTAGGTTATCGATCTACCGATGATGGGAAACGCTCCTTCAGGGGGTATCATTCTCTCGAGAACAACAGCATACCTCTGAGCCCGCCTCAATACTTTCACCTAAAGCTCTTTCCATTCTGTCTTTTCCTCGGAAAGAATCCTCAGCACGTCTATCATCATCGGATAAATAACGAAACTGTTGTAATAGTCCCACCTGAAAAAAGGACCATCACCGTAAGCTCCATCTCCTTTGTACCAGCTTTCTACATTTTTCAATATCAAATCGACTTTCGTGCTGTCCCATTCTTCCCCTGCGAAGAAGAAAAAAATCTCAACCATGGCGGAAAACAAAAGCCAGTTGGAAAAATAAGGTTCTATCTTTCTTGTTGCCTTCAATTCTCTTATCAATCTTTTCTTTGTAGAAACATCAAGATTTTCCCAGAGAACCTTAGGAGCCCTCAATATAGCCTCTACAAGAAAAGCAGCATCAACCAGTGGTTGTCTTCCTTCTTTGAAGTTCATGTAATCTTTGCAGTTTGGATTCGTTGCAACATCGAGGGATTTGACTGCAAATTCTGATAATCGGGTTGCGATCTTTCTCTCCTCTGGATCCGTGCTCGGACTTTCCCTGTTCAATTCAAGAAACGGGGAGATTCCGCAGAGGATTCTCCCCAGAAGTTCTAGATGTGTGAACTTTCTCCTTTCTTCGCTCTTCTTTCCCTCCACAGGCATTGATTCCTTCAAGCGATCCGATGCGCAAAGCTCAAGAGGCATTTCACAAATTTTTTGAAGAAGAGAAAGCCAGTAGCGCCGAACATCAGTCATAGACATCAAACCTCACTCCACAGTCTTCTCAGTACATGAGCAACGAGTTTGGGTTGTCTGTCTCTTGTGAAAACACCCTTGTGATTGAGGATGGGTCTTCTCACGTTCTGAGGAGTCTTAAAATCTGCAAAGGCCCACACGTGTGTTCCAATGATGTAGTCTTTCTTCAAAAGAAGTCTGATCGTCTTTTCAACGAGCTCTGCTTGGTACTCTTCGGAGAACATCTGAGGTGGGTCGTAGTGGATGCCGGCTATCGCGTCCGCACCGAATTCTGTGACAAAGATAGGTTTTCTGTGCCTTGCATAGAGCTCTTCTATGTCTTTTTCCAGAGCTTGAAGTCCTTCTTCTATCCTTCCCTGATAGATGTACCAGCCGTAGTACCTGTTCACACAGACGATGTCGAAATACTTCAGCGCCACGTCTCTTGTCCTCTCGTCTGGTGCGTCCATCATGCTCACCATGACCACGGGACGTGTTCGATCCATCTCTTTGGCAGTCTCATAAAGGGCTTTGAAGAAACTCTCCGCGTCTGGATGGTTGGACTCGGGTTCGTTCGCCACACTCCACATGATCACGCTGGGATGGTTCTTGTCTCTGTCTATCATTCTTCTTATGTTGTCTTCTGCTATCTTTTGGGTCTCCGGGTTGTAGTGATACCTTGTGATACCAACGTGCGGGGCTTCGTCTATCACGAGGATTCCGAGTCTGTCGGCAAGATCCAGCCACTCTTCACTGTAAGGATAGTGAGAGGTCCTGAAAGAATTCGCGTTGATCCACTTCAGAAGGTTGAAGTCTTTTATCATCAGTGGATAGAAAGTACCCTGCCCCAGAACGGGGAATTCCTCGTGCTTTCCAAAGCCCTTCAGAAAGACGGGTTTCCCGTTCAGGTAGAGCTTTTTCTCGTCCCAGCTGATCGTTCTGATTCCGATGTCCAGAGTGTACTCGTCTCTTTCGAGTTCCACCTTGAGAGGATAAAGATACGGATCTTCGAGGTACCAGAACCTGGCGTTTTCGAGGATGAACTCCTCTTCGACGAATCTGTCGGATGTTCTGACCTTTTTTTCTGCCTCTCCAAGTTTGATCGTCATCTCCTGTCCCACCGCTTCTTCTGAGACTTCTATCTTCACTTTCACTTTTCCAAGTTTCTTCTCTGGTTCAGATTCACTCGTGTCCACCCAGATGTCAAGTATCCTCGCGTGGTCTGTGAACTCTATCAGAACAGGTCTTATGATTCCTCCGTAGGGAAAGAAGTCGAAGTTTGCAGGTGGAAAGCTTCCAAAGAATCCCACGGTGTGCGTGCCACTGTCTGGAACCTTCGAGGGAAATCCTCCCACCTTTAACCTGTTCTCAACAACCACTCTGAGTTCGTTCTCTCCAGGTTTCACTTTCCCTGTCACATCTACTTCGAAGGGAAGGTATCCAATGTGATTCTCTCCCACTTTCTCTCCGTTTAGGAAGACATCGCAGTCTGTGTTCACGGCAGCAAAGTAAAGTCTGATGTGTTTTTTTGAAAGTTCCTCTGGAACGTAGAAGGTGGTTTTGTGGGTGAAAGGTCCTTCTTCATAGCACAGATCCTGATACTGCTCGTTCCAGCTCCCAGGAACGGCTATGGGCCTTTCCTCCCCGTTCACTTCGAGGGACCAGATACCAGTCGTGTTCATGAGAAATCTTTTCACGCTGTTCCTTGGTTTTAACATGTTGATACCTCCCTTAGTACTCAACTATGATCAGAGAATCAGAATTATGGTTCAGAGTGTCCACCTTTGTGTGATTATCTTTCAAATCAACTTTGGGAACGAACAGGTCTCGAGTCTCCATATTTATTCCCCAAACATCCTTTGGACTGATATCAAGAACTATCTTGGTGGCGTATGGGACATAGAGGACACAGTTTCTTTCGTTCTTTGCGACTCGAATCTCAGGATTTTCTGGACTCAGAAGAACTCCCTGAGATGGTTTCAAACCGAAGAAATTGAACTTCTCTATCAACCATCTTGCAAAACAGACATCGTTTGCTCCCTTCATTTTGAGAGCTTCTTTCCATGTAAAAGATGAAAGATGTCTTTCAGTTTCTTCTCCGGCAACTTCACACCAGTTCCAGATACCGTGCCCCCCATAACCTATTCCCGCAAAAGAACCCGAAAGAAAGCTTTGCCAAAAAGCTTTTCTCACGTCGAATGAGTTGAATCTGTATCCATCACTTTTGTAACCAATACCTTCGTAACAGATCTCACCGTTTATCACAGGCTTGCCTTTATTATAGAACTCATTTGCTAGTTCCCAGGTGAGTTCTTGGTGATGTCTGTCATGTCCGGATTGATAAGTATAAAAGTCTATATATTGATCTATTTCTGAAGGAACCTTTGTCCACCCCCTTGCAAGATGAATAGAGACCGGGCAATTTGTGTTCTCTTTTATTACTTTCGTTATGACTGAATAATATTCCACTGCCTCAGGGGTTCTGAAATCGACATCCCCACCTGAGAAGAAGATAGAATTGTATTTACTGAACCTTCTTGCTACTTCTTTGCTAAAATCCTCAAGTGTTTGAAGCGGAAGAATGTTTGAACTATCGGAGACAGTAGCCCATGTTCCAGGTACACAACCGCACCAGACAACGGTTATAACGGGTATCATTCCTTTCTCAAAAACTATTTTTACTTTTTCTTCTATCTGATCAATATAATCATTCTTCAGAATTGCCCTGTAATTTTCCCAGGGTGTAAGATTTATCTGGATAGCATTGAATCCTTGCTTTTTTCTTGTTTCCAGATACCAATACCAGTCTTCAATCCTCGCTTTATAACCCCCTCTCCAAGCGGTGTCGGCGAGGTAGAATATTTTCCTCCCATCCTGAACGAAGTGTTTATCCTCTTTATTCACAACGACCACAGTTCACACCTCCTGCTTTAAGAAAAGGGGGTGGTACGATCCACCCCCTTACGGTCTTTCAGAGAAACAGATCACTATTTGTCCATGTAGTACTGTTCAGCGTGCTGTCCGTCACCCTCGTTTTCCCACACAAAATCCGGTGAATCGGGTACGTTCTTGAAGTAAGTCTTCACAACAACTGGCCAGATAGGTTCTCCTACAGTTCCGATGTACCAGATGTTCTTCTTGTGAATGTTTACGATTTCCCTGAAGAGTTTGTCTCTTTCTTCCTCGTCGACCGTCATTTTGACCTTTTCCCACAATTCGTAAATCTTTCTGATATCAGATCCTTCAGGTGGTTCTTCTCCACCTTTTCCACCAGAGTTATACCACTGACCATAGAGTGGTGCCCATGGCCCATCGGTTACCGTTCCAAGAAGCCTTCCAGGATCGAGCATTGGGTACTTGTTCCTGTCAAAGAACCAGACACCTATTTCAGGTTCTCCACCGCTACACCTCGTGCCGTACAGTGATCTTTCTTCTGGTTTCAGATTGACTTTTATCCCTATCTTCTGGAAGTACTGAGCTATCATTTCAAGTGTTTTGTCCCATGCACCGAAAACACCTGTGGGATATTCAATTGTCAAGATAAGTGGTTGACCATCCGGTCTCAATCTGTAACCCTCAGCGTCACGTTTTGTAAGGCCAATTTCATCGAGAAGCTTGTTGGAAGTTTCTGGATCGTATTCTACCCATTTCGTTTCCCATTCTGGATCATAGAATTTCACACCGCTGACGAAGGAAGCTTGCCTGGGTTCACACAGACCGTAATAGACAAGAGAGTTTATCTCTTCACGATTGATAGCGAGTGAGAGTGCCTGTCTGAATTTGATGTTCTGGAAGAGTTCCCTGAGAACGGGATCTTTGACATTCTGGTTCAGCCAAAGAGTAACATCGCTACCGCGAGCGAGTTTCCACTTGATGATCCTGTAACCGCCTTTCTGGGCATTAGTTGCTAGAAGTGTGTAGTCCTCCAAACTTAGATGTCTCGCCTGCATATCGATTTCTCCAGACATAGCTTTTAGAAGAATCATCTGCCTGTCCTGAACTGTCCAGAACACTATCTCATCTATGTACGGGAGTTGATTACCCGTTGGGTCTATTTTCCAGTAGAACGGGTTCCTCTCTATCACAAGTTTTGAATCTGTGATCTCTTTCAATTTCCAGGCAGCGAGTATGGGTAGATCGGGATTGGAGATATGAGCGTTGTGATCACCGAGTGACCAAAAGTAGTCAGACCAATTGTCGTATCCTGCTTCTTTTGCCATTTTTTGAAGCTCCTCGAGTGGTACATACTTCGGGTGGAACTGTTTCAGGTAGTGAGCTGGTAGCATGATACCTCGAGTTCCCCAGCTTCCTTTTCTAGAAGCGTACAGATATTTGAACAGAGGATAGGGTTCTTCGAATATGATTCTGTAGGTGTAATCATCGATGATCTCCAGCTTCATGGGTTTTCCGCCTGCCATGAGATCTCTCGGAAATGTTGGAACCAGTTCTTCATTCAGGAGAACATCCTCATACCAGAATCTCACGTCCTCTGTTGTGACAGGTACCCCATCAGACCATTTCAAACCTTTTTTGAGAGTACAGATGAATTCTTTCCCATCGGAAGACATCTCAATCTTCTCAAGAATGTTCGGATATAGCTCTTTACCCCGGGGATCAAACACCATTGCAGATTCTAGCATGAACCTATCAGCTTGTGGTCTGTCAGTGGGTCCTGTCCAGGCTCTGTTCCAGGTTCCACCATACTTTCCAATGTTTTCCCATGGTACAAGAACAATGGGATCTTCCGGTAGTCTTTCCCTCACAGGTGGCAATTTCCCCTGCTTCACGAGTTCCGCCAGAACAGGAGCCTCGTTGAATTTTGTGATCTTCTTGCCTGTGAGCTTTTCATAGTCCGACAGGTTGTACTGTGCTAGTGGAGGAAGTTCAGAAGCGAGTAACATTACAGCAATGAACGATACCAGCAACACGAACAAATACCGCCTCATAGAACCACACCCCCTTGAAGAATTTGGTTCACACATTCACTCCCACAAGCTCAAGTGAATCTGCAAAATGACACGCAACCAGATGGGGTTTTTCTTCCGTTCCAAGGTTTCTGAGTTGCGGGTATTCTTCCTTGCAAATGCTCTTCGCATACGGGCATCTGGGATGAAAGTAACAACCAGACGGTGGATTGGAAGGATCCGGCACCTCACCTGTGAGCTGAACTTTCTTTCTCTTCCTCTTTGGATCAGGTTTTGGAACAGCAGAAAGAAGTGCTTCCGTGTAAGGATGCT
>Ga0072500_148465_pt1 | contig 20685 bp, 19 predicted proteins | sample GBScelen77Swater_FD_63803 | JGI IMG/M metagenome (GOLD analysis project Ga0072500, IMG submission 63803) | Hot spring microbial communities from Great Boiling Spring, Nevada - cellulolytic enrichment S 77C v2 (version 2) | ecosystem: Environmental > Aquatic > Thermal springs > Hot (42-90C) ...
TCCTATTAAGATATTTTATGTCAGAATGCATGAAAATACAGGTAGTGCTGGAGGTTTTTATGAAGGTGTTAAAAGAGGATATGAAAGGGGATATGATTGGTTGTGGCTTATGGATGATGATGGTTTACCTGAAAAGGATTGTTTGATGAATCAGTTGCCGAATGAAAAAAGAATTGTAACTGGACCGCTTGTTGTTGATCCTGAGACAAAGATGCCTGTCTGGAAATATAAAAAGTTTGAGAAATTTCCTTACAACACAAAGATCCGTTTGTTTCAGGTTCTTTTCCCTGTTACGGTAGCTTTTAATGGTTTCCTTGTATCTAAAGAAGTTATAGCTGATATTGGTTTTCCAGAATCAGGTTTATTTTATCAGTGGGATGATGTTGAATATAGTATTAGAATCATTAAAAGAGGATATAAAATTGAAATACGGAAAAATGCAATTTTTTATCATCCGGCTGGTAAAGGAATTGGGAGTTTAAGTGATGTAAAGGTATATTTTATCATACGAAATCGTGTATATATTTTACTAAAGCATTATGGTTTTGGTCTTAAACTGATAAAAAATATAATGACATTTTTATATTTAATGTTTAAAGGGCAAGTAAAACCAAAAGTTTTGCTCTTTGCACTTAAAGATGGGCTATCATCAAAATTAAAGAATCGTTATGATTTGGGAAGTTTATAAATTATACTGTTTGCTTTATTATGTGATTAAGCATGTGATCGGTATAAACCTTAGAGGGATTGGCGTTCTATCTGATTTTATAAAGACCCCAAATCTATTTTATTTTAAAAAAGCGTTTTTTATTTTAATCCCCTTTGTAATCGAAACTATTGCCTACTCCCGGCCGGTGTACCTAATGAGCCAGAAACACATATATTTTTAGAGAATATAATTAAAGCCAACTCTGACCAGATAACATTTATTGATATTGGCGCATCTATTGGTGAATTTGTTATTCCTTTAGCAAAATTTGATAAAGTGAAAGCTTGTTATGCTTTTGAACCTAATGAAGAGGCAGCAAAATCAATAGTGATTTCAGCGCTTATAAATAATTTAGGTGATAAAATAATCGTTTCTACATCTGCTGTTAGTTCATACGACGGAGAAGGTCTCTTCTATTTAAATACTAAAAGCCCAACCGGAAGTAAATTGGTTGCTGATCCTCAGCAATCTATGAAATATAAGGTAGTAAAGGTAAGTAAATTAGATTCTATTTTCCAGAATCAGTTTTTTAATGTTAATTGATGTTGAAGGGAGTGAGTTGGAAGTTCTCAAGGGAGGGAGAGAATTTATATTGCGGAATAATCCCTTAATAATTTTTGAGTACAATGAAGTTACAAAATCTGTGTTTAAATTAGAACAGGTATATGAGCTTTTCCCTAAAAATCAATGGGCTTTATTTAGATTGCGTAAAGATGGCCTTCTCGATCAAAATTTTTCTTATACATGGAATTTAGTATTGTGTAATAAAAATTCAGTTTTTTATAAAATATGTTTGGAGATGCTAAAATGAAGGTGTTATTTTTTGGATCTTCTAAAGGTATAGGTTTAACATATCATCTTGCTGTGGCATCTAAGTACTTTTCAAAGTTAGAAGGGATAGATTTCACACTAATTAGTGGAAGCAGAGAGCAATTTCCTGGGCTTTTCACTACTGTGAAAGAAAATGGTGTGAAGCATATTGTAATAGAAGGAATCGATGAAAAGGAAAATTTCTTTAAAAGAATTCGCGAGTTTTTAAATATTGTTAAAAGGGAACGATACAATGTGATTCATTGTCAAACAAATACACATTTGCTTTATGCTATTATTGCTAAATTTTTTTATGGTTCTAGAGTTGTTTATAGCGTTAATGCCTATAACCATGGAAGTAGTAAATTCGTCATATTTATCACATCGTTGGCAATGAGTTTTGTTTTTCACCTCTGTAAGATAAATGTGATTACATTAAGTACAAATACCCGAAAGCACTTTGAAAAGTATTTGGTAAAATCAACTTTTATACCCTTGGGTTTTGAGCCCCAGATCAAAGAAAGAAAATACGATTTCACTAATTTTAATATTATTTATGTCGCCAAATTTCATCCACACAAAAAACAGGATTTACTTATTTCTGTGTTAAAGGAAATTCTACTTAAATATGACGATATTTATTTAATTTTGCCAGGGGATGGGGAAAATCTCCAAGTTTGTAAAGAACTTGCTAAGAAATGTGGGATTAGTGATAAAATCATTTTCCCAGGATGGATTGGAAGGAAGCAATTATATGATTTATACTTGAAATCTCACTTGGCGATCGTCATCTCAAAAGCTGAAACTTTCGGTCACACTATAGTTGAGCCAATGTTTTTTGGTTTGCCAGTTATTTCTACACCCGTAGGAATTGCAAATGACATTATCAAAAACGGAGTTAATGGGTTTATCGTTAATCATGGGAGTTTTGATGAAATAGTTGAGAAAATTCTTTGGTTTTACAATAACAAGGAGAAAGTGGTGGAATTTGGTCAGGAAGCCATAAAATTTGCAACAGAAATGTTGAGTTGGGAAAAGGTCTCTAATTTGTATGGTAGTTATATTATGAATATTATGAGGGATATAAAATGAAAGAAATTAATAAATACTATTTTATCCTACTCCTCGTTTTAGTAGGATTGGTTTCTTACCTCATCATTTCATCTCAGTATACCATTTTATTTCTCCTTTTTTTGTCAATGCTTTTATTTATTACTACTATTATAGATTTTAAATTTTTGGTCTATTACTATATGTTATTTGGAGCATTAACAGATCCAGGGCTAGCGAGATTTTGGGGACTGAGTGCAAACTGGTTAAGGAATTCTATTCTTGTGGGTTTGTATTTTGTATATTTAATTTTTCTCTTGAAGAGATTTTACATCTATAAAGATAATAAAAACTTTAAAACTCTAATATATGGTGTTTTACCGTTTATTTTTTACATTTCGATTACAACTTTTTGGTCAATTTCACCTATTGACTCTTTTAGGTATATCCCAAAGTATATTTTAAGCGTTTTATTGGGTTTAATTGTATTGCTTGATAGTAAACTAGATGTCAAAAAAAGCATAAAATTAATGTTCTATGGCACATTCATTTTTATGATCATATCAGTGTTTGCCGAATATTTATCCAGCATCGGTATACTTGGAAGAGATAGCGAATATTTTGAAGGTTTTTCTGGCAGGCATCAGTCTAAATATTATGTTGTGTTCATAATTGTTTTCCTGTTATCAGGTTTAATTACAGCATATTTTAATAAGTTTTCATCAATCTTTGGTATTATATTTGGCTTAGTAATTTTAATCTTAATATTACAGAGAGGTGCTTTCTTGGCATTGTTATTGAGCATCATTTTTATTAGCATATATCTGACTTATCGTATTTCAGTTAAATCGATAACTGCAAACTTGATTTTAATTGCTGTTTTTTTTGCTATGATATATATGATTTTTGAAAGACCAGAGGTTCAAGAATATTCTTTTGTATCTCAAAGATATGGAATTAGCGATTTTTTAAATTTTATTGCTAAGGGCGATATTCAATCGGCAATAAATATAATTGCTTTTAAAGGGCGACTTGAAATGTGGGAAGCAAGTTTGGAGATGTTTAAAAATAAGCTTTTTGGTCAAGGTTTAGCTACAATGTCTATAGGAATAGAAGAAGTTGTAGGTCGGTATATGGAATTGCACAACGACTGGTTACAATTTTTGATAGAGGGCGGATATTTGGGTTTTACATTATATTTGATTATGTGGTTTAGTTTATTTAAAATAAGTTGGAGGTTTAGAAAAAGCAAGGATAAAACATTAAAATTTTTAGCTTTAGCAATTGGAGCGTATACAGCGGGCTTATTTGGATGGTCATTTTTTGATCATATTTTAGGTTATGGTCATATGAATTTCTCTTTTTTATTTATATTGGTAGGTTTGCTAATCAAGAGGGAAATAGAGGTTAAAAATGCAAAAAACTAAGATATTACTTATCGGTTCGTTTCCCCCACCTTACCATGGGAGCGCAATATATCTTAATAAGCTGAGCAAAAAGCTTGCCCAAGAAAATGATTTACAAGTTTTTATTATTGATACATCTGATAAAAGAGATGACCTAAAAAATTTGGGTAGATTAGATTTAATAAATGTTGTAACCGCTGTCAAGTCAATTTTAAAATTGATTTATTTCCTTCTTTCTAAGAAACCGGATATTGTCTATATACCGATATCGCAAAATAAACTAGCTTATCTTCGTGATGGGATATTTATATTTATATCTAAAGTTTTAGCCAAAAAGGTTCTGATACATCTTCACGGTTCCTATTTTTTGGATTTTTACAAAAAGTCGGGAGCGCTCTATAAAAAGTTTATTGATCTGACTGTGAAATTGGTTGATGGTGCAATCGTATTAGGTCAAAAACTTAGGTATATATTTGAGCATTGGCTACCAGCTGAGAAAGTTTTTGTTTTGCCAAATTTTATAGAGTGGAATTTGAGGTCTTACAATTTTGACCGTAATAAGGATAATAAGGTAACTAATATAACTTATTTGGGAAATCTACTGGAGTCAAAGGGTATTTTTGACCTGCTTGAAGCAATCAAAATTGTTAAGGCTAGTGTGGATTCAAAATTTATTGTTAATATCGCGGGACAATTTGGCAATGATCCCATCACCGGGTTAAGTTTAGAGGAGCATATGATTAGATTTAAAAGTTATTTGGTTGAACTTGCGGATGTAGTAAATTATATCGGGGAGATAAGAGAAGAAAAGGATAAGTATGAGCTCTTAAAAAATACAGATATATTCGTTTTCCCTAGTTGGTATCGGGTTGAGGGACAACCGCTTGTGATACTTGAAGCGATGTCCTGTGGTTGCCCAATTATATCGACAAGGGATGTTGGTGTAATTGATGAAACAGTGATTGATGGGGTAAATGGGATACTGATTGAGAAAAGAAATGTAAATCAGCTTGCTGATGCGATTTTAATGTTAATAAGGGATAAAGAAATGAGGATTAAGATGGGAAGGGAATCTGAAAAAAGGTTTTATGAGCTGTATACAGCAGGAAAACATATTGAAAAATTTAAGGAGATTATAAAAGTGTTATGAACGAAGTTGTTGCGATATCTTATAGTAAGGAAGCAATTGTTTATCCAAGTAAGTCGCCGTATAACCCACCAAAAGTTTACCCTGAGCTTGCTTTCAATGGTCTGAACTTCGGGGTAGATGAAGATAATAAGGTTTACGAATTAGTTAGATTGTCTTTGTATCTCGCAGGTCTTGATAAAGAAAACTATGGGACAAAATTTTGGAATCCTTTTAAAGAATTGGTAAAAGAGGGTGAGATTGTTTTCATCAAGCCCAATATGATCGCAGAAAAGCATAAATTTAGGGATGATTGGGAATATGTTGTAACGCACGGTTCTGTAATAAGACCTATAGTTGATTACTTGTATATAGCGATGAATGGTAAAGGACGTATAATTATTGGTGATGGTCCCCAGACAGATTCAAATTTTTGGAAAATCGCTAAGTTGATTGGTTTGTTTGAGATTCAAGAGGCATATAATAATCTAAGCAAGAATTTTGAAGTAGAGATAATTAATCTACAGGATGAATATTGGATTACAGAAGATGATGTTTATGAAGATACAATTAAGTTAGTAGGTGATCCGAGAGGTAGGATATTTTTCAACCTTGCTAACGATAGTTGTTTTTCTGAATTAGACGGATTGGGTAGAAAATATTACGGTGCTTTTTACGATATTGATGAAACTAATAGAGCACATTCTAACGGTAATCACATTTATGCTATTGCGCGTTCACCTATAATTGCAGATTTGTTTATAAACGTACCTAAATTGAAAACGCATAAAAAATGTGGCATTACTGTGAATTTGAAAAGTTTAGTTGGTATAAATGCTAATAAGAATCTTCTCCCACATTATACTATAGGTACACCAGAAAATGGCGGTGATCAATTTCCAAAAAGCAATGTTAAAAATAAGTTAGAAAATAAGATAGTATTAGAAGCAAAAAAACTTCTTTTAACCAAAAATAAACTTTTTCAACTTTTGGCTCGGAAGCTTAAAGGTTTGGCATATTTTATCTTTGGGGATACAAAAGAAGTTATCAGATCGGGGAATTGGTATGGCAATGATACCGTTTGGCGAATGGCTTTGGATCTAAATAAGATTTTGTTTTATGGTAATTTTGATGGAACTATTAGAGATAATAATCCTAAAAAATTTTTTTCAGTGGTTGATGGAATCATAGGGATGGAAGGAGAGGGACCGTATGCCGGTGATCCAGTAAGGTGTGGTGTGATAATTGCAGGTTTTGATCCTGTAGCTGTTGATGCTGTGTGTGCTAAATTAATGGGGTTTGACTATAGAAAGGTAAAATTAATTTATAAATCCTTTGAACAGAAAAGATTGCCGATAACCTTGCTTAAGTATGAAGATATATTATGCGTTAGCAATAATTCTTCTTGGAATAAAAGGTTAATTGAGATTCAATATGATGATGTTTTTCACTTTAATGCACCTTTGGGCTGGGTTGGGCACATTGAACTTGAACCTTAATTTGAGATTAGCATGTTGTATGGGAATGACATATTAAGAAAGATATATTTTAAATCGCCGAGTTTCATTAAAAATCTTTTTGCTACGGTTTACGGTTTTATTCAACTTGGTGAAAGATACGGTCAATATTTTGATGCTTATTTAAAATTTTTGCAAGAATCGCAATTTTGGGATAATTCAGATCTAATTAAGTATAGAAATACTAAAACGATTGAATTCGTGAATTTCGCGATTAAGCATTCTAGCTTTTATAGTAATTATACTCCTATAAATGATGTTGATGAGATTAGGAAGTTTCCAATAATAGATAAACAGATAGTTAGAATTAATATCCAAAGTATCATTCCCCAAAACATAAATCTTTTTAAGTATAGATTTTCCCACACAAGTGGGACAACCGGGTCTTCGTTGATATTTCCTATAACATATGAATGTTTTCAAAGAGAATATGCATTTCGGGCGCTTCATTATCAATGGAGTAGGGTAAACTTGAGAAAAAAACCCCGAATAGCTATGTTTGCTGGGCATCCAGTTGCCCACCCGGATCGAAATAAGCCGCCTTTTTGGGTAAAAGATCATGCAAATAACTGGTTATTGTTTTCGTCTTATCATCTTAGCATTGAAAATTTAAAAATCTATGTAAAAAAGTTGCTTGAGTTTCAGCCAGAGTTAATTCATGGATATCCGTCAACTATATATTTGTTAGCTTTGGCTTTTAAGCAATACGGGGGCAAGATAGAATCTTTGAAATCAATATATACTGCCTCAGAAACCTTGTTAGATTATCAGAGGAGGGCTATAGAAGATGCGTTTCAAGTTAAAGTTTTTAATTGGTATGGTAATAGTGAAATGTGTGCCCATATCGCTGAATGTGAAATGGGAGAATTACATTTAAAACTTGAACATAGCTTTGTGGAAATTTTAAACGATAAAAATGAAGAAGCGAAGCCAGGAGAAATAGGTAGGTTAGTATGTACAGGTTTTGGTAATTATGCTTTTCCTTTAATTAGGTATGATATTAAGGATATTGTTAAGCTCTCACAAAATCAAATCTCCAAGTGTGGCAAAGGGGGGATTTTGGTAGAAGAAATTATTGGTAGAGTAGAGGATTATGTTGTTACGCCTGAGGGTAAATATATTGGTAGGTTAGATCATATCTTTAAGGATTCTGTTAACGTAAAAGAAGCTCAGTTAATACAAAAGGAAGTTGATGAATTAGTGATCCGAATAGTTCCTGATGCTAATTATTCAGATAGCGATGAAATAAAAATACTTAAGGAAGCGAGGTTAAGATTAGGTAGCAGCATTAATATAAGAATTGAATATGTTGATAAAATTGAGAGGGGGAAAAATGGCAAGTTTAGATTTGTTATATCTGAAATAATAAATAGTGGTAGATTAAAGGTATAAACCGAAATGCTTCAAATTGTTCAATATCAAAAGACGGGCAAAATATCTATAGAAGATTTACCTGATATTAAACTTTTCCCTGGTGGTATCCTTGTTCAGAATTATTATTCATTGATAAGTGCTGGAACTGAGAGGACATCAGTTAAGACTGCTCAGGCGTCTTTGCTTGGAAAAGCAAAGATGAGACCGGATTTAGTTAAACAGGTTTTAGAAAATATAAAGCGTGAGGGTTTAATTGCGACTTATAAGAAAGTTATGAATCGGCTTGATAACTATAAAGAATTAGGTTATAGTTCAGCAGGTATAGTATTGGCTTCAAGTGTTGAAGAATTTAAGCCGGGTGATAGAGTTGCTTGTGCAGGGTATGCTCATCATTCCGAGTTGATTTTCGTTCCGAGAAACCTTGCTGTTAAGGTTCCTGAAAATGTTTCCCTTGAAGAGGCATCTTTTATTGCGTTAGGGGCTATTGCTTTACAAGGGATAAGACAAGCAAGGATAAATTTAGGTGAAAATGTCGTTGTGATTGGATTAGGGTTAATAGGTCTTATTACAGTGCAATTACTTAAAGCAAATGGCTGTCGTGTCATTGGAATGGATATATCAGAAAGAAATTTCCATCTTGCAAAAGAGTTTGGGTGTGATGATGTGGTTTTATTTGATAGTTATGCTGAAAAAGTTGTTGAGTCATTTACAAATGGTTACGGGGCTGATGCAGTTATAATTACAACGGCTACGAATTCTAATGAACCCATGGAGAAAGCAATTTCATTTGCAAGGAAAAAGGGAAGAGTTGTAATCGTTGGCGTAACTGGAATGAACATACCAAGGACTGGGTTTTATGAAAAGGAGTTGGAGATAACTATATCCTGTTCATATGGTCCTGGGAGATATGATATTGATTATGAACAGAAGGGAATTGATTATCCGTTTGGTTATGTCCGTTGGACAGAAAGGAGAAATATGGAAGCGATAATTCAGCTTCTATCTGGGGGTAAAATCAGTTTTAGAAAATTGATAACCCACAAAATTCCGATAGAAGAGGGTGTTAGGGCATATGACATAATAACCGGAAAGGCAAAAGAGCCGTATATTGGGATTTTGATTGAGTATAACAAGGAGTTGAAGAGGGAGTTTGTCCATGTTAAGAGAAGTGCGGAAAGTATGGAGAAGGCGGGCGATATAGTTATCGGGTTCATTGGCGCTGGGAATTTCGCTCAATCATATCTTTTGCCACATTTGAAGAAGAATGGGGTTACTTTGAAGAATGTCGTAACGAGGAAGCCGATAAATGCGAAATCGGTAGCCGATAAATTTGGATTTATTGAATATTCCAGTGATCCCGCAACAATTTTTAATGATGAGAGCATAAATACCGTATTTATAGTGACACATCACGATTCACATGGGTTTTATGTTAAGGAAGCTATAAAATATGGAAAAAATGTTTTCGTTGAGAAACCTCTAACTATAAAGGAGAATGAATTAGATGAGATTAAGCATCTGTATGAAAAATCAAATGTCCATTTGATGGTGGGTTTTAATCGTAGGTTTTCAAAGCAATTTTCTCTTATAAAAGAATTTATTTCAAAAAGTAGGGAGCCGATAGTAATTAATTATAGAGTTAATGCTGGTTCTATTTCACCGAATTCATGGTTACAGGATTTAGAGCAGGGGGGGAGGATAATTGGGGAGGCGTGTCATTTTATTGATATTTTTGACTATTTGATAGAATCGGAACCATTATCTGTTTATGCGGTGTCAGCTGATAAAGTTAATGGTGCAAGTCGCTTAGAGGAGAATGTTGTTGTGACGATCAATTACAGCGATGGTTCTGTTGCAAATTTATTGTATTTAGCAAACGGGGATAGCGCATTACCTAAAGAGTATTGTGAAGTGTTTTCAGGAGGGTTGGTTGCGGTTATGGATGATTTTAAAAAAGTTATCTTATACTCGGGCAATAGGAAGCGAAAAATTAGATTTGGGGCTGGCAAAGGACATAAAGAAGAAATAGAACATTTTCTCAGAGTTTTAAGAGGTGAAGAAGAATTGAAATTAAGTTTTAATTCTGTCTATAGAACCACTTTTTTAACATTTAAAATCATTGAATCATTTAAAACAAGGTCGGTGATATACTTTTGAGGTTACAGACGGAAAAGATTGATAAAAAGTTTGTTGATGTTCTTGTATCGTTGAATGATTATATTAAGAGTGAAAGCTATATGGGTTATGATCCCTATGATGTGTTAAATTCACCGTTGTTTAAGCTACCGATTCTGAGGTCTAATAAATTGATTCGTTTTTATCTTCAGCAGCTGTTCAGGAGAATACCAATTAATATTAGACCTTTGCTTGGGATAAAAAAGGGTATAAATCCTGTAACACTTGGTTTATGTATTCAGGCATATACATATCTTTCGCTGGTGGATGAGGATAAAAAAGATTGTTATTTAGATGAGATAAAGAACTTGTTGATTATGTTGATTGATTTAAGTTCAAAAGGGTATAGCGGTTATTGCTGGGGTTATAATTTTGACTGGGAGGCAAGGTATGCTAAGATACCTGCATATACTCCAACTGTAGTGGCAACTGGAATAGTAACCAATGGATTATTTGTGTATTATAAAACATATCATGATGAAGAGGTTAAAGACATTCTGATAAGTTCGGCGAGATTCGTTTTAAATGATTTAAATAGATCGTACGAAGGGGATACGTTTTGTTTTTCTTATTCTCCGAACGATTACCAGAAGGTTTATAATGCAACTATGAAGGGAGCACGCCTTCTTGCTCAGGTGTATGAAATTACGCGGGATATATATTATTTAGATGAGGCGGAAAAGACAGTGAAGTTTGTTGTGAATAATCAAAATGAAGATGGTTCTTGGTTTTATTCAAAGGGAGATGCCCGAAGATGGGTTGACAATTTTCACACTGCTTATGTTCTTGACGCATTAGACGAGTTTATCAAGATTTCAGGCAAAAATCAATATAAAGAAAATCTGGATAAAGGGTTAACTTTTTATCTTAAAAATCTTTTTACACTTGATGGGAAACCTAAATATTATGTTGATCGCTTTTATCCAATTGACGCAACTGAATTAGCTCAGGCAATAATAACTTTGACGCGATTTGGTTATGTTGATTGGGCTGTTTATGTTTTGAATTTTGCGTTAGAAACTTTGTATTCGGGCAAAGGGTTTTTCTATTATCAAAAGAATAGATTTTTTAATCGCAAGACTTCTTTCATGCGTTGGAGCAATGCTTATTTTTTGAATGCAATTGCTTATTTGATTATGTGTAGCCAAATAAAAACATCTTTTTGATGAAAAAGATTATTTCAGTAGTTGGGGCGAGACCAAATTTTATGAAGGTTGCTCCAATTCACCGTGAGATTCAAAAGTTTTTAAATGAAAATCCGGGATTCCCACTTATTCATAAGATTTGTCATACAGGACAGCATTATGATAATAACATGTCTAATGTGTTTTTTAGAGATCTAGAGCTTCCGGAGCCGAATTTTTACCTTGGAGTAGGAAGTGGAAGTCATGCGGTTCAAACTGCTCGAATAATGATAGAGTTTGAGAAAGTTTTGATAAGTGAGAAACCAGATTTGGTCATTGTAGTAGGTGATGTTAATTCAACGATTGCGTGCAGTTTGACGGCTGTGAAACTTGGCATTAAGGTTGCTCATGTTGAAGCTGGTTTGAGAAGTTTTGATAGGACGATGCCTGAGGAAATCAACAGGATTTTGACTGATGCAATCTCTGATTATCTTTTCGTTAGTGAAAAAAGCGGGGTTAAAAATTTGAAAAGGGAGGGTATACCTGATGAGAAAATTTTTTTTGTTGGTAATGTTATGATTGATAGCTTGATAGGTTATTTACCTAAAATAGAAAGATCAAAAATTCTTGAGGTTTTTTCCCTTAAACCATTACAATATGGGGTGGTCACACTTCATAGACCTTCGAATGTTGATGTTGAAGAAAGGTTAAAGCAAATAGTTAATCTTCTTGAGAAAATTTCAATGTATGCAAGGTTGATTTTTCCAGTCCATCCGAGAACATATAAAAATCTTAAAAGGTATGGTTTAATTAAATTTTTAAATCATAATATTATAATCACTGAACCGCTTGGGTATATAGATTTTATAGCTTTAGTTAAAAATTCTACATTTGTTTTAACTGACAGTGGCGGTATCCAAGAAGAAACCACATACTTAGGCGTTCCATGCATTACATTGAGAAATTCAACCGAAAGGCCAGTTACCGTTGAAATCGGAACAAATTTCCTCGCAGGGGAGGATATTGATGTGGCTTTTAAGTATATAATGAAAATTTTGGAGGGCAATTCAAAAAATGGAAGCATACCTGAATTGTGGGATGGTAAGGCGAGTGAAAGAATTGTTAAAATTCTTATTGAAAAATTGTTTGAATAGGTAAAGTGAAAACTATATGGTTTGATATAGATAATTCGCCGCATGTACTTTTATTTGCCCCGATAATTAGAATTTTAAAAAATGAAGGTTATAATGTTTTAGTAACAGCGAGGGATTTTGCACAAACTTTACCGTTACTTGAAAGGTATAAGATTCCGTATATACGAGTGGATGGTCATGGAGGGAAGAGAAAAGTAAAAAAACTTTTTATAACCTTAAAGCGAGCATATGGATTGTATAAAGCTCTTAAGAATTATAAGATTGATTTAATGGTTAATCACGGGGCAAGAGCTGGTATTTTAGCAGCGAAATCACTTAATGTACCGGTAATATCTGCATTTGATTATGAACACACTGAATTATTTATAATTACACACTTTAGTAATTGGATTGTTGTTCCGTCTGTTTTACGCGGAATGTTTTTGGATTCAAAGTTTTATTATTATGATGGGTTAAAGGAGGAAATTTATCTATGTGATTTTACTCCTGATGGGGATTTTTTAAAAAATTTACCATTTGAAGATATAGAACATAAGCCACTTGTAACTATTCGTCCACCGGCTCGCCAGGCTAATTATCACGATAAATTAAGTGAGGTCATTTATAGAAAAACTCTTGATTATATCTGTACGCATGACTGTTATGTTGTTTTAATACCAAGGTCTAGCGATGATATTGATTATCCAAAAGATTTTTCGGGGAAAATTTTTATTTCTAAAGAGCCATTAGATGGTCCGAATCTTATTTATTATTCAGACATTGTAATTTCTGGGGGCGGTACTATGCTTAGAGAAGCCTCTATATTAGGAACGCCCTCTTATAGTATTTTTACTGGTAAACCAGCAGCAATTGATCTTGAATTGTCAAAGAAAGGGAAATTGACCTTTGTTAGAACCCTTGATGATATATTTAAGATTAGAATTGAAAAGAAAATAAATAGAGAATTAAAAAAAATAAATTGTGGCGTTCGTGAGTCATTTGTCAAAATAATTTTAGATAAACTTGAAAATTAAAAAGGTTGACAGTAAATGCAAGTTCCATTTCTTGATCTTAAAACTCAGTATAAACAAATTAAATCTGAAATTGACGAAGCCATAGCAGAAGTTCTTGAGAGCACATCGTTTATACTTGGTAAGCCGGTTCAAGAGTTTGAAAGTGAGTTTGCAAGGATGCACAACGTAAAGCATTGTGTTGGCTTAAGTTCTGGAACAGATGGTAATCATATTACATTGTGGGCGTTGGGCATCGGTCCTGGAGATGAGGTTATAGTTCCAGTAAATACATTTATTGCAACCGCCTGGGGAGCGACATTATGTGGAGCAAAACCTGTTTTCGTTGATTGTCATCCTGAAAGCTATAACATTGATCCTGAAAAGGTTGAGAATGCTATCACGGCAAGGACAAAGGCAATAGTAGCTGTTCACCTTTATGGGCAACCTGCCGATATGGATCCGCTAAAGGAGATTGCCGAGAGGCATAAGATATATCTTGTTGAGGATGCGGCGCAAGCGCATCTGTCTGAATACAAGGGTCAAAAGGTGGGTGGATTAGGCGTTGCTGCTTCTTTTAGCTTCTATCCCGGTAAAAATCTTGGTGCCTATGGTGAGGCAGGCGCCGTTACAACAAATGATGATGAGCTTGCTGAAAAATTTAGAATGATTAGAGATCATGGTTCAGTAAAAAAATACACTCATGTTTTGTTTGGTCATAACTATAGAATGGAAAGCATTCAGGGCGCTGTTCTTAAAGTTAAACTAAAATATCTTGAGAAGTGGACTGAGGAACGAAGGCGGGTTGCAAGTAAATATAAAGAGTTATTATCCGATTTAGAAGAAATAAAGCTACCGACTGAAATGCCATATGCTAGGCATGTATATCATTTATTTGTTATTCAGGTTGATTCAAGGTCAGATAGAAGACAAGAGACAAGAGATAAACTCCAGAAATTTTTAAACGAAAACGGTATAGGAACTGGTTTACACTATCCAATACCTCTTCACTTACAGCCATGTTTTAAAGACCTTGGATATAAAAAGGGAGATTTCCCTGTAGCCGAACAGCTTGCAGAGAGCGGTCTTTCATTACCGATTTATCCAGAGTTGACAGATGAACAAATAGGTTATGTAGTAGAAAAAATCCATGAGTTTTTTAGGGGGAGATGTTGAGATTTCCAAGATACAAATATGTTTTATTGTTGATTGATCTAATTGTGGTTAATTTTGCCTTTTTTGTCTCGGTATTGTTTAGAGGTCATATAAGTGTAAGAGATTTTTTCACCTCTGCTCAATTTTTATTTACTGTTTTCTTTTCTTTCTTTCTTGTCTTTACTTTTCAATGGGGTGGATTATATAGAATAAATATGTTCTCTACTCGCGTTCCTCAATTTATGCAATTATTAAAGTCAATTTTTATTGGTTTACTTTTATATGTTTTGATTGGGTACCTATCAAAGTTTAAACTCATATACGAAAGCAGGTTGGTATTTGTCTATTTTGTTTTATCCTTATTTGTTCTGTTTACCTTTTACCGGGTAATTTTGCTTCCTTTTCTTTTGAAGCATTTTATGAACTTAAAAATTTTGAAAAGAAAGTGCCTTATTGTCGGTGCTGGGGAACTTGGACGAAAAATTTTGAATGATATCATAGCCAAGCCAGAGTTAGGTTTAGAAATTGTTGGTTTCATAGATGATAACATTCCGCCTGGAAGAAGTATTTTAAACGGCTATAAGGTTCTTGGAAATGTTGAAAATATAGCGAGGATATGTGAGGAACAAGGCGTTGATGAGGTAATAATTGGAATTGATAATATAACTCACGAACGATTGATTCAGATAGTTTCGGAGTCTAAAGAAACAAAATGTATTGTTAGATTGACATCCTCTATTTTTAAGGTTATACCAAGTAAACTTGCAACGGAATCTTATGTAGATTTTCCAACTGTTACATTGACAAGGGGTTTCTATAGTGAAATATTTTTAATTCAAAAGAGAATAGTTGATTTCATCTTTTCGCTCTTTGCTTTGGTTTTGTTAAGTCCGCTTTTTGTTTTAGTAGCTGCCTTGATAAAAATGACTTCAGAGGGTCCTGTGTTTTATAAGCAAGAAAGAATTGGAAAAAATGGGAAGAGGTTCAAGATGTATAAATTTAGAACGATGTATGTGGGTGCAGATGAAGATGAAAACAGGGTTAAATGGATGAAGCAATTTATTCGGGAGGGGAAGCATCCCGATGGGGATACAAAAAACAAAAAGGTAGTTGATAAAAGTAAAATAACATTTGTTGGCAAATTTCTAAGGAAATTCAGCATAGATGAGTTCCCTCAGTTGATAAATGTTTTAAAGGGGGAGATGAGTTTAGTAGGACCAAGGCCTGTATTGCCTTATGAATATGAAATGTTTAAGCCATGGTACCATGAAAGGGATAAAGTTTTGCCGGGATGCACGGGGTTCTGGCAAGTTTACGGGAGGGCTGAGACAAGTTTTGACGATATGGTTTTAATGGATATTTACTATATACAGAATATGTCGCCATGGCTTGATTTGCAAATTATTTTAAAAACAATACCTGTAGTATTATTTGGTAAAGGCGGGGGATAAAAATTAAAAATAAAGAAAGAAAGGACAATGAAAGTAGGAGTTATAGGATTGGGGTATTGGGGTCCAAATCTAGTTAGAAATTTTTTGGCTACACCAGGGGTTGAAAAGGTATATGGTTGCGATCTTGATGAAAAACGATTGGCTTTTATAAAATCAAGGTTTCCAGCTGTGGAGTTAACAAAAGATACAGATTTCGTGTTGAAAGCCTCAGAGATTGACGCTGTTGCTATAGCTACTCCAGTAGCCACACATTATCCATTAGCAAGGAAAGCAATTGAGAATGGGAAACATGTTCTTGTTGAAAAGCCATTGACAGCTTCTGTTAAAGAAGCAGAAGATTTAGTTAATCTTGCTGAGAGGAATAAAAAGGTTTTAATGGTGGATCATACGTTTATATACACTGGGGCGGTGAGGAAAATAAAAGAGTTAATTGATAATGGAGATATAGGGGAGATTTACTACTTTGATTCTGTAAGGATAAACTTAGGTTTATTTCAACATGATGTTAATGTTATTTGGGATTTAGCTACTCATGATGTTTCAATAATGGATTTCGTAATTAATTCAAAGCCAGTTTCTGTTGCAGCGTTTGGAACATCACATTATAATGGTATAGAAGATATTGCTTATATTACGGTCAATTTTGATAACGGCATAATTGCACATTTTCATGTTAGCTGGCTTGCCCCAGTTAAGGTTAGAAGAATACTGATAAGTGGCACTAAGAAAATGATAGTTTATGATGATACCGAGCCGAGTGAAAAGGTAAAAATTTATGATAAGGGTGTAGTTGTAACTTCACAAGAAGGCATTCATCGTTTATTGATTCAGTATAGAAGTGGTGATATGTATGCTCCTAAACTTGATGATACGGAGGCATTGAGTTTGGTATGCAAAGATTTTGTTGAAAGTATTTTGGAGGGTAGAAGTCCAATTACTGATGGTTATGCTGGTTTGAAAGTCGTTAAAATTTTAGAATCTGCGGAAAAATCTATAAAGAAAAATGGGATATTGGTAAGTGTTATATGAGGTTTCAAAGAAGGCTGTGATAGGTAATAATGTAAAGATAGGCACATTTACAAAAATATATGACAATGTTGTGATCGAAGATGATGTGATAATTGAAGATCATTGTTTAATAGGTGTTCCTGTGAGAAGAGACCTAGAAAATAGAACTTTAATAATTGGGCGCGGAAGCATTATAAGAAGTCATACGATTATATATGAAGGTTCAAGGTTTAAAAATATAGAGACAGGTCATCATGTTTTAATTAGGGAAAATACAATTTCTGGCGAAGGTTTTCGAGTTGGTTCATTTAGTGATATTGAAGGTGATTGTATAATTGGGGATTACGTTAATTGTCATAGTTATGTTCACATAGGTAAAGGAAGCATCATCGGAAATTTTGTTTGGATATATTCACTTGTAACCTTAACGAATGACCCTCTCCCACCATCGGATATATTTAGGCCCGTGATCTTGGAAGACGGTGTGGTGCTATGTGTTGGGGTTACTGTATTAGCTGGTGCGAAGGTTGGAAAAGGTGCATTTGCTGCTTCTGGGTCTATTGTTAAAGGAGAAATTCCAATTGGAGCTATTGTATCTGGTGTAAATTCCGAGATAGTAGGTTATGTAAATGATTTGATAGATTTTCAAACAATGAAGAGACATCCTTGGATGGGGCATTTTTCTAGTAGGTATCCTGATTATGTTAATTCTAGATTAAAAGAGCTATATGAAGAAATAATAACCGAGATAAAACTTCAAAAACAAAAACGGAAACTTAAAAATGATAGCTAATGAAAAGATTGTTGAAATGATCAAGTATATTTTGTCAAAGCAAGGAAAAATGGTTGATGATATTAAAATGGAATCAACGCTTAGAGATATAAATTTTAGAAGTTTGGATTTTGCTGAGCTTTGTTTAAGAATTGAAGAAGAGACAGGAAGGGAGTTAAATTTTGAAGGTATTCAGTTTCGGGCTATAGTAACCGTTGGAGATGTTTGTGAGTTTATACAAAAAGCGATAGAAAATAAATAAAAATAAAAAAGATTATGTCAGTATATAAATTGCAGTTTGACAATAGGTTATTTTTTGATAACTTTGCCATCACAATAAAAGATTTGGGTTTAATGGTTTCTAAGAAAATCGGTGATCTTAAGGATTTGAAAAATCATAGAATTGCTTTTGTTTCTGATGATAATTTTGTTCTCACTGATTCCGTTTTTTATGTTTATAAAAATGAAATTGATGGCGCTATAGTTAGAAAGGAGCAACTGAGTGACGAACTGAGAGATATTTTATTGAATTTGGGCTTTGTTATTTTACTTTTAAATAATGAGGGGGAACCAGTTGATATATTTTATCCTGTTGTAAACATAACTCCAAAGAAGGGTAGAATTTCAGTGTTAACTTCTGGCACCACTGGTATTCCAAAAGTTATACCCCATTCTTGGGATACACTGTTTACACTTCGTAAAAAAGTAGATATGCCCGGTTTTAAATGGCTCTTGACTTATTCACCAGGCACTTATGCTTGGTTTCAAATGATCACTATGGTAATGTTTATACCGGATCAGTGTTTGATTATATCCTCTTCAAATTATCCTGAAGACATTTGGATGAACGGAATAATTCATGGCGCGACAGCTATAAGCTCAACACCTACTTTTTGGCGTTATCTTTTTTTAAAAAAGAATTTAGAGGATTTAAAAAAAGTAAATTTGAAACAGATAACATTAGGTGGGGAAACCGTAGATCAATCCATTTTAGATAAGCTCAAATACATTTTCCCTTCAGCTAGGATAACTCATATTTATGCAGCAACGGAAATCGGAGCTGTTATTATTGTTAATGATGGGAAAGAAGGTTTTCCTATTGAGTGGCTAAAGGAATATAATAAATCTGATGAAAGACCATTAATTAAAATAATCGATGGCAAACTATGGATAAAATCACCATTTTCAGCACTAAATATTAATGACTGGTATTGCACTGGAGATTTAGTGCAGATTAAAGAAGATAGAGTTGTAATAATAGGTCGAGACAGTTCTGAGTTTGTAAATGTAGGTGGTATGAAGATAAACGTTAAAGTGATAGAAAGTACTCTGTTAAAGCATCCATATATTTTGTGGTGTCGTGTTTACTCTAAACCAGCACCTTTGGTAGGTCAGATAGTTTCAGCAGATGTAGTATTGCACAATGAATATAAATATTTACCTAAAGAAAATTTGGAAAAGACAATTCTTGATTATCTTAAATCACAGGGATTATTTGATTGGGCGTTACCGCGAGTTTTTAAGTTTTTGGATAGTATACCTTTAACAAATAATTTTAAAACGAAATATGAATGAATTGAAATTTGATAATAAGGGTTGTATAGTCATAAGTGGTGGGAGCAGGGGGTTGGGTTTGGAATTGGTTAAATTTTGTTTAAGTAAAGATTGGCCTGTTGTTACATTTGCGCGAAAAATTAGTAAAGAAATTGAAATTTTATTAGAAGATTTTAAGGATATTTTTTATTTTGAATCGGTGGATTTGACAGATTATGATAATATAAAAAGAACAATTAAAGAAGCCGTTAGGCGATATAAAATAATATATGGACTAGTTAATAATGCAGCTATAGGTCAAGATAATTTACTTACACATACAAGCGATGAGGAAATTCACAATATAATTCGCGTTAACCTTGAAGCACAAATAATATTAACCAAATATGTGCTAAGGCAAATGATTTTATCAGGAATTAAAGGACGTATATTATTTATATCGTCAATAGCAGGGATCAGGGGATATAGTGGTCTTACTGTTTATTCAGCAACTAAAGGTGCTTTAAATTCATTTGTTAGGTCATTAGCACAGGAAGTTGGTGAAAGAGGTATATTAGTTAACGCTATAGCTCCTGGTTTTTTTTCTTCAGAAATGTCTAGGATTCTGAGTAACGAGCAAATGGAAATTATAAGAAGAAGAACCCCGACTCAAAAATTGATTACACCATTTGATATTGTTCCATTATTTGATCTATTAATGTTCAAAGATATTAATATAACTGGCCAGGTTTTTTATATTGATGGAGGTGCAAGCATATAGCAAATTATTACTGCCATTTAATTTTGGGTTAGCTTTTATTGTGCAGGATTTTTTATTACATCCATCTATGGATTTACCGCATTCTTATGATGGTTTTGGTAAAACTTTAATTTGGTATCCGTCCTCTGATATAAAAAAGCTCAAAAAAGCTTGTGATTTAGAAAATGAAATTAGAGCAACAGAGTATATGTCTCTATATTTTAACATGAAATCACCTTATTTTCTTGCAAATTGGGTATGCAATGAGGTTTTAGCGAAGCTTTTTGATATTCCAATACTGCTCTGGATTAAGAAATATAAAATTATAGAATTTATCAATGCCGATATAAAGTACGAGTTATTTAGATTTGCGATGAATTCAAATATTGCTGAATTTATTTATGTTAAATGTGCATCGTTAAATCTTCATCTATCGTTTGGAGTTATAGTAAAATAATATTAGAAATCATTTTAATCTCTCTTCTTTTCCACTCCTGCTCACCGAATAAGCCGTCGGGGAAATCAATCGTTGGAAGAGTAGTTTTAGAGAACGCAACGGATTTTTCTAATGT
>Ga0072500_137694_pt1 | contig 20652 bp, 18 predicted proteins | sample GBScelen77Swater_FD_63803 | JGI IMG/M metagenome (GOLD analysis project Ga0072500, IMG submission 63803) | Hot spring microbial communities from Great Boiling Spring, Nevada - cellulolytic enrichment S 77C v2 (version 2) | ecosystem: Environmental > Aquatic > Thermal springs > Hot (42-90C) ...
ATGTCCCCTTGACAAATGAGAAAAATTTGCATATAATATCTATTAACTTAAAACCTTATAAGGAGGTAAGAGCCATGAGCAAGAGCTTAGCAGGCACCAAAACTTTGGAATGCCTTAAGCATGCCTTTGCAGGCGAGTCCCAAGCCAACAGAAGGTATCTCTATTTTGCCAGAAAGGCGGATATAGAAGGATACCCAGACATAGCCAACGTGTTCAGAGAAACTGCAGAGGGTGAAACTGGACACGCCTTTGGGCACATTGAATTTCTGGAAAAGTATGGTGGTGGAGATCCAGCCACAGAAAAACCCATAGGAACCATGGAACAGAACTTGGAAGCAGCCATAGCAGGAGAAACCTACGAGTACACTGAGATGTATCCGGGATTTGCAAAGATAGCAAGGGAAGAGGGCTTTGACGACATAGCTGAGTGGTTTGAGACCCTTGCAAGGGCTGAGAAGTCCCACGCAGGAAGGTTCCAAAAGGCTCTGGAAAGCCTGAAAGCCTGAAAACCTTCCGCGCCCCGCTCACCGCGGGGTGGAAAATAAAAAAATAAGGAGCGGAACATGAAGAAGATAGAAATGGGAGATATTCTAAACATTTACGAATACGAAAAAGTCCGGGAACAAAAACGGAAAGAAATAATAGAGCTTAAGAAAAACAGGAGGGTTTTTGTTGGAGATTTAGTTCACTTAGTCTTTGAAAACAGAGAAACTGTATGGTTTCAAATTCAAGAGATGATAAGGGCTGAAAGAATGGTAAAGGACGAAGAGATAAAACAAGAGATTGATGTTTACAACGAACTAATACCGGACAAAAACGAGCTTTCCATAACCATGTTTGTAGAAATCCCAGATGAACAAGAGAGGAAGAAACTGCTACCCCAACTTGTGGGTATCCACGACCACCTGTGGTTCCATATAGGCAACAAATACAGCGTAAGAGCCATAGCTGAAGAAAGAAGTAAAGAAGATTATCAGTATGGCAAGGCAGCAGTAGTGCATTTTCTAAAATTACCCCTTTCTCCAGAGCAAGTAGAAGCTTTTATTAATTCTCCCGTCAAAGTGGAGATAAACCATCCCAACTATAAGGCTATGGTGGATATACCAGAGGAAGTAAAGAGGGAGCTTATAAAAGACCTTGAAAGTGATTAATTTTCTAAAGCTTAGCTTTTTTTTATCCTTGGCGCTAACCTATTCTTGCGGAATAAAGGCAAATACAAAACCCTTAGAAAGTCCGGTGGTAGAACTAAAGCGTATAGGCAGTAAGGTGTTTCTTAGAAGCTTAGAGGGGGAAGTTGTTCCGGAGGGATTTATTAAAACAGAAAACTACTGGCTTAGAGAGCAAGCTCAACCTTTTTGCTTTGCGGTCAAAAGGATAGAAGGTAAGAAAAGGTCGGAGTGTGTTGGAGGACTTACAGAGGAAAAGGTAAGCTTAGATTTGGAATACAGCCAAGAAAAAGTAAAACTACACCTTAAAGGTTTTGACACTTACGAGATTTATGCCATAGAAGGGGGCAGGTTAAACCCATGGGCAGGGAAAAAACTGATAGATAAGTTTGAGCTTGATAGAGATTATGTAAAAAGATGCTATTTGATAGTGGGGGAAAAACAAAATAACTATTCAGAACCCACCGAGTTTTGTGTAGAGCCCCTGTCCCATCCACCTATAAAAGAGGTGGAGAGGCTGGATTATAGAGTTTTTGAAGACAAGCTATACCTTATATGGTCCTACGAACCGGACAATTTCTTTAAAGAATTCGTGGTGCTTGAAAATGACAGAAAGATTGGGACTACAAGGACCCACATGTTTGAGCTAAAAAGGAAAGATGAAAAGGTCACTTACAAGGTAAAAGTCAGAAGCATTTACGGAAAGGAAAGCGACGGTGTTAGCCTATCCTACAGTCCGTAATAGGCAGCTATGGCTGTTGATATAGCCAAAGCTATGCTTTCTGGATCGGTTTCCCCTTCTATCTCAAAATCGTAAGTTGGTAGTTTTTCTTCTAAAAACTTTATACCAAAGTATCCACTTCTAAAGTCTGGATCCCTGATGATTTCTCTGTGAAGGGGAATATTTGTTGGAATTCCCCGTACGATAAACTCGTCTATGGCCCTTTTTCCCCTTGCTAGCACTCTTTCCCACGTTAAAGCCCACACACTCAACTTTGCTATCATGGAGTCATAATAGGGAGGAATTACATAGTCTTTATAAACGCCCGCATCCATTCTAACCCCCGGACCACCAGGAGAGTAATAGGCAGTAATCTTTCCTGGAGCTGGAGCAAAATTTTTCCTTGGGTCTTCTGCGTTTATCCTAAACTCAATGGCGTAGCCCCTAAAGGCTATCTCGTTCTGAGTGAAGGGAAGGGGCTCACCCATAGCTATTCTTATCATAGTTTCCACTATGTCTATTCCTGAGATCATTTCGGTTATGGTATGCTCTACCTGAAGTCTGGTGTTCATCTCAATAAAGTAGAATTCACCCGTTTTCAAATCTACGAGGAACTCAAGGGTGCCTGCACTTTCATATCCCACCTGCATCATTGCCCTCACAGAAAGACCCAACATCTTGTTTCTTATGTGGTTTGGTAGAACGGGGCAGGGAGTAATCTCTATGATCTTTTGGTGCTTTCTTTGCACTGAACAATCCCTCTCCCCCAAATGCACTACGTTACCGTACTTGTCTCCAAGTATTTGCACCTCTATATGTTTTGGATTGTCCAAGTATTTTTCTACAAATAAATCACCTTTTCCAAAAAAGGTTTCCGCCTCTCTGTACCCAGATTCAAAGAGCCTGGGAAGTTCTTCCACAGACCTAACCACCCTCATCCCTCTACCACCTCCTCCGTAGGCGGATTTCAAGATCACGGGAAATCCTATTTCTCTTGCATAGTGCAGGGCGTCCTCATAGTTTCTTAGGGGTTCTGGAGAACCTGGTATGGTGGGTATGCCCAGCTCAGCCATTTTCTGTTTTGCTTTTACCTTGTCCCCAAAGAGCTCTATGTGTTCTGGCGATGGACCTATAAAGGTTATTCCCTTTTTTCTGCAGTATCTTGCAAAGTCTGCGTTTTCAGCCAAAAATCCATACCCCGGATGTATGGCGTCCGCTCCAACTGATTTAGCAAGATCCACTATTCTTTTATAGTCCAGGTAAGCCTTTACAGGATCACCAGGTATAAGGTACGCTTCGTCCGCTTTCTTTACATACAAGGACCTGGCATCTGCCTCTGAATATATAGCTACACTTTTTATCCCGAGCTCCTCACAAGCCCTTATTATTCTAAGGGCCACCTCTCCTCTGTTTGCCACCAGAATTTTTTTGAACATGGAGAATATTTTAAGGCTTCAGATCGTTGGACCAGACTACAAAAAAATACGCTAAAAACTAATTTTCATCATACAGTAGGCTTATCTTTGTTTTAAATTCTATAGAACCGTAAATTTACCCGTAAGGAGGTGACTTATGCTTAGAGCAGAGTGGGTAGAAGCAAGGAAGAAATTTAAGAACAAAAGTCAAATGCACCTTGCCAAACAGGGTGTTATCACAGAGGAGATGGTTTATGTTGCCAAAAGGGAAGGCTTGCACCCTGAGTTCGTTCGTCAAGAGGTGGCAAGGGGTAGAATGATCATTCCTGCCAACATCAATCATCTGCACTTGGAACCTATGTGCATTGGCATTAACTCAAGGGTTAAGGTGAACGCCAATATTGGAAACTCTGGATTGGCATCCAACATACCCGCTGAGCTGGAAAAACTTAGGGTTGCCATAAAGTATGGTGCGGACACTGTGATGGATCTTTCTACTGGAGAGGCAATAAAGGAAACAAGGGAAGCTATTATAAGGGAAAGCACGGTGCCAGTGGGAACGGTTCCCATATATGAAGCTCTGAAAAGGGCTAAGGGTCAAGTCAAAAACATGACGGTGGATCTTATACTGGACGTGATAGAGGAGCAGGCTCAGCAGGGTGTTTCTTACATGACCATTCACGCGGGTATTTTAAGGGAGTTTTTACCCTTAGTTCAGCACAGGGTAATGGGCATAGTTTCCCGTGGTGGCGCCATCATGGCTCAGTGGATGGTAGAACACGGAAAGCAAAACCCACTTTATGAACACTTTGATAAAATATGTGAGATATTCAAAAAGTACGATGTTTCCTTCTCTCTGGGAGATGCCCTAAGACCGGGTGCTATAGCGGATGCGTCGGACGAGGCTCAACTGTCAGAGCTCAGAGTTTTAGGTGAGCTGACAGAAAGGGCTTGGAAACACGACGTGCAGGTAATGGTAGAAGGTCCGGGCCACGTGCCGTTGGATCAGATAGAGTTCAACATGAAGATACAACAAAAGCTATGCCACGAAGCACCCTTCTACGTGCTTGGTCCGTTGGTAATTGATGTGGCAGCAGGATACGACCACATAGCATCTGCCATAGGTGCTGCTTTAGCGGGATACCACGGTGCAGCTATGCTGTGCTATGTTACACCCAAAGAGCATCTTGGACTTCCCAACGTGGAAGACGTAAAGCAGGGTGTTATAGCCTACAAAATTGCGGCGCACGCAGCGGACGTGGCAAAACACTTTCCCGGTGCAAGGGAGTGGGACCTGGAAATGTCCAAGGCTCGCTTTGCCTTTGATTGGAACAGGCAATTTGAGCTTTCCATTGATCCAGAAACCGCAAGGGCATATCATGATGAAACTCTACCGCAAGAAGGATACAAAACCGCCAAGTTCTGCTCTATGTGTGGTCCCGAGTTTTGCGCTTACAAGATTTCCCAAAATGTATCTGACAAAATGGAAGAGGTTCTCCAGCAGGAAAATTGGATAGCGCCTTAACTTATGTACCTTTCTATCTCCTGCTTTATGGAGGGGTTTATACCAAGCCTTCTCAGGTGCCCCTCCTCTGCCTTTAACAGCTCATACAAGTTTTCAAAGTTGTTGTAGATGATCTTTCTTTTCACTTCTCCTATGCCCTTTATCCTATCCAGCACATCCTTTAAGCCTTCCTTTAGTCTAAGTTTTTTGTTGTAGGAGAGGGCAAAGCGATGAGCCTCGTCCCTGATCTGTCCAAAAACTCTGTAAAGTATTGGATGCTCCTTAAGGGGTATATTAACCCCAAACTCCGTGTATAGGATCTCGTTTTCTTTTGCTAAAGAGAAAACTTTGATGGGGAGCTTGTAATTGTCTCTTACTTTTATGGCTACCGTAAGTTGTCCTAAACCCCCGTCTATGAACCATATATCAGGCATAGGTTCTTCCCCTTCCTTTAACCTTTTTGCCCTTCTGGTCAAAAGTTCCTCTAAAGCAGCGTAATCATCTATCTTGTTTACAGTTCTTATACGATACCTTCTGTATTTTCTTTTGTTCATCGCTCCTTCTTCCCACACCACGCAGGAAGCTACAATATACTCTCCATAAAAGTGAGATACATCAAAACCTTCTATTCTACTAGGAGCGCTAATTTTTAGAAGCTTAGTAAACTCTTCTCTTAGAACTTCGTAGGGAACAACGTGTCCCAGATTTTCTTTGATAAGCTTTTCAAGGTTCTCATCTATATAAAGAGAGAGATTAAACTTACCCTTCTGTGAAAGCCACTTTATAACCTCTTCCGAAAGTTCAAAGTTCAGAAGGATTGTTTCTGGAATAGGATTGGAGTAATAAAAGCCCACTATTACTTCTTCCACCTCATCCTCTGCTTCCAATATTAGAGTTTCTTTGTCTACAAGCTTAGAAGACCTTATTAAAAATATTCCCAGCATCCTACCCATTCTGTAAAACACGTCCGCATGCGCAAAGGACAATCCGCTAACGCTCTGACCCAAAGAAAGTTTTTCAAGAGACTTTATCTGATCTCTCAAAACTGCACATTTTTCAAATTGAAGCCCTTTCATATACTCTTCCAGCTTTTGGTAAAGCTTCGGAAGGATCTCTGAAACCTGTCCTGAGAGCAATGACTGGGCAGATTTAACAGAAAGCATGTAATCTTCTTCCTTTATTAAACCAGCACAGGGTCCGCTGCAGAGCCCCAAATGGTAATCCATGCATGGCTCTTTCCTTGCAGGCATAGGATCACAGGTGCGAAGCTTAAAGAGTTTATGGATTAGCCTTTTTACCTTGTGAGCTTTTTTAGCAGTAAAAAAGGGACCAAAGCCTTGTCCTTGATGTTGAAAACCCCTAACTACCTTTACTGTTGGAAATTGATCCTCTGTGATAACTATCAGGGGATAACCCCCACCATGTTTGTGAAGCACATTGTACTTAGGCTTATGAAGCTGAATTAGATCCACTTCCAAAACCAAAGCTTCATATTCATTCTTCGTTATTATCCAGTCTATTTGGTTAGAGTTGCTGACTATAGACCTTTCCTTTAGGTTCTCCTGAGCTTGCCTGTAGTGTTGTAAGAGTCTTTCTCTTATATTTTTAGCCTTTCCCACGTAGAGAACTTTGTTGTCCTTTTTGAATAGATAAACACCGCAAGTTTGCGGTGCATTCTTTATAAGCTCAAGCATGGCTTTATATGTATAATATAGTGAATGAAATGGCTTAAAAGGCTATTCATTGTCCTTATAATACTCCTAATGTTTAGCTTTATAGCAAACATACTCTCCCGCCTACCTGTAGGAGATAGAATAGCTGTTCTAAGGATAGATGGAATAATCGTAGATGGGGAACCTACAGTTCGCAAACTGGAAGCTTTGAAGAAAGATAAAAGCGTGAAAGCTTTGGTGATTAGAGCTGAAAGCCCAGGCGGTTCAGTGGGAGCTTCCCAGGAAATATACAGAGCGCTGGAGCGCTTCAAAGAAAGTGGCAAGCCTGTGGTAATCTCTATGGGTAACGTGTGCGCCTCTGGATGCTTTTACATATCTATGGTGGGAGACTACATCTATGCTAACCCAGGAACCATAACAGGAAGTATAGGTGTTATCGTCCAGCACACCAGTTTAAAGGATATGCTCGGTAAGTTAGGTATAAAGACTACTTCCATAAAAACGGGGAAGTTCAAAGACACCCTGTCACCAACCAAAGAGTTGACTGAGGAAGAAAAAGCGTACATTCAGGAACTTATAGACAAAGCCTATGACCAGTTTATACAGGCTATACTCAAGTATAGGAAGGGTGTAGATACCTCCAGATTGAAGGAAGTTGCTGACGGGAGGGTTTTCAACGGAGAAGATGCAGTAAGTTTAAAGCTGGTGGATGGGTTAGGTGGGTTACAAGACGCCATAGAAAAGGCTCAGGCTTTGGCAAAGATTGAGAAACCAAGAGTATTTTATGTGGAAGAGCCAAAGAGTCTATTAAGAAGGCTTCTTGAAAACCGCCTGAATATAGGACTTGAATCTCAATCGCCTCTTATGATCTACTACATCCTACAATGAAAAGCGTATTGATTACAGCTACAGATACGGGAGTAGGAAAGACTTTTATATCGTACAATATCGCGCTAACCCTAAAAGAGATGGGTATAAAAGTCGGCTATCTTAAACCTGTGGAGACGGATGTGAAAGGCTTGCCTGCTGATGGATCTCTTCTTTGTAAGATTACTCAACAAGACTTGGAAGAAGCCGTTCCAGTAAGGTACACTTTACCCCTTTCCCCCTACGCTGGCATTTTGGAAGAGCACAAAGACTTTGCTTTAGAAGCACTAAAAGAACATTACTTGAAGCTGTTAGAAAAGTATGATTTTCTGGTGGTGGAAGGTGCAGGCGGTATAGCAGTGCCTATAAAGAAGGCATACAACTATGCAGATTTAGCCAAAGATTGGGGCCTTGATATTATCATCGTATCACGCGCACGGCTTGGCACGATAAATCATACTTATCTTACCTACTTTTATGCAATCAACAGAAGCTTAAACGTCTTAGGTATTGTAATGAACGGTTTTGAAGGAAAAGATGTGTCTGAAAGAACTAACCCGCTTATAGTGGAAGAGCTAACTGGGATAAAACCTATCAAAGTTCCTAAGGTAGAGGGTTTAGTTCTTGATAGCTTTATAAGAAGACAGCTTGTTAGTCTTATCGGGTTCTAACCTTTTGTAAAAGGCAACCCTTTCAACCAGTTCTTTAAAGTAGGGTGCTGCTGCAGTTCCACCGGAGGCCCCTCCCCTTGGTTCATCCACCATTATGCCCGCCACAAACCTTGGATTGGTAGCAGGAAAATATCCCACAAAATAGGCAACCACCTTCTCCATAGAGTATTTACCTGTTTTTGTATCAAACTTCTGAGCGGTGCCAGTTTTCCCCGCTATGGTAAAGTAATCTGATTTAGCACTTACTGCAGTTCCCTCCTCCACAACCCTGATCAGATTTTTGCGTAGCCAGTTTATTACCTTTTCGGAAAACAAACCATCTATTAGGACAGTCTTTGGTCTATTAGGTTCGTATATTATGCGCGGTTTTACTATCTGATTGTTAGCAAGACCGCCAAAGGCCACACACAGATTAAGAAGATTGACAGCCAAGCCCTGTCCAATACTGGCATAGATTATGTTGGCAGGATAGTTAAGATTTGGAAGCTTTGGCTTAATTTCCCCTGGCAATACACCAAAGGAAGAATAAAAGTGTATATTTTTAAACAGCTCTTCCACATCTTTCTTTGATAGAAATCTTGCTATCTTTGCAGTTCCTATGTTGGAAGACTTTATTATCACTTGATCTACTGAAAGACGATCGTAAGGATGGACATCCCTTATAACTCTACCAAAAAATTCTGCCCTTCCTCTTTCTGTATCTACAACATAGTTAAAGTTTATGTATCCCTTATCTAAAGCTTTTCCCACGAAAAAGGGTTTTACAACAGAACCAGGTTCAAAAAGATCCGTAACGGCGTAGTTTCGTCTGTTTTGATGCGGATAATTTCTAAATTTATTTGGGTCATAATCAGGAAAGTTGGCAATACCCAGTATATCTCCACTGTTTAGATCTATAACAATCAAAGCAACTCTTCTTGGTCTCCAATCCTTCACTATTTTCTCTTTAAGGTCCTCAAGAATAGCTTGAACACCAAAATCTATAGTCAGATAGATGTCCTTTGTTTTAAAGTCTATTTCTTCCTCTTCAAGGCTCAAAGCCATCCTGCCACCCTTTGGTGAATAAAGAAAAACCTTCTTTACTTCCTTTGAGTATAGTTTATCATCCAACATATACTCTATACCTTCCAAACCCTTTCCTTCTGCTCCAACGAAACCTATAAGGTTACTGGCTAAATAACCATGAGGATAAACCCTTTTGTAGTCTTCTTGCAAACCGACGGCGCTTTGATTTCCAGTATCCCTTATAACACCCTTTATGTAGTTTATGTAGTCTTTCTCAACCTGTTTTGCCAGCCATACAAATTTTTTATCAGAGTTGAGTTTTTTTAGTATTTCCTCCTCATTTTGATTGAGCACCGCAGAAAGCCTTCTTGCTAGCTCCTCCTTATTTTTAACAAATTGGGGAAAGGCAAAAATTGAAAGAGTGGGCAGACTTATAGCTAACTCTGTACCATTTCTATCTTTTATAGCCCCTCTGTATACCGGCACCCTTTCTACAGTTACCTTTGGGAATTTTTCCGCAATCCTCTCTATGTAGCTGGTTCTTCCGTAAAGTTGTATGTAAGCAAGCCTAAGGATTATTACTAAGAATGCTACAGAAACAAAAAAAATTACAATGTAGAGCTTTGTATTCTTCAAACTTACTTTTGGTGAGAGCATGAAAGCTGAATGAACTCTTTAAAAATACCAAAACCGTCGTGAGGTCCAGGAGAGGCTTCAGGATGAAACTGAACACAGTATATGGGTAAGCTTTCGTGTTTGAAACCTTCCAAAGTCTGATCCAAAAGGTTTATATGAGTTATCTGGACTCCTTTTAATGTATCTGGATCTACAGCAAAGTTGTGATTTTGAGCTGTTATGTGTATTCTGCCTGTTCTTAAGTCTTTTACTGGATGGTTTCCGCCGTGATGACCAAACTTTAGTTTGTATGTTTTTCCCCCAAGCGCCAGTCCTATTATCTGGTGTCCAAGACATATACCCATTATAGGCAACTGTTCCATGTAAGCCCTTACGAGTCTTATCCCCTCCACTACCCTCTGTGGATCTCCTGGCCCATTGGATAAAAATATGGCATCTGGCTGAAGTTTTTCTATGGTTTTCTGCGCATCCTCCGGCGGTATTACTACAACACGTGCACCTTCTTGCACAAGCCTTCTAAGGATATTCCTTTTGACACCAAAATCTACAACGGCTATTATTGGCCTTTCTCTATCAAAGCTAAGATATCCCTTAAATAAGTCCCAATCCCCTTCTTTCCAATAATATACTTCCTTCGTCGCCACCTCTTTTACAAGGTCTAGCTCGGATATGTCTACGTAGTTTCTTGCTTTTTGAACTAAACTTTTTGGCTCCAAGTCTACTGTTGATATAATCCCATTCATTGCACCCCTTTCCCTTATCTTCTTCACCAAAGCCCTGGTGTCTATACCCCATATACCAATAACTCCGTTTTCTTTAAGATACTCGTCAAGCCCCTTTACAGCCCTCCAGTTGCTGTATATCCCAGAAAACTCTTTTATCACAAGCCCATTTACCTGAACCCTTTCAGATTCCACATCCTGAGTGTTTATACCGTAGTTTCCTATCTGGGTGTATGTTAGAACTACAATCTGGCCTTTATAGGAGGGATCTGTAATTATTTCCTGATAACCAGTCATGGATGTATTAAACACGACCTCCCCTATGATTTCCCCTTCAGCTCCAAAGGAGTATCCTACAAAGTAGGTCCCATCTTCAAGTGCTAAGATTGCTCTCTTCATAATGCCTTGGCGGAGAGGGCGGGATTCGAACCCGCGGTACGGGGATTACCCGTACACAGCATTTCCAGTGCTGCACCTTCGGCCACTCGGTCACCTCTCCTTAAAGTATTAATTATAAGCAATTTCAGAAGCACAGATTTATAATTTGAGTATGAATTTAGATGTTAATTGTCCAATCAGATTATGCTACCATAAAAATAAAGTACATACCAGACAAGTACATAATAGAGCTAAGATCCTTAAAGCTCTGGCTTAACAAATTCAGAAACAGATACATATCCCACGAGCAAGCTACCAATGAAATATACCAGGCTTTAGAAGAAAAGCTAAAACCCAAATTTTTGGAAGTGATAGGAGACTTTAACCCAAGAGGAAACGTACATACCGTAATCAGGATAAGGAGCGATCAGAATTATTGAGGACTCTTTTTTATTTCCTCTAAAGCTCTGTAGCCCCTTTTTATCTCGTCAGTATATACTTTATAATTGGAATACCTGTGCCTTTGGTAAAGCCTAACTATGTATTCTAAATGATGGTAGAAACTCTTACTCTTGAACTTCTCCAGTAGTCTTTCTGGTTCTTCCTTTGATCCTAAGACTTGCGTAAGCCTTTTATAAAGATTCTCTGGCGTTTTTCTAAACCGCGTGTAATACAAGAAAATCAGGTAGAAGGGCGTAGCCAATAGAAGAACCAGAAGAATATACTTAAATATCAGCATTAGATTCTCCCTCTTTACGCTCCATTTGGCCCCCTTACCAAAGGCTTTAAACACGCTTATTTGCTTCTCCACAGAAAAACCAATTACATTGGTGTACCAAAAAGAAACAATAGCATCCTTTAGCAGTGAGAAGCTAGATATACGCTTAACCGCTGGAGATTGGTAGCTTGGAGTGGTGTCTATTCTAACCCATCTGCCTTTCAGATATGCCTCTACCCACACGTGAGCCATGGAGTTTGTTACAACATGATATTTCCCATAGTCATTCCACAAAGCTCCTTTAAAACCTCCTACTACCCTTGCTGGTATCCCCATTAGTCTAAGCAGAAGAGCGGTGGCGCTTGCGTAATATTCACAGTTACCCTTTTTGGACACGAAGAGAAAGTACTCCAACGGGTCTCCCTCGTATTTCTCTAACTTTAGGGTGTAGCTGTATCCTCCTTCGGCGAAGTGTTTTACAACCCTTCTAACTTTCTCCCCTTCATCCACTGCCCCTGAGGTTAAACCACTTGCCAGCTTCCTTATGCTTTCTGGTATTTGCTTGGGTACATAAATATATGCGCTAGCAAGCGTTTCATAACTTGAAACAGGTTCAGAGACAGAACTTGCAATATACCTTATGGCCTTGTTTACATTAGTAGATACTTTAAAAGTTCCACCAGGACCAACAAAAACCTGTCCTTTTACACCCTCCAAAGAGCTTATACTATAAGGAAAATCCAGCAAAGGTAGGTAATCTTCATAATGAGGTTCAAGAACAATCGTATAACTAACCTCTCCCATACCCTTCAAAGGAGAAAAACTCTCCTTAAGCGTGCTAATCCATTTGTTGTTTTCGTATGTGTCAAACACCTGGACCCTCCAGTATGGTTCCCTTATATTCTTCGGCAGACCAAACACCCTAAAAGCCACCGTATTGTCCTGCTGTATCTCACCTACCTTTCCCAGGGACACCTCGCCTGCTATACCAGTCTTTAGCCCATCTTTTCTGCCGAATACATCAAAAAGAGGAAATTGAGTTCTTGGAAGAAAAACGAAGAACGGCACAGAGAGAAGCGGAACTGCCAAAAAGAGAAAAACAGAAGCTGTTGAATAATACCCAAAAATCTCCAAAGGTTGGTAATTTTTCTGGTTCTGTTTGTATGCATTTATAAACACGAGGGAGGTTATACCTAAAAGGCTAAAGAGCATAAGCAGTATCAAAAAGCTGATTGAAAGGTTATAAAGAGTTGCTAAGGAAAGAGAAAGTAAGCTGAGTATCAAAATCTGATACATGTCCCTCGGCTTTTTTTCTTCAAGAAATTTGATCCCAATGAGTGTGATAAGTAGATTGGAAAGTGGCTCAACGACATTTTCAAGGCTTAGCTGGGATGCAAAGTAAATGGTGATTGTTATTCCCAGTAAGTTTAAAAACAGGCGTTTTATAGGATAGAAGTTTTTGTAGTCCATAATAGAGCCAAGGAGGATAAAGAGGATACAAAGGTAAAGATAGAGGATGTGCGCCACTCCAGTTAGAGAAAACACACCCACGCCAGCGGACAGGTATATCCAGAGCAGAGTGGCTCCCTTTGGACTTTCAAGAAGCCTTTTTAAGATACTGTATTGCATGATTCTTCAAGCCTGCTTCCACATATATCCTGTATATCCTTATGTTTTTCAGGCTTCTTATAAGTTGGGATACTTCTCTGAGCTCTTTCAAAGCCCCATCGTAGCTAATGTAAAATTCTTCGTCCATCACGTTCTTTTCTGCCTTATCAAACCTTAACATACTCTCATCCAGCTTTTCTTTCAAAAACTCCACAACCTGCACATACTCGTTCCGATCGTCCGTGCTAAAGACTTCTCTGAAGTGTTCTCTTAAAAAGAGTCTCCTAACCAAAGGGTTATTCTTTTCTTTTAAAGCCCATCCTATTAGGTGCGCATCTGTTAGATGGTGAAATTCTTCCTTAGAAAAAAATCCTCTGTCCATGTAATCCTGTATTAGCTCCAGCAAATGTATGTTTAGAACGCGAACAACCTTATGAAAATACACCTGCGTGTACATAAAAAACCTTCCCAAGAAAAAGCTCTCCAAAGCTCTTATAGCGCTCCTATCTGCGCACTTTTTACCATTTACTACCTTCAAATGACTCAGTATTCTACCGTAATCAAAAAAACCGTAAGATGTGCCGCAAAAATAGGCATCCCTTCTGAGATAATCCATCCTATCTGCTCCTAACTCCCCGGTTATGATATGGGATAAGGCCTTTTCTTCTTCATCCTTCGGTTCCTTAAAGGCAAGTCTAACAAGAAGCCCTATATCTTCTTGAGAAAAACCAATCTTTTTCAACTTTTCGTTTAGCTCTCCCGATAGAACAAGCTCCTTTCCCACTATCTCGTGGCTTCTGTCCCCCAAAAGCACTTCTGTAGTGTGGGAAAAGGGTGGATGCCCCACGTCATGCAATAGAGCAGCCAACCTTACAACCTTCAAAAGTTTTTTATCCTTATAGCCAAGCGATCTGTATATACTCTCTGCTAAATTCATCACACCTAAGGAATGCTCAAACCTTGTATGTTGGGCAGAGGGAAATACCATGTGCGTAACGCCCAGCTGTTTTATGTACCTCAACCTTTGAACAGTAAATGTATCCAGGATTTCCAATTCATCAGGATAAACCCTTATGAATTCGTAGATTGGGTCCGATGCTTCTTTAAACATTCACACACTCTTTTATGGGTTCGGGTCTTGTATTCTTTGCGTGAATGTTCCAAGGTCTTTCAAATACAAAGTGCTTGTATATTCTTTGAAAAGCCTCTTTCAAACGTCGCCAAAAGTTGTCCTTCTTTGATTGTTTTATAAACTCCACCTTTATCCTTTCTGTCCTTTTTCCCTTCTGCGCCCTTTTCCAGTTGTTTTCAATATCCTTTTTAAGCTTTTCTATATTAATGCCGTAGTATACCTCAGGTAGTTTCTTTACCCGCTCCATAGATTCTAACCAATGGAGTAAGCTTTCTTCCCTCTTTGTAGTTAAACCCATGATGATTTCTTCAAGCACTTCAAAGAATGCAGTCTCCTTCTTGAATCTTTCCTTTTGAATTTCAGCATAATCCATATACTCTTCGTATAGTTCTTCGTTAAAGATGTAAACACCTAAGCTAACTGCGTCCTGAGCATTCCAGAGCTTACCATATTCCAGCTTATGGACTATACCCCAGTATTTAACAAGTTTGCTGGAAATGAGATGAAAATCATCCACGTATGCAGGGTCTAAGCTTATAAACAGAAGAGAGTTCTCTTGAATTTTGTATATATCCTTCCCGGAATAAACGGATCCGTATATATCTGTTATTTTTAGCAAGTTTAACTCCACGAGCACATCCTTCCATTGATTCCTGCTGGACCTAAAACTTCTATAAGCACATTTTAGAAATTCATCCAGACTGATGGAAAAACTCCCTTCTTTCTTAACTAATTGTATATAACACAATGAATACAAAAGAAGCTCCCTTTTGTTTTGATCTTCCAATACTTCCAAAAATAAACTTTGTAATCTATCCCTTTCTCTAAGTTTCAGCACAATTAAAATTTTAATTCCTCTCCTTTTTTTTAGCAACGATGGTAGGTCGCCGGCTTTGTCCAATTATTCACCCAGTATTCCTGGATATAGTCCCCCCAAAGCCAAAGGGAACTAACCCTACTGCTCTCCTTATCCACATCCCTTCCACCTTCAACAGGCGGAAGAGAGGAAGGTTTTCTAAACCTTCCAAGACAAGGCAAAGCAGGGGCTACTCTCAGAACTTGACAGAGCTTTTAACCCTGCAAGGGATTCCTTCCATTGGCTCCCTTACAAGACCCTATCTCACTCTGAGAGCTTCTATTTATAATAGAACACAGTGAAAAACAAAATGCAAGGGGTTAGAGAAGCGGGTATGAATTTTTGGACAAAACCAGGTCGCCTAAAATTTAGCCCTTAAGAGGATTAACACTAAATGGTATATAGTCATCAAAAGCCCCAAAGTATAATACAACTTTGTATGTTTCCTAATATACTTTAGGACAGCGTAGAAAACTACAAAAGTAAAAATTAAACCCAGTGTGATGTTGAACACAGGCAAAAGGAAGCTGTCTTTTCTCCTCTCTTCTGGGAGAAGTATGTTTAAAAAACTAAGTTTATAGCTTTGGAATTTGGTCAAGTAATACCGATCATCTTTTTTCAACACAAGGGAACCATCTTTTAAAATAAGCTCCCCATCCTGAAAAATTGCCTCTTTTGCACTTATAAGATTGCCATCCACTCTTAAGAAAACATCGTTAAAAACATTAGCATCCTTTTTTTCTACCCGCATGTTAATTTTGCCTATGGTATAAAATCCCTTTTCTGGAATGCCTTTAATGATTTCTGTGTGGTATTTGTATATAAATAATTTTCTTAGATAAAATATGTCATCCTGTTTTATAAAGGATCCTACAATAATAACTGAGAAAAACAAAGGGCTACAGAGTAGAAGAACTTTAAAAAAAATACTTGTAGGACTTTTTCCAAAGGATGCTATTACATTCAGTTTTTTGCTCTCTTTGAGGTCAAAAAACACCCAGCCGAAGGCAACTACTATGGAAGATGGGAGAAAGTAAGAAAAAAAGTACAACAGCCAAACAGATAGGAACAAAACCGATTCTTTTGCTGGGGATTTTAAAAGCACTTGATCTAATTGAATGGACTGAACTAACAAAAATAACGCCGATAGGGTTAAGCTCACCGTAAATGCTACTTTTGTAATTCTCCAAGCTAAGAATCTAAAAAGCATTACTGTCTAAGCTTTTTTTTCAATCGCTCTCTCTGTCCTGGTTCTCCCCTTTTACCTTTCTCCAACATCTCCCAAGACTTTCTGTAAGATTCTAACGCTTCACTCTTTCTGTTCAACTTCTGAAGCACATCGCCAAGGTGTTCCCAAATTACTGGGTCTTCTTTTTCCTTTTCAAGGGCTTTAAGTAAAAGCTCGTAAGCTTTAAGATATTCACCTTTATAGTAAAGAGCCCATGCGTAGCTATCTATGTAAGCTGGATTTTCACTATCCTTTTCTAAAGCTTTTAGTATGAGCTTTTCAGCTTCTTCTACTCTCACACCTTCATACCAAAGCAGTAAAGAATATCCAAGGTGGTTGTAAAGGTCCGGATCCTCCGGTCTTAACTCTATGGCTTTTTTTAAGTTCTTCTCTGCATCTATAATTTTCCCGAGTTTATCCAAAACTATTGCCTTTAAAAAGTAGCCTCTGTAGTCCTTAGGGTCTAAATTTATTGATCTGTCCACAAAGTTTAAACTTTCCTCTGCCTTTTCCTCTTCACTTAGAAGGCTTGCCATTAAAAGGTTGATTTCGTAACTATCAGGCGCGATGTCTAAAGCTCTTTTGAGTAAAGCCCTTGCTTTATCATATTCCTTCTCATCTATATAAACGGCGGCCAGCCTTTCCATAATTTTCACGTTATCTGAGTTTTCTTCAAGGAGTTTTTTATAAACCTCCAACGCTTCTCGCTTCTTTTTGTTTGATTCAAGGGCTATACCGTAAACAAAAGCTACATTAAGGTCCTTTGGGTTTTCCGAGTAGAGCTCTGCAGCCAACTTTTCCGCCTCTTGAAACTCCGACGCTCGCAGAAGTAAGAAAATATATTGGGTTTTGTAACCAATATCTTGGTAATATTCTATCAGCTTCCTATAAACTTCCTTTGCGTCCTCAACTCTTCCGGTGATAAGATAAAGATTTGCAAGCCTTTCAAGGGCTACCTTGTTCCTTGGGTCTTCCTTCAGGACATCTTTATACAGGCTTTCTGCCTTTGAAAATTCTTTTTCCGTTTCGTATATATTTCCCAAAGTAATAAAACCCGCTTCAAAGGTTTTCTTTATTTGCAAGGTTTTATCCAAATACTCTATAGCTTTGTCCTTTAGACCTTCTGTAAGGTATATACGAGCCAGCATGTAATAAGGGTAAGGATTGTCTATTGCCACCTTTGCTAAATTTTCCAATACTTTTTTGGCATCTTGTAGTCTGTTCATCTTTATGTAGTCTTCCGCTAGGAATGCCATTATCTGCTTGGAATCGGGTCTTACTTTGTATCCCTCTTCTAAAGCTTCTAAGGCTTTTTGTGTTTCTCCCCTGAGGGTATATACGCTGTGAAGCACCAAATAGGGTTCCTGATCCTGAGGAAACTCCTTTTTGAACTTCAATGCAAGGGAAAGGGCTTCTTGGAATTTCTTCTGAATCACAGAAAGTCTGATAGTATCTACGTATAAACTTGGGGTAGGTTCTCTCTGCAGAGCTCTGACGCAGAACCTTAGGGCTTCTGAAGGATTTGTGTCTTGAAAATACCTGCAGAAAAGGTAGTCTCTATACTGGTTGTATGCAAACACAAAACCAACAGACATAAGAAAAAAAACCACCATTTTCATAGATAGAAGCCCTTATGTATGAGGACGGGGATTTCTACTTTTTTAACCACCTCGGAAGAAGTGCTTCCAAGGATTACTCGCTTAAAACCAGAAAGACCTCTACTTCCCATGACCAAAAGGTCATATTTTCTCTGTTTTAGAAACTGGGCAATCCCAGCGGATACGCTACTGTATTTTTCTATGACCAACTCTGCAGTCCAGCCCTTATTCTGTGCTTTTTCTAAAAGAGATTTAAGGTAATTTACCTTTTCTTCCTCTATGTTTTGGGTTATCTTTTCAGTTAATACATCTACCATCGGTATTTCCACAGTTTCCTCTACATGCAATAGGGTTAGCCGTGAGCCATCTTCTGCTGGTATAAGATCTAAGAAAAACTCAAAGGCTTCTTGGGCATACCTTGAAAGATCATGCGCTACGCAGACATTTTTAAAGCTTTCTACTTCTTGCCCCTTTAGAACCAATACAGGCTTGTGGGAGTAACTGACCACTTTCTCTGAAGTGGAACCTATGAGTATTTTTTCAATCAACCCTCTACTGTGACTTCCTAAGATTATAAGATCTGCAAGTTTTTCTTTGCTGAGGATGACCTCTGCAGGATCTCCTATATCCACTAGGGTATCAACTTCCACAGGATTTAAAAAATCACGAAGGGCGTCAAGTCTTTGCTTAGCTATCTGGATATTCCTACTTTCTAACTCAGACAACTTGGATAGGTCAATAGGGCTAATACCAAAACTCTCAGGGTAAGGAAGATAAATTACCGGTGAGATTGCATGCAAAAGTAAAATTTGAGCAGAACGCATAAGGGCGAGCTTTTTGGCTACTCTTAAAAGTGGATTGGTGATATCTGTAAAGTCCACGGGCACTAAAAATTTCATTATCTAAACCCTCAACTTCAATTTTACCACTTCCTCAAGGTAAGGGAAGATGTAAGAAGAACCCGCTATTACGTCAGTCCCATTGGTTAATCCCTTGGTTAGTTTTACCATTCCTCCTGCTTCTTTAACTATAACCATTCCAGCTACTACATCCCAAGGGTTGAGTTCAAACTCAATCAACCCATCGAATATACCCTCTGCCAAAAAGCAAAGGTCCACAGCTGCTGCCCCAGGTCTTCTCATTGAACCCACTTTATCAAATACCTCTCTAAAAATCTCCCAGTACAAGTTTAGCTCTCGCTTTGCTCTGGAAGGAAAGCCATAAGAAACAGACATTCTTTTTAATATATCCCTCGTGCTGACGTAAATTCTTTTACCATCCTTGTATGCCCCCAACCCTTCCGCGGCATAGTATAAGTTGTTAAAGGAGGGCAAGTAAACTGCACCCACGATGGGTCTGTCCTCCACTACAAACCCCACAGAAACGCCAAATATTGGAAAACCAGACACAAAATTCTTTGTCCCGTCCAACGGATCTATGAACCATACTTCATTCCCCTTTGCATCTCCCCCATTTTCTTCCCCAACAACCGAGTGATCTGGAAAGTGTTTAAGGATATGGTCCCTTATTCTGTCCTCCGATTCTCTGTCTGCCTGACTTACTAAATCCTTCTCTCCTTTGAAGTAAATATGATCAGACAAAAGTTTGCCAAAGTATTCTTTTATTACAAAACCACCTATGATACAAGCCTCCTTTGCTACCCGAAGGAAATGTTCAATATGCGACTTTTTCATAGATATTTAAATTCAGTTTATCACTCCAAAATGGGATCTGTCAAGGGAGAATTAGTCAAAACTACTTCTCAAAGTGCTTGGCATTTCTTCCCTGTTCTTGGAAAGGTTCTACCAAGGGACCTTTCTCTTCTGAAGCTATTACTTGGACAGGGTGAGGAGAAGGTTAGTCCCCTTAGAGGTTGGGGGGACGTCCCAATGAGGGATTTTTTCGAACAACCTCAAAATACCACTTAGCTTTAAAATTAAATAGCTGAGCAGAATGGACAAGCGAAAAGCATGGAATTTTTTATGAAGATCCCAAAAGAGCTTTGGAGAGATTATCACTGGCAGGTCCAAAACAGAATAAAAACTAAAGAGGAAATTGGAAGGTATATAAAGCTAACACCCCAAGAGCTGGAAGGGATAGAAAAAACTAATGGCATATACCCCCTTGCTATAACCCCCTACTATCTATCCTTGATAGACCCAGAGGACCCAGAAGATCCTATAAGGCTACAAGCTATACCAAGAGTATTGGAAGTAGATGAGCACATTCAGAGTTTTGGAGAGCCAGACGCTTTAAAGGAGCAGGGAGCCATTCCAGGTCTTACCCACAGATACCCGGACAGGGTCCTTTTGCAAGTTACAACCTTCTGTGCGGTCTACTGCAGACACTGCATGAGAAAGAGGATATTTGCTCAAGGTGAAAGGGCTGTAACCAACGAACAGCTAAAGTTAATGCTGGACTACATAAAGGTCCATCCTGAGGTGAGGGAAGTTTTGCTTTCGGGCGGGGACCCTCTTAGCCTGAGCATTAAAAAGCTAGAACTTATACTTTCTGAGATCAGAAAAATACCCCACGTGGAAATCATACGCATAGGAACGAGGTTGCCAGTCCTTGCACCCCAGAGATTCTTTGACCCTAAGGTTTTAGATGTGTTGGAAAAATACTCCCCTATATGGATAAGCACTCACTTTAACCATCCAAAGGAAATAACTCCAGAGGCTCAAGAAGCGGTGGAAAATCTTCTAAGAAGGGGCATACCGGTCCTTAATCAGACGGTCCTGCTAAAGGGAGTTA
>Ga0072500_130433_pt1 | contig 20508 bp, 20 predicted proteins | sample GBScelen77Swater_FD_63803 | JGI IMG/M metagenome (GOLD analysis project Ga0072500, IMG submission 63803) | Hot spring microbial communities from Great Boiling Spring, Nevada - cellulolytic enrichment S 77C v2 (version 2) | ecosystem: Environmental > Aquatic > Thermal springs > Hot (42-90C) ...
GTCCTGTATGCGGCACTCAAAACAGGCCGTCTGGACGAAATTACAAGTGCGCCGGCTGCGGTTTTGAGTATCACAGGGACGGAGTGGGAGCAATCAACATTTGGAAAAGGTATCTTGGGACGAAGTCCCAAGTAGTAGCGGGCTTGGCACCCGCCAGAGGTGTGAGGTTTAACCCGCACCTCTGTGGCCATGGAGCGATTAGCGCTCCATGGAAGGCAGCCTAAGAGCTGCCAAGAATCCCATCCCCTTCAGGGGATTGGGAGTGTCAAAAGAACCTTATCGGATGGTGAAAACAGGTGAGAAAAGTACTTGTCAAGGAGTTCTCTGAGCCTTGTGCTGGCTTCCTCGTAGTTGGAGACGTTCAGGAACCAGACCTTTTCCAGATGACATCCCTCCCGTCTTTTATGGTCTCGATACCGGATGGGATATTGAGCTTTCCTTCTTTGAGTATTTCGATTATGAGATCTTTTGGGAGAGCCGTTTCGATCCATATTTCGGAGATATCGACGATTTTTAACTCACGGACCGCTATTTTCTGAAGTGCTTTTTCTATTCCTTTCACGTATTTTTCCTTGTCCATCCACATCACCTCAAAACAAAAAGGGGGCATATGCCCCCTTCGTTTCTATGGATTTCATCAGAAGTTGATCTCAAAGTTTCCTCCAACGGGGATTGCGATCACGTTGTTTTTCTCGTAGATTCTCATTTCAACACCTGCACCGAGTCCAACTACGAGTCCTTCAAAGTCTCTTGTGTAGCTGGCACCAACACCAAAGACCCAACCGAATTTACCAAAATCGAACTTGGCCATAGGCCAGCTGGGTCCACCGAATCCCCTTATGACAACTCTGGATTCTCTGTCGAGTTCAATGGAGTATTTGAAAACAGCAAACAGATCGAGTGCGTTCTGACTCGGAGTAGCATCAACAGAGAAAAGAGGAGTAGCATCAGTACCAAGAAGATAAGCAAAACCAAGCCCAAGACCCAGCTCCATATTTTCTGCTACCGGATATGTGAGATCGAGACCAAAATCCAAGTAATTAGCTGCCGTAGCATCGGAAGTTGTAGATGTCGCAGAAACAACAAAATTATAATTCCCAAAAACGCTGACCTTCAGATCCTCCAGCGAGAAAGCGAAAGCTCCCACTGCCACTACCGCGAGAAGAATCACAAGAAACTTTTTCATGAAAACTCCCTCCCTGTAATGAAATTTTCCGTGTTCAATTATAACACACAGAAGTGGTAAAATATCAAGGCAGAGGTGGTGATTTTGAGTCCGGAGAAGTTTCTGCTAAGGTACGCTAAAAAATACTGGTATCTTTTTCTTGCAGGAACTGTGCTATCTCTGATTCTCACAGTGCTGGAAGTCCTCCCACCCCGTTTGATGAAAACGGCGATAGATAAGTTTCTTGTGGAAAGTACTTTATCTTCGTTTGAGCGTTTGAACGGCATTGTAATAACGGCCTTTATAATTTTAGGAATTCGCGTCCTTTCCTTTCTGGTGGGGTTTGCGAGTTCTTATGTAACAGGGTATGCAGGCTCAAAGATAGTCCTTCTGATGAGAAAAGACGTGTTTTCCCATGTCATTTCACTTCCGTATTCTTTTTTCACAGGAATACCTTCCGGAGTAGTTACCACCAGGATCGTTAACGACACACAGAATATCCAGGAGTTCTTCTCTTCTGTTGTGACCAGTGTGATTATGGATGTTCTCCTTTTGGGAGCGGTCGTTGTTTCTCTCATTCAGCTCAGTCGAGAGCTTTTTGGCCACGTCTATTACCTTTTGCCTTTGATCGTCATTTCGATCCTCCTGTTCAGATACTTCGACAGGAGGGCTTATCGCAAGGTCAGAACCAACCTCGCCCGCCTCAACGCCTTCCTGGCAGAGCACATAGCAGGTATCAACGTGATAAAAATCTTGAATCTGGAAAAACACAAAGAAAAGGAGTTTTCCACAGTGGCCACAGAGTATTACAGATCTCTGATGGAACAACTCTACGTTTTCGGAGTCTTTCGTCCTCTCATGGATTTTCTTTACTTTCTGGGAGTGAGTCTTGTTTTGTGGTACGGTGCCAGGTATATCGCGAATAAAACCCTTGGATTCGGTTCTCTGTACGCTTTTGTATCTTACCTCGATATGTTCTTCGGGCCTCTCAGAGACCTTTCTGAGAAGTACGATATAATCCAGAACTCCATGGCATCCTCCGAGAAAATTTTGAACTTCTTAAAAGAAGAACCAGAGGTCATAGGAAATCCAAATGGACCGAATAAGATTTCAAAAGGTCGTGTTCGTTTTGAGAACGTGTGGTTTTCGTACGACGGAAAGAACTGGGTGCTGAAGGACATAAACTTGGATTTTCAACCAGGGAAACTGTACGCGATAGTGGGAGAAACAGGTGGTGGGAAATCCACTCTCATGAGCCTGATAAACGGTCTTTACATACCACAGAAGGGAAATATATTCATCGATGAGATTCCGCTTCTGGAGTACAATTTAAAACTCGTGAGAAAACAGATAGCAGCTGTCCCGCAAGATGTGCTGCTGTTTAGCGGTACGATCCTCGATAATATCAGGCTTTTCGATGAGAGCATACCAGAAGAACGGGTTCTCGAAGCACTGAAAAGAGTTCATGCTCTGGATATAATAGAGAGGTTACCCGGAGGTGTTTATTACGAAATAGTCGAAAGAGGAACCACTCTCTCAGCAGGCGAAAGACAACTCATAGCGCTCGCGAGGGCCGTTTTATTTGACGCGAAGATCTTCATTCTTGATGAAGCGACGAGCAACGTGGATGTTATAACAGAGACAAAGATTCAGGAAGCTTTAGAAGAGCTTTCGAAAGACAGGACAGTGATAATGATCGCACACAGACTCTCTACTGTGAAAGACGTCGATGAAATAGTGGTAGTCCACAATGGTAGGATTGTAGAGAAAGGCAATCACTATGAACTGTTAGAGAAGAGAGGATTTTACTACAACCTTTACAAGATACAGTTCGAAAATGCGTAGGGAGGGAAAACAATGGACAGATCAGAAAGATTGATTCAACTCATCTCTGAAGAGGGCATTGACGCTTTTCTGATAATGAACATAGAAAACTCCGCCAGGGCATCTTCAGTTTACTTTTCCGGATTCACCGGATCTTTTTCCATCATTCTCATCTCCGAAAACACAAGGCTTCTCATAACCGACTCCAGATACACAGTTCAAGCCAAGCAGGAAACGGATTTCGAGGTGAGGGAAGTAAAAGGTGGGGATTTCATTGATGTTCTCAAAAAAACGGTGAATGATCTGAAAATAAAAACGATTGCTTTGGAAGAAGAAAGGGTTTCTCTTTCACTTTTCCGGAGGATTTCGAGTGCCTTTGGAGATAGAAAGTTCATAGGAATAGATGATGAAGTCAAGCAGATGAGGATGGTGAAAGACGAAGGAGAAATCGAGAAGATAAAACAGGCAATAGAGATCTCTGAAAGAGCCTTCCTCGAAACGATACAGCAGATCAGAGCTGGAATGACAGAAAAAGAGATCGCCGCCCTTCTCGAATACACGATGAGAAAAGAAGGAGCGGAGGGTGTGGCTTTTGACACCATAGTGGCTTCAGGCTGTAGATCCGCTCTTCCGCACGGTAAAGCCTCAGACAAAGTAGTTGAGAGAGGGGACGTGATTGTGATAGACTTCGGGGCCACATATGAGAATTACTGTGCTGATATCACCCGTGTTGTTTCCATAGGAGAACCATCCGACGAAGTAAAGGAAGTTCACAGTGTAGTTCTCGAAGCACAGGAAAGGGCTCTCAAAATTGCAAAGGCAGGTGTGACGGGAAAACTACTCGATTCGGTTGCCAGGAATTTTATACAGGAGAAAGGTTACGGTGAGTTCTTCGGACACAGTTTGGGACACGGGATAGGCCTCGAAGTACACGAAGGACCAGCCATCAGCTTCAGAAACGATTCTCCACTTCCAGAAAACGTTGTTTTCACCGTAGAACCCGGAATTTATCTGGAGGGAAAGTTCGGTATAAGGATAGAAGAAGACGTGGTCTTGAGAGAGCAGGGCTGTGAAATACTCACTACTCTGCCGAGATCTATCTTCGTCGTCTGAGATCTTCCAGTAGTTCTCTCACTGTCTTTCCCATCACAGGATGGATTAAATCTGGAGCTATCTCGCACAGTGGTTCCAGGACAAACGTTCTGTTGTGCGCATCGGGATGGGGTATTATGAGGTCTTCTTCGTTGAGAACAAGATCTTCATAGAATACGATGTCGAGATCGATGATCCTGGGTCCCCACCGTATCGTTCTCACTCTTCCCATGTTTCTCTCTATTTGGAGAAGTGTATTCAGCAGTTCGTGAGGAGAAAGCGGTGTTTGTGCGATACAAACCGCGTTCAGGAACCTCGGTTGATCTTCGTAGCCGTATGGTTCTGTTTCGATTATGGAGGATACTGTTTCTACCTTTATATTTCTCTTGTTCATTTCCTCAAGGGCTTTTTCTATGTTTCTCTGCCTGTCACCGAGGTTGCTTCCAAGCGCTATTACAACCTTTGCCAGAGTATCGCCTCCATCATTCTTATCACCCTCTTGTTAGGGAGGACATCGTGTACCCGAATTATATCTACTCCTTTCACTCGATCTTTCTGTTCCATGGAGTTGTGTAAACCACGTTTCATCCCTCCAGAACGAAATCTCCTTTTTCTACACAGGCGAACGCGTTGTGGTTGTGTATGCTTTCCATACTTTCCACGTAGACTCTGTACCAGGTGATCCTTGGATCTTTCTCCAGTTCCAGTGCCACGTCTCTTGCCACATCCTCTACGAATCGGGGATTCTCATAAGCCTTTTCCGTGACGAACTTTTCGTCCGGCCTCTTCAGCAGGGTGTAAAGAGGAGAGCTTGCGTTTTTCTCCGCTATTTCTACCAGATCTTCGAACCAGATGAACTTTCTGGTTTTCACCGTTATTTCAACGAAAGCCCTCTGGTTGTGAGCACCGTAATCGCTGATCTCTTTTGAACACGGGCAGAGTGTGTGGACAGGTGTTCTGACCCCAATTTTGAAAGAAAAATTCTTCTCCTTTTCTGCTTCAACGAAGCAGTCCACTTTCAACGGCGATTTCTTTCTGGAAACAGGAGACTCCTTCCATATGAAGTAAGGAAAGTGGATCTCCAGGTGTGCCCTCTTTGCTTCCATGATTTCTATGAGATCATCCAGAATCTCTTCGAAGATTTGAGGAGTTATCACTTCCAGTTTGTTTAGAACTTCTATGAATCTGCTCATGTGTATTCCTCTTTTTTCACGGTGAAGATCCACTGAACAGCTAATCTGAGCAACGGTGGACTGGTATCCATCTTCCTTGAGAATCACCTTGAGAGGCCAGTGCAGATCTTTTATTCCCACCTTTTTTAGAGGGACCATCCTTGGGTCTTTTTCGTTCTGAACATCCTTCAAACCTTCTCACCCCTGTACACAACACCGCTCGTTTCTGTCTCCCACAGTTCTATCTCGTGGAGCCTGACACCGCGTTTTTCCATCTCTTTTGAGAGCTGATCCCATATCCATATCGCTACTCTTTCCGTGGTGGGCTGGTCGAACATGTCGTTGAGATACGAGTGATCGAGTTTAGAAATAACCAGCTCTTCGACGATTTTTTTCAGCTCGGCAAAATCCATGACCATCTCTTCTTCGTTCAGAGGACCTTCTATCTTAACAACGAGTCTGTAGGTGTGACCGTGGAGTCTCTCACACTTTCCAAGGTACCTGGTCAGATTGTGTGCGGCTTCAAAAGAAAATTTCTTCACCAAGATCATGCTCTCACCTCTAAAGAACGTAATCTCCGAATTTTTCGACCACTCTATTCACAAACGTTCTGATCTCTTTTCTAATCTCTCTTCCCACCTCTATACTGCTGAGATCGAAGTCTTCCAGGGATGATTCAAGTAACTCGAAGGCTTCTTGAGATAACTTCTTTTTCTTCACTTCTTCGCGCACCATGCTCAGGGCTTTTTCCACGGTGTTCGCAGGTCTGTAAGGCCTTTCCTCTAAAAGTGCGCTGAACACGTCGGCAACCTGGATTATTTTATCTTCAAGGGTCATTTCTTCCCCTTTCAGTCTAAAAGGATAGCCATAACCGTCGAGCCTCTCATGGTGCCTTACCGCGGGTAAGAACCAGTTTTCATCTTTGTAGGGGAGAAGGATGAGATAGGAGAAATAGACGTGCTTTTTCATAATAGCGTATTCTTCATCACTGAGTTTTGCTGGTTTTTCGAGAATTTTGTAACTCACGCTGATTTTACCAATGTCGTGGTACAGACCAGCGATGAAGAGATCCTCACTGTTTCTGCCAGCTTTTTCTGCCATTTTTTTTGAGAAGACTGCGACTCTCCAGGTGTGGCTGGTGGTGAATTCGCTTTTGGTATCCACGATGAAAGATACGATTTTCCCAATTTGAATCAGGTCTTTCTTGTCACAGTCCGGACAATTTCTTACGTGGTCATTCAGCAAGTCTGTAACATCGTATCCTGCAAGAATATTCTCAAGTTGCCACTGGACAAACTCCATGTTCAGAACCTCTCTGCATGCTTCGAACACCTCCGGAAAGAAGAAGCTCTTCATATCTTCAAGAGCTATGAGGATATCTCTGGGTGAAACGTCTAAATTGACCATTGTGTATCTTGAAACCTGGTCCGAGATGAAGACGATGTTGGAGATCAGATTCTCTTCTGTTTTGTCCAGGTACGAGGCGGGGAAATGATGTTTCAAAACGATGGGGGATATGGGCTTCAGTTTCTCGACGTAATCGGTGATGAAGCTTCCAAGAATGCTGTGAAGGTGAAGGGGTTTGCCCGGGGTGTCCCGCACGATAACGAAAGTGTCGTCTATTTCATCCAGCAGCGTTTTCCCTTCGTATGGCAGAATCAGTCCCAGATCGTGGATCAATCCAGATAAGAATGAAACGTTGGAATCAAGATTCATTTTTTCTGCGATCTGAGCGGAAAGAAAAGCGACCTGAAATGAGTGTCTTCCCAGCGAAGGGATCGTTTTTAATAAATTAATCAACATCTGTATCATTGTTTTTCACCTCGATTGAATTTTAAAACAGACAGAATTTCGTTCAACAGAGAGTTACGATTTTTCTCGTTCAGCTCAAAGATGACGACATCATTTCTGTTTTTGATCTTTTCTACGAATGGATCGCTCGATTTCTTGATTGTGGCTACCACATCTTTCTCGCTGTCGAAGATTTTTTCGACTACCTCCCGGAATTTCCTGGATAGGAGTTCCATCTTTCCTATCTCGTCTATAATGATCAGATCTTTCTCCTGAAAGGCTCTTTCGAGCGATCTTACACCGATTTCTTCCAGGTCTTTTAGATTCACGTAGTATTTACCCACTCTGTATGGAGAAGGGAGGTCTGTTCTTGCTAATATTCCTTCCTCACCATCTAAGGTGATGATCTTGAAACCGATTCTTTTTCCGTCCTCTCTCATCTCTTCAGTGTAAAAGCCCCCTGCGTTCTGCAGGAGGCGTGATAGTTTCTTGATTAAAGTGGTTTTCCCGACACCTGGCCTTCCGGTGATAAGGATTTTCATTTTAACTCAACGCTGTTCAAAATCCTTTCAAACAGGCTTTCCAGTCTCTTGAAGTCATCTTCTGGAGCGTAGAAGCTCATGTAGAGGTACTGTCCATCTTTCTCCGGAAATTGAACGACCCAGTAAATGAAATTCTGTCCCGTCTGGTAATCCGGCATGGATGTTTCTATGAAGTTAACCTCGTAATTCGGGGTTTTGTAAACCTCACCGTTGAGTGGTTCTGTCTCGTAATGTGCTTCTGCGAAGATCAGATTTGCAATGTCCAATATGAAGTAATGCACTCCTTCAGAAAGCTGGTAATAGGTGTAAGCGGGAACGTTCAATTTGAAGGTTTCTGTTTCGATCGTTTTCATTTCTGGTTCCTGAACCACTTTAAAAGAACTTTCATCGAGTTTCTTTCCGTCCGCGTAAACCACTACTTTCCAGTTACCGAACACATTTTCTCCGAATCCGTCGGTTGCCATCCAGCCCCACACGCTGTCGTAATAGTCGTAACCCGTTTCTATCGTTGGAGCAACGACGTAATAGACGGTTTCCTTCAGATTTCCATCTGGATCGTACCATTCCCATTTGAATATATGGGAGTTTTCAAAGGGCTTCGTCGCGCTCCACATGACGATTCGTTTGTCAAAAGGTGTGAACGCAGTGTCTGTAGCGAAAGGTGTGTTTTCGTAAACGCTTCTGCAAAGGAGAGATTCTGTAACGGACACTTCTTCCGCCGTGGAGCTTTCGAATTCTCCGGAGACGTTTTCAAAGATCACAGTGGTTCCTTCCAGCGAGTAGAACGGATCTTCCGAGCTGGAGAACAACAACTGCAGTTTCCCTTCTACGAACTTTCCGTTGAAGGCACCATCCCAGAACCAAGACGGTCCCACGCTGCCGGTCGAGTCTGATTTTTTCCACCATCCAAAGATACTGTTTTCGATCACTATTCCTTCCAAGGTTTTCTCTCCAAAAGATCCTTCGAAGTGATTGCCGTTCTGGTACATCTCCAGCGTTCCATCCTGCGAGTTCCATCTGCTGAATTTGAATCGTTCGTTCAGATCGATGCTTGAGAGGATCTTCTCCAGAGTCTTTAAATCCTCGTCTGCAGGTTCTCCGACTACAAAGCTCCAGAAGGCGAGATCTCTCATTCCGAGTGGAAAGACCTGAACGTTGAAAGAAAGGTTGTTTCCCTCAAATTTGTAGTATCTTCCCTTGAATCCTTTCCACTCTGTCTCACCCTGGTCGACGAGAGATGCATCCTGAGATAGTCCATAGACAAGCGCTTCTTCGACACCTGCGTCGTAGATGAAAAACACACCGACTCCCTGATTGAGTGTCTGACCATCACCCACTCCCTTGAAAACTCCGGTCGAGTTGAAACCAAGTGGGGGTGTTTCCTGCCAGTCTGACGGTTGCTGCCAGCTAATGGGACCGAAAGATCGGGAGCCCCATTCCTGGGAGATTCCAAGGACCGCTAAGAGAACCAAACTGATCAAAACAAGTTTTCTCACAATAAGACCTCCTCATAAAGTTTGCCACCTCTATTAAACCACTTTTCACTTCAAATCACAAGCCACCTTCACGAGTTCGTATTCTCTTGTTCCAAGACCGATCTCTTCAGCGTATTCGAGTTGTGTCTTCCAGGTTACATCTGGGTGAACCTCAAGGAACGGATCTTTGCCCGTTTTTTGAAGGACAAGATCGATACAGGCCTGGTCCAGGGCGACTGGATCTGTACTGACCGCGATTCCTATATCGGGAGCCACGGGAGGTTTGTTCATGTTCCAGCAGTCGCAGTCTGGAGAGATGTTCATGATGAACGAAATGAAGACCGCTTTCTTGTCTTTGAGAACCGCTTTTGCGTATTCAGCCATCTTTTTACTCAAAGAGTCAGACGAGCTGTCCCATTTTGGAGACATGGCACCGTAGGAACACATGGCGATACACTGTCCACAGCCGATACACTTTTCGTAATCGATCTTTGCCACTTTTGTGACGGTGATTGCTCCAACCGGGCAGAACTTCGCGCATGTTCCACAGGCGACACACTTTTCTTCAACCACGTACGGTTTGGATTCGGAATGTTGTTCCATCTTTCCAGCTCTGGATGCACTTCCCATTCCGACGTTTTTTATCGTTCCACCAAAACCTGTCGCTTCGTGTCCTTTGAAATGTGTTACAGCGACTATCGCATCTGCCAGGGCTATCGCTGCACCTATCTTCGCTTCTTTTACGTAGTTTCCATCTATTTTCACCTTTATCTCATCTGAACCCCTGAGACCATCCGCGATGATCACAGGAGCCCCCGTCACCTCGTAGGTGAAACCGTTCAGGTAGGCGTTTATCAGATGGTCAACAGCGTTCGATCTGTGACCGGTGTAGAGCGTGTTCGCATCGGTGAGGAAAGGTTTTCCACCCAGTTTCTTGATCTGATCCACAATGATTTTCACGTACTGGGGTCTTATGAACGCGAGGTTTCCGTATTCACCGAAATGGAGCTTTACAGCCACGAACTTGTCTTTTTCGATGATCTTTTCCAGTTCCACTTTCTTCAAAAGAAGTTCTAACTTTTGAAGCATGTTCATGTTTGGGTTGGTCGTCATGTCTGTGAAATAAACCTTTGCTGGCATGTGAATCCCTCCTTTTTTGAGAATTAAAAAGAGAGCCCAGCAGGGCTCTCTTGAGGTATATGATTTTTCACTTAAATTCTACCACAACTATCTACTTTGTTCAAACAGCCACTCTACGACTTCCTGACTTTCGTAGGCAGGTATCCACGATCCGTGTGGATCCCACCCGTGTTTCTCCATGAAACCTTTCTCGTACTCGGTGTATCTGACTTTTCCTCCAATCTCTGCGAGCTTTTTCACAAGAACACGCGAATTCTCCACTGGGACAACAGGATCGTCTTCTGCGTGGAAAACCCAGATGGGTATGTCCTTTATTCTCTCGACTTTGCTGACGTCTCCTCCACCGCATATCGGTATTGCAGCTGCGAAGAGTTCCGGAAAGTTCATGATGGCACTCCAGGTGCCGTAACCTCCCATCGAAAGCCCGGTGATGTAGATTCGATTCTCGTCTATGTTGTATTCGTCAAGAAGTTTCCTAATGATCTTTATCACCGCAAGGAGGGGTTATTTACAAGGACAACCCGAGTGCCAGTCTCGCGTTCGAAAGAGGCGACATTGACTGGAACGGACTCTTCATTCCGAGTGTCTGGGAACTGTGGGAGAAGAAAGGCCTTCCGGTTGGAACGTGGTACAAAAAGGAACCTTACTTCATTCCCGACGGTGTGGGATTCGTGTACGCAAACAACACCAAACCTGGTTTGAGCGACCCAGCTGTGAGAAAAGCGATCGCTTACGCTATTCCGTACAACGAAATGCTCAAAAAGGCTTACTTCGGTTATGGAAGCCAGGCTCACCCGTCCATGGTGATCGATCTCTTCGAGCCGTACAAACAGTACATAGACTACGAGCTTGCGAAGAAGACCTTTGGAACTGAAGATGGAAGAATCCCGTTCGATCTCGATATGGCAAACAAGATCTTGGACGAGGCAGGGTACAAAAAAGGACCTGATGGTGTAAGGGTTGGCCCCGATGGCACAAAACTTGGTCCGTACACGATATCTGTTCCGTACGGCTGGACCGACTGGATGATGATGTGTGAGATGATCGCAAAGAATCTGAGAAGCATAGGTATCGATGTAAGAACTGAATTTCCAGATTACTCTGTATGGGCAGACAGAATGACGAAGGGAACGTTCGACCTCATCATATCCTGGAGTGTTGGACCAAGCTTCGATCATCCGTTCAACATGTACAGATTCGTTCTTGATAAGAGACTGTCTGCCCCTGTCGGCGAAGTCACGTGGGCTGGAGACTGGGAAAGGTACGATAATGATGAGGTAGTCGAACTCCTCGACAAAGCAGTTTCTAAACTCGATCCTGAGGTGAGGAAACAGGCGTACTTCAGAATCCAGCAGATCATCTACAGAGACATGCCGAGCATACCCGCGTTCTACACGGCTCACTGGTACGAATACTCGACGAAGTACTGGATCAACTGGCCGAGCGAGGACAATCCAGCCTGGTTCAGACCTTCTCCATGGCATGCGGACACCTGGCCGACTCTCTTCATCATCTCCAAGAAGAGCGATCCACAGCCCGTACCGTCCTGGCTTGGAACGGTTGATGAAGGAGGAATCGAGATACCCACCGCGAAGATCTTCGAAGATCTCCAGAAAGCGGCCATGTGATCTTTCCCCGGCCCCACTTCGGGGCCGGGTTTCACAAAAACAGAGTGGGGAGTGAGAATTGAATGGGATCGAAATCGATGTTCAAGTACCTTTTGAGACGTTTCATCTTCCTGCTTGTTACCTACATAGTGGCAACCACTATTGTGTTTATACTTCCAAGAGCGATTCCTGGGAATCCTTTATCTCAAATCCTTTCCAACCTTTCAAGGGTGGCTCAGGCGAATCCAGAGGCTATAAGAGCAGCTGAGAAAACGTTAATGGAAGAATTTGGTCTCGGGAAACCCTGGTACGTTCAGTATTTCGAATTCATCACCAAGGCACTTCGAGGAGATCTTGGAACATCCATTACTTTCTACCCCAGGAAAGTCATTGACCTGATCATTCCAGTTATTCCGTGGACACTGGCACTCCTTCTTCCAGCAACGATAGTCGCCTGGATTCTGGGTAACAGCCTCGGTGCTTTAGCGGCTTACAAAAGAAACACATGGATTGACAAGGGAGTCCTTACAACTTCCCTGATAGTTTCTCAGATCCCATATTACTGGCTTGGAATGATATTCATCTTCCTTTTTGGAGTTAAACTCGGCTGGCTTCCTGTTCAAGGGGCTTATTCTCAGGGAACGATACCGAACCTGAGCTGGTCGTTCTTCGTTGATGTTTTGAAGCACTACATAATGCCCTTTGCATCCATCGTCGTTTCTGCAATGGGTGGATGGGCGATAGGAATGAGGCTCATGGTGATATACGAGCTTGGAAGCGATTATGCGATGTTTTCTGAATACCTTGGTATGAAAGACAAGAGAATTTTCAAGTATGTCTTCAGAAACTCCCTCCTCCCACAGATTACGGGACTCGCTTTGAGCTTAGGAGGGGTTTTAGGAGGAGCCCTCATCACTGAGATCGTGTTCAATTACCCTGGAACGGGATATCTACTCTTCAGGGCTTTGACTACACTCGATTATCCATTGATTCAGGGGATCTTTGTGATTCTTATTGCCTCTATCTATCTCGCTAACTTCATTGTGGATTTCCTTTACGCTTTGATAGATCCAAGAATAAGACTGGGACAGGAGGCATAAAATATGTTTCGAACGATGATAAGACCACTTTTCAAGAACAAAAAGTTCATAATAGGTTTTTCGATTTTTCTCTTCTTTCTCTTCCTGGGAATTTTTGGGCCAGTGTTCTACAAAGTGGATCCTATGGAAATGACCTGGGATTACGAGCAACCTCCTTCCAGCGCGCATCCTCTCGGAACGGACACGTACGGTAGAGACGTCCTTGCACAACTGCTTCATGGAATTCGTTCTTCGCTTTACATCGGTTTTCTGGCTGCAATCATCTCGCTTGTGATAGGTACGATCATAGGAAGTTTCTCCGCCGTGAAAAGGGGTATTGTGGATGATGTATTGATGGGAATAACAAACATCGTCCTTACTACTCCTTCGATACTCATAGCAATTTTGATAGCGAGTTATTTGAAGGTACGAAGTGTTGAAATGGTTGCGGTCATCTTGGGCTTATTCCAGTGGCCTTGGTTTGCGCGAGCGATAAGAGCACAACTCATGAGTGTGATGTCGAGGGAGTACGTGTACCTTTCTGTTATGGCCGGCTATTCCGATCTCAGACTGGTGATAGAAGACCTCATCCCAACGATTGCGACTTACGCCTTCATGTCCTTTGTTCTTTTCATAAACGGAGGAATCATGGGAGAAGCAGGTCTGAGCTTGATAGGGCTCGGTCCCACCCAGGGAATCTCCCTTGGAATCATGCTTCAGTGGGCAGTTCTCATGGAGGCAGTGAGAAGAGGTCTGTGGTGGTGGTTCGTGCCACCAGGACTCGCCATTGTGGCTGTCACTGCTTCTTTGCTGGTCATCAGTACTGCAATGGATGAAGTCTTCAATCCACGCTTGAGGGAGGAGTGAAGAATGAAAGAAATACTTTTGAAAGCAGAAAATGTGAGGGCCTACTATAAACTGGAAAAGGTTTCTGTCAAAGCTGTGGATGGTTTGTCTTTTGAAATACTGGAAGACGAAGTTATAGGGGTTGTCGGTGAATCTGGTTGTGGAAAGACAACTCTCTCGAACGTGATCTTCATGAACATGGTAAAGCCGTTGACACTCGTTGATGGAAAGATATTTCTGAGAGTTAACGGAGAGTTTGTAGAGCTGTCGTCCATGACAAGAGACGAAGTGAAAAGAAAATTCTGGGGAAAAGAGATAACGATAATACCCCAAGCAGCGATGAACGCACTGATGCCCACCATCAGGATGGAAAAGTATGTGAGGCATCTTGCGGAATCGCACGGAATAGACGAAGAGGAACTTTTGGAGAAAGCCAGAAGAAGATTTGAAGAGGTGGGGCTCGATCCACTTTGGATTAAAAGGTATCCTTTTGAGCTCAGTGGTGGAATGAGACAAAGAGCCGTGATAGCGATCGCAACTATATTGAATCCGAGCCTTCTCATAGCTGACGAGCCAACTTCCGCTCTGGATGTTGTGAATCAAAAGGTTCTTTTGAAAGTCCTGATGCAGATGAAACGCCAAGGAATCGTGAAGAGCATAATCTTCATCACCCATGACATAGCGACTGTAAGGCAGATCGCAGACAGAATGATTATCATGTACGCTGGAAAGATAGTTGAGTTCGCACCTGTGGAAAGTCTCCTGGAAAAACCGCTTCATCCTTACACCCAGGGGCTTTTCAATTCGGTTCTCACTCCAGAACCAGAGGTGAAAAAGAGAGGAATCACCTCCATTCCTGGTGCTCCACCCAATCTCATAAATCCTCCATCTGGCTGCAGATTCCATCCTAGATGCCCTCACGCGATGGATGTCTGTAAAGAAAAAGAACCACCACTAACGGAAATAGAACCGGGAAGAAGAGTTGCATGCTGGCTTTACATGGAGGAGAGAGCATGAGCAGGCTCGTCGTGAAGAACCTTACAAAGATCTTTTCACTTGGATTCTTCTCCAAGCGTCGTATAGAGGCGGTGAAGAATGTTTCTTTTGAGGTGAAGGAAAAAGAAATCGTTTCACTCGTTGGAGAAAGCGGTTCCGGAAAAACAACCACCGCAAAGATGATACTGAGGCTCCTTCCCCCTACCTCCGGTGAAATCTACTTTGAAGGTAAAGATATCTGGAAAGATATAAAGGACAGGGAATCTCTGGTTGAATTCAGAAGGAAGGTCCACGCGGTTTTCCAGGATCCTTTTGCGAGTTACAATCCCTTCTATCCAGTCGAGAGAACTCTCTGGCAGGCCATAAGTCTTCTCGAGAACAAGCCTTCAAACAAGAAAGAAGCGCTCGAACTCATAAAGGAGTCGCTTTTCAGAGTGGGGATAGATCCGAAGGATGTACTTGGAAAGTACCCGCACCAGATTTCTGGTGGACAGAAACAAAGAATCATGATAGCAAGATGCTGGATCTTGAGGCCTCTTTTGATCGTAGCGGACGAACCCACATCCATGATAGACGCTTCCTCCAGAGGAGGTATCATAAAACTCCTCGAAGAGCTCAGAGAGGAACAAGGAACGTCCATCATATTCATCACACACGATCTGGGGCTTGCCTATTACGTTTCCGACAACATTTTCGTTATGAAGAACGGTGAAATCGTGGAAAGGGGACACCCAGACAAAGTGGTTCTCGAGCCGACCCACGAATACACCAAGCTCCTCGTCGGTAGCATCCCGAAGCTTTACAGGAAACTGGAGGATCTGTGATGTTTACAAAAGCGGTTCTCTCCATTTTTTCTTGGGCTCTGGTTCTTGAATTGATAGTTCTGTTTTATTACCTGTGGCGCGGCTTGAGGCCAGTGGAGTTCTACCTAAATTTAGGACTCCTCGGACTCACTGTACCTTTCCTTGTGTTTCTTGTCGTCAGAGAAAAGAAAAAGAGGAGGGAAGAAGACGATGGAAAGGATCGATGAAATCCTCTCTCAGTTAACTACAGAGGAAAAGGTGAAGCTCGTTGTGGGGGTCGGTCTTCCAGGACTTTTTGGAAACCCACATTCCAGAGTGGCGGGTGCGGCTGGAGAAACACATCCCATTCCAAGACTTGGAATTCCTGCGTTTGTCCTGGCAGATGGTCCCGCAGGACTCAGAATAAATCCCACAAGGGAAAACGATGAAAACACTTACTACACGACGGCATTTCCCGTTGAAATCATGCTTGCTTCTACCTGGAACAGAGACCTTCTGGAAGAAGTGGGAAAAGCCATGGGAGAAGAAGTTAGGGAATACGGTGTCGATGTGCTTCTTGCACCTGCGATGAACATTCACAGAAACCCTCTTTGTGGAAGGAATTTCGAGTACTACTCAGAAGATCCTGTCCTTTCCGGTGAAATGGCTTCAGCCTTTGTCAAGGGAGTTCAATCTCAAGGGGTGGGAGCCTGCATAAAACACTTTGTCGCGAACAACCAGGAAACGAACAGGATGGTAGTGGACACGATCGTGTCCGAGCGAGCCCTCAGAGAAATATATCTGAAAGGTTTTGAAATTGCCGTCAAGAAAGCAAGACCCTGGACCGTGATGAGCGCTTACAACAAACTGAATGGAAAATACTGTTCACAGAACGAATGGCTTTTGAAGAAGGTTCTCAGGGAAGAATGGGGATTTGACGGTTTCGTGATGAGCGACTGGTACGCGGGAGACAACCCTGTAGAACAGCTCAAGGCCGGAAACGATATGATCATGCCTGGAAAAGCGTATCAGGTGAACACGGAAAGAAGAGATGAAATAGAAGAAATCATGGAGGCGTTGAAGGAGGGAAAGTTGAGTGAGGAGGTTCTCGATGAGTGTGTGAGAAACATTCTCAAAGTTCTTGTGAACGCGCCTTCCTTCAAAGGGTACAGGTACTCAAACAAACCGGATCTCGAATCTCACGCGGAAGTCGCCTACAAAGCAGGTGCGGAGGGTGTTGTCCTTCTTGAGAACAACGGTGTTCTTCCGTTCGATGAAAATACCCATGTCGCCGTCTTTGGCACCGGTCAAATCGAAACAATAAAGGGAGGAACGGGAAGTGGAGACACCCATCCGAGATACACGATCTCTATCCTTGAAGGCATAAAAGAAAGAAACATGAAGTTCGACGAAGAACTCGCTTCCACTTATGAGGAGTACATAAAAAAGATGAGAGAAACAGAGGAATATAAACCCAGAACCGACTCCTGGGGAACGGTCATAAAACCGAAACTTCCAGAGAACTTCCTCCCAGAAAAAGAGATAAAGAAAGCTGCAAAGAAAAACGATGTTGCAGTTGTTGTGATCAGCAGGATCTCCGGTGAGGGATACGACAGAAAGCCGGTGAAAGGTGATTTCTACCTCTCCGATGACGAGCTGGAACTCATAAAAACCGTCTCGAAAGAATTCCACGATCAGGGTAAGAAAGTTGTGGTTCTTCTGAACATCGGAAGTCCCATCAAAGTCGCAAGCTGGAGAGACCTTGTGGATGGAATTCTTCTCGTCTGGCAGGCGGGACAGGAGATGGGAAGAATAGTGGCCGATGTTCTTGTGGGAAAGATTAATCCCTCCGGAAAACTTCCAACGACCTTCCCGAAGGATTACTCGGACGTTCCATCCTGGACGTTCCCAGGAGAGCCAAAGGACAATCCGCAAAGAGTGGTGTACGAGGAAGACATCTACGTTGGATACAGGTACTACGACACCTTTGGTGTGGAACCTGCCTACGAGTTCGGCTACGGCCTCTCTTACACAAAGTTTGAATACAAAGATTTAAAAATCGCTATCGACGGTGAGACACTCAGGGTGTCCTACACGATCACAAACACCGGGAACAGAGCTGGAAAGGAAGTCTCACAGGTTTATATCAAAGCTCCAAAAGGGAAAATAGACAAGCCCTTCCAGGAGCTGAAAGCGTTCCACAAAACAAAACTTTTGAACCCGGGCGAATCCGAAAAGATCTTTCTGGAAATTCCTCTTAGAGATCTTGCGAGTTTCGATGGGAAAGAATGGGTTGTCGAGTCAGGAGAATACGAGGTCAGGGTCGGTGCATCTTCGAGGGATATAAGGTTGAGAGATATTTTTCTGGTTGAGGGAGAGAAGAGATTCAAACCATGAAAAGGGGGTAATATGATGAGCAGGCTGGTTTTCGCTCTGCTTCTCTTTCCTGTTTTCATTCTGGCTCAAAACATCCTTGGCAACGCTTCTTTCGATGAACCAATTCTCATCGCAGGTGTGGATATAGACCCACCCGCAGAGGATGGCTCTATAGACACAGGAGGAAACTGGGTATTCTTCACCAATTCAAACGGTGAGGGAACGGCTCGAGTTGAAAACGGCGTTCTCGTGGTTGAGATAACAAACGGAGGAGATCACACCTGGTCGGTTCAGATCATACAGGCTCCCATACGTGTTGAGAAACTCCACAAGTACAGAGTTTCTTTCCGAGCCAAAGCCTCCTCTCAGAGAAACATCGGGGTGAAGATAGGAGGAACGGCCGGAAGAGGATGGACCGCGTACAACCCCGGTACCGACGAATCCGGCGGCATGGTCTTCGAGCTCGGAACAGATTGGCAGAAGTACGAGTTCGAATTCGTCATGAGACAGGAGACCGATGAAAACGCTCGTTTCGAGTTTCAGCTTGGAAAGTATACCGGCACGGTCTGGATAGACGACGTAGTGATGGAGGACATCGGTGTTCTCGAGGTAAGCGGTGAGGAAAACGAAATCTACACCGAGGAGGATGAAGACAAAGTGGAAGACTGGCAGCTCGTTTGGAGTCAGGAGTTCGATGACGGTGTTATCGATCCGAACATCTGGAACTTCGAGATAGGAAACGGTCATGCAAAAGGTATTCCAGGCTGGGGTAACGGGGAACTCGAGTACTATACAGACGAAAACGCGTTCGTTGAAAACGGCTGTCTTGTGATTGAGGCAAGAAAAGAACAGGTTTCCGATGAGTATGGAACTTACGATTACACCTCAGCCAGGATGACCACAGAAGGTAAATTCGAAATAAAATACGGGAAAATCGAAATAAGGGCAAAACTTCCAAAGGGAAAAGGTATCTGGCCCGCTCTCTGGATGCTCGGAAACAACATAGGAGAGGTCGGATGGCCCACCTGTGGTGAGATCGACATCATGGAGATGCTTGGCCACGACACCAGAACCGTTTATGGAACAGCACACGGTCCGGGATATTCTGGTGGTGCGGGTATAGGTGTTGCCTATCATCTTCCAGAAGGAGTACCGGACTTTTCCGAAGACTTCCACATTTTCTCCATCGAATGGGACGAAGACGAAGTGGAGTGGTACGTGGACGGACAGCTCTACCACGTCCTCAGCAAGGATGAACTGGCCGAACTCGGTCTTGAGTGGGTTTTCGACCATCCGTTCTTCCTCATTCTGAACGTTGCCGTGGGAGGCTACTGGCCAGGTTATCCCGACGAAACCACCCAATTCCCGCAGAGAATGTACATCGACTACATCAGAGTCTATAAAGATATGAATCCGGAAACAATCACCGGGGAAGTGGATGACTGCGAATATGAACAAGCACAGCAGCAGGCAGGTCCCGAGGTGACCTATGAACAGATAAATAACGGCACTTTCGACGAACCTATTGTGAACGATCAGGCCAACAACCCGGACGAATGGTTCATTTGGCAGGCGGGAGATTACGGGATCAGCGGTGCCAGGGTCTCCGATTACGGTGTCAGGGATGGCTACGCTTATATCACGATAGCCGATCCTGGAACTGACACGTGGCATATTCAGTTCAACCAGTGGATAGGTCTTTACAGAGGAAAAACCTACACCATTTCTTTCAAAGCAAAAGCGGATACACCAAGACCTATAAATGTGAAAATTCTGCAGAATCACGATCCCTGGACCAACTATTTTGCTCAAACGGTGAATCTCACAGCGGACTGGCAGACGTTCACGTTCACCTACACGCATCCAGACGATGCGGATGAGGTCGTTCAGATCAGTTTCGAACTCGGAGAAGGAACGGCAACTACGATTTATTTCGATGATGTCACGGTGAGCCCTCAATGAGACACATCCCCGGTGCTTTGCGCCGGGGGTATTTCAGAAACATAAAAGGAGAGATGCGAGATGAACATAAGATTCAGAATCATATTCATAATGGTTGTGGTTCTTGTTTCTTTTGTTCTCAGTGCTTATCTGGTTCAGAGAAGTACCTCGTCTCTTCTCATCAGCAACGCAAAAGATTACATGGAGAAGTCGGTGTCTTCTCTTTCAAAATACATCTCCCAGAAGCTGAACGAGGTTCAAAGAAATCTGAAAACCCTCCTTGGTAGCTCTCTCATAGGAGGGTACACGATTGCTTCGAACCTTCAGTCTGTTCTTCAGGGGGCTACGGATACAGTCTCCGTTGGTATTGTTGTCGATGAGATGAGCGAATCCGCTTATTTGGTTTTACCAGAAAAAATAGAAGAGAAGAACTATTCAGAGTACGAAAAGTACCTCAGCCTTATGAAGGAAAAAAACAAAACTTCGCTTGTCCTTGCCGAATCCATCGATGGAAAGCCTGTTTTGCTTTTCGTGGAGGGAGTTACAACGTTCGGTTCAGAACCATCTGGACTGATAGCATTAGGTATATCCCTCTCTGAGAACACCGATCTCTGGAAAGCGGTTGTAGAAGAAGGGAAAGCGAGCAAGAGCGGCTACGGGCTTCTTGTCACAAGCGACGG
>Ga0072500_149984_pt1 | contig 20450 bp, 21 predicted proteins | sample GBScelen77Swater_FD_63803 | JGI IMG/M metagenome (GOLD analysis project Ga0072500, IMG submission 63803) | Hot spring microbial communities from Great Boiling Spring, Nevada - cellulolytic enrichment S 77C v2 (version 2) | ecosystem: Environmental > Aquatic > Thermal springs > Hot (42-90C) ...
TAAACTAGGGGTAACATTGAAACCGTTGAGCGATGGATTGTATACAGTAAATACTAGAGTGCTATCTCAAGTTGATGGGCATATAGTAGATTACACCTTCATATTCATAGTAGGTGATGTTACCTTAAGTAATGTTAATGATAATAGCATTGCTACTAATAATGCTATAAGAGTAAGCGGTGAGCAGATTATACTACCAGATGCAATAGCAAAGTTCCCTGCATATATAGCCCAAGTTATGGTAGTAGGTTTAGCAGTAGTAACCCTATATCTATGGAAGCCTTTACATACATTGCTTAGGATACCTTACATAAGCATCTCAAGGGTGTACAAGGTAACCATCATAGCAGGTATAATGCTTATAGTATCAAGCATAGCATTAACGGTTATACAATCTATATCTTTGAATGTAAGTGTTGATCAGGTTCTTACAAGCAGGTTCGGTAGCATGCTCTTGCTTAGGCTGGTTGGTGGAGCATCTCTAGTAGTATTAGCATATGTTATTGCTAGAATGAAGAAGAAGAAGGAGGGAGGTATAGGTGGAGAGGAATGGAAGGAGAAGGTTGAGAAGGATAATGCTACTGTAAAGAGGTTAAGCATAGCATTGCTGATAATAGGCTCAAGTGTTATGGTTAGCACTACAATGGTAAGCCATAGCGCAGCAGTATCGATAGAATCTACAGCCGTAGATCTTATACATAACATATTTGCATCTATATGGATAGGAGGGGTTATAGCATTAGCATTCGTAGTTATGCCTAGCATAAAGCAAGCAGTTAAAGATGGCATGGTAAGAGGTTATGCACTATCCTTAACAATACCAAGGTTCTCCCAACTCGCATTGATATCAATAGGCATACTTGGGATAACTGGACCATTAGTACTATGGGGTATAGAGAGTGATATAGTCAGGCTGCTTCAGACAGAGTATGGCTTAATACTAACTATTAAGCTTACACTTGCAGCATTGATGGTTATCCTAGGAGGTTACTCAACATTCAAGGTACATAAGAAGGTAATTAGCATACTTAATATTAATACTGGTAAGGGTTATGCGTACCAAGATAATAGCATGGATAACCTTTACTCATATGCAAACAGTCTACTTAAGCTTGAGGCTTACGTTGGTATAGTACTGCTATTGAGTGTTGCTCTATTAACCAATACTGTACCTCCAGAGGCGTATACATTATCAAAGCTCTCTACCACTAGCATTGTAGCAGTGAGTATGGTAGAAGAGAGTCTTGGTAGAAGTAACCTAATATCTACAGTAGGGGATTCAAACGTAGAACTTACAATAAAGCCTGCTAGGCTAGGTATAAACAGTGTATACGTTGTAGTAAAGGATAGTAATGGTAATGAACTGAAGGATATAAAGAGTATAAAGCTTAAGGTTAGGCCTAACATTACAGATATAGGCCCAGTAACATATGAGCTTGTTAAGGATAACAATACTAATGCATGGTTTAGCAGTAATGTAGCACTAACATCAAATGGGCTATGGAGATTTGAGGTTAATGCTGAAAGGGAGAATGCACTAAATATATCAGCATCTTTTGATGTTATGATAAAGCCTGATCTAGATGAGATGAGGTTTGATGTTAAGGAGTATCAGATGCCATACAGAGATTCTATACCATTCTACATACTCTACAGCAAGGAGGATAATGCTATATGGGTAAGTGATGGTAATAGAGCAAGTGTATGGATGCTTGATCTAGCAAGTGAGCAGTTCAAAGAGTACAGATTCGATGGTACTATATCAACTATACTTGCAAGGGACTCTCATGGGAGGATATGGTTCCTAGACCCTGCAAGTAAGACCTTTGGGTATATAGATCCAAGCAAGTACAATACTAGCAGTGATGCACGTATATTTAGTGTACCATACGGTGCACTTGCAGTTTACATATATATAGATAGTAACGATAGGATATGGCTCTCACTTGTAGATAAAGGTTCAATAATCATGTATAATAGCATAGAGGATGTTGAGAGAGGGAACTATAAAGAGTTTAAACTGCCTCAAGGGTTTGTGCCAACATACATAACTGCTGATATATTCAACAATATATGGTTTACAGCAATAACAAATGAGTATGGTGTTATAGGTATGATAGATACAAGCATCGATAGTAGTAAAGATGGTAAAGAAGAAGCAGTAAGGTTACTTGATCATAGGCTAAGCGAACCCCTTGCCATGCATATTAGCAGTAATGGCTCAATATGGGCATCTGAGCATATAGGAAGCCCAGCTAGGATAACATACATAGATCCTCTACTTGGTATAGTTAACAGTTACAGTGTTATAGATAATAATGCACTACCATATGGTATAATACAGGATAAGTTAGGGAATGTATGGTTTGCTCAACATACGGTTGATAAGATAGGAGTACTTGATTCTTATAGAGGTAAGATGAGAGAGGTTAATACATTAAGTAAGGGATCGTTTGTACAATGGATAACTGTAGATGATGATGGTAAAGTATGGTATGCTGCATCTAGAGCAGCAAGTATTGGGGTTATAAAGTGGTCTGCTATAGAGGCAAGTGGGCAAGAGCAGTTAACTACTGCAGCAGTAAAAGCTAATAATAGTAGTAATAATAATAGTAGTAATAATGTAGCTGTAACTGATTCAAGTAAAAGATATGTAGAGATCTTTGCACCCTCTCTAGCCTTATTAATAACAAGTGTATCTTTCATATACTTAAGGTCATCAAGCGAGTATAATAAGACTCTTAAGATTATTAAGAATAAATGAATTCTTTATTAAAACCTTAAGTCTTCTACTAGTATAACTCAGTAACTCAGTAACAACAATAAATATCATTTGCATATATGCAATTATGCATAGCAATCTGAAAGAGAAGGATAAGAGGTATGTATGGCACCCATACACACAGATGAGAGATTATATAAATATGCTGGACGCACCAGTAATAGTAAAGGGAGAAGGTCCTTACCTAATAGATGAGGATGGAGTTAGATACTTGGATGGAGTTGCAAGCATGTGGTGTAATGTATGGGGGCATACAAGGCAAGAGATAGTTGATGCTATAATAGATCAGGTTAGAGAGCTACAGCACTCAACACTATTTGGTTTAACTAACGATAAGGCTGTTATACTTGCTGAGATGCTTGTTAGCATAGCAAAGGGCATGGGTAAGGTATTCTATAGCGATAATGGGTCTACCGCAGTTGAGGTTGCATTGAAGATGGCTTTACAGTATTGGTACAACAAGGGCTACAGTGGTAAGAGGGTATTTATCTCATTGGAGAATGCATATCATGGAGATACTGTAGGTGCAATGTCTGTAGGCTATTTGGAGCATTTCTTTAAGCCATATGAGAGCATGTTATTTTATGTAAAAAAGGTACCTACACCATACATGTATAGAAAGCATCTTAGTATGAGCGATTATGATTATATGCAGTACTGCTTGGATATCCTTGAGAAGGAGTTAAAGGAGCATAGTAATGATAGTAAAGGTAACAGCATAGCAGGAGTAGTTATGGAGAGTGGAGCACAGATAGCTGGAGGGGGTATAGTATACCCTAAAGGATACCAGAAGGCTGTAAGAGAGTTATGCAACAAGTATGATGCCCTATTTATACTTGATGAGGTAGCAACAGGATTTGGTAGGCTAGGCTCTATGGTTGAGTATATAGAGCAGGAGAGTATACCAGATATAGTAGCATTTGGTAAGATGCTTACTGCAGGCTACTTGCCATTGGCAGTTACCCTCTCTACAGATGATGTCTACAATGCATTCCTAGGAGAGTATGAAGAGAATAAGCACCTCTTCCACGGGCATACATTCACTGGTAACCCTATAGCATGTGCATGTGCAATAGCAAACATAGAACTATATAAGAGAGAGGATCTTATAGCAAAGGTTAGGAGCAATGCTAGGATCATAGAAGATAGGCTTGATGAATTCATGAGTTATAGCATAGTTGGTGATGTTAGGCATAAAGGTATGCTTCTAGCAGTAGAGTTGGTTAAGGATAGAGCAAGCAAGGTTCCATTAAGGTTAAAGCATAAAAGGGTTAACTATGCTATAATGCAAGAAGCGTTAAAGCGTAGGGTATTCTTAAGACCTTTGGGGCATATAATGCTCATCATACCTCCACTTGCATTAAGCAAGGATATACTTAACACTCTACTGGATAATGCATTAGATATAATAGATACACTGCAGAGGGATGTGTTATAATAAAGGCGCAAGCTTTTAAGTAGGGTTACTTAAAGTTGATTTGGTGATACAATTGTCAAACCCTAGCAAGAGGCAAGAAGGTAAGGGTAAGAGTAGTAGTGCAAGTAATATAAAAGATAAGGAGAATGCAGAGAAGATAAATAATGCTGTAAATATGCTCATAAGTATAGCAGATAACAGCATGACACCAAAGCATGTAAGGCAGAGTATAAAGGATATAATAAGCAATCTAAAGGATGAGAAGCTGGATTATGCTATAAGGGCAGCCAATGCTGTTAGCATGCTAGATGAGCTTACACAGTCTCCTAATGTACCATCTCACATGCGTGTTACACTATGGCAGGTAGTCTCCATATTAGAGAGTGTAAGATAACTGGATAAATAATAGATAGTAAATTGAGATAATTAAGTGATGAATAGGCAGAATAGCAGAGTGTTAAAAGCAATAATAATTAATAATAATGTAACGTACTGTATTACCACTTAGAATGTAATATATTTATATAAGTAATCCTACTTATTGTATAGATGGAGAGCAGTAGTATAGATAATAGTCTGCCTGATGTTGTAGAGATAGAGGTAGCAACTCTTAACTACAAGAGAGATTATGAGATGCTTGTTAATTCTATGCACAAGATTGAGGCAATGGTTCATGCATATGACTCATTCACAGTAGGTGACCCAGATCAGGTTATGGGTTGGTACTTCTTCACCCTATATGTTAATAAGAGCCTAATGGTTAAATTGGTTAACCTCCTTGGGAACGATTTCCTACGTATAAAGGGTAAGAGTTTAGAGCACAAGTTTATAAACTGGTTAACCGTTAAACTTAAGCAAGTAGGCAGTGATATGAAGCTAACACTTAAAGCAGACCTCATGTCATCAAAGTATGGTCTATTCTAGGAGAGGATACAAAAATTGTTTACGTATAGTTAAGCATTCCATTACAAACCTTTAATAATTAATGATGAGATATTAATAGCATCTACTATGGGCAAGATCTCAAGATTGGAGGTTTATGCAAAAGGGAGCCTAGTAGCACTTGTTATTGGCTTACCAGCTGTAGCCTCTTTCCTTATAACATGGAGGATAACTAGCAACCTACTAATCTCTATCGCTGTAAGTATAGTTGTTTACTTTATATCCATGGGATTTGCATTTAAGATAGCAAAGATTCTTGCTAAAGGGAGTAGCAGCAATGAGTAAGGATATCTTTAATTTATCTTTAAAATAATTTATTTTAAATTAAATAATTTATTAACCCTCTCTACCCTGCCAACGCTTAAATATATCATGCTCTATACCAAGATGATCTAATACCTTGCCAACTAGATGGTTAATAAGATCATCTATGCTCTTTGGTCTATGATAGAACCCTGGCATTGCTGGCATTATAACAACATTAAGCCTAGCAAGCTTAAGCATATGCTCTATATGTATTGCAGTTAAAGGGGTCTCTCTAGGGACTAGTATAAGCTTCCTACCCTCTTTCATAGTTACCAGTGCTGCCCTAGTAATTAGTGTATCATCTAAACCTAATGCTATGCTTGCTAGGGTCTTCATGCTACATGGGATTACGCACATCGCATCAAACTTGAATGAACCACTCGATGGTTTTGCTGTTAGATCATCGTTGCTATAAACACTACTTGCTAAAGAGTATACATACTCTATACTCTTATCTGTCTCAAGCCTTATACACTCCTCAGCCCACCTGCTAACTATTAGGTGTGTCTCAACGTTTTTATCCTTTAGTATCTCCAGCAACCTTATACCATACAATACCCCAGAGCTACCACTCATAGCAACTATTACACGCATACCATACTATGAGTTATACCATTATTAAATATAGTTGGCTTATAATGTTATTTACTATAATAATGTAAGTTAACGGAACCCTATTAATGATTACTCCTGCTTCCATCTGGTCAGATAGGAGCCTAGCACTACAAATACTATTGTGAATATTATAAGCATAGATGAGTTGTATAGTATTATGAGTATATCATCTGAGATCATGCTTACCTTTAATGCTTGTATGTAGTAAGTTAGAGGGAATGCTTTTGCTATTATTTGCATGTAATCTGGCATCATCTCCAATGGCCAAAATGTACCAGAGAGGAACATCATGGGGAATACAAGTGCATTGCTTGCCCCAGATACTGCCTCAACGTCCTTTAATGCACCTGCAATAAGCATGCCTAAGCCAGTAAAGCATAACGCGCCTATAACAAGTATAAACATGCTTAATACACTTGGTATGCTTGTATTAAAGGTAAAGTATGCTACAACTATCATAACTATGGCAAGTATGATTGCAAGCATAGTTTGAGTAAGCATGTTAGATATTATCCATTCAAGCCTTGTCAATGGGGTGCTCATGAACCTCTTGAGCAAGCCTCTCCTCTTGAACTCTGTTACTATTGAACTTACACCAACTACACCATTTGTCATAACCCATGCTGCAAGTATGGATGATAGGTAATAATCTGCTACACTATAACCCTTTGATGTATCCTTAACCTCTAAATTAATTATATCTTGTATACCAAGAGCCCTCTGCTGGAACCTTGCTATTACATTCTCTATTACTCCCTTAACCCGTTCATACCCTCTATCTCTGCTATCAATTAATAGTATTAGCCTATTACTACTACTATTATTATTCATGCTATCTTTGCTAGGGTTAAATAACTTGGTAAGCTCATCTTTACCCTTGTATACGACTTGCATATCCTTATCATTATCTAGGCTAGAGTTGTGATTGTTGATAAACTCATCTAGTGTGGATATAACCATATCCATCCTTGCATATATACTGCCTTGTCTTATAGACTCATCAAAGCCCTTTGGTATAACAAGTAATCTTATGCTCTTACCCTCTGCTGCTAATTTAGAGGAGTAACTTACTGCATCTACACTAGCATCTATATACTTTATATTAAATGCATTGCTTGATCTTAATGCATCTATTAACATGGTTGATAACTGAGTAGGTTTGCCTTTATCATTACCATCTTCATAATCTAGATTCTGTACATATATATCTTCTATCTGCTTGCTATTAAATACAGCACTCATTATACCCATAAGCATTATGGGGAAGAGTATCGTAAAGAATACACCTGTCTTGCTCCTAAGCCAATCCATTAGTAGTGCCCTTGCTAGGTAGATTACCTTCATGGAATCAGTATAATTTTCATTGCTATTTCTACTATATGCTTGTAACTCCTTTAAGGAGTATCCTTGCAATAAATAAAGTTCTACTTAGTGTAAACTTACTATGCTGTAATATCCCTTCTATCATCCTCTATATCTCTCCTATTCTTTACAGATTTAATAACAATAAGCAAAAGTGGTAATGAGGCTACCTCAAGTGCTATGGAGAAGAATATAGTATCTGCTAGTGATTTATCATACAGTATACCCATAATAACACTACCTATGAACCATGATAAACCGTAGGCAGAGTTGAATATACCATATGCAGAGCCTCTCCTACTAGCATGGGTTATCTCTGCTACAGATGCACGCATTACAGTCTCTTGTATGCCCATTACAGCACCCCATAGTATAATGCCTATCAATGCTAGATTGTAGTTAAAGGAGAATACCAATGGTGCTATAGGTATGCTTAGAATAGGTATCATAGCAAGTACTATAAAGCCTAGTCTATCGAATAAGTGCCCAGATACCAATGCTGCTAGAGCATCTATGCCCATGGCAAGAGCAAAGATCATGGGTATCTGTGTATCCTGCATAATAGATGTTGACTTGAAATGGTATGAGATCAGTTGGAAGTGCGCATATCCGATCATGCTTATAGATGCAAATGCTATATATAACCAGAAAACATATGGGAGAGCGTTACCTCTGCCATTACTCTTGCTATAATTATCAATGGAGTTATCAGTAGCATCTATCCTCTCATGTTTATATATGCTATGGTAAAGCATCCTTGCAAAGAATAACATGCTTAATGATACTAAGGCTGGTATGAATAATATGCTAAATGCACGTGCATAGCTTAGATTATTAATATATAGCATTAATGCAACGAGCAATGGACCAATAATGGCACCTATCTGATCCATGGCCTCATGTATACCAAATCCCCATCCTCTCCCTATGCTTGATGTTGTATATGCTAATATGGTATCCCTTGCAGGAGTACGTATAGCCTTCCCAAGCCTCTCTGCTATTATTAACATCGATGCGATGCCCCAAGTATTAGCAAATGTAAGTAAAGGTATAGCAATAAGGCTTATGCTATAGCCTATGATGGTTATAACCCAATACCTCTTTGTAATATCAGATAAATAACCAGTTAGCAAGCGTAAACTATAGCCTAATAGCTCACCTAGCCCTGCAACTACACCTACTATGGTTGCTGTAGCCCCAAGGATTAGTAGATATGGACCTATTATACTCCTTGCTCCTTCATATGTAATATCAGCAAAGAGGCTTACTATACCCATTACTATTATGAATCTAAGTGCTAGATGCTTGTACTCCTCTTTACCTTCATCTCTCACCTCTTGCTATACTCACTAATAAGAGATAAATATTGCAATTGATCAAATACTTATTTGATCAATAAACTAAGATGGGTAATGCAAAGGTGATTGAGAAGATAATAAATAATAACATAAAGGGGTCTAAGCGTACTTGGTTCTATACTATATATGAAGGTAAGAGGCTGAGTCTTATGGCAGATGCTAGGAACAGATTCAATAGATGGTACCTTGACTCTATAAATGAGCAGTACGATTATATCCAAATATGTGCTGATGCTGCCAATGATAACGATAATAATGGGGTTAATGCTGTTGAGGATGTTTTGATTCATACCTATGTACCTTTACCAAGGTTAACACTCTTACGTTACATTACTTACACATATACAAAGGAGAAATGTAAGGAGAGAGAGGAGAAGTGGATGATACAGTTAGATGTCTACGATCATAAAAAGTCTATAGATAAGCCAGTTATACGCTATCCTCTCTTCTTAAAGATTAAAGATGATGGCAGTAACAGTAATTACAGGTTACCCTCAGTAAATGTATTTGAGCAAGAATTATACGATGATACATTCAATTATCTCTATAGAATTATTAATAGAGTATTGAACTTTAGTTCTAGCTTCAAATCTACATGATAAATAATAAATCCTCTAATGTATTAAGCCCTCTAGGTATTCTACAACCTAATCCACTTCTATACATCTTTTTCTTTCTCATACCTCAAGTTCTCATAGATATTTCTACAACTGATTATAGCAAATTAAGATATGAGCAATATGCTATATACTGCTTTAGCATCAAGAATCTATTACTAATCTTACAACAAATATCAAAATAATAAAATATTCATCTACTTCATTAAAAGCTTTAGAGTCTCATATTTAGAGATTAAATATTTAAATAGTTTAAACATTAAATATCAAAAGTTGGATATAAAGCCATTAGCATTTGAGAGTCTAGGTGTAAGATCCCAAGCAACATTGGTAGAGACTAAAGATGTAAGAATATTAATAGACCCTGCTGTATCTTTAGCACCAAGAAGGTATGGTTTACCCCCACATCAGATCGAGGTAGATAGGCTAAAAGAGCTTGCTAAGAGTATATATAAGGAGGCTAAGAGTGCAGATGTTATAATAATAACACACTACCATTATGATCACCACGATCCAGGGTATATTATACCCCTTGACATCTACTCAGGGAAGACTCTTTATATAAAGGACCCAATCAACTTCATAAACCCGAGTCAGAGGTTTAAGAGAGCACCAAGGTTTATGAATGCAATTAAAGGGATACCAAAGGTTATAGATGTTGCTGATGGTAAAGTATTCAAACATGGCTATACCACAATACAATTCTCACATGCTGTTCCACATGGAGCTGATGAGAGGTTAGGGTATGTGGTTCAAGTAGCAATTAAGGATAACGATTCTACAGTACTATTTACATCAGATATAGAAGGCATGCCTAAGCATCTGCATATGGAATTCACTAAGAGTGTAAGACCAAACTTCTTAATAATCGATGGTCCATTGAGTTATCTATTGGGTAAAGCATTATCGGAGAAGAATCTTGAAGAGGGTATAAAGAATATGGAGGATATAGTTAAAGAGGGGTTAGAGTATGCTATAATAGATCACCATGTATTAAGAGACATAAACTATGAGAGTGTACTTAAGCCAGTAAAGGAGACTGCTAAGAGTATAGGATGCAAGGTTATAACAGCTGCAGAGTATTTAAACGAACCCATCCAGCTATTAGAGGCTAGGAGGAGAGAATTATTTGAGAAGGATAAGAGACCTGCTAAAATTCCCTATAAAGGTTTAGCCGAGTTATTAAGCGAAGGAGTATAATAGCAATATCCTATACAAAATGGTATCTAAACACAAATATTATTTAATATAGTCCGTAGAATATAGTAAATAAGATTGGATTGTTAATAAATGATTTGTAGATTTCATACAGCATACTTTTTAAATATGTATTCCTTAGCTTAGTTATGTCATTAAGCAAAGAAGCACAAACTATACATAAAGAGGTAGCCAATGCACTTGCAGCATACACATTAGCAACACGCAGTTACACAGTACTTGATAGATTAGCCAATGCTATATCAGCGGATGCTGTAATCAAGGCTATATATGAATTAAATCGTTCTTTAGATGTGATAATACGCAATAGCAAAGAAGATCAAGCTATATACTATAATGAAAATGAGAATGATAGAAGTATAACAATCAAGGGTAGGTGGGGTAATGATATAAGAGAATTTACCATTAAAGGCTATTTACCTGATGAGTATAAATATAAGAGCTTCTTAGAAGAGGCTAGCAAGGATATAATGGTTGCTAGAAGCACCGCTGCTTATGCATCTTCTATAATAGCAAGTCAGATAGCTAGGGCAGAAAGGAGATCTCAAGCCACGCAAGATCAAGAGTAGGTGAGGTATATGGGCTACATTAGTATAGCATTAAGAGCAATAGTAAATGTAGAGAGCCTAAATGGTATAGAGACTGTAGGTAATCTAAGTAGGCATAGGACTGCCCCATTAGTAATACCCATTAATGGGAATGGGTATGCTATAAGATTCTTGCCAGTAGTATCAGGAGAGTCTATAGCCCATGCATATCAAGAACTTTTAGTAGAAGAAGCCAATTCGAATAATCTACCTCTCAGTGAGCGCTCTAAGAAGTATGAGTTCCTAAAGTTTGCTGAGGATAAATTATTAGAGGAAGAGAATATAGAGAAGCCAAAGGATGAAAATGATATTAGGCGTGCAGAGGTAGATATACTGCTAAAGGATTTTGTATGTGATGTTGGGGGATTTCTATATGCTGGCAATCCCTCAATTAAAAGGACCTCATGCTTCCAAGTAGGCTATATGGTACCAGCAATATACGAGAAGGAGGTTGCGGCATTAGAGAGTCAATTCCATATGCGTTTTGCGCCATCTTCAATGAGTAATCATCAGATGCCATACAGTGTTGAGGTAGGGAGTGCCCTTTATACATTCACATTTACATTAGATACGGATAGGATAGGGAAACCATCTACACCATTTGGCAAGAAGAGTGATAAAGAGGAGGAATTAAATAGACAGAGAGGATTAAGAGTTAAGGCTAGTTTGAGCGCACTTACAAAGTTCTATAGTTATCTTAATTTTGGTGCAAAGAGATCAAGGTTCCTGCCTAATATGGAGGTTGAATCTGCTATAGCTTCATACTCTAAAGATAGCAGGTTCACGGTATCCCCTGGCAATAATAAGGAATTCATAAGATCTACTGCCATGCGTATGAATGCATTCATAGCTACCATGCAGAGTTTAAATCGAAACGCAAGTATAAACCTCTTCGCTTATAGTAGAGATAACATAGCATTAGATATCAGTGGTATAAACTCTGCATCCTCAATAGAGGATATGATGAGGGCTCTAATAAATAGTGTTATATCAGAAGAATTACAGGATAGAACAGAGAGGCCTTAAGGCAATTAGCAAGAGATGATAGGGCTTAAGGTAAAGTTAACATTCCACTGGGGCTTCTGGGTAAGAGCCCCATATACTAGTAGATATCAGAGTGCTTTACCAATACCCCCACCAACTACGCTGATTGGGGCTTTAGTTAACCCCCTCATATCTTTAGGTTATGCTAAATTAGATGGCGAGGTAGTATTATTATCTGATGATAAGCAAAATGTAAAGAAAAGGAAGAAGAGTCTTAATTCAATAGCTAGCCCAATAGTAAATTTTACAGATATGATACCTACTGCATCATTCTATTATTATGATAATACAACCGCTTATTCATACTCTGATATAAATAGATATATAGGATTACTCTATCAGAGCAAAACAAAGGAAAAAGAGGAGGAGAAGGCTTTAGGTGGTAGAAGATACCTCCCAGAGTATAGGTTCATGGGACTGAAGGTAGGTAAAGTGATATCCCCATCCAGCAGATGTGTAGCATGCTATCTTATCAATGAAGGGGAGGCATCTAGAATATTAGGCTATAACTGGAAGGATATAATTCAGATAGCAGCATATAACATAAATAGAATAGGTAGTAAGGAGTCCATAGTCTCTGTAGATTCAGTTAGTTTGGTAGATGATGTGAAGGTTACTAACCCCCCAACTAAGATAAGGACCAAATGTTACATTCCTTTAAGGTGTGTAGATGAATCCTTATTAGAAGAACATTACCATTACTATATAGAAACATTCTGGAATGGAGGATGGTCTAAGGATAAGGGAGCAGAGTATGAGGATTACTTGATCCCTGGAAGTAGGTCGCCCATATCTACCAAACCTATAGAATTAACATTAAATGAAGGTAAAGCCTACGAGTTAGGCGAGGAGGAGATTCTCGTTGTTGCTTGATATCTATAAGGATATATGCTGCAGAATGGGTTGGAATCAAAGATATTTCATAAGCGAACTACTTCTTAAACTAGAGGATTCATTAAAGCAAAGAGCTCTTCTATTGGTAGATCTACCACCAGGTTATGGTAAGTCAACTGCTACAATAACCCTTGCAAGATATGTTATAGAAGAGAAGAATAATGAGTACTTTAGTAGAGTTATCCATGTCCTTCCTATGAGGAGTATAATAGAGGATCTTTACGAGAGAGTTAGAACAGCTTTAAATAAATATTACAGTAATGATGTTGATAAATATTTAGCTAAACAATACATGTTACATCCAGGCTCTCCATTCTTTGTAAAGAAATGTGTTATAACAACTCTTGATACATTCATACTTAACTTCTTTAAGATGCCTGCACATGAGCTTGGGAAGGTATTTAGGGATAACATATCACACTTTGAGTTCCCAAGGGCGATGATATACACATCATTAGTTATATTTGATGAGTTCCATCTATTCTCAGGGTTAGGAAGTATAGATGAAGAAAGGAAATCATTAAGTTCTGTATTAGCAGCAATAACTAGCCTGTTACATTCAGGAGTACCTATAATAGTTATGACTGCCACCATGCCTACTATACTTAAGGATTACTTGATACAAGAGTGTAAAGAATTAGGCTTTAAGGTTGATCTAATAGAGTATAAGGAAGGATACGATGTGGATTTCGATACTATACTAAAGAGAAAGAGAAGGATTGTTAGAAAGATGAATAGCCTTGATGATGCATTAGAAGAGTTAAAGAGAAAATACAATGATAAGATGAAGGTAGCCTTGATAGCTAACACAGTAAAAACGGCTATAGAAATATATAAGAAAATTAATACAGCGTTAAGGGTTACAGATGTTATATTAGCACATGGCCACTTACCAGAATCCAGAAGAGAGTGTATCAATATGCTAAGAGAAAGCGGTTCTATTTTAGTTGCTACGCAAGTAGTAGAGGCTGGTATAGATTTAAACTTTGATATAATGATAACAGAGTGCCCTCCCGCAGATAGGTTAGTGCAAAGGGCTGGTAGGGTTGCTAGGCATTCAGATTACGGTGAGGTATGGGTCTTTAAGGCAAGCGGGAATCAACCATATGATACAGAGGTTATAGAGAGTACATGGGATAGGTTAAACGATAATACTAACTTGGATTGGGCTTACTCAAGATCAATACTTGATAATGTTTATAAAGACTTGGACTTTAAACCATTGCAAAGGTTATTACGTTTATTAAAGTATCTAGATAGTTATCCAATATTTGGGGTTAAAGATGCTAAAGAGGCGTATGAGTACTTTAACGGTTTTACTGATTCTGCTGGTATAATAAGCATTTATAGAAGAGGTGATTACGATCCTAAGAATGCCGTCCCTTTAAGTGAAAGAGAATTAATAAAATTAATAAGAGATGATCAAATCGTATTTCTAACATATGATAATAAAGAGGTTAACAAAGAAAAGCGGAAGATTTATGCAAATAAAGGTAAGATCTCAGTATTCATGTTAAAAGAAGGGTATAAAGGCATAATAGTTAGTGAGGATATCTATAATAATCTTATAGGAGTAAATGGGATATGATACCATATGCTTATAAGGATCATGAATTATTTAAGCATCTAGAAGGTACTGCTAACAAGGCTCTTTATGCTCTTAATATATTAGGCTATAATGTAATATGCAACAGGTTTAGGAATCTAGGGTTAGAGATGGATACTAAAGATTTAAAAGAGATAGTGAGGCTCTCAGCCCTATTGCATGATATAGGAAAGGCAGCAGATATTTATCAGTGTAATATTGAAAAGGGATTCTATATGCATGAGGTTCCATCTGCTGTAATAGCAAAGAGAATCCTTGAATATAACTTGAGAGAAGAGTATATAGATCTTATTGTAATCACAGTACTGCAACATATGAATAGTATGAGAGATTGGCTTAGTGATATTAGCAAAGATATTGAGAGACGTAAATGGGAATTTACTCTATGTAAGAATGAGGTCATTACTTTCCTTAAGGAGATTACAAAAACAGATGATATAAATTTAGATGTTAGAAGCAGTGATGCTAATAAGTTGATAGAAGAATATCAAGGTAAATCAAGATCAAATAAACGATGGTTAAAGCTTTATAATTTGATTCTAGCATTAATAACTGTAGGTGATAATAAAGATGCATATGAAGCAAGAGGAGGTACTCTTAGCCCAAGTAGAAGGTGGTTTATTGAGGAGTTAGGGAGATTGGTGATGCCCATTGAAGAGTGTTAGAATAACATTACCAGAGTTTCCATATATAAGATTCCTATATTATGCTTTCATTAAGTTAATAGACTCTGATAAGGCTAATATAAGAGTTATAAATAATGCTGTAGAGCTTGAGGCTAAAGGGGGTGATATTAGAGATGTATTAAGTTCAGTGATAGAGTATGTTGTAGAGCTAAGTAAAGAATCAGATTTATCTTTCCCATTGAGTGGGAATGATAAAAAAATATTTAAAGAATTGAAAAAGGAACTGGGTCTAAGTGAGAATGATGATGTGCTTAATACTCTTAATAAATATTCTAGTAAAATAAAAGGGATAAATGATATTCAAAGTGCATTTGAAGATAATAGTAATACATACAGTCCTTTACAAGCATTCCTATTAGAAACATACTCTCTTACTAGAGCTCCATTCTTTAATGGTAATTATAAACATGATCATCTGATGAATTTACATCAGATGATGATATGCGTTGCGGGTTATCTTGCTTCAAAGCATAGTAGTTATAAAGGCAAAGATAAGAAGCGTATTACGATACTTTTTTTACCCATTAATCTTAAAGTAACCAGATATAATTTTTACAGAATTATAAGAGATATCCCAAATCCTTATGGGATGAGTCCTGAGGAGGCTCTAATACTATGGATAGCACTACATCTACCTAAAGATTTTTATGAGGATATATTAGTTCTAGGTGTAGAAGAGCCTGGTCAATCTATGCAACCTGTGTCTAGCATAACAGTATCAAGCGAGTTCCTTAGAAGAGCTGAAAGAAGATTAGAAATGTTAAGAGAAGATTATAAAGATTTGGTTAAAGAGTTACTAAGCTATGCCCTCAGGAAGGAGAGCGAGGTTAAACCACAACCTGGGATAGATGATGCTATAGAATATGTTAAATTACTATACCTTGCTGTTCAGGAAGGTTATGAGAAGGAGATACTTGAGTTAGCACTAAGATCATCAAGGAGGGAAGCCTTACTAGCATCTACAAGCAGCCAAGATAATGCTATAAGGGATAGGCTAAATGTAGCAAGAAAAGCAAGAACCATATCTAAGATCTTATTAGAGTCTGGTTAATAGATCTGCCAATTATTGATATAATAATCGTTAATTTAAATACTGTTATTCTTAGCACTTTTAGAGGATACCATTCCTTAAGATGGGATAACAATATCTATAGTATCCACAGTTCTTACACTTGCTTATAGGTTGTCTTACCTTAGGCATCTCCTCCTGCTCTATTATTTTATAAGACTTGTCTATAGCCTTCTTAACCTCAAGCTTTAGATCATTCGTTAATGCTATATATACTACTCTCTTATCCCTTAAGTAATATACTGCACACCTCTTAACTATCTTCTTAAAGTTATCCTCTATAAGCAATGCATAGCATGCTAACTGCATTATATGATCCTTCTTTGCCTTACCGCTTGCGTCTGAAGATGATGCCTTCACTTCTATAGGGATAAGTTCACCAAACTTAGTCTCTGCTATAAAATCAGGCTTCCCTGATAACCTTAGGGTATCACTTATTAAATCTAAGCCCTTGATAACCCTCCTTGCTTTTAACTGTGCTACTATTGGTGCTATTATAGCATCATCATGCTTCTCCTTACCCTCCTCCATAGCCTCAGTTACCCTCTCCTCTAGATGGAGTACGTGTGTAAAGTATATTATCCTAGGGCACCAAGCATACCTCTTAATATCTGCAGCAGTTATATACTCTCTATTCTGCTCATTCATTTTAGGTTATAATACTACTCTCCTCTTCATCATAATCCATCTCTACCCCTATTACAACCCTCTGCCTAAAGCTTGCCTCTGTTAAAGGGTATAACTGGATATTAGCCTTTGCGTCTTTTACAAGCCTCTTTAACCCTGCTATACAATCTGCCCTCTTTGAGGATGTTAATGGTCCAGCAAATGCACTCTTCTGTACCCTTTTCAAACCCATTAACTTAAGGAACTTAGCAACCTTTAGTCTAAGATCATCATCTGTAATATCATATATTACAAGGGTTACCATCTCCATGCTTACCACCTTGACTTGAAAGGCTTATATGTATCAGTACCCCTAACGTGCTTTGCTAGTAACCTTGCTTGGTTAACTATTATACTAACCATATCCTCACTCTCTCGCATCCTATTTATAACTGCTTTAAATACTTCCTTAGTATTATCTTTAACATTTAATATAATATCTGGGTTCTGTCTTGCTAATGCTATAAGGGGTCTATCTACACAGTAAGCCCTAAACTCTTCCATGAGATCAAATACTAAGGACATCCTGCCAGATCTCTCCTTATGCAAGAACCCTACATATGGGTTTAAACCTGCCAAGAATACTGCCCTCCAAACCTCTTTGCGTAGTATAGCATAACCTATGTTCAATGCTATATTGAATGGGTCAGGCTCTATCCCAGATGCTATCCTTTGCTTAGTTAGCCTATGCTCAAACCCTATATGCTTTGGTATAATTAATGATACAGCCTTCCAGTATGTATTTGCTGCATGTGCTTCAACATTAAGCACTTCCTTAACACTTGTACACTTATCCAGACTAGATTGTAATGCCTTCAGTTGCTCTACAGCATTATCCAACTCTGCTACTCTTTTACCAGACGCCCTTGCCTTATGTGCATATTCATATATAACCATCCTTTGATTATGTGTCTTACCATCTATGAATAAAGATGCTAACCTACTTGCCTCATGCTCATCGTATGCCTTCCTAAGTTGATCAAGCCATGTAAGCATGGTAGACCCATACTTTGCTGGGAGTAATCTTGCAATGGGCTTAGAACCCTTCATAAATACTAAATCTATGCCATAAGATGCTGCTAGGATTATACTTGATGCTGATATACTTGCACCATCAACTGTAAATACTATAGAGTCTAACTCGATTGGAGATACTTCCCATTTCACATTATTATCTACCTTAAGTCTAAACCTTCCATCCTTAACGTGTAGATATGCTCCATACTCATCAACCAATGCGATCTTCGTCAACTTTACACACCTTTAGATATGGGCAGTATATATCGCACTTATCTGGCAAACCTGGATCATACTCCTCATCTACTATCTTATATGCTAGATCCCTCTTCTCTATCACCTCGCTTCTAAGTTGATCTGATATAGTTATGATCTTCTCTGAGCGCTTTATTATACCACGCTTATTATCTATATCTAGATAAATTATGATTGAGTGGTTAACTGGTACCCTATATATCGATTCGAATGCTAAAGCATATGCTGCTAACTGTAACTCATGCTGGTGCTTCGGCTTTCTAGTCTTTATCTCTATAAGTACATTTGGTGGTAGCAGAGCGTCAGCCCTTATATTCCTTGAGAAGCCTATTAGAGAACCATCTATAGGGAACTCGCTTATTATAGGTACTACTAGACTTATAAGCCCATCTGGGGATAGATAGTATGAATTGGTTACTGCCTTTGAGTACGCTGCTGCATAGATATTTGCTGCTTCATCGAATAACTCTTCTAAGATCCATTTATACCTGTCCTTATCTTCATTTATAAGCCTTAGCGTACTGATTAGTGTGTCAATTCTATTAACCAATCTATCCATGAACTTCTTTCTAAACTCCTTGTAACCTTCTCCAAGCTCTAATATTAGGGACTTTGCTGTTGATATGGCATCTCCAAATGCCTTATGGATAAGTGTACCCTCCTCAAGCTTTTTAACCTGTGCTTGCTGTTCCCTTAAGACTCTCTTAATATATATGAATCTAAGGGAGTCACAGAATCCATTGAATATATCGCTAACAGCTATCTGAGTCCTTGAAGGTGGTATTATAGGGTACTTGTTCCAGTTCCAACCCCTTAACTCCTCGCTAACCTCGATTGGTATATTAGATAGCAACCCGTTTATCCTAACGACATCCTCATATGAGTAGAACAACATATATCTTACTATTTAGTAATTATTAAAGATTTTTAATCCATGAAGGCAGCATCTAATTTATGGGCAAGAAGATATTCATCTTAACTATAAGGTTCAGAGCATTAAATAACACTATCATACCTCCTTTTTCAGCAAAGGTTAGCAAGCTTATAATGCATAAACTCTCTTTATTATATAAAGATGTGATGAAAAGAAACTCTCCCTTTAAGCCTGTTGCAATAACACCTTTAATGTATAATGGTAGAGCATTAATTAAGATATATAATGATAAAAATAATCTTACTTTAAGAGTAGGGGAAGAGTATTCCTTTAGAACCACTATTATAGCAGAGGAATCCATAGAACCAAGTTACCTATTCAGCTTTGAGCAACAGAGGGTAGATGGTATATTTAAGACATCGATACTCTTAGATTCAATAATGTTAGATATTAAAGATTTTGCAAATTTAACATTAGGTAGACCTAATATATTAAAGATGAATTTTATAAGTCCAGTATTATTACAGTTACCCAGCTATGGCAGATTTAAGAATGGAAGGCATCTACTCTTCCCTTTACCATCAATAATAATAAGATCGTTACTAGATCATTGGAATGCTAACTGTGGACCAGATAATGTTATAAGAAGTAGCATATATCTTCAGATATACTCTAATTATGCTTTAGTGGAGGCTGACTTCAATATTAAGCCTGTTACAGTATACTATGATGGTGTAAGGAAACCAAGAGGTTTCATTGGTTGGGTAGTATATGAGGTTAGAGCAAGGAGAAAAAAGAATGCCTACAATAATCTTATGAGACTGTTGGATTATGCTAGATATGTGGGCATTGGTAAATCTAGGGCAACAGGTTTTGGGCAGATAGAGTTGATACCATTATCCGTATAGTTACGTTTATTGAATTCTTCAGACGCCCATGCGTAAAATTAAGGTCTAAAGACCCGTCTGACATACTTTTTAGCAAAGGTTTATATTACCCTTAGTAGTAGTGTTAGATGTACGCATCCAGATAAAGGAACTGGTATATAAGGTTTAAGTGAGAATCCGTTAGGGAATTGAAAGATGTTCTTCCATATCCGTATCTAACTGCTTCCCTTAACAGGTGAGAATCCGTT
>Ga0072500_142303_pt1 | contig 20377 bp, 30 predicted proteins | sample GBScelen77Swater_FD_63803 | JGI IMG/M metagenome (GOLD analysis project Ga0072500, IMG submission 63803) | Hot spring microbial communities from Great Boiling Spring, Nevada - cellulolytic enrichment S 77C v2 (version 2) | ecosystem: Environmental > Aquatic > Thermal springs > Hot (42-90C) ...
AGAGTTGAGGTTCCAGTCACGCTTGTACTCGCGGAGGCTCCTTGCGAGAGTGTTTTCTTAGCACCGAGCATGCCTAGCGGTGCTCCAGTCTTCAATGACGACGGATTGTGCGGTATTGTCCTTGAATCATGGGTCCATGAAGAGGAAAATAAACGAGGACTTGTGTATACATGGATTGAGCCTCTCAACGAAGTGAAAAGAGAAATCGAGACAACCTTGACGCGCAAATGGAAGGAATGAGCCACAAAGTAAGCCTTCTCTCACTGCACTGATAAACGCTTCAGCATTTTACCATCCTCACGGCTGACACCAAACGACCACAAGAAGAGAACGCCTAGAATCAAAACACCGAGACTAAAAACCATACACCACCGCTCCAATTGTTTCAACTTGCGTTCAATTGACATGGTCCCGTCCACCTCCAACGCGTTTCACCAGCTCAATCCAGCAACCCATAAATTAGCGATTCAACATAACCTCAAATCAGCAGCGACTGCGCAGGCAACCCAACTGTCGTTCTCATCATCGTCCCAAATGAACGCGGGCAACGGCAGTAGTGGGTTGCCTATCAGACTACAAATAAACGCAAGAAAATCACATGCGAGCTTCGTAGAAGACTGACGTTCATTTTCGCTCAGCTCTGCGGGAACTAATACGGCAATTGCGCCCAATTCTTTGTTCCAGCACAGAATAATTTCTGTCCATCCTGTCTGTAGCGCAAGTGCATATGGGTCGAGTTCAGGAACCCATCGGCAAACAAAATCCGTGAACCGAGGTGACTGACGCATTACTGCAGCCAGTAATTGACGATACTGCCATGCGGGCATCGCAAATGCAGCAGTTACAACCCATGCTTCGTCGCTACTTTCAATGCGCCAATAATTATCCCTGTTTACACTGGTCAGAGACACGAATAACCCTCCTTTCTCCGCACAATTCTCAAGAGGGTTGTTAATGCCCACAAAGCAGCCACGATGCCGTAGTTCCCGTTCCTGTAACGAGAGTGTCTGTTTCTAAAAAAAAGCAACGCAAGTGGGTGAATACCCGTCTGGCACACTCGGGTCATTAACGACTCCTTTCATCTAGTTCTGATTCCTCCTTCACTCTTTCCCGTAAGCGCTTGTGTAGTTCGATTAATTCAGCTTCAAGAACTTCAATTGGAACTTTCTCCGCAAGGTAGGGATTGATTTGTCCCATTGCGGAGAAGACTTCGTCGGGAGAGATGTTGAGGAATTCTGCAAGGGCAGCAGCGTTCTCAGGCGATAATAACCTACCATAAGGCTTGGCTTTCCCGAGAAACGCTGCGTAGGAGTAACTAATTCGGAGATTCTGAGCGATGTCAACCAACCCGACACCACGACGCTCCATCCATTCCTTCAGCCTTTTCCCAAAATGCTCCAGCACCCGCTCGCCGAGCTCTGCGGGTGCAGCACGAAACTGCAATCCTAAAGTCTTCCGCACCCTACTGCACCTCCGTTGATTTATATTCGCCTTCGTGATGATATAGCCCATTAAAGTTTAGACGAATTCTGCTCTGAACGCAAGTTTTTGCTCGCTTCGGCTTTCCGCTGGTGGTCGCATTTCTCGAAGAAGAACGCAATGGTGTAAGAATCTCCAGAATTCACGACCTTGAATTGATATTTCGTGCATGGAATCAGCGGGTTGCCGATCGCTGAACACCCGATTGAGTTATGAAGGGCTACCAAAATGACTGGGAGTGGGATGAAAGTCTCGTCGAATTCCGCTGCCTTGAGAACGCTTACAAGGAAATCGCTTGCAGCTGCAGGGTCTTTCTCATCGATCGCCCTGCAGATTTCCTCCCAAAGCGCTTGGTCTTTCTGTGCATCCCGAAGGATGTCCAGAAGGACCGTAGACAATGGTGGCTCATTGCCGTATTGCTCCATCAGAATTTCAAACAACCCTTCCATCGCAATCACCTCCGTTAGGGTCTACTCGACCACGAGGTCATCTAATGATTCCTGAACTTGTTCCCATACTTTCCTCCACTCATCCTTGTCGATAGTAATCTCAAGCATCGCGTTGTCGAGGACTGAACGCGCTGCGAATTCTTTCCTGCGAAGCAACTCAAACAGGTATGTGTCAAGGGAATTGCCTGCGCAGATGACGTGGACTTCAACGGGCTTTGGCGAGACTATCCTGTGGACACGGCAAATTGCCTGTGCGTATGAGTCGTAAGCGAACGGGAGCGAATGTATCACTGCCTTAGGCACAAAAGCGAAGTCGTGACCGTGTGCCATCGCTGAAATTGACGCCAATAACACTCCGCCTTGCTGTCGGAACTTTCGGATTGCTTCACTGCGTTTTGCAGGTGGCAATGACTGGACTTTGCCTGAACGCTTCTCGACGGTCGAGTGCACTGGAATGCCTCGAGATTTCAACATCTTTGCGATGGTTTCGAACACACCCACTGTTTGTGCAAACACGACGCAGTAACCATCCTCCCGAGCGAACCGTTCAGCGAGTTCAACGACCAACAAATTCTTGTGGGTCAATTCGGTCGGCTTGGGAAGTTCGGTCAAACGGTCAAGTGTCACTGGAGCACCAGTTGCCGTGTTCGAGGTCGGATGACCGATAACAAATAGCAGGTGGGTCATGCGACTGAGGAGTTTAGCGAAATCGCTGATCGGTTTGTTGTGCGTGGCGTAGAACCAGCGTTCAAACAATTCGTCATTACACCATGCACGATACCAAAAGGCTTGTTCTCGCGTCAGCGGGACCTCGTGGACCTTGACTTCCAACGGTGCAATTTCCTCACCAAGTTGGTCTTTTCGCCTGCGCAAAATCGATGCCGACAACAATAATTGAATGGTGCTCAGGTTCGTCGGTTCAGGTCCGATTCGCCTGCGACCGTTCAGTAAGTTTCGCTCCACGACCATGAATTGCTTCGCAAACCTAGACGCACCCTCTTGCTCCGGTGGGAACGGATACGCCAGCGAATTTGGTTTCGCAACGAGTTGCAGGAGCATCGGAAGGTCGGAAAGCTGGTTTTTGATTGGCGTCCCGGTTAGTATGAGTCGGTATTTCGCAGTGACGAGTCTGCGGGCAGCGATGCCTCGCAAACTGTCGCAACTCTTTATGTAGGTTCCCTCGTCTACAACTAATACGCCGTTTCGAACGAATTTCTTGAGAAACCACGCAGAATCGCGGCGACGGGAAAGGTATCGTTCACCGTTAAGTGGACAACCGCAGGAACACCGACCATGCCGAATTTTATGCTTGCAGATTTCACAATACATCCCATCTTCTCGCTTAACCGACCTATCCTCACCGACGGAATCTCGGAGCGCTTCATACCAAGTAATTGCGAACAGCGGATAATTTCGTGGAACGATGCGTGACAGGCGAACAAGTTGGACTGCGTCCTCAATGCCTGAAACAATTATCCACTCGGATGCGAAGTCTTGACCGAAAAATTTCTCGATTTCTGCAAACCACTGGCGAATCAAGTCTTGCGGTGCGATTACGAGCACTCGCTGTGCACAATCACTCATAGCAAGCGCTCCCAAAGCGAAAATCAGTCCACCGATGGTCTTGCCACAGCCCGGGTCCCAACCGAGAATTCCAAATCGTTTGGTCAATAACTTGATGATATCGGTGCGCTGGAACTGGAACAGTTTCTGGCCGTTCTGCTGAAGAATGTCGGCGATCATGTCAACTGCCTGTTCAGCTTTGCGGGCACGATTTGGATCGACTTGGTCGACAGTAGGAACATCCGGCAGTTCGAACCGCTCCGCTAACAGTTCTGCTTCCAATTCAGAATACCGGTCAGGCGAATACCGTGCTGGTAGGAACGCAACGAGTTCAGTATGCGTTCTTTCAACCGGTGCCCACTCCACGCTCCCATCGTCGTTCACCACCAGCACTTCAGACTTTTCAATCCGCGTTCTCGGAGCAACCGAAACAGAGACAACTTCATTGCTTGTCTTATCCACCAACATGCCATCTTCATCGTCTAACAATGCGAACCGAGCACGCAAACTCAAAGGAAGCAACGGTGCTTTTGCAATGCCAACTGCTGCCGTCTTGAGATTCACCAGTTTGATCAAGTCCTCGTTCTGAACGAAAAGGAAACCAAATCGAATGTATCGCAGCAAGAACGCCAGTTTAGTCCTATCGGTTGCCAAAAGTGCAATGTTCTGGCCGTTCAGTCGGTAGACGATATCGCTTATGCCTAACTTCTGGAACAACCACGAACGAGGGTCATCCTGCGCAAACCGCAATTTCCCATCTGGTGTGATCCAGAGATCTGGACGGGATTTTCGTTTCTCAAGGAGTTCAACAACAAACGGGAATTCGTCTGACTCGTCTTTGAGTTCGTTCAATCGCCTGAGCGTCAGTGGCGTGTAGATTACGAATTCAAATTTCTCGCTGGACGATGGCAGGGACATAACTCTTTCTCCGAATAGAATCGAAAACTGGTTCGTTTGCCGCCGAAGTGACAGCCCGTTGTTGAATTCAATCGTCACAACCACACGCGGTCGGAATTGATTTGCCTGTTCAATGTTCGCGCTTGCGAACGGGTCTACGAAGACTACCCGCGGGAAAATCCTCAAAGTTTCGCAAAGTTGTAAGAGTTCCTGAAGGTCAGATTTTCCGTTAGAGCCATTGTGACTCCCATTAAAGTGCACAACGCTTGTAGTTGGGACTGGGAAAGACTCAAAGAGTTCTTTCGCTCCGATTACGACTGCAGTGGAAGACCGAATTAACTCAAACGCCGCAACGGACTTCTGCAAATCCATAACAGACCACCTCCTTCACGGGATTCTGCTGACGACGAAACGCATAACCGAAGGACAAAAAATCGTCTCCACCTTTGCAAGCGGACCGTTCCTGTTTTTGACAAGTGCACATTCAACAAACCGAAGGTTGCTATTGCTGAACTTCTCTTTCGGACGCAGCATTAGAACTTGCGATGCCGCGTGTCCGAGGGCAGACGAATAGTAGATTTGCTCGATGTCGGCTTCAGAAGCTTGTGCTGTGCGGTTAATTTGTGACAGCCCAACGATAACGCACCTATAGCGAAGAGCCAAGCGTTTCAGTTCCCGCGAGAGTTCTGCGAGTGCCTCGACCATGCCTTCTTCTTTCGCCGATGCCATTAGGTGGAGATAATCGATCACAACGATGTCGGGCGAGTAGGATTGCATGGCGATTGCAAGTTGTGGCGTGTCGAAAGCTTCAGAAGAAGTGGAAGCGTCGATGATTTTGATCGGGAGTTGTTTGAGGAACTTATAGGTTTGGACTGTCAGTGCGGTGTAAGCATCGTGCAATTTGGGTGCGAAGAAGAACGATAGTGGGATGAACCCAATGTGGGAGATGAAACGGGCGGTCATTTCGGACTTCCGCATCTCAAGGCTCACATAAAGCACTCGCCTTTGAACTAGCGCAGACTCGACAGCGATTTGAATTGCGAAGGCAGTTTTCCCGACAGATGTTCGCCCGGCGATCACGAACAAATCGCCGGGCGACGCAGACTTCAACGCACTGTCGAGATCTGGGATACCTGTTCTGATAACTTCGCTTGGTCGGTTGAAAATTTCCCGCAGGTCTTCAAATTCAGGGTCTGCTCCGTTGAGCGACGAATACTGGACGAGTGCTTCTCCGATCACTGCTTGGGCTTCAGCGAGGGCTTCTTCGAGGATTTTCGGTTGAGACTGCAGTTGTCGCGAAAGTTCATTGAAGCGAGACGCGAGTTGTCTGACAACCCTCAGTCTCACTAATTGAACGACATAGTCTCTCGCTAACGCAATTCTCGATTGAGAATCGAGAGTTTCGAGTGCCAATTGAGTCGCTGACCTGACGACTTTCCGATGGGATTCTGGAAGGTGGGCTGCTATGAGGAACGGATTGACACTTTCGTTGTTGCTGACCTGATGCTTAATCACTGCGAAAATGTTCCTGTGGACTGGGTCGGCGAAAATGTCATCACCGAGGCTTGACAGGAACTCTGCAACCTGCTTGTCGATGATTGCGAGCGCAAGCAAAGCCTGTTCAAGTTCTTGCATCTCAGCCCACCTCCGTTATACTTTCATGAAGGTAGTCATTAGCCCGACAGCATCGGTGTCATAGTGCTGATGGTGGATTTGAGATGGAACTACTGTTCTTCGTCTCGGACTTCCACTTCGGCAGGCGCACTGCCGGATGGGACACAAAAACTGCAAGCCGCACTCTATCCAGAATCACAAAAAAACTTCACGAAATCATCCAAATCTACAAGCCAAACGAAATCTACGTTTTGTTTCTCGGTGACATCATGGACGGCGAATCGGTCTATCCAGAGCAAGCCTACGAATTGGAATTGATCGGGTTTGAGCAGGTCTATGAAGGTGCTCGTCTCTTCCTTGACAATTTCCTTATCCCACTGGCAAGCGTTTCTAAGTTGACAATTGACGGTGTGCCGGGAAACCATGCCTACATTCGTCTCGTCCACAAAAAGACGAACCTCGATGCTTTCTTCTATGCCACCATAGAACAAGGGCTTTACAAGAAGCAAGTGCACGTTAGGTCTCGCTTCTTTCATCGCGGTTTCAACGACTCGCTTGAGGTGAAATTGTCTCGGTGTGGCAAGTTCAATGTCCTTATCGGGCATGGACACTTTCTTCGGAGCGTCGCAGGTATACCTGTAACTTCCGCTCAACGGCAGGTTCTGTCGTGGATCAGCTCTTACGGAGCGAAGGGCGATCTCATTGACCTTGCTGCGTTCGGTCACTTTCATCGTTTCTCTCTCTTCGCCCTTCCCGGCGGACGCTGGATTCTGTTGAACGGCTGCATGCTCGCCTACGATGAGTATGGTCTGACCCGATATGGGAGTCATGGAGATAGGGTTTGGTGTGCCCTTGTCCTTGATGGCAAACGCTTGGTGGCTGTCCATCCTGTAACGGACGAGCAATTGAGTCGAGATCGGAAACTGAAAATTTCCAGTCCTTGGAAAGAAAAGCACCTTTTCGAGGTGCAAAATAGACAAAACAGTCGATGATGGAACAGTTACGATAAACGGAAAGAGATGGTTTCTTTGGAGGTCGTCTGCGTTTGACTTGGATCAGTGCGACATCGACCCTGCCGCCAACCTTTCGCACTGCCACCAGATCCCACTTTCCATGCGATCCTGCAGCTCTGATGACATGCCAACCGTGTTTTTCGAGTTCGTGTTTCAACTTGTATTCTGCACGAGCTCCGATATGGTAGCGCGCCATCAGTATTTTCCCTCCTACAGCAACATCACGAGCCTTTCAAGTGCATCCAGCACCGTGATGTTGCCTTTCGCGTTGGCGACAATCCTGTCAAGCATGTGTTCTATCCTTTGCAGATCAGACTCACTGCGTAGGTTGTCCTTAAGGCGCATCAATAGTTGCGTAATATAGAAACGCACTTGAACATCTGGAATGTCCTCGAGACAAAAATGGGTTGCATCGCCAGTCTTGAGCTGGATGAAGCGATAGAGACCATCGAGTGACACTTTCATGGGTAATCACCTCCCTTTTCTGCGGTCGCGGATTTTCTCTGCAACGATGACGGTAAAGAACTCCAGTGGCAACCAAGTAGTGCCTTCAGCGTCAGTGATTTCGAGGGACTGCATCTCGGTGACCCGTGCGATATCGAAGTCTCGTTTCAGAGTGTCAAGGAGTTTCTGGAAAATGTGGAAGAACTTGTCGGGCACGAAGATAGCGGATTTGCCCTCGTTAAAAGAGATCCTGATGAACGACATCGCCCGTCACCTCCTCTTTGTCCTGAGATAGGCTCATCAGCACTTCGATTGCGTAGTTGAGAGCCTCTAAACGGCGTTGTGCTTCTGACTGGGTCAATTTGCCCTCACTCACCGCCTTCGGGTAATAGAATTCTCGAACTTTCCGTTCCCGCATGAGTTCAAGCAATGCAACCTTCAGTTTCGTTCGGTCAAACTTCTGCATAAGAACTCACCTCCTCGCTTTCTGCGTTGTCCACAATCGTTTGCCCTGAACCGCCTTTAGACCCTGTGAACGAATCAAAGTCACTCTCAGCGACCATCGACATGATCACGCAGATCCGGTAATTGAACGGGTCATGGAGTCTCATCATGCAGGAGCTTTGCTGAGGCAGGAGTTCGATAACTGCAGGTGTGGGTATGAACTTCAGCGCTTGTTCGAGAAGCGATAGCCAGAAAGTGACGGTCCTTGGGAGAGTCCCTTCAATTGCAATCTTTTCGGAAGTGAACAAGACATTTCTTTCGACCGATGACCAGATCCTGTGCGTTCCGTCAGGACAGATATCCCAACGAGTATCCGCAGATTTCGAGCTGCGGCTTCGCCGTTCGGAGTAAACTTGAACGGCTTTTCTGAACTGCTGCCACGCTGATCTTGAAATCTGCAGCCTAATGCTTGCAGGCTCGAACAATAATTGGTGGGCGATTCTGTAGTAACGCTCTGGTGCATGGATTGTCGGAGCGCACACGTAACCGTCATCGAGGATTGCGTAGACATATTGTTTGTCTTCACTTTCAGCGGCGTATGCGAAGGAGTTGACTGCAAAGTCGGTCAAATCTGGTGGCACTAAGAGGACCGAGTGTTCGCCCGTCAGAACTTCTGCTTGCTGGTCTGTCAGTAACGACGCTGCGAAAATGAGCTGGTCGGTCGCTGCGATTGCAGCGACGACACTCATCTGTGCCCATTCTGGTTTCTGCTGAACAGGAAGAACCCAGATGTAGCTGAAGTCCCAATCGCCACGATAAGGCTTTACTGCTTTGCTTGCCGACCAAACTGAACCGTTAGCAAAAGAGATGAAAGGACTCGCTTGGTTCATGAGTTCCCTGACCTTCGACTGGAACGCATTGTCATTGTCAGTGCGGTTGAGATTGTAGCCGAGAGGCAACAAGTATTGAGCTTCATTGGGCAACTGCACGACCAAGCGGGACAGTTCAGGATGCGGAAACAGAGTTACTTCTTCCGAACCGACAGCTTTCAGGAGCTTAAGGAGTGGTGGGACGTAGATGAAGACAGTTCCCGGTTGCTGGACAACCGCTGGGATTGCAAACTCGGAGTAAGCAGCTCCGTCGGTGACTTTCAGGAAGATTCTGTCTTGTAGAGCTTCAAGTTCGCACTCTTGCCTGAGCTTGTCTTTGCAAGCCACATTGAGCACTCGTGCCAATTGCGCTGCATTAACGCAGACCTTCATGGTAGACCACCTCCTCTTCGTTGTCGCTATTTCCGATCACACATCCGAGGACTGGATCCGGAAAATCAATAGGTTCGCTTAGATCGACAAATTCACGAGAATTTGAATCACGCTCGATCCGGAAGAATTTGCCCTTTACCAACGCGCAGTCGTGACCCAGAAAGTTGGTGCTTCGCACCCGCCACGCTGGGATAACTTCGAGGTTGAGCGCTTTGATGACTGGTCTCAATTGAAACTCATCTGAGCCGTTGATGATTAGACCCTGCCCATGCATCAGCAGAATTCTGATTTGTTCCAGCTTCATACTCGCTCACCTCCTCCGAACCGTCTTCTCTGAGATACAACACTCCGTCTTGGCTGAATTGATTGAGGACGGAAAGCAGCAACAACAAACGGCGTTTACTCTTCAGCATGCCGGGCGGTCTACGCACCGACAAAGCAAGGTCTTTGTCGATGCGGCTGATCTGAAACCAGAGTTCGCGTTTGATTTCGTTCAGTTGAAAGCGAGTGATCTCAGCCATCACTTCATCACCTCCGCCTCTTCGAGCAGGAATTCAAGGTCATCTCGTTTGAGGTAGACCGACTTTCTGACCTCGATGGCTGGCAGACGGTAAATTCTGAGCAACCTGAGAATCCGGGCTCGCAGGTTTCGATTCCTGACGGCTTCCATCAAACGAACCCACTCCGTTGGTGGTCGTCCTGTCTTGCACATCGAAAGGACCAACCGCGTTTCGGTAGTGCTGTCTTCGTGAATATAGTAACGACCGTGAAATTTATCCAGAATGCCGAATTTCCGAGCCCAATAAATTACACAGTTCGGTTTGACACCATGACGGCAACTGAAATCCGATACTTTGACCCAGCCATTTGGAACTTTCGGGTTCTTTCGCCTTTGGTGAATCTCTAACAACAGCGGAAGGGAATCTGCTGGGACGAGAAGTTTTCCTCGCTCTTTCCGAACCGGAATGAATTTCACTGCGTGGAACCTTATGGTCTCGTAGATGTCACTGTAGGGAATTCCAAGTGCGCGCGAAACTTGCAAGACATTCAGCTCTCGACCCACTCTCATTCACCTCCTCCAGCATCAGCAGCCATCTCGAGTTGAAGTTCGGAGACGATGTCTGCCAACAGCTCTTGTGGGACTTGTCGCAACCAGTATCCGTTTTCATCTGAAGGAAGTTCGGAGCGCTCGAGTAATTTTTCGGCAATTGCGGACTCAAGCTCGTCAATTGTCCACTCTCGTTTAACTGCGATTTCAGCGAGTTCTCGCTCATACGGGAACTCGTTCTGGTCTTGTCTGTAGTTGCGCCAAGCTGCGATGAATGCGTTCACAGGGTCTTCTATGACCTGTCGTGCCTGTAGCTGCTTTTCCATGACAGAAATTAAAGTTCGTTTCTGTTCATCTGACAAGTTACGAATGTAGCCCTCACCGAAGTGCTGACGAGCCAACCTGCTGAGTGCTTTGTTATCTAAGTTCAGTTGGCGTGCGAGCGAGAAAATGCGTCTCGTCAGTTCATCGGACCTAACCTCATCGGACTTAGCTTCCTGCTCTGCAGAAGTTGTTTCGGGTGACTTGGACTCAGTCACTTCTGTAGAAATTGCCTGCTCGGTCGGTTCGGTCTGTGAGACTTGTGCAGATTGTGAACGAGGGACATAAACGGAAATAAAAGCTACCGGAGTTGGAGTCGGGCTAAGTTCTGGTAAGTTCAAGGTAGCGAGAAGTTCAGAGAAGTTCGCTGGGACTTCAGTCAGGTTGGGTATGCGAGACTTTGTCAAGATTTGTAACGAATTTGGTGGCGAGATTACCAATTTGCGTTCCTGCGATGGGATCAGTGGATCGATTGGAGAGGCAAGGTAAGCAACAATGTCGCAGGATGCGACGAGGTCATTTCGGATCGCTGGCGTCAGATCCGGGACTGCACCGACAATTGGACCGTTCTCTCTTCCACGCTCGTCACGCTGCCGCACCCATCTCGGCAGCGCAGTTAAAAGCAGATGCTTGTGGATGTGCAGCAAGGGTAGAATAGCTGCACGAATTTCGGCAGTCAAGCGCTGCCACTCGTCCCAAGTAACTCGTTCTTTGGAACGCAATTCCTGCACTCGGCGCTTCACGAAAATCGAAAGTCCGTCAAACACTACGCTGCGGAAGGTCGTATCATCGTGTAACTCACGAACCACTTGCAGGAGTTCTTCGCCGCTGCGAATTGGGCAGATGGCTATGTCTGGCTCGCCCATCAGAGCCAGAACGCCACCCTCAAAATCGAGAACCAACACAGGCTTAGGCAAAGTTTTAGCTAACGACGTCTTGCCCGCACCCGCTGGTGCATAGACCAAAGTCTTCAGGCCAAGCGTGCTCAGTGCTTCCTGAACGCTCAACACCTTCATACTTCACGCACCTCCTCTTGATGGTTTGTTCTTTCCGTCAAATCTTCAGCCGTCGCCACACGTCCACCACTGTGGCGACTGTCACTTTCCTGTATTCGTCGAGGTTCACGACTTTCGCGAGGGCTTTAGTGTCGAGAGTGCGACGAGTTTCGTCGTGAACTTGCAACCCGAACTCTTTTCCGACCCAACGACCACGCAGTTTCCCGATCTTCTCAAGTAACTGCTTCCGTGCTGCTTTTTCCTGTTCCTCAAGCACCTTTTTCTCGGTTCTGATTGAATGCAATAAGGCGACTATTTCTTCCAAATCATCGGGCATATCGTAGACTGGAAGGCTTTCGGTTGTGCCTGCATTTTCGTCCGATCTCTCGTCCTGCTCTTGTTTCTCTTGTTTCTTCTCTTGCCAGCACTGGTCGTAGAACGGGCACTGAACGACCATGCGGGAAATCCGAGAAAACCAACGACATGGAAATTTCGTTGGGTCGTAGTCGGCTGGGATGGCGGGAAGTTCTCCAGTCTCAATGGCGTGTTTTAAAAGCTCAATGCGCAGGACGAGTTCGGAGTGCCAGCTTGGATCGTAGGCAAAGGTGAAGACTTGGAAGAGGCGAGGATTCTCTCTCGGGAAATACACGAGTGCGGCGAAGTGTTCCTCGTTTGTCATTTCGTAAAGAGCAGATAAATAGGCGTGCACTTGGACTACATGGTGTTCGACAGGCAAAAATTCGGGCGAACAACGTGCCGCTGCGATAGTCTTGCATTCAATCAAAAACTTGCGTTGCGGGAAATAGAAGTCGATGTGACCTTTCACTCCTTGAAGTTCAACTTCAAACTGCGGGAGAATTTCTTCTCCCTCAAATGCTTCAGCAATCAAGGACTCGAACAAATGTCCTGCGGCGAGAATTCCTGCCGCCTCAGAAAGATCGGCTGTAATTCCAGTTCGCACCGAGAGGACTGTAGCCCTCGGGCACAAGCCCAGCGCTGAAAGCCTCAAGCGTGGTGGCTCCGACTGAGCGACCGCGGCGAAAAGCGACTGAATGCGGTTGACGACACTGTCACGCAAAGCCACCAAAAGTATGCCCTTGTCCTCCATACTGATCACCTCCACCAAAAGCAAATTAAGTCCGCACCAATTTTTTGCATGAGTGTTCTTTGAAGCGATGAACTGCGGATCCTGCCGAAATGGAGATTCGATCTACCCACGAATCCGGGTCTTCAGGAAGAATGGTTGCCATGAGGGCTTCATACCCGCAGTGCTTGCACTGCAGGCTAATTTCCAAAAGTTGAGGGTTGTCTGTCAACCTGACAACAATGCGGACGTTCTCGTCTTCCTCCTCAAGACCAGTGACTTGAAAAAATTTGCGTCTAAGCGCCTCTTCCCTCTCACTTCGCATCCGCAACAATTGCTGCAGCACCATCACAAATCACCTCCGTTATGTATTCAGAAGTGTAGCATATGCATCCATGAATGTAAATGCCTCGGTTAGGCGAAAGAGAGAGCCGAGCGCCGGTTGTGACACCGACGCTCGGCTTGGAAGCAGTTAGCCTTTACTGCGGATAGGTGATAGTGCGACCGTCGTCGAATTGGAGAGTGATTCGAGTTCCATCGAACAGGATGGAGAAGCTAGGACCCTCGGACTTGTAATGTGTCACGGAGTGCCGTTTCAGGTAGAAGAACAGGTTACGGGCTGCTGCGAGGAGCTTACCTTCTGGAGTTGATGTGTCGATGTGCTCGCGCTGGCTATTTCGGCGGGAAGCTGCGGACAGGTTAGCGATGACTTCCTGAATGTCTTCCTGTGTTAAGCCTTTGTTGGCGAGTACGGCTGCAAGTGCTTCGAGGAACGCTGCTTTGCGGCTTCCGGTCTTGACTGGTCGTTCTGGTTTCACTGGAGCTTGTGCGTTGTTGCTGCCATTGTCCGAATGCGGTGTTGGAGTGGCAGTAGGAGCGGCAGCGGCGGCGAGTTCTCGCTTCTGCGCTTCAAACTCTTCTGTCACCGAACGAGGCTCTTCTGCGATGTGCAAAGTGTCAGCGAAGATAATCCATGCTGACCCGTCAGCCAGCACAAGCCGCACCGCACCTTCCAGTGGTTCGGCGCGGACGGCACTCGGGTTAGCGTGCAAGGCACGGGCAAACCTCGGCAGCGCCATGCTGCGAGAGCGACCCTGTGAAGTGACCTGCACGAAACCTGCAGGGTTGACATTGAGAGTGATGGTGACGCCATTGAGAGTGACAAAGTCGAACTTCTTCATACGAACCACCTCCGTTGAAAGTTTTTTGAGTGCTTAAATTCAAATCGCCCGACTCCGGCAATTGGCTGGGAGTCGGGCGCTCTTCTGCTTCCTTCAGCACTTAGTCAACGATATTGGTTGAACGAATTAGTTAGAACTGTCCTGCGAGAGATTGAAAGTCGGAAAGTGCTTCCTCGAATTCTTTGCTGAGTTCGGTAAGACTTTCTGGATCGGCACTATCGAGGTGTTCCAGCAGTCGCAGAAGTTTTCGCTTTGTAGAGGCTTTGAGGAGCGCACGGATGAGTTCGTCAGGCATAAGTGGGCATGGTGCAAAGGCAAGTTTCGCATAATGCTCCTGTTCAGACCGAGATAGTTGTTCCAATGGAGTGGTCAATAACTTTCGCAACTGTTCAGGAAACTCGTTCAAAAGTTCACCAAGCTGATCGAGCGTCAATTTGTCCTGAATGACTGCTGCAGCAGCGATTGAATAGAGGTCAAAACCGACTGGCTTGCTTGGTGGCTTTCGGACGGACCTGCGCAGGAAACTTCCCAAAAACTGAAACACCAACTGCAGATATGCCGAACCGAGGAATGGTTTGCGTTGTTCAAGTAGACGAGACGCAGTCTTACGCATCTCGTCAGGGAATACGAGTAACGCTTTAGCGACCTTCTCTGGCGATGGCTTGCCTCTACGGACTGCCTCGACAAATCCTTCTACTGGGTCGAAGCGTTTCAAGTTCTGAAGCGTGTAAATCGGGAACTCATCTGGGTCCCGTCCTCTTGGCAGCAGCTGCAGTCTCAGCGACGTTGAGGGAAATAAGGTAGATAGCATCGCTATGTTTGTCGCAAGCGCTTCGGTTCCTGCAGGGTCAGCATCAAATAGCAGAACAATTTCAGCGTCTCGGAAGAATTTTCGGTGACGCGAGTGCAATTTCTTGAGGACTGTCACTTGTGCGAGGGTCAAATTGGCAGACATTACGCAAACTGCAGGAATGCGGTGACTAAGGAAGTGCATTGCGTCGAAGTAACCTTCGACGACATAAAGCAGCTTGTGCTCGGACAGGAGTTGCGATGCTTCGTAGGCGAATGCCAGAAACGACCGTTTCTGGAACAGCACAGTATTGCGGGTGTTAATGTATTTCGGTTTCTGCTCGTCTGACAGTGCGCGCCCAGCGAAAGCTACGATTCTGCCTTGCTCGTCTCTTAGCGGGATCACAATTCTATTTTGCAATAGTGGGTAAAGCGCGTCAGTGAAGAGCCCGGACTGTTTAAGCAGTTCCTGTGGAAACTGACGAAGCGCGTCAAGTAGAGCATTTCGTTCTGGCGGTGCGTAACCGAGTTCAAATTCATCAATGAACTGGTCTCTCTTCCTGCGCATCAAAGACGCCATGACTGGATCTTCGTAGGTCTTTGGACGCTGTTTCAGTTGCTGTCGGAAGAATTCGTTTGCAGCGTTCAGAACTTCAAAAACTGACGAAGTTTCGGTTCGGTCGCCTTCAACCTGTATGCCGAGGTCTCGTAACATCGAAGCGACAGTTCCTGCCTTGTTGCACCCGAAACAGTGGTAGATCAACTTCTCGGTGTTAATGTAGAGAGACGGATGGGTTTCGGCGTGGAAAGGACATAACGCTTTCAGTTCGTCTTTGCGGTATGTTGGCTGCAGGTCAAGGTAGGTTGAAAGCAACGCAAGGAGTTCTTCTCGGTCCATTATGCCTGCGCCTCCTTCCACTCTTTTTTTGCCTTTCAATTCCAGTCGTGGATTCGCCTCGGAGTGAACAGATAACCTTCCTCTGACAAGTCTGGGTCGGTAAGATTGTAAGCGTAACCGTAGCCGAACAGACCATCTGAGTCATCTTTCTCGATTTCAGTGTAGAGGTAGGCAAGATAAAAGTCTGAAGTGGCAACGCCAGTGACGCAAACTATCGGTTTGCCGTTCAAGCGCAGGTAACCGACCTGCGCCCAGAATGACAGTTCGGAAATAACCGCACGCCACAACTGATCGTCGTCGTAGTCCGGGTTCGCTTTCACGACATTTTGCACAATTTCCGCAATCGCTGCCTTAAGCTCCTGTTCAGTCATTTTCAATTCACCTCCCTTGCGCAATCAGGCTTGCCCGGACTACAGGCAGTTTCTCGGCAACAATATCCGCAAGTTCAACAATGGCTTGGACTACATCCTCGAAGGTTTCAATGAGCTTGTAGTAACGAAGTTTCGCACCAGTGAGGTTGGAAGGATTGTGAGTCAGAACGAAACCAGACTCTGGATCGGAAACTTTGAACCAGTATGCCGTCGCACCAAAGCCTGGCATGGTCATGTCCTCTACATCAGCGTCAAAATCCCACTCCAGCTGCCATACCAGTCCAAGAAGTTTCTCAGTGACTTGGGTAGTGAGTTCGGCGACATCGTTAGGAGCTAGATCTTCGACACTAAGGTTGACATCCCAGTTGTCAGCGAACTCTGGGTAGCGAGCCGCAAGTGCTTGCCGCAGTGCGTTTGTTGCAGCATCACGTTTCTCTGCCTGCGACAAACTGCACCACAGTCGCAGTTGTTCCATAATTAATACACCTCCCTTAGTTGATGTCTTTCTTCTTTTTTTCTTTTTTCTTTTCTTTGAATAATAAATAGCGGCGACTGTACTGCGCGATGCAGGTTTTGCAGCGGGATTTGCGTTCAATCAATCATCAGCGCAACTGCGAATGCAAGTGAAGGGAACGAAACTGCGCAGATTACCTTCGCACTCGCACTTTGCCTGCCTTAAACCATTTCGCCAACTGTCTTGCCGTCTTGTAGCTTAGGTTATACCAGCCAGAGAGGTTGAGTGCTCCACCTTGTTCATATACATCGTTCTCGATCAGATCATAGAACTCGTCAGCGATTTCTTCACTGGGCTCAAATGTGACGACGCTGAAACTGCCATCTGAGTTGGGAATTTGCGCTGCTAATCTAGCAGCGCAATTGTAGACTGAGATGAACAAAGGAAGCGAGTCAATGACAGTCAGTGCGGTTGTCTGTTCAGTGCACGGAGCATCAGATGTCAAGTATTCGTCCACTTCACTACCACACGATGCACAAACAAATTTACCGTTTTCAAAATGCACTTCGGCGTGAAAGTACTTTCGCTTCATGCCTGCTCACCTCCTGTAGATTCTGCGACTTCTAAGATTTCGGGCGGCAGCACAATGTAGGCTGCCGTCCAGGTTGAACCTGCAGTAACACCGGGCCCAGCAGAAATGCTGGACCCGAAGAAAACCTTTAGCGCACCCTCAGGTGCTTGGTCGTAGAACTTACGAGCAAGGGATTTGGCGTTCGGCTCAAACCTGTTGTCGTAGGTCACAGATTGATACTCCCAGCCGAACAGCCGAGAGGCTTCACGACAGAGCAGCAAGAAATCGCCATATTCTCCCAGTCCTTTGGGCTTTCGGTAAAGTTCAAGAATCTTGCGTGCGAGGGCAATTTTGCACTCATCTTCTGGTAGGTAACCGAGGGTTCGAGCGTGTTCAGGCGTTACTTCGCCGTGCCAGCGTAAGGAGACTCTACCGTGCAATTCCTCGCCCACATCGCTTCCCAGAGTGCTTACCTTAATCCATCTCATAACTACACCACCCTCCTTTGCTTCTGTAATTTTTGAGTGCCGTCAATAATCAAGACGCAGTTTCCGCTCTTGCAACCACTCCGCTATGCGATGTTCGTTCTCTGGGCTGAGATCATAGTAGCCTGACCAAGTCAAGCTACCCTGCTCTTCTACATCCTGCGTAATCAGAACTTCTAGTTCCGACTCAATGTCCTCACTGGGTTCTAAACCAACAACTTCCACAGTTGCGAAACCTTTCGGTAACTCCGCAATGAGGTGTGCCTGACAGTTGTAAACCGAAATCCGGAACAGTCTCTGGACAACATCTAAGGGAGTCGTCGGTGTTGTGCAGGGAACGTCGGCGGTGAAATACTGGTCAATTTCTGCGCCGCAGTTCTGGCAAATTAACCGTCCCTCACGCAAACCTGCAATGTGAAAGTGTCGCCTCATCACATTTCACCTCCTTTATTAGCCTCCACCGCGAGAGAGAGGAAGAACTGCACAGCTCTGACCGCTTCATCAATGGCAGTGATTGGTAGAATTACGCTCACGCTACAATTGCCTAGATCGTCAGTTATTGCCGTGAGGCACCTGTGAGTTTTCGGTTCAACGCAAATAAAAGCAAATTCTCCAGTGAAATTATACTCGTCCTTCAATGCCTCGACATACCATCCAAACTGTCGACCAGACAAACGCTCAACTGCGCCGATGATTGTCTCCGAGATCCAGTAAATTGGCATTTCTGGGTCGCGGACTTCTCGGAAATCGTCAAGGAAGGACTGGAAGGAGTCTTCCGGGTCTCCTGCGACATCTCGGTAGACTTCTTCCAGCACTTCAATGATGCGCTCACGCCCAATCTTCTCCATAGTTCATCCCTCCTTTTGCAGGTTTTGCTTAATCAATTCTGCCAACGTCACTACGGCGTCAATTGCGTCTTGCAGGGTGCGAATTTGCACCCTGCAACTGATGTCCTTCCACGGTTTTTTGTCCTGGAAGGTTACGCACATTCTGTTTCTCGGGTGCACAGCAACGAAACTGAACCAGCCATCAGGGATCAGCCTTTCGCAGTCCTCCGATTCGACTACGTGCAGCCACAGGAAATGTTGGTCAAGCAAATCCTCGACTGTCCGTTCGATTAATTCGGCGACTATCTCCGCATCGGTGAGATCTGAACTTTGCCATGCGGACTGAAAGAACTGGTCGAGATCCTGAATACCAAACTCGGACGCAAGTTCTTCGAGTGCTCTCGTAATCTGTTCAGTCATCGATTATCACCTCCTCAATGCCGAATTTGCGCTCAAACTCAGCAATTGGCTCACCTAACAGACGAAATTGAAACGCAAGAATTTCGGAGTGTGGCAGTGGTTCAGCGATGCCTTTTGTCAGTAAGAATTCGTCAGCAGCATGAACATCTTGCACAACTAAACTGCGCCACTGAATTCGTTCAAGCGCTAATGAGTACCATGCTGGAAGATACTTAGGACGAGGTTCAATTGGAGTGCACTGAGCTTGCAGGATTGCGAGGTGCGGAACTCCATGAATGAGACTCTGCGCAAACTTTTGTGCAGAGTCTAAATCCGCAAAGAGCAGAAATGGACCATCTGTGTAGAAAATGCCGACTTCATAGATGCGGCGAAATGATGGGTGAATTGAAGTGTAAAGCGTCCGCCTGTCGTCCGTCCTGATAACTGACACGACTTTAAACGCTAACCGTGACCCTATCATACTGACTCACCTCCCAGCCAGCACAGCAGGCACGAACAAGGATTTCATCTACATCAGGTGCAAGGATAGTGACTTCATAGCGGTATTTCTTTCGCAAGTCATCAAAGTAACGCCTGAACCGCAAAATTGGACGCCTCAGGACGAAGGACTTCACGAGGGTGACTGCAACGAGCGGGTAGGTATAGATTTCCAACTCGCCTGCGAATAACTGTTCTGAGTCTTCAATGCGACCCGCTCCGACAAGTTCTGCCCACTGGCGCCTGAGTCGCTCGGGCGCTCCGAGTGTAGGGAAGCGACTCGGTAGTTTCGGAAACGGTTCTGCGTCAACTTCATAGATGAGAACATGACCGAACACTTCTGCGAACCCTCGTGCATCTACGACAGCAAGGCTCAAATTGTAGTGCGCGAAGTAGACACCTTCGTATCGCACTCCTTCTTCGTAGATGCGATTTTCACTGAGCGCGCACAATTTTCCATTGCAGACGCGCACAATCTTATACATTGACGCTCACCTCCTTCCTACCGAAAATGCGATAATGCTCAAACTCCTCAATTTCGAGAAGCCGGTAGCCAATTGCCAGCAAAATGCTCCTTCTCATTGCGTCATTGTTCCAACTCCAAGTGACACCAAGTCGTCGTAGTTTTTGCACAAAGCGTCGTGCAGTCATACCGCGCAGATACGGGAATTTCAGGAAGTTTTCAACCCGCAGGTTGTAGGGTGGTGCGGTCAGACCAGTGTAAGCGAGAAATCTCCGAATTTCCCGCTCGCCAAGCCAGATGCACTCCCAATTCTCGTAGGCTTGCGTAATCGGCACAGTCCTCACATCCACTTTCTTCACGAACATTACTCCTCACCTCCAGAGATGAACTTTTCAATTGCTCGTTCTCTGTGTTCAGGGCAGGCGACAACTCTCACGCCTGCCCACTTGCCTTGAATGCACTCGTAAATCTGTGCACGCCCTTTCTTCCTACAAATTTCACAGGACGACGAAGACACTCCAACCGACCTCCAAACTGAACTATCACTCGCCTTGATCACTGCTGACCACCTCGCTTTCAGCGAACAAGTGTTCAAGTTCAGGGTAGATATCGTCATCTTCACTGAGAAGCCACGAAGCGAGGGCAACTAACACGTCCTCACCATCTGCAGGAGTGAAAATGCAAGGCTCCTCGTCTTCTGCGTTGTGGAAAATAATCAGACCGAGTGGAACTCCATCAATGTTCCAATCTATTTTCCGGATAGTTCCACGGACTTCAATCTTGTGGACCGCCCTCTCTTCTACAAGCACCACATCAATCTCCTGCTTG
>Ga0072500_157482_pt1 | contig 20320 bp, 22 predicted proteins | sample GBScelen77Swater_FD_63803 | JGI IMG/M metagenome (GOLD analysis project Ga0072500, IMG submission 63803) | Hot spring microbial communities from Great Boiling Spring, Nevada - cellulolytic enrichment S 77C v2 (version 2) | ecosystem: Environmental > Aquatic > Thermal springs > Hot (42-90C) ...
ATCTCATCCGGAGTGGGACTCGCTGGATATTTTATTCAGCCGGGTGATCAGGCGCTCCAGCCGGCGGAGGAGGCGGCGGGCGCCGGCCTCCACGGCGGGGGACAGCCCCTCTCCGAACCCGAAGTCCGCCCCGATGATCCCATAGAGGATCACCCGTCGGGGGGATGGCCCCAGCGTCCGGGCCAGGGCGATCGCTTCCAGCAGATCCAACCCGTGGGTGGAGAGCCCGCGCGGACGGAGATCCGTCCGGAGACGATCGCCTCGGATCCGAAGGAGTGTTCCGGGCGGCGCATCGGCCTCCACCGCGTCCACGATCCAGGCGATCTCCGCCTCCTCCCATGCCTCGGCCAGCATCATCGGATCCGGGAGCTCCATCCGGATGATCCGGAGATCCGGCCAGCCCCTTCCTCGAAGCTGCGCGGCCACCCACGGGCCTGCTCCATCATCCCTTCGCATCGGATTTCCGAGGCCGATGAGCGCCCAGCGGGGACCCGTGCTCATTCCTCCACAAGCTCCAACCGCAAGAAGTGCGTGGCGCAGGAGATGCAGGGATCGTAGTTCCGGATGGCCTGCTCGCAGCGCCACGTGAGGGCATCCCGGGGCAGGGAGAGCAGCTGCGGCACCAGTTTGCGCAGATCGTCCTCGATGCGGCGCTGGTTCTGGGAGGTGGGCGGGATGATCCGCGCTTCCTCGATGAGGCCTTCCGCGTTGATCCGATAGCGGTGATACAGGAGCCCGCGCGGGGCCTCGCTGGCCCCAAAGCCGGTCCCCGCCTGGACCTCGAAGGGCTCGAAGGGGCGATCCGGCGGCTCATAGCGGTCGATGAGGCGCATGGCCTCCTCGCAGGCGTGGATCACCTCGATCCCGCGAACGAGGAGGCTGCGGAAGGGGTTGCGCACCGGCGGCATCAGGCCGATGGATGCCGCCACCTCTTGGGCCAGGGGGGAGAGCTGGGAGAAGTTCAGGTTGAACCGGGCCAGGGGGCCGACCATATAGCTGCCGCGCCCCCGGATCACCGCGTGCAGGGCGTTGCTGTAGGGCACGTGGATCTCCTCGATGATCTCCTCAAAGGCGGAGACCGGGGCCAGCCGCCCATGGCTGAAACGAACCTGACCCTCCAGGATGGCGTATTCCTCGGGATGAGAAAGGGCCACGAACTCGTAATCCTCCTCGAACTCCGGAAACTCCAGGCCGGCCATCCAGCGGAGGGCTTCAATCATGAGATCGCGAGCGCGGGCAAGATCCTCCTGGTGTTCCAGGAGGGCGCGGCGCGAGGGGACGGAATAGAAGCCCCCGACGCGGACGTTGATGGGGTGAACCTCGCGGCCGCCGATGCGGGCCAGCAGGGCATTCCCCGCCTTCTTGATCTGAAGCCCCTTCTGCACCCACTCCGGGTGATCCCGGGCCATGTGGAGGGCGCTCTCATAACCCAGGAAGTCCGGCAGGTGCAGCAGAAACATGTGGAGGGCATGGCTTTCGATCCATTCCCCGTAGTAAAGCAACAGCCGCAGGTCCCGAAGGGGGCCTCGCACGGATAGGCCGAGGAGGCTTTCCAGGGCGTTGCACGCGCTCATCTGGTAGGCCACCGGGCAGATCCCGCAGATCCGCGCCGTGATATCCGGTGCCTCCTCCAAGCGGCGGCCTCGCAGGAAGGCCTCGAAGAACCGCGGGGGCTCATAGATCTCCAGGCGGAGCTCACGCACCTGTCCGTTGTGAACCCGCAGGTGCAGGGCGCCTTCCCCTTCCACCCGCGCCAGGGCCTCAACCCGAACGGTCAGCTTCCGCGATCCCGGCATAGCGCTCTCCTGCCTCCTTGAAGGCGGGGGCATAGGCGTTGAAGGTGCGGAGCAGCCGCACCAGGTCCGGCGCGGCCATCCCGCGCGCGAGCAACCAGTTCCCCAGGCTGTGGGGGTTGGGGGTCTCCATCGGGCCGAAGCATCCATAGCAGCCGCGGCGATACGCCGGGCACAAGGCCCCGCAGCCGGCCTGGGTGATCGGGCCCAGGCAGGGGGTTCCCTGGGCGACCATCACGCAAACCGTCCCGTGGCGCTTGCATTCGACACACACGCTGTAGTTCGGGATCTGGGGCCGTCGCCCGTTCAGGAAGGCGCTGATCAGCTCCAGCAGGGGGCCTTTCCCGATGGGGCAGCCCCGCAGCTCGAAATCCACCGGCACATAGGCGGAGGCGGGCAGGGATTTCTCCAGGGTGCGGATGTATTCCGGTCGGGCGTAGACCTGCTCCAGAAAATCCCGCACATCGGCGAAATTGCGCAGGGCCTGGATCCCACCCGCGGTGGCGCAGGCCCCGATGGTCACCAGGAAGCGGCTCTGGCGCCGGATCTCCCGGATCTGTTCCACCTGCTCCGGGGTGGAGATGCTCCCCTCGACCAGGGAGAGGTCATAGGGCCCGCGCACGACCGCCCGGGAGGCTTCCAGGAAGTATGCGATCTCCAGCTCATCCGCCAGGGTGAGCAGCTCATCCTCGCAGTCCAGGAGGGTCAGCTGGCAGCCATCGCAGGAGGCGAACTTCCAGACTGCCAGCTTGGGCTTGCGACGACGCGCCATCGCGTCCTCCTTCCCGGTTTTGGATCGAAACGAACGCGAGCCCTTACAGCTCCCGCACCTCCAGGAGCGGGCGGACGCGGCCCAGGGGGAACACCGGGCCGTCCCGGCAGATGAAGACAGGGCCGAACTGGCAGTGGCCGCAGAACCCCACGGCACATTTCATGTTCCGCTCCAGAGATAGAAAGATGCGCTCCGGGGGCACCTTGCGATCCTCCAGCTCGCGGGCCGCCACACGCATCATGACCTCGGGGCCGCACATCAGGATGAACGCCCTCCGGAGGTCCATCAGCCGCTCGGCCAGAGGGAGCAGCGTGGTGACCACCCCGATGTGCCCCCGCCAGGCCTCATCCCCGCGGTCCACGGTCACCAAGACTTGCAGATCCAGCCGCCCCCGCCAGCGTTCCAGCTCCGCCGGATACAGCAGGTCGGCGGGCGTGCGGGCTCCGTAGAGGAGCACCACCTGCTCGTATTCGGAGCGATGAGCCAGGATGTGCTGGAGGGCGGGACGCAGGGGCGCCAGCCCGATGCCCCCGGCGAGGATCAGGATATCATGGCCTTTGGCCTCCTCAAGGGGCCAGCCCCTCCCGAAGGGACCCCGCACGCCCACCACGTCCCCCTTCCGGAGCCGAGCCAGGGCCCGCGTGACGGATCCGACCGCCCGCACCGTGTGCTCCAGGTCCCCGCTGCGGGGATGGACCCCGCTGATGGAGATCGGGACCTCGCCGATGCCGAACAGGTAGAGCATGTTGAACTGGCCGGGCTGGAAGGCCGGCGGGCGGCCCTCCGGAGGGCGCAGGCGCAACGTCACCGTGTCCCCGGTCTCCCGGCGGATCCCGGTGACCGGATAGGGGGCGGGGAGGAAGCGCTCCAGCGTCGGCGCCCATGGGTAGGTATAGATAGGAGAAGGGATCATGGCGTCCTCCGCTCCGGCGGGGCGTAGAGATCCAGCAGCTGCAAGCGGGTCGCTTTCAGGCGGCCGGCGACCACGGCGAGCAGGCGGCTCAGGATCCAGGCGGCGAGGGCGCAGTCCTGGCTCATCCGGGCTCGCAAGGCGGCGGCGTCCAGGACCACGGCGGTGGTTTCGGCGAGGGCGCGGGCATCGAACTCCCAGCGGTAAGGCGGGAGCGCCCACGACCAGCCAACGACTTCCCCGGGGCTCACGGTTTGCAGACGCAGGGTTCCCCGCTCGGGCACGAACATCTCGATGGCCACCAGGCCATCCACGATGAGGAAGAAGGCATCGGCGGCGCGTCCCTCCCGCAGCAGCAGCGCGTCCGGCGGGTAGGTCTGCAGCCGCGCCATCTCCGCCAGGACCTCTTTCCAGGCCTCCTCCATGTCGTGGGTGAAGGGATGCTGGCGCAGGGCCTCCAGGATCGCTGCTTTGGACATCGGATCACCTCCTCTCCGCCTCGGGGGTGGCGCCGTCGGTCCTGCGGATGGCGGCCACCTCTTCGGTCAGATCGATCCCCACCGGGCACCAGGTGATGCAGCGCCCGCAGCCGACGCATCCTGAGGTCCCGAACTGCTCCCACCAGGAGGCCAGCTTGTGGGTTAGCCACTGGCGGTAACGGGCCTTCGCGCTCTGGCGGATGGGGCGGCCGGCGGTGTAGGTGAACTCGGTGGTGAAGCACGAATCCCAGCGGCGCACCCGCTCGGCGCGGGTGCCGGTCAGGTCGCTGACGTCCTCCACGGTGAAGCAGAAGCAGGTGGGGCAGACCATGGTGCAGTTCCCGCAGGTGAGGCAGCGCTGGGCCACCTCCTCCCAGCGGGGATGTTCCAGGTTGCGGTAGAGCAGGGCAGGCAGGTCGGTGGTGTCCATCTGCCGGCCCATGGCGCGGGCGGTGGCGGCGAGCTGCGCCTCCACCGCGACCCGGTCGGCCTCCGTAGCGGGCGCGCGGGGGATGCCGGCCATCAGCGCCGCGCCCCGCTCCGTCCCGATCTCGACGATGAAGGCCTCCGCCAGCTCGGTGAGGATGAGGTCCGCGCCCGGCGGGGCCTTGGGCCCGGTGCCCATGGAGGCGCAGAAGCATGTGCCGCCGGCGACGGCGCACTGCACGGCGATCAGGAAAATCCCCTCCCGACGGGCCTGATACGTCGGGTCCACATACGGCCCGCCCATGAACACCCGATCCAGGATCGTGATGGCGTGGAGCTCGCAAGCCCGGACCCCCAGGAACGCATAGCGAGGCGGAGGATCCGAGGGGACGATCCACTCGAATCCCGCGCCGTTGCGGCGCGCTTGGCCCAAGGAGAGGACCGGAGGATGCAGGAAGCGCTTCCAGGAATGAGGTCCCACCGCGTAGCCGAAGAAGGAAGAATCCTCCCGACGCTTCAGACGATAGCGTCCGCCGTCCTGCTCATCGGTCCATCCGATGGGGAGATCCGAGATCTGGTGGATCTCATCGTAAACGATGGCCCCTTCCCGGATGCAAGGGCCGATGACGGTGTAGCCCTGCCGGCGGAGTGCATCGATCAGGTCCTGCAATCGGACTTTCTCGATTCGCCACACCGAGTTCGGAACGGGGATCGGGGCCTCGGGGTTTGCCATGGCGCTCTCCTCCCTCTGATACCAAGGGCCGGGCGAAAGTCCAGGCGTTCCTTAAATCAATTATGAACGCTCCTATTCGGCGCGGCCAGTGAGAAAGCACAGCGACGAATTGTGATTTTATTCACAATTTGTGGGGCTCTGCTTAGCAGATTCGGGGGAGGGGTTCGCCGGCGGGCATGCTGACCACCCGGAAGCCGCCCACTCGGGTTCGTAGCAGGACCAGGTGGCGGGGGTCCTCCACGACCTCTCCGATCACGGTGGCTTCCTGGCCCAGGGGGTGGGCGCGCATGGCCTCCAGCACCCGCTCCGCGTCCTCCCGGGCGACGATGGCCACCAGCTTCCCCTCGTTGGCCACATGGAGAGGATCCAGGCCCAGCAGCTCGCAGGCGCCTTTCACTTCATCCTGGATGGGGATGCGCGCCTCATCCAGCTGGATGCCCACGCGGGAGCTCATGGCGATCTCGTTGAGGGCGCTGGCCAGGCCGCCCCGGGTGGCGTCGCGCATGCAGCGGATGCGAGGGCTGGCGCGGAGCATGGCAGCCACCAGGGTGTGAAGCGGCGCGGTGTCGGACCGGATGGGCTGCTCGAACTCGATCTGCTCCCGGGCCAGCATCACCGCGATGCCGTGGGCGGCGATGGGGCCGTTCAGGAGCACCACGTCCCCGGGCCGGGCCTGGTCCGCGGAGAGCGTCCCCTCGTATTCCACAATGCCGATGCCGGTGGTGGTGATGAAGATCTTGTCCGCCTTCCCCCGGTTGACCACTTTGGTGTCGCCGGTGACGATGGGGACGCCGGCCTCCGCGGCGGCTTGGCGCATGGAGTCCACGATTTGGCACAGGGTCTCGATGGGCAGGCCCTCCTCCAGGATGAAGGCGGCGCTGAGGAACAGAGGGCGCGCCCCACTCACCGCCAGATCGTTGATGGTCCCGTTGACCGCCAGCCGGCCGATGTCGCCCCCCGGGAACACGATGGGGTCCACGACGAAGGCGTCGGTGGTGAAGGCCAGCCGCAGCCCGTCGACCGTCATGACGGCGGCGTCGTTGAGCACGCGCATATCCGGCGGCAGGAGGAGGGGGCGGAACACCTTCTCGATCAACTCGTGCATCAACCGGCCCCCGCTCCCGTGGCCCAGCAACACCGTGCGGTAAGACAGGGGTGGGATGGGGCAGGCGCTCAAGCTTTCCGCGCGCATGGTCTCACGCTCCGTGAAACCGGGGTTCTCGCTTCTCGAAGAACGCCGAGAGGCCCTCGGCGAAGTCCGGCGTCTCCGCGATCTCCACCAGGTGTCGCAGCTCCTTGGCCATATGGCTGTCCAGCCGATCGATGCCCAGGGCTTCGTTGATGAGGGCCTTGGTGATGGCCCAGGCCCGGGTGGGCCCGCGGGCCAGCCGCTGGGCGATGGCCTCCACTTCCTGATCGAACGTCTCGAAGGGGAAGATGCCGTTGATCAGGCCCCAGGCCAGGGCCTCTTGGGCGGTGAGGCGCGGGTTGAGGAAGACCATCTCCATCGTCCGCCGCAGGCCGATGAGGCGGGGGAGGAGGAAGGTCGTGCTTTCCGCTCCTGTGAGGCTGGTCTTGGAGTAGGCCCATTCGAAGGCGGCCCGATCGGAGGCGAAGACCAGATCGCAGGCCATGGCCAGGCCCAGCCCCCCTGCCGCGGCCACCCCCTTGACGGCGGCGATGAAGGGCTTGGGCGCGCGGCGGATCTCGGAGATGGTGCTGTGCAGATACTCCAGGATCTCCTTAAAGCTCCGCCCGTATCCGCCCTCCACCGGCCGGGCCTCGGGTTGCAGGTAGGAGAAATCCTCCGGATGCTCCCGCTCCCGGACGTATTTCAGGTCCGCCCCGCTGCAGAAGGCCCGATCCGTCCCGGCCAGGATGACGCAGCGGATCTCGGGGTCGCGGGCGAGCTGCAGGGCCGCCTTCCGCAGGTCCCGCGCCATCGCCACGTCCAGGGCGTTGAACCGTTCCGGACGGTCCATCTGGATGACGCCGACGGCGCCCTCCCGGCGCACCCGGATGTGATAGAGCTCGAGGATCTGGGTCGTCATCGCTCGATTCTCCTCCCTATGCGGAGGCCGGCCCGGTCACGTGGCCGCCGTATTCATACCAGATGCGGCAGGCCCCCTCGCTGCTCACCATGCAGGCGCCTACCGGGGTCTCGGGCGTGCACTCTTTGCCGAAGAGCCGGCAATCGTAGGGCGTGGCGATGCCGGCCATGATGTTGCCGCAGAGGCACTCTTGGGTGAGACGGGGCGGGGCGTCGCCCAGCCATTCGGAGAGCCGGATCTCGAAGCGGGCCCGGGCGTCCACCCAGGCGTATTTCCGCCGCAGGCGCAGGTTGCCGTTGGGGACGTAGGCGATGCCCCGCCAGACCCCGCTCTCGGTCTCGAAGACCTCCCACAGCAGCCGCTGGGCGTTGCGGTTGCCCTCCGGCGTGACGCAGCGCGGATAGGCGTTGACCACCCGCTTCTCCCCCCGACGGATCAGCTCCACCAGCTGCACCAGGGCGCTCAGGATGTCCAGGGGTTCGAAGCCGGCCACCACCACCGGGATGCCGTGGCGGGCCACGAAGCGCTCGAAGATCTTCCATCCGGTGATGGTGGCGGCGTGGCCGGCGGCCAGGAAGCCCTGCACCCGGGTCTGGGGCATCTCGGCCACGATCTCCATCACCGGCGGGATGTATTTGTGGGCGGACAGGACGGAGAAGTTCTTCGGAGGGCCGGAGAGGATGACGGCAGCGGTGGCCACCGCGGTGGTCTCAAAGCCGGTGGCGAAGAAGACCACCTCCCGGTCGGTCTCCCGGGCGATCTGCAGCGCCTCCCACGGGCTGTAGATCACCCGGACGTCCGCGCCCTCCGCCTTCGCCTCCGCCAGGGACTTGCGGGTCCCGGGCACCCGGAACATGTCCCCGAAGGTGGCCAGGATCACTCCCTGCTCGGCCAGGTAAACGGCCTCGTCCACCTCCGGCATGTCGGTCACGCACACCGGGCAGCCGGGCCCCATGATCACCCGGAGGTTGGGCGGAAGCAGGCTCCGGAGGCCGAAGCGGGCGATGCTCTGTTCGTGGGTGCCGCAAACATGCATGATCGAGATGGGCTCCGGCAGATCCCGGCACAGCCGGTCCAGGGCCTGCCGGAAGGCCTGCACCCGTTCCGGATCCCGGAACTCCAGCCGCTCGGAAGGCTTCGCCATGCGCGCCCGGATCATGGCCCTTCCTCCATCGAGCGCAGCTCATCCCGGATCTCGGCGCGCAGCAGATCCTCCTCCGTCGTCTGGAGCAGGGCCTCGTAGAAGGCGAGGGTGTTCTCCACCTCCTCCGGAGGGATGCGGCGGATGGCAAAGCCCACATGGACCAGGACGTAGTCCCCCGGCGAGACGGACTCGTCCACCACGTGGAGCATCACCGGCTTGCGCACCCCCCAGAAGTCCACCAGGGCCGTCATCTCGTTCACTTCCACCACTTTCCCCGGCACGCCCAGGCACATCATACACCTCCTGTCGGAAACGGATCGGAAGCGCCCTCCAGACGGGCCGCGGCGATCAGAATCTGGCCCAGGCTGATCCCCCCATCGTTGGGGGGGACCTGGCGGTGCAGGAGGACGGTGAAGCCTTCCTCTTCCAGACGTCGGGCGGCCTCTTCGGTCAGATAACGATTCTGGAAGCAGCCGCCGGTCAGCGCCACCCGTGGCTCCCCCACGGCCCGGGCCACGGCGACGATGGCCTCCACCAGCGCCTGGTGGAAGCGCGCAGCGATCCGGTCTCGATCCGTCCCCCGCCGTAGGTCCTCCAGGATGGCCTCCAAGAGGGGGCGCCAGTCCAGGATCCAGGCAGGCTCTCCCCCCGGGTTTTCGACCAGGGGAAGCGGATAGGCGCGCCGCTCGGCGGGATCGGCGAGGAACTCCAGCGCCATGGCGGCCTGGCCTTCGAAGCTCACCTGCTGGTGCAGATCCAGCATGGCCGCCACCGCGTCGAACAGCCGCCCCATGCTGGAGGTGCGCGGGGCGTTCAGCCCGCGGGCCATCATGCGGGCCAGGGCCTGGCGTTCGGCCGGGCGCAGCGCCCGCACCGGCGGGAGATCCTCCCATTCCATCGCCGCCTCGCCGACCATCTCCCACAGCAGTGCGAAGGCCACCCGTCGGGGCTCGTGGACCGCCGCGTCCCCTCCGGGCAGGGGGAAGGGCCGCAGGCTGGCGACGCGCCGGAAGCCGGAGGCGTCCCCCCACAGGAACTCGCCGCCCCAGATGGTCCCATCCGGTCCGTAGCCGGTGCCATCCCAGGTGACCCCCAGGGCCGGGCCTTCCACGCCGTGATCGGCCAGACAGGCCGCCAGATGGGCGTGATGGTGCTGGATCGGGAGAAGGGGCAGCGGAGCGGGAAGCCGGACCGGCAAGGGGAGGTCCCCGGCGGCGGCCCGTTGCGCCCAGATCGTCGAGGCGTAGTCCGGGTGCAGATCGTGGGCGATGGCGACCGGCTCCGCCTCATACAGGCGGAGGAAATCCCCGATCATGCGCTCGAAGGTCCGGAGGGCCTCCGCCGTGTCCAGGTCGCCGATGTGGGGGCTCAGGAACACCTGGCGGCCGACGCTGAGGGCGATGGTGTTCTTGAGGTGCCCGCCCACGGCCAGCAAGGTGGGCAGCGGCCGGCTCAGGAGGATGGGCAGCGGCGCGAAGCCGCGAGCCCGACGCAGGATCCGGGGCTCCCCCCGCATCCAGACCATCACGCTGTCGTCGGCGTGGCGGGCGATGGGGCGGTTGTGGATCAGAAAGGCGTCGGCGACGCGGCCCAGCTGATGGAAGGCCTCCCGTTCGTCGGTGCAGATGGGCTCGTCGGTCAGGTTGCCGCTGGTGGCCACCACCGGGAAGTCCAGCTCCCGCAGCAGCAGATGGTGCAGCGGCGTGTAGGGGAGCATCACCCCCAGGTAGGGGTTCCCGGGGGCCACGTTGGAGGCCACCGGGGCTCCGGGCCGGCGGGGGAGCAGCACGATGGGGGCCTCCGGCCCGGCGAGCAGCGCCTCGATCTCCGGCGAGGTCTCGCACATCGCGCGAACCTGATCGAGGTCCCGGGCCATCAGGGCGAAGGGCTTGTCGCGGCGGGGCTTGCGGGCCCGCAGCCGGGCGATGGCCTCCTCGTTCCGCGCGTCGACCATGAGGTGGAATCCCCCCAGCCCTTTGACGGCCACGATCTGGCCTGCGCGCAGAGCGGCCGCTGCCCGGCGCAGCGCCGCGTCCCCCCGGGCGATCCGGCGGTATTCCCCCACCTGAGAGGGGAAGTCGGGGTGATCCTCCCCATCCCGATCGGCGGAGGGCTCCCGCGCGTAGAACGCGAGGGTCGGGCCGCAGCGCGGACACGCGTTGGGCTGGGCGTGGAACCGGCGGTCCAACGGGTTCTCGTACTCCCTCTGGCAGTCCGAGCACATACGGAACCGGCGCATGGTGGTGTGGGGCCGGTCGTAGGGCAGGGCCTCCACGATGGTCCAGCGCGGTCCGCAATCGGTGCAGTTGGTGAACGGATAGCGATAGCGACGATCGGCGGGGTCCAGGATCTCGGAGAGACAGCGCGGGCATGTGGCGATGTCCGGGAGGATGAGGACTGTTTTATCTCCTTCGCCCTCGCTGTGGCGGATCTCGAAGCCGGCATAGCCGACCGGATCCAGATGGAAAACGTGCAGGCTGTGGATGCGGGCGCGGGGAGGGGCTTCGTGGGGGAGGCGCTCCAGGAAGCGCGCCAGGGCGTGCGGGGGGCCTTCCACCTCGATGAACACCCCCTGGGGATCATTCCGGACCCACCCGGCCAGGCCCAGCTCGGTGGCCAGCCGGTAGATGTAAGGACGGAACCCCACGCCCTGCACGGCGCCCTGGATCTCCACCCGCAGCCGTCGCCGTTCAGCCGCCATGATCCCCTCGGCGCGCCCGAAGATGCGCCGTCAGCCATCCCACCCACTCATCCACGCCCTGGCCGGTCCGACACGACAGGAGGAAGAGCGGGATCCCCGGGCGGAGGATCGATAAGCCGTGCCGGAAGGCGGAGAGGTCGAAGTCGATGTAGGGCATGAGGTCCGCTTTGTTGAGCACGACGGCATCGGCCTTCTGGAACATCCCCGGATACTTGTAGGGCTTGTCGTGGCCTTCGGGGACGCTGGCGACCGCGATGCGGAGATGGGCGCCCAGGTCGAACTCCGCCGGGCAGACCAGGTTCCCCACGTTCTCGATGAACAGCAGGTCGAGGTCGGGAAGGGGGAGATGGGAAAGGGCGGAGCGGACCATGGGGGCGTCCAGATGGCACGCCCCGCCGGTGTTGATCTGCACCACCGGGATGTTCCGGGCGGCGATGCGCTCGGCGTCCAGGGTGGAGGCGATGTCTCCCTCGATCACCCCGGCGCGCAGGGAAGGGGGGAGGCGCTCCAGGGTGGCGAGGATCAGGCTGGTTTTGCCGGCCCCGGGGGAGGACATCAGGTTGACCGCGAGGAGGCCGGCGGCGTCGAAAGCCGCTCGGTTCTCCGCGGCGACCGCGTCATTGGCGCTGAGGATGGCCTTCACCACCGGGATGTGGGTCGCCATCTTCCACCTCGATGCGCTCCACGAGACAGCGGTTCCCTCCCGTGATCCAGATGTCCGGGCTGCCGCAGAGGGGACAAGCGGGCAGAAGCGGGGGCTCCACGGGGAACGCGCCGCCGCAGGCCCGACAGCGTCCCTCCCCGGGCTCCCTGCGGATGCGCAGGAGGGCGCCTTCGGCGAGGGTGCCTTCGCTGAGCCGTTCGAAGTAGAAGCGGATGGAGTCATCGACGTAGCCGGTCAGCGCGCCCACCGTCAGCTCCACCGCAGTGACCCGGCGCGCCCCGGCGGCCTCCGCCGCCTCCAGCACGATGGACAGGATGGCTTGGGTGATCGCCAGCTCGTGCATGGGCGTCCTCGCTCCCATGACGAAGTATATCTCTGCTCTTCTCGCGGAGGCACATGGGGCATCCGTGAACTGTGGCCGCCCGGGTTTGCCCTGCCAGCCCTGGCCGGCGCCTCGGCGCCCAGGGCCCGAGGGCGGTTTCCGACGATGCGGAAAGCCGATAAAATGAAAGCCCGGGCTCCCGGGTCGAGCGGGAGACTTTCATCGAGGAGGGCCATCGATGAGCGGGTGCGTGTTCTGCGACATCGTGGCGCGCCGGCAGCCGGCGGAGATCGTCTACGAGGATGAGCGGACGATGGCCTTCTTGGACATCAACCCGGCCAACCCGGGCCACACCTTGGTCATCCCCAAGCGCCATGCGGCCACGGTTTTCGATATCGATGAGGAGGACGCGGCGGCGGTGATGCGCACGGCCGTTCGGGTGGCCCGGGCGATCCGCCAGGCCTTCTCCCCGGACGGCCTGAACCTGGTTCAGAGCAACGGGCGGGCCGGGGGCCAGGAGATCTTCCACCTTCACGTGCATGTGATCCCCCGCTGGGTGGGGGATGGGTTACGGCTGGCCCGGCCGCCGGTGGTCCGCCGGGAACGTCCCCTCTCCGAGGTCGCCGCAGAGATCCGGCGGGCGCTGGCGCAGATGGGCGGACCAGGGATCTGATCTTTCCCCATGAGCGATGAGCGGTTCGGGCCAACTCCAAGTTCAGCGTGGGGGAAGCACCGTGGGTTCGAGCGCCTCCCGGGGCGGGGCGGGACCCCGCGCAGACCCGCCCCGAGCCCCATCCTCCGGAACCCACGCACCCTGCGAGCGGTTCGAAAGGCTGCCCTCGAATGCCCTCCGACTCAAGGATGTCACAGCTCCAGGCTGTCTCGCACCCGGGTCGGGCCTCCGGCAGCAGTGACTCCTTGATCCCCTATACACAGCCACTTTGAGTAGTTGCAAAAATCATGGCCGAGCAAGCTACCACCATATAAGACTCGAAATGCCCACGCAACATATCCATTATTCGATCGCCATCAAAGATCATCTGGGTTTCCATACCAGGGCGTCGGGAAGAAGAATCGATTCACCATCCCGACCCAATTCTTCAGAAATCCGGAAGGTTGACTTTGCCTCCATCTCCTTCACATGTAAAACATTTCCTCAATCTGGAAATGATGGCCCTCAAAAATCGTCCCAGTCAGATCGTTCAAATATCTTCCCCACTCACAACATTCATACTTCCGAGCCCCTTTCCGAGTGTAACCATCCGCCCAAATTTTCAAAGATCCGCAACAAGTGCATTTCACCCTCTCCTTCCACCGCATCTTCCTCAAGTATTCCAGGCAATCTTCCCGACCTGGGAGAAAAACCTCCCGGACTGCTTCACGGTCCATGCCTCGCCCTCCCCCTCGGATTTCCTCTCCCCCGCAGAGTATACCCCCAATCTCCGATCATTGGAAGGGATGAGCCTATCATTCAATTTTTATTAAACAATTTATTGGACGCGCTTCAGATGCGCTGCGATCTGTAAAAGTATAGAAATCGGATAGGGATGATCGGATCGTGAGGCGGTGATCATAATGGAAATCCCCTCTTGATTCCAGGACAACATCTGAACTATCCCATTATCCACGAAAACTCCTTCGTATTCCCCATTTACGATTACTTTCTGCAATTTATAACGCTCTGATATCGTATTTACAGGATGATTTGTGATGGATATCTCCACAAAAGCCCGACTTTGAGGATCCACATAATCGATGTGAATGGTCTGGACCCCATTGGGATGGTTGATGACGAAGGCGAGGGGCGTTGTGGGCGTAAAGGGCAGCCAGGTGGGAAGCCAAATCGGGAAGGAGATCCGGCGGAGCGCCGACTCTAAAGGCTCGCCGGACACTCCAAACGGGGGCTCCTGAACCGCATGAACGGGCATTGGAGCGCGTACAGATCCGAACATCAGAAGCACCAAAGGGATCCAAAGTAGAGACAACAGGACAGCGAGAGGACGGAGTTTCATCGTGCACCTCCATTAGGGCCAGATAACATAGAAAGAGCTCGCTTGAGCATATACCCTGCAATCCCATGGCCTGGATGCGCATGTGAAGGGATCCGCATTGCGAATCTCCAGAGTGGTTGTCGGATCCCTTCCGGGATAATAACCGGCCGTAACGCCTGTTGATATGGTAATATTTGAGTAATCGTTTAGATATCGACCATTATAGTCACAATTTCGGTAAATCATCCTGCTATTAAAATTATCCATAATCCAGTAGCACGTATAAATTGGGGCTCCTCGATAGACTTTTGGATACCATGAAGTCATGATGAAAGTAATATGATACGGATCTGGAGGCCGAAATGTGTCGATCATTCGGTGTTCTGCATAGGCAAGAGCGTCCTGAAATGACATGTAATTATTACAAGATGAGTAAGTTCCTGGACGAGCTCCACAGAAATCGTAATTCGCATAAGCATAATGAGCAATTATCAGAGAGAACAAACCCAAAGAAACCAACAAAATTGCAAAAAGATATTTGTTGAGAGGTAGTGCCCAAATGTTGAGATTCTCAAAATTCCTTATCATGGCTGTCCTCCTGGATTGAATTTGCTGTTTTCTTAATCTACATCAAATCATATCTTCTTCACCGAACGTGCAGAAGCTCACCCCGCCAGTAGGAGCACCTTCCTCTACGGGTTGTGTGCAGGATCCCTGAAACGGTGCAACCTCTCCCTTCTCCAACTGGCGAAGATGCTGCTCCCGTTCGATCTTGACTCCTTGAATGATTTCAAGAGCGTGATCATGATCATAACCATCTAAAATCAGAAAGTAATAACCAATCCACCAAAAATCTGGTTCGCAAAATGGAGACATTATTCGCTCATCTATTTCCTTTGAAGGCGAAAAGTTTGGGTGATCATGGAAATGTTGAGCCAGTTCTCGGAGCTGGGAGTGGGGGAAGCAGCGAGGGGGATCCAGTTCGGCCTCCGGAGGGGTGGGACCGGCGACCGGTCCTGCCCCCAGGCTGCCCAGACCCAGCGCCAGGGCCAGCAGGAGGCGTGCCCCAACCGCGCGCCGCTTGGACATGGCTTTTCCCTTCCAATATATCGCAATAGATCATGAAATTAGGCCTCAATTCCGCAATTTCTCTCAGGTTCATGAATGTCGCAGCTCTAGGCTGTTTCGCACCTGGGTCGGGCCTCCGGCAAGGGTGACTCCCCGGTCCCCTATACACAGCCACTTTGAGTAGTTGCAAAGATCATGGCCGAGCAAGTTACCACCATATATGATTCGAAATGCCCACGCAACTTGCCAATTATTAGATCGCCATCGAAGATAACCTGGGTTTCCATACCAGGGCATCGGGAAAAGGAAATCATACTCCCGGTCGCTGGGGTCGCCATCACAGTTCCAATCCTCTTCAACGAACGTGCAGAAGCTCACTCCACCGGTAGGAGCACCTTCCTCTACGGGTTGTGTGCAGGATCCCTGAAACGGTGCAACCTCCCCTTTCTCCAGCTTCTCTAACTGACGAAAATGTTGCTCACGCTCGATTTTAGCCCCCTGGATGATTTCGATGGCTTTATGATGATCATAACCATCTAAAATGAGCAAGTAATAGAAAATCAACCAAATATCTGGCTCACAAAATGGAGACATTAGCCGCTCTTCCATTTCCTTTGTGGGCCAAAAATTTGGGTCATCATGGGCACGCTGAGCCAGCTCCCAAAGCTGGGCGTGGGGGAAGCAACGGGGAGGGTCCAGTTCGGTCTGCGGGGGTGTAGGACCGGCGACCGGGCCTGCCCCCAGGCTGCCTAGACCCAGCGCCAGGACCAGCAGAATGCGCCATCCCATTGCGCGCAGCTTGGACATGGCTTTCCTCCCACAGTGGGATTTCCTGAATTCATTGTCCTCAATCGATCAATGGTGCGCAACGGTATTTTCCACAGGGGAGGGCCTGTGAATTTCCCCAGGGGGCCCCCTGGGGAAGACCCCCGGCATCCGGATGCGCGAAGCGTCCGGAGCGCGCGAATCCTTCACCCAGACCCATGCGCCTCCGGCGAATCGCCGGATGGGATCCGGAGCCATCCCCGGCGGATCGCCTCGCAAACCGCCGCGGCCTGGCTGTTCACCCCCAGCCGCTGGAAGATCTGGTTCAGATGATAGTCCACGGTCCGCGGGGAGATCCCCAGGCGTTCGGCGATGGCCCGGCGGGTGAGCCCTTCGGCCACCAGGGCCAGGACCTCCCGCTCCCGTTCGGTCAGCCCTTCCGATCCCCGGGAGGACAGCTCCTGAGCGCGGGCGAGGATCTCCGGGCTGAAGGCAGTTAGGCCCCGCGCCACGCTTCGGACCGCCGTGACGATGGCCTCAAGGCCTTCGTGTTTGAGGAGGTATCCCTCCACGCCGAGGGCCAGCGCCTGGCGGACCAGGTCGGCCTCCTCATAGGCGCTCAGCAGCAGGATGCGGATGGGCCAGCCGCGTTCCCGGATCTCCCGGGCGAGGGCGAGGCCGTCGCGACGGGGCAGGCGGATGTCGAGGATGGCCACATCGGGGCGGATGTCTTCCAACAGCGTCAGAGCCGTTTCCCCATCCCCCGCTTCCGCAACCACCTGCATCCCCGGTTGCTGCTCGAGCAATATCCGCAGGCCCAGACGCAGGGGCGGGTGATCATCCGCCACCAGGATGCGGATCGGCTCCATCTCCGATTGTCGGCCTCTGGATTCGTCCGCTCCAACTATAGCACGTCCGACGGGGGACGGCCAGGCGGTTCAGATCGAAGCGTGGGCTTTCACCCGGAGCATGGGCAATACGAAGGGGACCGTCCCTTGGATTCGGAGTCCCGGATGGGAGCGATTCCCAAGGCCTGGGGCCCCTGGCGATCGTTCGATGGTCCCCCTGGGGAAAAGCACAGGGGGGACCCTGTGGAAACCATGGTTGTGCGCGGACTGGAAGACGAGTAAGATAAAACCAGAAGGTCAGCGCTTCTCCAAGAATATCGTTTGACATCAAGAATCGAAATACTGATTAATCGCAGAAGAACAAGTTTTCTTTTCCAATGCTTAGACTTAGGAGGTTTGAGATGCGCCGGATTCGATTTCTATCAGTGCTCATCTTGCTGGTGGTGTCGCTGAGAGCTGGAGTTGGTGCAGCGTGAGGCCAGGAAACGTGGCCCCAAGCGGTTGGCTCACCGAATCGGTGGGATCTCGATGGTCCGATCAGCGAATGGACTGAATCAGATTTAAGGAAGTTGGTCGATCTGGCTGTGGGCGAGCCGATCACTGTTCCAGAGGCCCAGAAGATTTGGGAACAATTGACTGACGAACAAAGGGAAAAAGTTGGCGAGTTGTTGGCTCTTAAAGTTGGAATTCAGTGTTCTGTTTTGGTTTTAAAGTTGGATCAGTAACACCGGGATAGCCGGCCGATTGGGTGGGAGAAGATCCATGGCTCGCGTTCTCGAGGCCCTCGCGCGCATCCCGACGGTCCTGGCTCTGCTGGCCCATGGGCTGGGCGCCCTCAGCCTGCTCGCTTTCGGGTGGCGGGCGGACGGATGGGTGCTTCCTCCGATCGCGGTGCTCTCCATGGCGGGCATGGGGCTCTTTGGAGCGGCCTGGCTCTTCCGGGGACCCCCTGCGACGGAGCGGCCGCTCCGACTGGTCCTTCCCCCGATGTTGACCCTTTCGCTTCTTCACGCCTGGACGGCGACGGCGGATCTCGGAGGAGCCCGATACGCTCCCTATGATCCCTCAGAGCCCCGGGAGCTCCTGATCCTCCTGCATATCGGGACTGCCGCGCTCATCGCCGGGATGGCGGCCCTTTACCGCTGGCCGGAGCTGCTCCGGGCCGGCGCGCTGACCCAGGGCATCGTGCTCCTGCTGGACCCCGGGCTCTGGGCCGCGCTGGTCCGCTGGGGGTGGCCCGTGTGGTCCGCTTCCCCATCCCTCTTCCTGCTTCCGGGGCTGTATGGGCTGGGGGCGGCGGCCCTCGGCGTTTCGTTCCCCCGGCGGGCCGGGATCGGGATCGGAGCGGGCTTGGTGTTCGGGCTGGTCAGCCTGGGATGGGCTGCTGGGCGGGGCGCCCTGGTGTTCCGCGAACCCCTTGAAGCCGCGTTGTGGGGAGGCCTCGCCCTGGCCGGATGGGCGCTGATCGCCTCGATGCCGGCCCTCGCCGCCCTCGCCGTCCTCCCCCGGGATGCAGGAAAGCCCCCGCGCTTCCCTTGGGAGGCCTACGCGCTCTTCCTGTGGTTCCCGACCGCGATCGCAGCGGATCTGCTGACGCCCGGAGGTGATGGATTGCCGGCCGCCGGATCCGTCCAGCCGTGGGTGGATCCCGATCAGGTGGTCCCCGATACATGGTGGCCGACGATCTACTGGGCTGGCGCGCTGCTCACGTGGATCCACCGGCTGGCTCCGCTGATCCTCCTTCCATCTTTCATCGAAGGATTTCGATGGATTCGAGCCCGCCGGTGGCGGGCGCTGCGGACGGTCTCCCCCGTCGGTGCAGCCATCTTGGGCGGGACGGCGTTGATCGGGACAGCGCTCTGGCCTCCGGCGATCGGGGATCCGGATGACCCGCTCCTGTTCTTCTCTCCTCCAGTGGTGCTGATGTGGATGCTGATTGGGCTCCTCGGCTGGATACTGGCGGCGCGGGGCTGGGAACACGACCACGGCCTATGGTCCCGCTGGTTCTGGCGGAGCGCTTTCCTCCTCTCCGCTGGGTTGTGGATGGGCCCGGTGGTCTGGATGATCGGAGCCTTATCCGGATGGGGACGAGGGTTAACCCCTGGCCCGAGCGCGATCTTCCCCCATTGGACGGCCGGGGTGCTGCTGCTCCTGTATGGGGTAGCCGGAGCCGCCGGTCTGACGGCAGGGTTTCGAGCCGTGTGGGGGTGGATCCTCCAGGAGTCCCCTGGGCGAGGGAAGGCGTTCCTTCGAGCCGGCATCGCGCCGGCCTTCCCCCTCTTCCTGCTGGGGGCCTTCGTCGGGTGGATGACCACCCCGCAGGTCCCTCGAACCATCCCCCCGGCTGGGGCGCGCGAAGTGCCTCCGGATATCGTCATCGTGGTGGAGCTCGGTCCTCCGCGGGGCGGGCGGATCCGGGAGCTCCTCTTCGGATCCGGAGGCGGAGGTGGGATCTCCGTTCGATATGCGGATACCGGGGAAGCGATCCCGGGCATCACGCACTGGCAGGACATGGGGCTCTCTTTCGATCCGGAGTTTCCTCTGCGCCCTCAGGCCCCAGTGGAGGTGCGGATCTTCCGATGGGGCGAGCGCCCTTATCGGTTCCGCTTCACGACGGGAGGTCCGGGGTCTTCGCCTGCTCCTCCCTTGCCCTGACCCATCGGCTTTTCGGTTGCCGGTCCCCAGGGCATCCGCCGCTTCCCGGAGCGGTTCGGAAGGCGGGCTTCTTCCCCGCTCACCGAGGTGAGAGGAGCTCCGACGCGGCCGCGGCGTCCACCAGCCACAGCACGCGGCCCGGTTCCGGGCGGACCCCCTGGGCGGGCCGGCGGAGGGGATCGGGGGGTTCCTGAAGCACCTCCCGCAGGATCCCGGCCTTGCGGGCCCCGGTCACCAGGAAGACCACTCGGCGGGCCTGGTTCAGGATCGGCAGCGTCAGGGTCACCCGCGGTGGATCCGCTTCTGGCACGGCTGCCACCCAGCGTCTCTGCTCCGTCACCGCCGGATGAAAAGGGAACAGGGAGGCCGTGTGGCCGTCCTCCCCCAGGCCCAGGAGGATCAGATCGAAGCGCGGGGGCGCTTCTACGAAGAACGAACGCAAAAGCGCCTCATAGCGGGCGGCGGCTGTCTCCGGGTCCCCCTCGCACCGAATCGGATGGATCTGATGGGCAGGGATGGGGACATAGCGCAAGAGGGCCTCGTGGGCCATCCGGGCGTTGCTCCGGGGATCCTCGAAGGGCACGCAGCGCTCATCCCCCCAGAAGACGTGCACAGCTCCCCAGGGGACCGCGTCGCGGCATTCCGGGCAGGCCAGCCGTTCGTAAGTCCGGCGTGGTGTCTGCCCGCCGGAGAGGGCGACGACGAACCGTCCGGCGTTTCGAACAGCCCGTTGCGCGGCGCGGACGAAAAGGGCCGCCGCGGCCTCGCTGAGCGCTTCCGCATCGGGGAAGACGCGGATCATCCGGGCGTCGCTCCAACAGGATCCAGGATGGTGGGGAGATCCCAGGATCGACCGTCTCGGGCGATGAGGGCCTCCGCCGCTGACGGGCCCCACGTGCCGGCCGGATAGTTCGGGAAGTCCGTGAGGGGCTGGGCGGACCAGGCCTCCAGGATGGGCTGGATCACCTCCCACCCGGCCTCCCCCCACGCGCCGTCCC
>Ga0072500_144060_pt1 | contig 20185 bp, 19 predicted proteins | sample GBScelen77Swater_FD_63803 | JGI IMG/M metagenome (GOLD analysis project Ga0072500, IMG submission 63803) | Hot spring microbial communities from Great Boiling Spring, Nevada - cellulolytic enrichment S 77C v2 (version 2) | ecosystem: Environmental > Aquatic > Thermal springs > Hot (42-90C) ...
GGAGGTGTTTCAGCGCCTCCGGGATCGCGGCAGGGATCCGCGGGGCTTCGCCGGTGGCCCGGATGGCGCTGGGGACGTCTTTCAGGCCGTTGCCGGTGGCCATCACCACCACCTCCTCTTCCTCTCCCACCATCCCCTCCCGGGCGGCTTTCTCCAGCCCGGCGAAGGCGGCGGCCGCCGAGGGCTCCGCGAACACCCCGACCTCCCGGGCCAGGGTCTGCATGGCCTGCAGGATCTCCTCATCCTGAACAGTGAGAAAGGCCCCGCCGGTTTCCCGGACCGCCTGCAGGGCGAAGCGGGCGTCCCGAGGGCGGCCGACGGCGATGCTGTCGGCGATGGTCTGGGCCGGCTCCGGGCGGGCATCCGGATCGCCCCGCGCCCACGCATGGGCTAGGGCCGCCGCGCCCTCGGCTTGCACGCCCATCAGGACGGGGAGGCGATCGATCCAGCCCAGGGCGGCGAGGTCCCGAAAGCCCTTCCAGATCCCGCTGAGGATGTTCCCATCCCCTACGGCCACGAACACCCGGTCCGGCGCCCGGCCGCCCAGCTGCTCCCAGAGCTCGTAGGCCGCGGTCTTCTTGCCTTCGCGGGTGAAGGGATTGTAGGCGGTGTTGCGGCAATACCAGCCGAAGGCCTCCGCCGCCGCGATGGCCAGGTCGAACGCTTCGTCATACGTACCTTCCACCAGATAGACCCGTGCGCCGTAGATCAGGAGCTGGGCGATCTTGGCCGGGGGGGCCGTGTGGGGGACGAAGATGACGGCCACGAGGCCGAGGGCCGCGGCCATGCCGGCCAGGGCCGCCGCCGCGTTCCCCGAAGAGGCCGTGGTGACCACCGAGGCGCCCTCCTCAATGGCTTTCAGGGCCACCACAGCGCTGGCCCGATCCTTGAAGGAGGCCGTCGGGTTGCGGCCGTCGTCTTTCACGTAGACCGCCCGCAGGCCCAGCCGCCGCGCCGTCCGCTCCGCGCGATAGAGCGGGGTCCACCCCACGGTTTGCAAGGGCCCCGCCCCCTCCCCACGCGCGAGGGTCTTAGGTCGTAAGGGGAGCAACGGGGCATAGCGCCAGATGGATCGGGCCGGATGCGCCCGCAGCCGCTCCGGGTCCAGGGCCGCCCGCAATCGATCGTAATCGTAGAGCACGTCGAGGGTTCCCTCCGCACCGTCCCGCGGGCACACATACCGGACCTCGCCCGGATCATAGGTGGCCCCGCACCGCCCGCAGCGAAAGCCGATGAACGCCATGGGTCGGCCTCCGGCAAAGGTTGACCGGCGTTTCGCGCGCCATCGCGCTGGAGGAGCATTGTTCCCCGGATCCTCCTATCAGTCAAGGGGAGGCCGATGGGAGCCCGCAGGGCCTGTGCTATACTGAGCGCGATCGCGGAGGCCGAAAGGAGTTTCGGCTTACATCCGAAAGGGGAAAGGAGTTCCCGATGCGAAACGGAGGCTATATTCTGATCGCGCTGGTTGCGCTGGGGCTGGCGGCCTGCGCCCGCCCCACGCCCGGCCCGGGGGGAGCGGGGACCCCAACGGCTCCTCCCTCCCCCAGCCCGTCCCCGGAGGCCACGGCCACCGTCCCGGCGGCTGCGGCGCCGTCGGCCACCCCGGACCTGCAGCGGATCCTCTTCCCGACGCCGGAGGATTGGAGCAAAGGCGCCCCGGACGCCCGGGTGACCTTCATCGAGTGGGGCGATTTCCAGTGACCGTATTGCGGGCAGCTCGCGCCGCTGCTCCGGCGTCTGGTAGACGCCTACCCGAACGAAGTGCGCGTGGTTTACCGGCATTTCCCCTTGCGGACCATCCACGACAAGGCGATGATCACCGCCGAGGCCAGCGAGGCGGCCGGGGCGCAGGGGAAGTTCTGGGAGATGCACGACTGGCTTTATGAGCATCAGGCGGAATGGGTCGCCAGCTCGAACATCACCGAAACCCTGATCTCCGCGGCGCGGACCCTGGGGCTGGACGCGGAGCGGTTCCGCCGGGATCTGGAGGAGGGGCGCTATCGGGCCAAGGTGGAGGCCGCCTACGCGGAAGCGGTCGCCCTGGGCCTCCCGGGCACGCCCTTCCTGCTGGTCAACGGGCGTCCATGGCCGCAGACCCTGAATTACCTGGAATACGCCCACCTGGAGGCTATGGTGAAGCTGGCCCGGCTGGCGGAGCGCCATTTCCCGGCCCCGCCGCCCATGACCATCGATCCGACGCGGCGCTACCGCGCCATCCTGAAGACGGAGAAGGGCGAGGTGGTGATCGAGCTCTTCGCGGATCGAGCGCCGGTGACGGTGAACAACTTCGTCTTCCTCGCCCGACAGGGCTGGTATAACGACATCACGTTCCACTACGTGATCTCCGACGTGGTGGCCATCACCGGCGACCCCAGCGGCACCGGGTTCGGTGGGCCGGGCTACACCATCCCGGACGAGATCACGGAGACCCTGACCTTCGACGCGCCGGGGATGGTCGGGATGCTGAACGCCGGGCCGAACACCGGCGGCAGCCAGTTCTTCATCACGATGGCGCCCCTCCCTCAGCTGAACGGCCGCTATGCGATCTTCGGGCGCGTGGTGGAAGGGCTGGAGGTCGTCCGCGCCCTGCGGCCTCGGGATCCCGAGGCGGACCCTGGGGCGCCCCCGGGCGACCGCCTCCTGGAGGTGGTGATCGAAGAGCGCTGAGCGTTCCACCCTCTGCCCCTCGAACGGATCATCGACGGCCATGAGCATCCTGCCCATCCCGGAGGGCCCATCCGAAGAGATCCCTTCGCTGGAAGTCCGGGAGGAGGTCGCGGCGCGCTCCTCGCCGACCGGCGCGTTATGGGTGGCGGCGGGCCTCCTGACGGGGGTGGCCCTCGGCGGGCTGTGGCTGGGGCTGGCGGCTCTCGCCGCCCTCCTGAGCGCGCCGATGCCGCCCCCGGGGCTGCTCCTCCTCGGCTTGCTGATGGGGATCGGGCTCTTCCAGGAGGGCATCCGGATCACCCGGGGGATACCGGACGCCCTGCTCCCCGTCCCCACTCTGGCTGCCCAGGTCCGGATGTTGTCCTTCCTCCTGATCCTGATCGGATGCGGGGCGGTGGTCGAGCGGCTGGCTCCGGATCTTCCCCTCGTGCTCCTTCCCCTCCACGCGGGGATCGCCGTGCTGGGGCCGCTGTGGTGGTTCAACCTGTTACGCCAACGCTTGGCTGTCCCCTGGTCCCGCCGTCGGACCTGGTGGGGTTTGGGCCTGGGGGGGCTGGCCGCGCCAGCCCTGGCACTCCTCCTGGAAGGGATGATGCTGGTCGGGCTGGGCCTGGGGTTGCTGATCGCGCGGCTCGTCATCGAAGGCCCCGATTTCATTCGCCGGTGGTTCCCGATGGGGTTCTCCCCCGGCGCTCCTCCCGTCGTGAATCCGGAACGCTTGTTCAGCGATCCGTGGGTTTGGGCCGGCCTACTCATCGGCGGTGCGGGGCTGGTCCCGCTGATCGAAGAGGCGGTCAAGCCGCTGCCAGCCTTCCTGCGAGCCCGGGCTCCCACCGCCGAGGGGATCCTGTATGGGGCGCTGGGAGGCGCCGGCTTCGCCATCGCGGAGAACCTCTTGAACTGGACGCTGGGGGCTCCCTGGGCGCTGACGGCGCTGGGACGCCTGGGGGCCTCGGCGCTTCATGTCTTTAACAGCGCCCTGATGGGGTGGGCCTGGGGGATGCTCCGTCAGGGCCGTCCGGGCGCGGGCCTCGGCGCGTATCTCCTGGTCGTCCTGCTTCACAGCCTCTGGAACGCCGGGGCGCTGCTCCTGGGGATCGGCTTTCTGGCCCCGCTTCCTGACCAAATCCGGATCCTGAGCGCTCTCCCCTTGCTGATCGGGATGGGGGCGGTGGGGCTGGCGGTTCTCATCGGATTGGGATGGGCTCTGCCGGCGCTGGCGGGCGGAGAGGATCCGGTTGAACCGTCGGCAGGGGGATCATCGCAAGGAGGATGAAGGGGATGCAGGTCTGGCGGGAATGGCGGATGCGCTCCGCGCGGCTCCGGGCTTCCCTGGGGATCTCCGGGGAGGCCCGCGATCCGCATTTGCGGCGCAACTTCACGGTGGGGGTGATCAACGGCGCCCTGTTCATCTTCGCGGAGACGGTCCTGGATCCCAACCTGGTGCTGATCTGGTTCCTCTCCCGCCTGGGGGCGCCCAACCTCCTGCTGGCCCTGGTCTCCCCGATGCGGGACGGCCTATGGTTCCTGCCCCAGCTCTTCGTCTCCCGGCGGATGCGGCATCGCGTGTATTACATGGACCTGTATCGTCGCATGGCTTTCGTGCGAGCGGCAGGGGCCTTCGCCATGGCCCTGGGGATCTGGCTGGCCGCCCCGCATTCGACATGGATGCTGCTGGCCTTCTTCTTGCCTTATCTGGTGATCTCCCTCGCCTCCGGGATCTCCGGGCTGCCGTTTATGGAGATCGTGGGCAAGACCATCCCGCCCCGGCAGCGGGGCGTCTTCTTCGCCGCCCGCCTCTTCTTCGGAGGGCTGCTGGGCCTGGCGGCCAGCGGGCTGGTCCGCCTGCTCCTGGAGGAGCGCGCCGGGCTGCTCTTCCCCTCCAACGTGGTGTTGCTGTTCCTGATCTTCGCGGTCTTCACCTCCATCGGGATGGCGGTCTTCGCCATGGTGGTGGAGCCGCCCAGCCCGACCCGGGATGACCATGCCGCTCCGCTTCCCTGGCGAGAGGCCATCCGGGCCCTCTGGCGTCACCTCCCCTACCGGCTGTTCCTGGGGGCCCGGATGGCGTTGATGTGGGCGGCCATCGCCACCCCCTTCTTCACCGCCTACGCGGTCCGGGACCTGCGGATCCCGGACGCGGCCATCGGGATTTACCTGGGGTTGAACGTGGGGGCCTCCCTGCTTTCGAACTTGCTGTGGAGCTGGATCAGCGTCCGGTGGGGCCATCGGGCGGTGCTGGAAGGCGCCACCGCCTGCGGATTGGTCAGCGTCCTGTGGGCGTTGATGGTGGGGCCCTTGAGCGGGGCGCATCCGGGCCTGGCGGAGGCGTTGATGGCGCCGGTGTTCATCCTGAGCGGCGCCTACGCCTCCGGGGCGGCCATCGGCGGCCTCTCCCTGTTGCTGGAGATCGCCCCGGGCCACGATCGGCCCCTCACCATCGGCCTGACCAACACCCTGCTGGGCGTCGCCCTGCTTTCCACTGCTATGGGCGGCCTGATCGCCGACCTCATCGGCTACCGGGGGCTGTTCGCTCTCTCCTTCGGCTTCTACGCCCTGGCCCTGGCGCTGCTGTGGGGATTGCGGCGGGCGATGATGGCCTCCACGTGAGAGTCCGGGCGCCCGCCCCTCACTGCAAGCGCCACAGCTGAACGATCCCGCTGCGATAGCCCAGAGCCAGATACGCCCCGTCCGGTGAGAAGGCCAGGGCCCGCAGGGGATCCCCCGCCCGGCCCCAGTGGGCGCCGAGGGTCCCCTCCGGCATCGCCCACAGGCTCACCTCTCCTTCTTCGCTGCCCGCGGCAAGCCACCGGCCGTCGGGAGAGAAGGCCAGGGCCCGAACGGCCTTCGCCCCTGCCCGCAGGACGCGGCGCTCGGAGCCGGCGAGGGCGTCCCAGAGGCGCACCGTTCCATCCTCTGCCCCCACCGCCAGATACCGGCCGTCCGGGGAGAAGGCCACCGCATACAGCCGGAACGGATAGCGTCCCAGGACCCGGCGGCCGACGCCGTCGGCGGTCTCCCATCCCAAGAGGAGGGTCCCCTCTCCTCCCACGGAAGCGAGAAGCTGTCCGTCCGGGGAAAAGGCCACATCCCAGACCTCGGCGGCATGGCGGATCCTTGCACGTTCCATCCGTCGGTCCAGATCCCAGATCCGCGTCGTCCAATCCCACGAGGCGGAGGCCAGCCGCCGGCCGTCGGGGGAGAAGGTCACCGCCCGCACCGGCCCCCGGTGGCCGATCAAAATCCCTTCGAGGGACCAGTTCCCATCCGGGGCGCGCCGATAAAGCCGGATGGGTCCCTCGGCCAGGCCGACAGCCAGCCGATCGCCCTCCGGGGAGAACGCCAGGCTCAGGCCCTCGCCGCTTTGGAGCGGGATCGGGGGATCGGCGGGCCCGTCGCTTAGGGAGCGGAACCGCACGAGCGCGCCCTCCAGGAGGCCTAAAGCCGCCCCGTCCGGCGTGAAGCCCAGACCCCACACAGGGAGCAGGCGGGGGAGGAAGCGATAGCGCTCCGCGCTGGTCGCAGCTTCCCGGATCTGCACGAAGGGCCCGATGAGCTCCGGGAAGTTCGGATCCACCTGCCCTTCCCCGCGCACCGCCAGCCATCGCCCGTTGGCGGAGAAGGCGAGCGCATGCACGCGGCGGATCCACGGCTCCGGCCCGACCGCCCAGCGCTCCCGCCCGCTTCGCAGATCCCGCAGAACCAGCATGGGCGGGCTTCCCTTCGCCCACGCCAGCGCGGTTCCATCCGGGGAGAAGGCCGCCGGCCCGGCAGGTTCGGACCACCGGATCCGGCCGCTGCCTCGTTCCACCAGATCCAGAAAGTCCGCATAGCGGATGAGCAGCCAGCGCCCATCTCCGGAGAGCTGAAGCGCGCGGATCCGGGCGGAGGGGCTCCGCCACAGGATCGCCTCCGCGCCGCCGCGCGGATCCCTCCGGCGGATCACGCCATCGCGCCCGCCAAGGATCCGCTCCCCCTCCGGGGTCCAGACCGGGGGGACCTCGGCGGGGAGGATCTCCCGCACCCGACCGGTGGCGACCTCCACCTCCAGCAGGCCCGATGGGGAAGGACACGGGGGATCCTCCAGACCCGGCGGCGCCGGAGAGGGACAGGTGAACAACCGCTCCCCGTCCGGGGAGAACCCGAGCGGCCGGGCCCCTGGGACGCGACGGATCTCCCGGCCGGTGGCCGTTTCCAGCAGGCGCACCCATCCATCGGCGTGACCCACGGCCAGGATGGCGGGATCCGGGGAAGCGATCAGGCCTGTGCCGATCATCCCGGCGTCGGACCATTCCTCCCGCCGGGAGGGGATCCCCCAGGCTTTCAGCGTGCCGGTCTCCAGCCGACTGATGAGGCGCTCCCCATCCGCGGCGAAGGCCAGTTCGAGGACACGGGCCTCTGTGGTGAAGAACGCGAGAAGCCGCATGGAGGGGATGTGATAGACATACACCCGGTGGGAGGAGGCGAGGGCCAGCCATGGCCGGCGCGGGGACCAGGCCATCTGTAGCGGATAATCCCGAAACCCCCACTGGGCCTGGAGGGCGGGCTGAAGGGAGAGGGGAGTGGAGGGAAGGGTGGGGGCTGGAAGCGCAGGAAGAGGGGTGGGAGGGTTGCGCTCCGCAACTCCGGACACCTTCGGCGATGTCCGTTGACAGGAGGCCCCGCTCAGCGTCAGAATCAGCCCCAGGGCGATCACCCATCCAAACCGGAAGAAACTCACCGGTCTCCGCCTTTCTATCCCGCCCACTCCGGATTATAGACGTAAGTCCGCAGGGCGTGGATCACGCTGGAACGGGGATCCCATCGCATGCGGAGGAAGGGGCATGGAGCTGCGGGCGCTGGAGCAGGCCATGGAGGATTTCGTGACCTCGAAGGGCTGGTATCGGCCGGATTCGCCGCGGCCGCAGACGCCACGCAACCTAGCCATCTCCCTGGTCCTGGAGGCCGCGGAGGTCCTCGAGCTCTTCCAGTGGGGGGAGACAGCGGACCGCGAGGCCCTGGCCGATGAGCTGGCGGACGTGATGCTGTATCTGCTGCAGCTGGCCCGGCTGCACGGGATCGATCTGGGCCAGGCGGTGATGGCCAAGCTGGCCCGGAACGCCCAGCGGGAGTGGCCATGAAGGCAGAGGGACGGCTTCGCATCCTCGCCGTCTCCGACCAGGTGGTCGAGCCCCTCTATTCCCCTCAGGCCCGGGAGTGGCTCGCGCCGGTGCATCTCATCCTCTCTTGCGGGGATCTGCCTTACGGATATCTCGAGTTCCTGATGGAGGTGTTCAACGCGCCCCTCTTCTATGTCCACGGCAACCACGACCGGCCGGAGCTCCGCGCCGACGGGCGGATCCGTCTCGCTCCCGAGGGAGGGCAGAGCTTGGAAGGAGTAGTGATGCGAGAGCATGGCCTGTTGCTGAGCGGGCTGGGGGGATCACGGCGTTATCATCCGGAAGGCTCCCATCAATACACAGAGGGGGAGATGTGGGTGCGGGTCCTCCGGCTGGCCCCGCGCCTGATTTGGAACCGGTGGCGGTATGGCCGGGCGCTGGATGTGTTCGTCGCCCATGCCCCGCCCCGCGCCATCGGCGACGCCCCGGACCTGGCGCATCAGGGTTTCACCGCCTTCCGCTGGTTGATCCAACGGTTCCGCCCGCGCTATTTTTTGCATGGACATGTGCATTTCTATGGACACCGGCCGATCTTTCAAGTCGGCCTCACCCAGGTGATCAATGTGTTCCCGTATTACCTGCTGGAACTCTGATCGAACATACCACCCTGTGATGGGGAGCAGGCAGGGTGGACCTTGCTGCGATGGAGGCCAAGAGGCTGATTATGGAAGAGCACGGATCGCTCACCGAGGAGGTCGCTGCCCAGTATCGGAGGGCTCGTCTCCGGGCGCTGGTGCGGAACCTCCTGGCCCGTTTGACCGGGCGTTCAAACCGGCTGCTGTCTTTTGATGAGGTGAAAGAGAAGCTCCGCCTGCGGGGCTCCGTCTACCGGGGCCTCCAGCGGGTCCCTTTGGATCACATCATCGGGAGCGTCAACCGCTATCAGGATTTCGATCGGGCCTTCCTCCCGATCCATCCTCACACGGCCGACCGCTGGATCGCCGTGGGGACGATTCTCTTCCGGGAAGGGGATCTCCCCCCGGTCCGGCTGTATCGGATCGGCGACGCTTACTTCGTCCTCGACGGCCATCACCGGATCTCCGTGGCCCGGGCCATGGGCTGGAAGGAGATCGAGGCGGAGGTCATTGAGGTCCGAAGCCGGGTGCCGGTGGGGCCGGAGCTGCGGGCCGAGGATCTGGAGATCCTGCGGGAGTATGAGGAGTTCCTGGAGCGGACGCGGCTGGACGTCCTCCAGCCAGAGGCGGACATCCGGTTCACCATCGCCGGGGGCTATCATCGCCTGCTGGAGCACATCGCCGTGCATCGCTACTTCATGGGCCTGGAGCAGGGGCGGGAGATCCCGGAGGATGAGGCCGTGACCCACTGGTATAACACCGTCTACCGGCCGGTGATCGAGATCATCCGCGCCCACCGTCTCCTGGAGGACTTCCCGGGGCGGACGGAGGCCGATCTCTATCTCTGGATCATGGACCATCTCTATTACCTGCGGGAGGCCTACGGTCCGGAGGTCGATGCGGAAAGCGCCGCCCTGGATTACGCCGAGCAGTTCCCGGAGCATCCCATCCGGCGCCTGGTGGCCGAGATCCGCCGCGCGGTGGAGGCCATGGGCGACCTCCCGCCGACCGAGATCGAGCCGAAGGTATAGCGAGGATGGTCCGCGCGGTTGCCCGAAACCGAGCATGGGGAAGCACGGCCTGGGTCCGTTGGGGGTTCATGCTCGGCCTCTTGGGCCTGGCCTTCCAGCTCTCCGACGCAGCTGCCCATGCCTATCAGGAAGAGGAGGCGGAACGGGGGGCGGCTGTCTTCGCCCGACGCTGTTCGACGTGCCATGGCGATCGGGGACAGGGTTTGACCGACGAATGGCGGGCGACCTGGCCCCCCACGCATCAGAACTGCTGGAAGGCCAACTGCCATGGCCCGCAGCCCTACCCCGAGGACGGCTTCACCCTCCCCCGGGTGGTTCCTGCGCTCATCGGGCCGGGGACCCTGCGTCGGTTTGCCACGGCGGCGGATCTGTATGCCTACATCCGGGCCCGGATGCCCTTCCACGCGCCCGGGAGCCTGCCGGAGGCCGATTACCGGGCGGTCACGGCCTTTCTGCTTCAACGCCACGGGATCCCTGCCGATGGCCGACCCTTCGATCCTGAGGCCGCCCGGGGCATCCCGTTATCCGCTCCGACTCCCCCGGAGGAGGGACGCCGGACGGTCCTGCCGGCGGCGATCCTCGCTCTGGGAGGTGTCGCGGCAGGGGGGGTCCTGCTCGGCGTTCTCCTCGGGCTCCGGCGGCGAAGGAGGTCCTTGTGGTCATCCGGCTGATCCTGGAGACATTCTCTCCCGACGAATTAACGACCCGTCGCCTCGGCGCCGTCCTGGGACGGTGGCTCCGGGCCGGCGACGTGGTGACGGTGCAGGGTCCCTTGGGGGCTGGGAAGACCCGCTTCATCCAGGGCCTCGCTCAGGGCCTCGGGGTGAGGGACCCCGTCCAAAGCCCTTCGTTTGTTCTGATCCAGGCCTATCCGCTGCCCGACGGTGGCCGGTTCTACCACGTCGATCTCTACCGGTTGGCGGAGCCCGGGGAGGCGTGGGCCCTGGGGATATGGGATCTGTTCGAGGAGCCCGCGGTGATCGCCATCGAGTGGCCGGAGCGGGCGGCGGGCCTGATCCCGGAGCCCTACCTCCGGGTCACCCTGAGCCCGTTAGGGGATTCCGGACGCCGGGTTCGGATCGAGGCGATCGGGGAGTTCCCGCCGGAGCGCCTCGAGGCGCTCCTTGCACGATTGAAGGAGCAGGTGGAGACGGGATGAGGGAGCGGAAGCCCACGTATTTGCTAGCTCTGGATACGGCCACCTCCGGCCTCGCCTTGGCGCTTTTCGATGGGGCCGAATGGCGGGCAGTGGCCTGCTGGCGCACCCCGGACCGGCACACGGCCGAGCTGATGGCGCGTTGCCAGGAGCTGTTGCGGGCAGCCGGTCTGGGGCCGGAGGATCTGGCGGCCATCGCCGTGGTGAGCGGCCCCGGGTCCTTCACCGGCCTGCGGGCGGGCGTTGCCGCCGCCAAAGGTCTGGCCCTGGCCCTGGAGCTTCCCCTCTTCGGGATCGGGACGGAAGAGGCCATCCTGGCGGAGCTGCCCGCCGCCCTCAGCCCGCTCCATCTGGTGATCCCGGCCGGGCGGGGACGGCTGGCCCTGCATCGTTACCGCTGGGAGGCCGGATGGATGCCGGAGGGAGAGCCGGTGCTGACGACCGCCTCCGCCCTGGCGGAGGCCTGGACGCCCGGAACCTGGCTGGTGGGGGAGTGGACCGCCCGGGATCAGGCGGTGCTGGAGCGGCATCCGATCGCCGCCTGGTGCATCCCCTGGGAGATCCCATCCCGGGTGATGGGGGCGGCTCGGCGGGCCTGGGCACGCTATCAGGCCGGCGAACGCCCGGATCCGGCCCTCCTGCGCCCTACCTATCTGCGCACACCCAGCGTCCCGGAAGGTTAACCTCCCGCGCCGATTGAAATCGGCCTTCCGAGACGCTGCGCGCCGGGCGTCGGCCTCCGCCGACGCAGAACCCTTCCTGGTCGGCGCAGGCCGACCGTCGGCCGAAGTCCCCCGAGGTCGAATTCATTCGACGCACAGCACGCCGGGGGCCGGCCTTCGCCGGCGCTTTTCGGTTTCGCTTGTTTTCGTCCGGCGCGAAGATCCTTTGAGGGCGAATTCGCTCGAGGCTCGTCGATCGCCTCTTCCCCCGCGCTATAATCGGTGGGGGCTCGAGCCGGGCGTTCCGGCGGCGGGCCACTTTCGCGGCGGATGGATGGGCTTTCACCATTGAGTCCGGGCTGTGCGCGGAGGGAAGGCCCGGGCTCTGAGCCGGATACTTATGGGTCGAAACTCATTTCGACCGTCGACCGCGGCCCTGGCCGGCGGGGAGGACCGCCCGTCCGCAGGCGCCTGGATCAATGTGTAAAAGCTCCGCATCCGTCGCCTTCATCTCGAGGGAGAATGCCGGCGCTGGCGATCCCGGAGTCCGTTCCCTTTCAGATCGATCCGATGCGCTGGGAGGACGTCGCGGAGGTCATGGAGATCGAGCGGCGCACGTTCTCCATGCCATGGCCGATGCGCGCCTACGAGCAGGAGCTCCTGCGCAACCCCAACGCCCATTACCTCGTGTTGCGCCCGCGGGCGGTGCGCACGGCCCTGCCTCCGCAGCCTTCCCAGCGCCTGCCGATCCTGGGCTATGGCGGCTTCTGGTTGGTCCCTGACGAGGCCCATATCAGCACCATCGCCGTCGACGCGCCGTGGCGGGGGCGGGGGCTGGGGGAGCTGATGTTCCTGGCCCTGGTGGAGGAGGCCATCGCCTATGGGGCGAACTTGATCACCCTGGAGGTGCGGGCCTCCAACGCGATCGCCCAGCGCCTCTATCGGAAGTATGGCCTGGAGGTCGTGGGACGCCGCCCCCGATACTATCGGGACAACCTGGAGGACGCCCTGGTGATGAGTGTGGAGGAGGTGCGCTCCGCCGCCTATCGGGAGCGGCTGGAGGCCCTGAAGGCCCGCCTCTGGGCCCGCCTGCAGGCCGCCGGACCCATCTCCCTGCATCGATCCACGCCCAATTAGCAAACGGCGGAGACATCCTCATTCTATCCCTTTGAACTTTCCGGTTTGAGGGGCAGCGATGCGCATTCGGGGGTTGATCTTCGATCTCGGCCACACGCTGATCGAGCTGCCGGCGGATCCGGAGGGCCTGCGCCGGGAGATGTATGCCGCCGCCCGGAGCGCGCTGAGCCATCACGGAATCCGGGTCGAGGCGCAGGCCTTCGAGGCCGCCCTCGAGCGCTGGATGGCCCTCCGGTATGGACGCTGGCAGGAGGACTGGCGGGAGTATCCCCTGGTGGAGACCTTCGGGCTGGCCCTGGCGGAGCTGGGCTATCCCGGGACGCCGGAGGCGATCCTCCGGGAAGCCGTTCGGGCGTTCCTGGCCCCTCAGGAGGCCCGCTGGCGGCTCTTCCCGGATGCCCTCCCGACCCTGGATCAGCTGAAGCGTCGGGGCTATCGCCTGGCCCTGCTGACCAACTCCGGCGACGCCGATCACTCCTGGCGGCTGATCCAGCGCTTCGGGCTTCAGCCTTACTTCGATCCCATCGTGATCTCCGCCGCCGTGGGTTGGCGGAAACCGCACCCGGCTCTCTTCGAAGGGATCGCGGCAACCTGGGGTCTCCCCCCGGAGGCGATCGCCGTGGTCGGCGACCTCTTGGAGGCAGATATCCGGGGCGCCCATCTGGCCGGGATGCGGGGCATCTGGGCGGCGATGGTCGCCGGGACCTCCGCGCCGACAGGGGCCATCCGGCCCGATGCGGTGATCCGGTCGCTCTCGGAGATCCCGGCGATCCTGGACCGTTGGGCGGATGGTGCGGAGGCATAGTTGACCTCGAGAGGATACGGTGGGATGGGGCGGGGAGTGCGGGTTTTCCTGGAAGCGATCAAGTTCGAGCACACCATCTTCGCCCTCCCCTTCGCTTACATCGGGATGCTGCTGGCGGCCGGAGGGTGGCCCCGCCTGGATCAGGTGTTCTGGATCACCGTGGCCATGGCGGCGGCCCGCACCCTGGCGATGAGCATGAACCGGCTGGCGGATCGGGAATATGATGCGCGCAACCCGCGCACGGCGAACCGTCCGTTGCCCCGGGGGCTGTTGCGGCCGGAGACCCTTCAGTGGGCGGTGGGAGTCTCCGGGGTGATCCTGGTGATCGCCGCCTGGGCCCTGAATCCCCTCTGCGTGGCGCTACTCCCGGTTGCGTTGCTCTTCCTCATTGGCTACCACTACACGAAGCGCTTTACCTGGCTCAGCCACTGGATCCTGGGGTTCACCGACGGCCTGGCCCCGATGGGAGCCTGGATCGCTCTGCGGGGCTCCTTCTGGAAACCGGAGGATCTCCCCGCCTGGATCCTGACCGCTGCCGTCACCCTCTGGATCGCCGGCTTCGATCTGATTTATGCCTGTCAGGATGTGGACTTCGACCGCCGGGAGGGCTTGCACAGCGTCCCGGCCCGGTTCGGGGTGGCCGCCGCGTTGCGGCTGGCCCGCCTGAACCACCTGGGGATGCTTCTCCTGCTGGCCGGCCTGGGCCTCGGGCTCCGGCTGGGATGGCCTTACGGGCTCGGGCTGGCCGGGGTGGCGGCGCTGCTCGTCTACGAGCACCGTCTGGTCTCCCCGGAGGACCTCTCGCGCGTGGATGTGGCCTTCTTCAACGTCAACGCCTACATCAGCGTGCTCCTGTTCGCCGCCACCTGGGGCGGGCTGGCCTGGGGACGATGGTAGCGACCCGCTCGGCTCCCTGCGCCGATCGGCAATCCGCCTCTCAATCGGCTTCTCGGTTTAATCCGGACCGTGCGCGCGGAGAAGGCCTTGGCTCCGAGCTGGAGGCTTGTAGATCGATCGAAATTCATTTCGACCGCTCAGGAAGGTCGATCATATGGCGTGGCCCGGCTCTCGGTCAGGGCACCAGCCGGGCGACGATCAGAAGGAGGGAGCCTACGAGTAGCAGAAGCGCAGCGAGGACGATCAGGCGCTCCCCCCAGCGTCGCCGCTGGCCGAGGCGGTGATGATGGCGGCGGCCCGCCTCCGCCTGCTCGGGATGCGCAACGGGATGCCCCTGGCGGCGATGCCACCACGCCCGGGCGCAGAAGACATATTCCCCAACCTCGTGAGCCTGGATCCATAGCGGATCGTGAGGGTCCATCGCCTTCCTCGCTCTGCCCGCGGACGAGGGTTCGCCCTCTCGTTGCCTGTTTTTGAGTCTGAAAATGCCTCCGGGCTTATGAGAGAGGCAAGAGCCGCCCCCCCAAACGGCAGTATCGCCGAATCGGACTCGTCGGCCTGGCCATGGGACTTGCGGCTCCTATGCAGGTTCCGCTCGTTCTGATACCGGTCCGGTGCGGCCGGCAAAGGCGGGAGCTGCGATCACCGCATCTGTAAGATAAGACCTTGGATGACGGCGGCCCACATGGCGATCTGAGCCCAAGGCTCCGGGTCTTCGTAAACCTCAACCGCTCCCTCCCGATAACCGCCTTGAAGCCAACCGAACTTCCTCCACTCGATTCGAGCCACCGGACGGCCATCAGTGTCCTCAATGCGCCCAATCTGGGGCCCCAGGATGAAGGGAAAACGGAGACTTAAGCGGAAGATACCGACAAGCTGCTCCTACCGGCTAAGGATCCGGTAATGTGGGATCAAGAAGCCCTGCTCCTCAAACTGCCATATCGGCGAGCCATCTTCTGCAACGAGACGGTATCGCATACGGGGAAGAATAAAGGGCCGCTCTAAGAGAAGACGCCGACCCGTGGCGTACTCCTCAACCTCCAGGATGAGCCTCAGAGCGGCGCGGAACCTCGTGTAGAAGAGAAGGCGGCGAAGCAGGCTTCCCCCCGAATCTCCCGTATGCGGGCCAGCAATCGTCCCTCGGCGTCCCGGATGAAAAAGCAAGCGGGCCGGAGAGATGATACCGGTGCTTCGACCCGTAGGGTGAACATCACCCGCCTCCTTATCGGCTCAGCGGATCCGGGGTATGTCCGGTGTATACATTTGACCACGGCCGCCTCCCAATAACCGCCTGAAGCCGGTGGCATTAGCGAGCCATCCGGCGGATCCCCGAAGCCGGCCCTTCCAGCAATGGCTCCGGCCGGACCCGGCATGCCCGGTTGGCAGGATCCACCACTGCTACTATACTACTCAATGTGGTGCGGGTTCCGTTCAGACCTGTCAGGTCTTCCCGCAAACCTCTGTTTTGCGAAAGGAGGAGAAGCCATGCGTCGGAAGAGTCTTGTCGTTGCGCGTGTCCTGGTCCTGCTCGCCCTGGCGCTGGCCGCCTGCGCGCCTGGGGCGACCCCGACGCCGACGGCCACGGTTCCGCCCCCCACGCCCACCCCACCGCCTGCCACCCCAACTCCGGCTTTCCAACCCATGAAGGTGGAGGCGCCGGATTGCAACTACGGTGGGGAGTTCAAGGCCATCGAGGCCGTCGATCAATATACCGTGCGTTTCACCCTGTGCTACCCCGATCCGGCCTTCCCCTCCAAAGTGGCCTTCGCTGCCTTCGCCATCCAGGATAAAGATTACCTGGACGCCAACGGCGGCGACACGGTGAAGATGAGCGAGAAGCCCAACGGGACCGGCCCCTACAAGGTGAAGGAGTGGATCCGGGGCGATCGCATCATCTTCGAGGCGAACCCGGATTACTGGGGCGAGAAGCCGAAGGCCAAGACCCTCGTCTTCCGCTGGTCGAAGGAGGCCGCCGCCCGTCTGCTCGAGCTCCAGGCCGGGACGGTGGACGGCATCGACAACCCCAACCCGGAGGACTTCGAGGTCATCCAGAAGGATCCGAACCTCCAGCTCTACATCCGTCCGCCGCTGAACATCGCCTACCTGGGCCTGAACAACAACCACCCGCCTCTGGATAACGAGAAGGTCCGCCAGGCCATCGCCATGGCCATCGACCGGGAGCGCCTGGTCAAGAACTTCTACCCGGCGGGCTCCATGGTGGCGGAGCAGTTCGTGCCGCCGGCCCTCAAGCCGGGCTACACCGAGGGCCTGAAGTGGTATGACTACAATCCGCAGGAGGCCAAGCGGCTCCTCGCCGAGGCCGGCTACCCCAACGGCTTTGACATCACCCTCTCCTACCGCGACGTGGTGCGGGGTTACCTGCCGCGGCCGGGCCAGGTCGCCCAGGACATCCAGGCCCAGCTCGCGGAGGTCGGCATCCGGGTTAAGATCAAGGTCATGGAGTCCGGCGCCTTCCTAGACTCGGTGGCCGCGGGCAACGAGCCCATGTATCTTTTGGGCTGGCTGGCGGATTATCCGGACGCCACCAACTTCTATGACTACCACTTCGCCAACGAGGCGAACCTGCAGTTCGGCAAGCTCTTCCCCGACTTGGTGGAGGAGATCCGCGCCGCAGCCCGGCTGAGCGACCCCGCCGCGCGCCAGAAGCACTACGACAAGGTGAACGAGCTGATCAAGCAGCACGTCCCCATGGTCCCCCTGGCCCATGGGGTTGCCGCCGCGGCCTTCAAGGCGACGGTGAAGGGCGCCCACGCCAGCCCGCTGAACAACGAGCGCTTCTCGGTGATGGATCCCGGCAAGGACGAGCTGGTCTGGATGCAGAACGCCGAGCCCATCGCCCTCTGGTGCGCCGATGAGACCGACGGCGAGACCTTCCGGGCTTGCATCCAGGTCTACGAGCCGCTGCTGGACTACAAGGTGGGCGGCGTGGAGGTGGTCCCCGCCCTCGCCGAGCGCTACGAGGCCAACGCCGACCTCACGGTGTGGACCTTCTACCTGCGTAAGGGGGTGAAGTTCCACAACGGCGCGGAGCTGGACGCCAACGACGTGGTGGCCACCTTCAAGGCCCAGTGGGACGCTAAGGATCCCAACCACAAGGGCCGCACGGGGACCTTCGAATACTTCAGCGCCTTCTTCGGGAGTTTCCTGAACGCGGAGAAGTAGCGCGGCCCTTGAAGCCTCTATCCGATCACCGGGGGGCGCCTGAGAGCGCTCCCCGGCGCTTTACGGCTGAATCTCAATGGGAACCTCGCACTGGGCAGCCTCCCGGGCCGCCTGATCCACCACCACCACGCGCAGCCGGTAAGCCCCCGGCTGGCTGAAGAACGGACGGGGATCAAACAACCACAAGGAGCCCCGAAGCACCGGTTGCCGCACGACGTCCCCCAGAGTGACCCATTGGTCTCCCGTATACGGCCCGCGGATCTCCACCTTGTAAAACTGAAAGGCCGGATGGGTGGCCGTCCCGATCATGGTCACCGCTTGGGAGATCACCTGGCCGGGGATAGGGATCTCGATCTGTGCGTTTGGATCCGGGCAGCGGGCTCCCGGAACGGTCGGGCTCGGGGTAGGAGAAGGGGACGGTGAGGGGGAAGGAGACGGGACAGGTGTGGGCGTTCGAAGAGGCGCCGTGGGGAGCGGAGGAAGCACAGTCGGGGAAGGGAACACTGGAACCGGCCGGGTGGGAGAAGGGGTGGGCGTGAAGGTGGGGGAGGGTGCCGCCGGGCCAGGCCCAGGGAAGCCCGGTCCCAGCAGCAGCCACAGGCCCAGCCCCACGATGAGCAGCAGGCCCGCCCGGGCCAGCCCGCCCCACAGCGCCATTTGCGCCATCTCCCGCTCCACCCGGAAGAAAGCACGGGCGAGCCGGCGATACGCGCGCCAGACCTGCCCCAGGGTGATCAGCCACAACAGGCCGATCCCCCCATACAGCACGGGGGCCAACGATTGAAGCAGCTCGCGAAGGGTTTCCATCAAGCGTGCGGCTTCGAAAGTTCAGACCCTGCTTCGTGGGGGAGGCGGCGCAGCACGCCGCGGATGAGGGTCAGCAGGCGAGGGGCCAGCACCCGACCGGCCTGAAGCACCTCTTCATGGGTGGGCGGCTCGAAGGCCTCCGGGTTCAGGACGTTGGAGATCCCCGAGAGCGCCAGGACGCGCATCCCCCCATGGCAGGCGACGATCACCTCGGGGACGGTGGACATCCCGACCGCGTCGGCGCCGATCATGCGCAGGAAACGCACCTCCGCAGGCGTCTCGAAACTGGGCCCGGCCAGCATCACGTAAACCCCCTCATGGACCGGCAAGCCCTCCGCCTCCCCGACCTCCCGCGCCAGGGCCCGCAGCGCCGGATCATAGGCCCGTGAGAGCTCGGGGAAGCGAGGCCCCCAATCGGCCTCGTTGGGCCCCCGCAGGGGGTTCATCCCCGCCATCCCCGGAAGCCCGATGTGATCCCGCACGATCATCACATCCCCGGGCCGGAAAGCTGGGTTCAATCCCCCCGCCGCGTTGGTGAGGATCAGCATCCGGACCCCGAGCAGCTGCATCACCCGGATGGGAAAGGTGATCCGCTGCACCGAGTAACCCTCATAGAAATGGGCCCGCCCCTGAAGGACCAGGACCGGATGTCCTTCCAGACGGCCGGCGATCACCCGGCCGGGATGCCCCTCCACCGTGGCGGCGGGGAAGCCCGGGATCTCAGGGAACGACCAGATCGCGGCCTCCTCCACCGCTTCCGCCAGCGCCGCCAGGCCGGACCCCAGCACCAGTCCGAGGCGCGGCCGGGAAGGCAGCCGCTCGCGGAGCCAGGCGGCGGCCGCCTCGTATTCCGAGCGGGGGATCACCTCGTGGACGTGCATTCGGAGCCCCTCATCCCTGGGATTTGAGGAGAGCCTGTCGCTTCGCCTCGAATTCCTCTTCGCTGAGCAGGCCGCTGCGCCGCAGGGCCTCCAGATGCATGAGCAGCCGGGCGCGGTCCTCCCCACCCTCCTCGCCCTCCAGCGCGAAGCGCCCCTCGAGGGCGGCTTTCTGATCCAGCATCACCTGCTTGAACCGCAGGGGGTCCGCGATGCAGCGCAGCCGGTTCACCCCGATCTCGCTGGCCGTCAGGATCTCGATGTCCCCGTAGTTCAGCAAGCGCCCCAACAAGGACTGGCGCAGCATGACATCGTTCACCTTCTCCAGGGATGAGTCCATAACGCTCTTGTTCAGGATCCCTTCGACCTGGACTACCCGCCGGGTGGTCACCAGATAAACCTCGTTCCACCAGCGCAGGAGGGTGTGGATCAACAGGATCAGGGGGATGGCAGCCAGCGCCAGGCCGGCGATCAGGAGCGGGGGCGTCAGGGTCGGGAAAGCGGCCTCTCCCGCCAGGGCTAGGCCGATCAACACGCCGGTCAGCGCCCCATAGCCCAGAACCGGGCGGAGGAGGACCACCGGATGGGGATGGGTTCGGAAGAGGATCTGCTCGTTCTCCCCAAGCAACCGCTCGATGTATCCCATTCCGCACACTCCTTTCCCGGGCAGACAGCGGGATCCGCCCACCCGATCGAAGGGACTCCCGCGAACCTCGTCTTAACGTTCGTCGGAAAGCTCCCCACGCCCGCCGGAGACTTGGGGGCCCTCGCTTTCCATCGCAGGCTCCCCGGTCCGGCCTCCCCCGCGCCGATGGGGCGGGATGGCTTCCATCAGCGAGAAAACCAGTTCGTAGCGGCCCATCGGCGGCATCACGTAAAGGCCCTGGACGAACTCCGCCAGCTCGGCGACGACCTCTTGCGCGATGCGAAGTCCTTCCCCCCGCGCCCGCTCCTCCCCGGCCCGCCGCAGGCGCTCCCGCACCGCCTCCGGCACCATGATACCGGGGACCTCGTTGTGGAGGAATTCCGCATGGCGAAGGCTGACCAGGGGGAGCACGCCGGCCAGGATCGGAATGGACAGCGGCCCCGCTTCTTCCTCATAACGCCGCAGGAAAGCTCGTAGGGCCTCCGGCTCATACACCGGCTGGGTCATGATGAAATCCGCCCCCGCCCGCACCTTCCGGCGCAGGGCCTTGATCTCCCGGGCCGGATCCGGGGCGTTGAAGTT
>Ga0072500_135737_pt1 | contig 20167 bp, 19 predicted proteins | sample GBScelen77Swater_FD_63803 | JGI IMG/M metagenome (GOLD analysis project Ga0072500, IMG submission 63803) | Hot spring microbial communities from Great Boiling Spring, Nevada - cellulolytic enrichment S 77C v2 (version 2) | ecosystem: Environmental > Aquatic > Thermal springs > Hot (42-90C) ...
TTATCATTTTTAGTTGAAACCTGCCCTACTTAAAAAGGGATTGCGACAAATAGTATCCTTTAATGTCAGAGAAATCATATCCACATGTTGAAACCTGCCCTACTTAAAAAGGGATTGCGACGCGGCTAGCTTCTTAGAGATAGAACATGCGAGAGACTATAAAGTTGAAACCTGCCCTACTTAAAAAGGGATTGCGACAAGTTGTTTAGTGGTAATATCTTTGTAAAGCATTATCATTTTTAGTTGAAACCTGCCCTACTTAAAAAGGGATTGCGACAAATAGTATCCTTTAATGTCAGAGAAATCATATCCACATGTTGAAACCTGCCCTACTTAAAAAGGGATTGCGACTCTTCCTGTAAAGTCTTCCTTACTCTTAAATTTTCTTGTTGAAACCTGCCCTACTTAAAAAGGGATTGCGACAAAACCTTCCTTCCCTCTTCTTCCAGTCCTTCCATGATACGTGTTGAAACCTGCCCTACTTAAAAAGGGATTGCGACCCCCCTTTTTTATCTTTTTTAGCAGCTTTTCTAGATTTTTTAAGTTGAAACCTGCCCTACTTAAAAAGGGATTGCGACGCGAGAAAACATATCTTAAAAAAATTTGCTTTTCTTCTGGTTGAAACCTGCCCTACTTAAAAAGGGATTGCGACTAAAGGAGATATTATCATCTTAAAAATAATCCCAAACATGTTGAAACCTGCCCTACTTAAAAAGGGATTGCGACTCATTAGAGTTCAGCCTTCTAAGTACGTAAAGTCCTTAGGATTAGTTGAAACCTGCCCTACTTAAAAAGGGATTGCGACATTTGCTTGTCTCGTTACCCCTGAAATTATTTCTTTGAGTTGAAACCTGCCCTACTTAAAAAGGGATTGCGACTTCTATACTTAGACATAGATTGACACCCCCTTAAAGGGTTGAAACCTGCCCTACTTAAAAAGGGATTGCGACTTCATTTTACACCTCCTTTTAAATTTTTTTCTAATTGTTGAAACCTGCCCTACTTAAAAAGGGATTGCGACTTAGGGATTGCAAACTTTTTCTTTTAAAGGTTTTCCGTAGATGTCTAAATGAAAGGACTTAAGGCTTAAGCCTGTTTTAAAAAGGTTAAAATGGGGGTAAAAGAGTTGCAAAATTTTTAAGTCAGGCTATTATTTCTTTAAATCCTTTAAAAGGTGAGGCCTAATGAACCATAATAAAATAGTAAACTTAGAAAACAAAACTAAATCCTTAGAAGATTTAAAACTTTCCCCTTTAGATGAGATTACTCTCAAAACCACAAAAGAAATAGTCATTAAATTTATAGAAATGGGACGCTGTTCTCCCGCTACGTTTGAAGAAGTTTTTAGCCAAGTTTTCTCTGTGATAAAAAAAACCCTTACCAAATAAATATAAATGTATCTTCTTGCCGTCCATGCAAGCCCAAGAAAACAAGGCAATTCAGAAATCTTACTAAATTCCTTTTTATCAGGACTTAACCCACCTAAAATAAACGCTGAAAAAATTAGATTAGCTGAGCTAAAGTTTATGCCCTGTATTGAATGTGGAGGTTGTGAAAAAGACGGAACCTGTATCTTAGAAGATGCCCTGACAGAGGTCTATTCTAAGGTGCTAAAAACTAATTTTTTGGTAATAGCAACCCCTATCTTTTTCTATACCTATCCTTCTTTTCTCCAAGCTTTTTTTGAAAGGTTTCAAGCTTTTTGGGTGTCTAAATATCTTCTTAAAAATCCTGCCCCCTCTCAAAAACCTAAAGGAATTCTTTTAGCTTTAGGGGCAACCAAAGGAAAAAAAATTTTTGAATGCTTAGTAAGAAGTTTTAAGTATGTTCTTGATACGATAGACGGGGAATATATAGGAGGCATTTTTATAAGAGGGATTGATAAAAAAGGAGAAATTTTAAACCACCCAGAGTTTTTAGAAAAAGCTAAGGTCTTAGGGCAAAAGGTTTGCCTTCTGGAAAAAAAAGACTTGGCTAAACCAAAAGATGAGTTAGCACGTTTTTTAGGACTTAATTTAGACCCAGTTCCTTAGACATAATTAAAAAGTTTAGCATAAGCTCTTGCTTTTTCTTCTATGTCCTCTGACTTCCAAAGGTCGCTTATCACTGCTATCATGTCTGCCCCTAATTTTACCAACTCATACGCCTGTTCTAAGGTTATTCCTCCTATTGCACAAACAGGGATTTTTAAGATTTTTTTAGCCATGGGAATTATATTTTTATCTACTATCTTAGCGTTAGGTTTGGTAGGAGATGGATAAAAACTACCAAAAGCTACGTAGGTAGCCCCTTGTTTTTCAGCCTCTACTGCTCTTTTTATGTCTCCATAGCAAGAAACCCCTATGATAGGACCTTTAAAAAACTTTTTAACCTCAGCAAGTGAGGCGTCGTCTTTTCCTATATGGACTCCATCGGCTGAAACACGAGCACCTAATTCTACCCTATCGTTAACGATAAAATAGGCGTTAAACTTATGACAAAGTTTCTTTAATTCTAAAGCTAAGTATATTAAATTTTCTAAAGGTGTGGTCTTATCCCTAAGTTGAATAAACTTAGCCCCTCCTCTCAGGGCTTTTTCTACCATAAGAAAGACCTTTCCGTCTTGATAAGGAGTTAAGACCTCATCGGTTATCGCGTAAAAACCTCTTATGTCCATAAACCTAAAACCTTTTTATCAGAGAAACCTCAGGGAGTCTTTCTCTTAAAAACTCTGCTACCTTGTGGTAAAAACTCGGATTGACCGGACCAAGAGCTTCTTGTTTAAGGGTGTGTTCTGGCACAAACTTTTGCAAAGCAATCCTTTTAAACCAAGATAAATAAGGCACCATCTCTTCTAAATCTTCTTCTGTTAAAAGGGGAGGATAAAGGGTAATCCTTATTTCAACCTGATCGGCAACCTCTTTTAACACCTTAAAAGTTTCTTCTACTAACCTAAAATCTCCTTCAAGTTCAAAATACCTTGCAGGGGAGGTTTTAAAATCTACCGCCCAAAAATCTATCAATCTATCCTCTACCAAACTTTTAACCAACTCAGGCTGGCTTCCGTTGGTATCCAGTTTAACAGGAAGACCGGTCTCTATCCGGATTTCTTCCACAAACCTTATCAACTTCTTACCCCAAAGAGTAGGCTCTCCTCCGGTAATAACCACCCCTTTGATAAACCCCTTTCTTCTTTTGATTTCCTCTATAACCCAGGACTCAGGTAAATTTTTTAACTTTTTATATCTTTCAGGCAAAACCAAATCTATGTTATAACAAAAAGGACACCTAAAATTGCAACCATACGTAAAAACCACCGAAGAAATCCTTCCAGGATAGTCTACCAGACTTGTACCTATAAACCCTTTAATCATTTTTTCCTCACCGCCATCCTAAATCTATCGAAAATATAAACCTTTATTAAAAATCAGGCAAGATATTAAATTTATGCTAAAGTAGAGCAAAAGACCTCTTGCTTTTGCCGGATAGAGAAATAAAAGCCTTTAAAGTAGGTTGACCTCTTTTTAATTAAATTATAAAATTTTAGCGATGGTAGAGGTAATCTTTCTGGGGACTGCCGGTGGTCGTTATGTGGTTGCTAAACAGCTTAGGGCCTCAGCCCGAACGGTCATCAGGATTGATAACTCTTATCTTCTTCTTGACCCTGGTCCAGGAACTTTAGTTTACCTTGCTAAAAAGAGAATCCCGATAGAGAAAATCCAAACCATAGTGGTGTCTCATCAACATCTGGACCACTCGGCAGACTTAAACATAGTTGTTGACGCTGTTGTAGAAGGTGGTCTTAAAAAAAGAGGAAGTGTGTTTTTAACTGAAAGCACCTTAAACGAAGGGATTTTGCTGTCCTACCTTAAACCCTATCTTAAAAGATTAGAAATCTTGAGACCTCATACCGTTTACGAAGACCCGCCTTTTAGGTTAAAAACCACTTGTTTGCTTAGACATAATGCGGAAAACCACGGTCTGATTTTTTATTTACCAGAAGGCAAAACCATAGGTTTTCTCACCGATACGGCTTATTTTGAGGGACTGGCAGAAGAATTTTCTGAGGCTAACATACTGGTTATTAATACCGTAAGATATACCCCTAAGGAGGGGGTTTTACACCTTAGCATACCTGATGTAAAAAGGCTTTTAACCCAAATCAGGCCTGAAGAAGTTATCCTTACCCATTTTGGGATGACCATGCTTAGGGCTAACCCTTTTAAAGTCGCCCAACAGCTAAGCCAAGAGTTAGGTTTACCCATCAAAGCTTGTTATGATGGAATGAGTCTTAAAATTTAAACTAAGTTAAAAAGCTTAGGAAGTCTCCTAAACATTTCAAGTTTTTCTGTTTCGCCTAACTTGGCCTTTCTTAATATTTCTTCTAACTCCTGTATGGTGTTATCATAGAGTTTTTTGTTTAGTCTATAAGGATGCCCGTCTTTTCCTCCATGGGCATAGCTATAAACCACCGGATCTTCTCTTGAAGCCTTCACCTCATAAATCAGCTCTGAGGCTAAGGTTAAAGCCCTTAAAGCCTTGGCCCCCATCCCTTGGCTTAAAATCAAATCCTTAAAATCAGCAGGAGGGTTCTCGTAAACCTTTTCCCAAATTTTTCTAAGAGACTTAAAAGATAAATCCTGCGGGGTTAAGGCATGTTCTTTTTTAAAGATTAGATGCACCTTAGGGGTCAGTTCCTTCATCACTAAACTAAAGTCTTCTTTAACCAGATTTACTAAACAACTTTGCACCGGTTTACTTTCTTTAGCTACCAAGTTAAGCACATCTTGTTTTTTTATCTGAGATACAATCCCTGCATGAGGGTTTTCGCAAAGGTCGATGATTTTTTGGCTGTACCATTGATAACGCCTGGCATAAGAAGTCTTTTCATCCATTCCCTGCTGTATAACCCCCCAATCTCCTTCCTTAGAAAAGATAAAAAGATGAAAATAAAGCTGAAAACCATCCTGGATGGCGTTATTGTCAATCCTTGCGGTAAGTCTGCTTAGAGTTACCAGTTTGGAGGCCTCTTGAGGGAGCCCCTCTTTTTCGCCCCAAAAGATGATTTCTTGAGGGGTATTTAAAGCCCTCTTAGCCTTTCCTCCGCAGACATAAACTCCAAGGTCTCTAAAATAAGGTTTTAAAGCCTCTTTTACAGCCCCTCCTACCGTAGTGGTTAATCCTGAGGAATGCCAATCAAAACCAAGCAAACAACCCAAAGCCTGAAACCAAAAAGGGTCGGTAAGCCTTTTAATCAACTCCTTTGGACCAAACTCCTGATAGACCAGCAACAAAAACGCTCTGCTTAGCCTAATCATTCTTTCAAAAAGCCAAGGAGGGCACTTTCCTCCATGTAAAGGTAAATCCACCACGCTTCTGCTTACCATTTGTCTCCCCTGTCTAAAGAGCTTTTTTAGGCACTACCTCACATCCTGGACAACCGTTGTATTCAAACTGGACGGTCACATGGTTAATACCTAATTTTTGCAACTTATCTTTTATCTTTTGGTAAACCTGCATCGTCTGGGTTACGGTTAGGTCTGATTTTAGGTTAACATGTCCTTCAAAAAAATGGTTTTTATCATCAAGGCTCCATAGATGAACATGATGCACATCTTTTATTTCTTGGATTTTCATCAACTCCTCAACCACTTTAGTAGGTTCTACATGAGTCGGGGTTGATTGCATAATAATGTTGACGGATTTTAACAAAACCTCTAAACTTTCTTTGGCTATGTAAACCGCTATCAATATACTTATAAGCGGGTCAATCCTTACCATACCCCAAAAATAGATAAAAAGCGCTCCTATAATCACCGCTATAGAAGATAAAGCATCTCCTAAAATATGAAGATAAGCCGACTTTACGTTAAGGTCCTTTTTGGCAGCTCCCTTTAAAAACAGCAAACTTAAAAGGTTGCCTAAAAGTCCTATACCACCTATAATAAACACCGTCTTAACCTCTATAGGATGAGTATTAATCAGCCTTTCAACCGCCTCTTTTACCAAAAAAATGCATATTACCAGCAGGGTAACCGAATTAAAAAGACTGGCTAAGATGGTTATCCGTTTGTAGCCAAAAGTCTTTTTCTCATCTGGCCCTTTTAGAGAAAACTTATAGGCAAAATACGTAATGGTTATAGACATGGCATCGCTTAGATTATGAAAGGCATCAGACAAAAGAGACATACTTCCTGAAACCAACCCACCGACAAACTCAACCAAGGTTATCACTAAGTTAAAGACCACTACATAAAAAAGATTTTTTCCGCTAATCTCAGAATGATCAGAGTGATGATGGTGAGGGTGCATCCTCTATATCCTGTTTAGTTTTATACCAAATTTGTCTCTTTTTTTCCTTTTTGTCAAGCATACACTCCTCTATCTAAAAGAACTCTTTCGTTTTTAAGACAAAAACGAAAGGCTATTTTGTTTTCTTCTTTAAAAAAGCCTCTTTCTTTTATCAATTACCACAGGCTTTTCTCTTAGGTTTTACAATTTACAAATTTTAGGTTAAGCTAAAAGTTGATGGGGAAAAACGATAAACTCAGACGTTATCTTAAAACCTCGGTTTTATCTTGGGTGTTTTTAGGGGTTTCTCTAATAGCCGGATTTTTGTTTTTCATCGCAGGGGTTTACAACTACAAAAACATAGAAAAAACCTTAGAAAACGCTCTTAAACTACAAGCCATAGGTGTTGAGATTACCCTTAAAAGCTTGATTAAAAACTTTAACTTAGACTTAATAAAAAAGGAAAGAAATTTTTTTGTTGAACTTCTTTTGGGTAACGAGTGGGAAGGAGTAGCTTATGTAGCTATCTATGACAAAAACGGCACAGCTTTACTTCATTCTAATCCCGAACTTATAGGCCAAAAGATAGAACAATTTGTCCCTATTAGGCCCCCTTTTCCTCGAAGTTTTTATCAAACCTCTTTAACAGAAGAAAAACTCTTTCTCTATGAAAACCTTATCAGACTTAAAAACGAACAAGCGGTGTTAAGGGTAGCGCTACATGTATATCCTGTTGAAGAAAGGTTAAGTTATGCAAGAAGACATATCTATTTAGAGTTTTTACTTGGATTGGTTTTTATAGGGATAGGAGGAATAGGGTTTTGGTTTTTTAGAAAGACTGAAAGGTTGATAAGACAGGTTGAGGACCTTGAACGCTGGAGGTTTATTTCTCAGGTGCTTGCACACGAAATGAAAAACCCATTAGCCAGTATTAAAGGCTTTACCCAGCTTATCCTTAAGAAAAACCCAGAAGAAAAGACCCAAAAAGCCCTTAATTTTATCTTTAAAGAAACCCTTCGGATGGAAAATCTCTTGCGAACTTTAAACTCTTATACCCACCCATTGCTAATCAATCCTTCTAACTTTAACTTAAAAGAACTTTTAACCGAGGTAGTAGAAACCTTTAAACTTCTTTATCCTGAGGCAGACCTAAGGTTAAACCTTCGGGGAGAAAACTTTTTAGTGTTTACAGACCAAGATAAACTCAAAGAAATCTTGATAAACCTGTTAGAAAACGCTTGGCAAGCCTCTCAAGAAAACGGGAGTCTCAGGGTAGACCTGGGTTTAAATTCTGAAAAAAATTTCTATATTATTTATATTAAAGATTATGGAAAGGGAATACCTAAAGAATTACTTCTCAAGGTTTGGGAGCCCTTTTTTACTACCAAGGCAAAAGGGATGGGACTTGGATTAACCATAGTAAAAAAACTTTGTGAGGAGCTAAACCTTAGTATAGAATTAAAATCTCAACCCGCTTATGGAACAGAAGTATGGCTAAAAATCCCTCGATAGCCATCGTAGAAGACGATACCTCTTTTGCCAGTTTTTTGGAAATGACCTTTCAAGAAGAAAACTACACTGTTTGGGTTTTTCATCATCCTGAAACCGCTTTGCTTAAACTTCCTGAACTTAAACCTGACATAGTAATCACCGACCTTAAAATGCCTGAGATGGACGGTATCACCTTTATTAAAAAGGCTAAAAAGCTTCTTCCAGAAAGTGTTTTTATCGTGATTACCGCCTTTGGGACCATTCCTTCGGCGGTTGAAGCGATGAAAGCAGGGGCTGTAGACTATCTTACCAAACCGCTTTCTTCTCCAGAAGAACTGCTGTTTAAGGTAAAAAATTACCTAAAAAACACAAAAAGTTTTGAAAGCACCGAAGGTTTACCTCCGTTCGATGTGGTTTTTGCAGGTATAGAAGACCTTTATGAAAAATTGGTAGAAATTGCCCCTACAGATACCACCGTTTGTCTTTTAGGGGAAACAGGCACAGGGAAAAGTTTAATAGCTAAGGTTATTCATGTTCTAAGCAGGAAAAAAGGACCTTTTGTAGAGATAAATTGTGCTGCCTTACCTGAAAACCTGGTAGAGGCTGAACTTTTTGGTTATGAAAAAGGGGCTTTTACCGGTGCCCTCAAAACAAAACCTGGCAAGGTTGAGGTTGCAAGAGGAGGAACCCTTTTTCTTGATGAAATCTCTGAGATGAGCTTGCCTGTTCAGGCTAAATTTTTGAGGGTTCTTCAAGACAAAACCTTTGAAAGGTTAGGGGGGCTTGAAACCTTAAAAACTAACGCCAGATTTATCGTGGCTACCAATAAAGATTTAGTAAAACTTGTAGCTGAGGGGCGGTTTAGAGAAGACCTGTTTTATCGTATTAACGTTCTCTCTTTTTATCTCCCACCCCTTAGAGAAAGAAAAAAACATTTAGAAAAAATCGTAAATTATCTGTTAGAAAACATCTGTCAAAAACTGGGAAAACCTTTAAAACCTTTAAGTAAAACTTCCTGGGAAAAACTTAAAGAGTACCATTTTCCCGGCAACATAAGAGAGCTTGAGAATCTACTTGAAAGGGCGATATTGCTTAGCAAGGGAGAAACACTTGAGGTAGAATTTTTCTCTAAAGAAAGAGAAATTTTAAAAGAGGAGTTAGAACTTAAAGATGCTTTACAGATTAAAAACTTAGAGAAAAAAGCCATACTAAAAGCCCTGGAGGTTACCAAAGGCAACAAGCCTGAAGCAGCCAAACTGCTTGGTATCTCTTTAAAAACCCTTTATAACAAGCTTAAGGAATTTGGGATAAACCAATAGAGACTATTCCCAAACAGGTTTATAAGGAGGCACAGGACTTCTGAAAAGGTAAAGGCTTCCGGTATCTAAGTTTTTTATATGCCTTGCCATAAAGATAATTCCATACCTTGGGAAAAATGTTTTAGCACCGGTAATCTCAACCCTATCCCCTTCTTTAAAGTCTGGCTTTAAGAAACGATAATAACTCACCGGACACAAAAAAACGGTATAAGCTTTACCTTCTCTTTCTACTTCCAGAGCAGCTAATCCCCTTGGAGGAAGATATATTTTTAGGATCCTACCTTTAAACGTAATCTCTAAATTAGGGTCATAAGGAATTTCTTTAGGCAAAATAAAAGGTTGTGCCCTAAGACTTGGGACAAAAAAAACAATCAAAAGAAAACCTAAAAAAACAATAAAGCCCGGGATAAAACCCCGGGCTTTATACCTCATCTTACCACCCGCAGTATTTTCTCCACATACCAACTTTACCAAGTGGTAACCCCTTTTCATGCCCTTTTTTCATGATCTCTACACGGATTTTAGCAAGTTCTTGCTCTTTTGCAAGGATAGTATCCCAGTTAGGAGAAGGCTGAAGGATAATGGAACGAAGCTCCGCCCTTAATTGAGCCTCCCTTTGATAAAGAGGTTGTACGTCTTTGCAAAACTCTTGCAACTTAGCAGGCTCAACCGGAGGATACATAGGACGTCCTGTTCCTCCCATACCTTTTTGAGCAAAGGCTGAACCGGTTAAAAGAGTACCAATCCCTAAAGCTACCGCCAAAGTCTTTTTGATGTTCATAACCACACCTCCTGGTTTAGTTTTTATCTTTGTACTATTTATATCAAAAATCATGCCTAAAAATTTTCTCTCAAAATACCCTTAATCTTGGGCTGTTTTCCGAAAAAGGAATTTAAAAAAAAACGAAAAAACTTGAAATTTTTACGAAAGCACGGGTTGTAAAATTTACAAAGTGTAGCCAAGGACAATACCTAACATAAAACTCTAACCTCAAAACCCCTATAAAAAAACCCCAGTTATGATAGTAAAAAAACTTCGCTTAAGACCTTTAAGTAATATATAAAATATTATTGGTCTTTCAGCCAAGGATAACATGTTATTAGAAGAAAAATCTTAAAAACCAATCAAACCGTGGAACCAAGCCTTTAAACTAATAACCACCCAATAATTTAAAATAGGGCTTTACTTTTTTCCAGGATTTCTTTAAAATATTTTGTAGATGATTATGTTATTAATATGTTAATAAAAAAATGATAAACTTTGGAGGTGGGTTATGAAGCCCTATCAGAAACCCTTGATAGCTTTAGATACATCAGAACAGTCCTGGCATGTTTTTCTCGAGGCACTTAAACTTCTTCAGACAAGTTCTACTAAGGCTGCTATAGTGACGGTAGCTCCTCTTTATACGGATGATTTGCTCATAACCACCGTAGAAGACCTTCCAGGAAAAACCCTTCCAGGATTTGAAGAAATCTTTACTGACTTACCCATTAAGATAATTCAACCCTATCAAGAACTCATCAAAAAGGTAGAAAATGTCTTATCAGAAAAAAGAATCGAAGCTCAGTGTTTTTTAGAAAAAGGAGAGGCCTATCAGAAGATTGTAGACTTAGCCTATAACACTGGAGCTGATTTAATCATCATGGGACGGAGTAGTAGTAAACTTAAAACCTTTTTCTTAGGAAGCACGGCAGCCAGGGTGATAGGTTATAGTCCTGTAGATGTCCTCATTATTCCTTATCCTCGAACCATAAACTTAGAAAAAATACTGGTAGCAGTAGACGGGTCTTCTTTTGCTGAAAAGGCCTTTGCTAAAGCCATAACCTTGGCTAAAGCCCATCAGAGCAAACTGTCAGTGGTATCGGTGATAGACCTCCCTGTAGAAACCTATGGAGTTGCCCCGGATGTGTTGGACAAACTTTCTGAAGAAAGAAGAAAATATCTGGAAAATCTGGTGGATAAAGCCAACAAAGAAGGTGTAAAAATAGACTGGTTCTTAAAGCTGGGGGCGGTAGAAGATAAAATCCTTGAGGTAGCCCAAGAAACAGGCTCTGGACTCCTGGTAATGGGTACTTATGGAAAAACCGGGCTTAAAAGATTGTTGATGGGAAGCGTAACAGAGAGGGTTCTTTCAGCCGGTGCCTTGCCGGTTTTGGTCGTAAAATAAAAAACTTTTATTATTTCTAACCCCTCGATTTTTTAACTGAGGGGCCTCCCATTCTATTGAACCATAATGTTGGAATCTATCGCTTGAAAAAAATCTATAATAGTGGTAAGTTATTACTTACTTTACTATATTTATTTACAAGGAGGAGGGTATGACCTGGGAAGAGGTAAGAAAAAACGCCAGGGAAAAACTAAAGGGCTTTTGCAAGGTTTGTCCAGTATGCAATGGAGTTGCCTGTGCTGGAGAAGTGCCTGGAATGGGAGGATTAGGAACAGGTTCTGCCTTCAGGGCAAATTTAGAGGCTTTAAACAGATACAAGTTTAACCTCACGGCAATTCACGAAGTTAAATCCCCTCTTACTGAGATAGAACTTTTTGGTCAAACCTTATCTCTACCGGTTATGGCTGCCCCTATCACTGGAACTACTTATAACATGGGCGGAGCAATAACAGAAGACGTCTATACCGAAGAAGTAATAGCCGGGTCTCTCATGGCTGGAACCATCGGCTGGACAGGAGACGGAGCAGACCCTTTAATGTATTCAAGCGGTATTAATGCTATTAAAAAGTTTGAAGGAAAGGGTATCCCTATCATTAAGCCCAGGGCACAGGAAGAAATCATTAAAAGGATCAGGATGGCAGAAGAGGCTGGGGCCTTGGCTGTAGGGGTTGACATAGACGGTGCAGGGCTTATCACCATGGCTTTAAAAGGACAACCTGTAAGTCCTAAAACCCCTAAGGAAATAGAAGAATTGGTAAAAGCAACCAAACTTCCTTTTATCCTTAAGGGTATTATGACGGTAAAGGATGCTGAAATTGCCTATGATTGCGGGGTTTCCTGTATCGTGGTTTCTAACCACGGAGGTAGAGTTTTGGATCATACCCCAGGGGTAGCAGATGTTTTACCAGAAATTACCGCAAAGTTTAAAGGAAAAATGACCATAATAGCAGACGGAGGGGTCAGAAGCGGAGCAGATGTCCTTAAACTACTTGCCCTTGGTGCTGATGCCGTGCTTATTGGAAGACCGGTAGTAATTGCAGTGTTTGGTGGAATGAGAGAAGGGCTTAAGTTGTATTTTGATAAAATAAAAAACGAACTTATTCAAACGATGTTATTAACCGGGGTTGCTTCGGTTAAAGACGTGCCAGCAAGTATTTTGGTTAAGATGTAAAAGATTAAAGAAGGCGGCCTGATTTTAGTTTAGGCCGCCTCAGCAATCTTTAGGTTTTTTGCCAAAGATATAAACCCGTCTGATCGTCAAAACCCCTTGTAAAGGCCTCGCCTTCAAACTCTACTATCTCAAACTCAAAGGCAAAAACCTCAGACCCTTCAAAAAGATGACCCCCTATTGCGGTAAAATCTTCTTTACCTAACACCACATGAAGATGAGCAAAAGAGACCCCATCTTTAACCGAAATGTTTCCCTTTAAACTTAAAATTTCCATAGGTTGGTTAAAATTTTTGATTATATACTCTCTCTTGATTTGATCATAATACCCTATGGTAGCCTTGGTTACAGCTCCGATACCTGAAACCATACCAGCCTTGATGTTGAGCTCCTTAGCCTTCTCTGTCAACCATTTGAATAGGTCCTCTCCCTTAGGAATCCTACCCTGAATAATTCTTTTTACTTTATACTCTCTTATAACATCCATGGTTATAACCTTTCAGCCAAAATTTCTAAGGAGTGCCTTACTTTAAAGTCTAAACCTTTCTTATCAGCTCCTCCTCTTATCTGCATTATACATCCAGGACAATCGGTGCATACTAATTTAACCCCTGTATCTTGTATGTTTTTCAATTTTCTTTCAAGAATTTTAACAGAAATTTCTGGAAATTTAAGGGAGTAAGAACCACCCATACCACAGCATACATCAGACTCAAACATCTCTTTTAGCTTTAGCCCTGCTTTTTGCAAAGACTCTCTCGGTTCTTGCCAGATGTTTAAAGAACGCTTAAGATGGCATGGGTCATGATAAGTAAAGTCTTCTTCTAACGGTTTGCTAAAGGTGAGCTTTCCTTCTTTAATAAGCTTATTAATAAAATAAGAGGTATCTACCACCTTTTCAGCCATCTTTTCTGCTTTCGCTAAAACCTCTGAAGAAACTTTTTGGTTTCTTAAAGCCAACAAGCCTTTTTTCTTTAAAACTAAAGTACAGGTAGGACAGGCTGAAAGAATAAAATCTGGATTTTCTTGTTCCAAGGCCTTTAGATTTTGCAACATATTGTTTGCGGCAACATCCATAACACCGTTATAAAGTGCAGGGGCTCCACAACAAGTCTGGTCTTGAGGAAAGACCACCTGAATTCCTGCCTTGTTAAGAAGCTTAACCAAAGCCTCTCCTATCTCTGGATAGGCAAAGTCTATAAGGCAACCGGCAAAAAAGGCAACCTTTTGTTTAGCCTCTGGCTGTTTAATTTTTTTAATACGGTCTCTAAAAGGTGTTTCTGCTATAGCAGGAAGGCTTCTTTCTTGAGTAAGTTCGGAAAAAGCTAAAGGTAGATGTCTGATAAAAGCACCCTGTTTAAAAGGTGCTTGTAGTTTTGAAGCCATTCTTAAAGCGGTGTGGAAAAGCCTACGATTATTAACAACAGAATAAATCGCCCTTATCTTTAAAGGTAAACCTTCTTCTTCTGCAAGTCTTCTTCTTATCTCTAAGATTAGGTCTGGAATGTTTATTTTTCCTGGACATATCTTCACACAGTTACCGCACTGGATACAGAGGTTTTGGATGTCTTTGGTGGCCTTAAGGCCCTCAGTCCAGGCAGTAAGGATGGTTCCTATTCCTCCGGTGTAAACCCTTCCAAATACAAGACCGCTTATTAACCTAAAAACAGGGCATACGTTTAAGCAAGAGGCACATCTTATACACTGTAAAGCCTCTTTAAAAACTGGGTCTTTAGCCATCTCAGAACGACCGTTATCAAAAAGGATGATATGGACTTCTTTTTTAGTTCCGTCCCAGTGTTCTCTTTCTCCGGTAATAAAAGATACATAAGTGGTAATAGGTTGGGCGGTGGCGTTTCTCGGTAAAGCTTTTACGATAGGGTCTATGTCTTCCAGCTTGTCTACCAATTTTTCTATCCCTACAACCGCTATATGAACCTTAGGTAAGGTTAAAACCAATCTTGCATTCCCTTCGTTGGTAAAAATTACTATGCTTCCTGTCTCGGCTACCGCTATGTTGGCTCCGGTTATACCTAAGTCTGCTTTAAGAAACTTCTCTCTTAAATTTTTTCTGGCAAACTTTACCATCTTCTTGATGTCAGGCTCAACGGCATCTACTTTTTTGGTAAAGATGTCTGAAACTTCATATCGAGTAAGATGTATAGCAGGCAAAACCATGTGAGATGGTCTCTGACCTGCAAGTTGGATAATCCACTCTCCTAAATCTGTCTCAAACACCTCTATTCCTGCTTCTTGCAGATGTTTGTTAAGGTGAATCTCTTCTGTTGCCATGGACTTTGATTTAACGATAGTCTTTACATTATGTGCCTTGGCTACCTCTAAAATATAGTTAATAACCTCTTTGGGGTCCTTGGTGTAAAAAACTTTAGCCCCTCTTTTGGTGGCTTGTTCTGTAAATTTTTTAATCAGTTTATCAAAATTCTCAGCAGCATAACTTTTTACCCTTACGATTTCGTTTCTTATCTTTTCAAAATCAAGCCCTGTATAAGCCTTTTCCCGAGCTACCACATAGGCTTCATAAAAATTGGTTAGCGCTTTAGTGATAACAGGATTTTCTAAAGCCTTTTTAATTTCCTCTTTAAGCATGGTTACACTCCTTTAATTTTTATAACTTTGTTAGACAATATCTTTGTTTTTATAAAAATCTTTGGCTTATAAATTTTCTATACAAACTATAATAACCCTTTCTGGTCCGTGAACTCCTATGGTTAAAACCCTCTCTATGTCTGCCGTTCTACTGGGACCGCTGATAAGGGTGATATAAGGATGGGTATGAAGATGGAAAGACCGAAGGGCGGTTTTTAGGTCTGGTAAAATCTTACTCTTAGGCAAAATAGCTATATGTATCTCTGGTAAAGCTGAGACCAACCTTTTTTGTATACGGTTAGAAACCTCTATCAAAGACCCAGATTCAGCTATCGCTCCGTCTACTTCGTTTATTCCGATTTTGGCCTTGCTAGCTATTTCTGGGGTAATCTCAAAGGAAATCTGAGGGATTTCTGCTAAAAGGTCTTCCTTTTTTACTCCATCAAGAAACCAGGTGTCATACCAAACCACAGCCTTTTGGTCTTCAGGCATGGTGTTTTCTCTAATAAAATTTTTAACAAACTCTAAAGCGTCCTTTCGGTTTTTAAAGGCATGCACCTCTGCCATCAAAGCAGAGGCTTTTTCTTTAAATAATTCAAACATTAGGCTTCCCTCCTATAGGAATCAGCAAGTAAACTTATTACATGTTTTACTTTGGCATTAACCTTATATCTTTGGGCTCCCTCTCCTAACTGCATCATACAGGCCGGACATTCGGTAGCCACTACCTCTGCCTTTGTAGACCTTACATCTTCCATCTTAGACTGAAGTATTTTTAAACTTGTATCGGCATAGGCTAAATGATAAGAACCTCCGCTTCCACAGCAGGCGTCTGGCTTTTTCATCTCTATAAGCTGAAGACCAGGAATAGATTTTAAAATTTCTCTTGGCTCTGTCCAAACCTTCATAGATTTTTTAAGATGACATGGGTCGTGATAGGTTACTTTAAGCTTTAGCTCAGCCTGAGGTTTTTTAAACTTTATTACCTTTAAAATAAAAGTGGTTATGTCATAGACCTTTTCTGCCCATTTTTTGGCCTTATTTTCATATTCTGAATCTCCTTCAAAAATTAAAGGATATTCATGTTTTAACGCACTTCCGCAAGAAGCACACCCGGTGACGATGTAATCAGGGTTCAACCTTTCAAAAAGGTCTAAGTTGTTTTTTGCCAATCCTTTAGCCTTTTCAATGTCTCCATGGACCATAACCGGCATACCACAACAATTTTGACCTTTAGGGATAAGGGTCTTTATGTCGTTTTTCTTTAACACCAAAAGGATATCCTCTCCGATTTCAGGATAAAGATAGTTTATAGAACATCCTGTAAAAAAAAGGGCAGTTGCCTGAGGCTTCGGAACGTCTAACACCTCGTTTACACTATCTCTAAAGGCTTTAGAGGCAAACTCAGGAAGGACGAAATCTTCATCAAACCTTTTTCCAAAGGTTCTTAAAAAAGCCCTGGGAGCCCTGAGTTTAGGTCCTCGTTTCTCTAAGAAGAAACCTTGGATTTTGGAAAAAGCCTTTAGTCCTGTATCAAAAAGCGAAGGATGGGTTAAGGCCCAAAAAGCTAATTTTTTAACCCAGGGCTTACCCATGTCCTTAGCAAGTTTATGCCTTAACCCTAAGATAATCTTATCGTATTTGACTCCTGTAGGGCAGGCAAGCATACAAGACTTACAAACCAGACAGTTATAGATAAGGTTCATCAAGTCTTTGTCCCTTATTTTACCTTCTAAATAGGCCTCTCCTAAAGCGATTTTCCCTCTGGCAACAGCACTTTCCCTTATCTCAGCCCCATAAACAGGACAAACAGCCATACAGTTACCACATTTCATACACCTTATAAGTTCTCTCTTTAAAAGCTCGTCATTTTCAAAGATACTTTTACCCACTGTTTAATCCTCCATAGGGACTAATTTACCGGGGTTTAAAATATTATCAGGGTCTAAAGCTTTTTTTAGCCTTCTCATAACCTCTATCCCTGAGCTACCGAGCTCGTTTTTCAAATACTTTTTCTTGGCAACCCCGATTCCATGCTCACCAGAAAGGGTCCCTCCAAGCTTTAAGGCTACGTCAAAAATCTCATCTATCGCTTTGTCAAGCCTTGCCATTTCATCTTTATCCATAGGGTCAACAAGAATAGTAGGATGAAGGTTTCCATCCCCTGCGTGTCCAAAGGTACCTATGGTAAGGTTGTATTTTTTAGCAATTTCCTGAACAGCCTTCAACATGTCTACGATTTTAGTCCTCGGAACGGTTGCATCTTCTAAAACCGTAGCTGGTTTTACTTGAGCTAAAGCAGGAAGGGCTGCTCTTCTTGCAGCCCATAGATTATCTCTTTCTTGGTCTGTTTCTGCCACCTTATACCTTCCTTTATTCTTTTGAATAACCTCTACTACCTTCTGTGCCTCTTCTTCTACCCCATCTTTTCCGTTTCCGTCAACCTCTATCAATAAAAGCGCGGCTACATCGGTTGGTAATCCTACCTTGGCAAAGTTTTCTACCGTCCTTATGGTAACGTTATCCATAATTTCTAAGGTTGCAGGAATAACGTGAGCCCTGATGATGTCTGTAACCGTCTGTCCTGCGTCTTCAAGAGTATCAAAAAAGGCAATCATAGATTTTCTATATTTAGGGGCTGGAATAAGTTTTAAAATAACCTCAGTAATAATACCTAAGGTCCCTTCAGACCCTACAAAAAGCCCGGTGAAATCATAGGCAGTAACGTTTTTTACCGTTTTTCCTCCAAACCTAAAAACCTCTCCTGTAGGAAGAACTACCTCCATACCCATTACATAATGTTTGGTTACTCCATATTTAAGACCTCTTAAACCACCTGCGTTTTCCGCTACTGTTCCACCGATGGTAGCTACTGCCATGGAACCTGGGTCTGGAGGATAAATCAAACCATACTTGGCTACTTCAGCATTAAGGGTAGCAACTATCACCCCAGGCTGAACGGTGGCTGTAAGATTATCGGTATCTATTTCTAAAATTTTATTCATCCTTTGAAAAGAAATAACCACTCCCTTGCTTAGAGGGACAGGCCCTCCGCTTAGACAAGTGCCTGCCCCTCTTGGATAGATGGGCACTTTATGTTCTCTACAAAGCTTAACTATTCCTTGCACCTGTTCTGTAGTTTGAGGAAAAAGCACCGCCCCAGGGATTTCCCGGGGGATCCCCGGGGTGGCATCATAACTATAGGTGATAAGTTCTGCCTCTTTGGTTAAGACGTTTTCTTCTCCCAACAAAGAAACACAAGCTTTAATAAATGTATTACTTAACATAATTTGCCCCCTTACCTACAACCCTTGAGATGATAACCAATAAAATTGAAGCTACAAAAGTAGCTATAAGTATGTTATATCCTTCTTGGGGAGCAACTTGAGCGGCAGAAGCAGCTTTAGCGGTTTCTACAGCTTTTTCCCATACAGGAATCATCCAAGTAAACACATAAGCCTGCAACATGGCAAGCACACCCATCAAAAAGGTTAAAATGACAGAATGTTTAAAAGTAAACCTAAAAATGTCTCCTTCTTTTCCGCTGAGACCGGTGGCTGCAGTTGCCACGGCTATAGACTGGGGAGAAATCATTTTACCCATAACTCCACCTGAAGAGTTGGTTGCTACCGTAAGAACTGGGTCAATACCGATCTGTCTTGCCGTAACTTCTTGAAGTTTTCCAAAAAGTGCGTTGGTAGAGGTATCAGAACCAGTCATAAAAACCCCTAACCAACCAAGGAAGGCAGAGAAAAGCGGGAATAAAATTCCGGTAGAAGCAAAAGCCAAACCTAAGGTAATTGCCATACCAGAAAAATTCATAAGATAAGCAAAACCTAAAATAGTTCCTATAGTAAAGATAGCCCATTTAAGAGAGTTAAGGGTTTTACCTGCTACTCTGATAGCGGTAGAAATTGAGGCTCCAACTACAGGAATAGAAAGAATGGCTGCAAAAAGAATGGCTGTTCCTGCAGCACTAAAGATGTTCCATACATAAACGGCTGGTTTAGGTTTTCCCACATGGTCTATTACCTCTTTATCAAGCCCAGCTATAGGGAATTTTAAAACTAAAATTTGGTCTAAAGCAGCCTTGACCGATTTAACACCCCAGGCAGCAACAAAAATAGAAAGAAGAATAAAAGGAGCCCAAGCCCTAAAAACCTGACCCAAGGTATACTGAAGTTTTGCTTTCTCTACCACACCTTCATGTTCAAAAGTCCAAACTTCCTTAGGATGCCAAATTCTTACAAAAATAGCGGTGCAAACAATGGTTACAATAGCAGATAAAATATCAGGAAGATAGGGCCCTAAATAGTTAGAAACTAAAAACTGGGTTATGGCAAAGGAACCACCAGAAATTAAAAGTATCGGCCAAATTTCTAAAGTTTTCTTCCAACCTGCCATAACTACCGACATATAAAAAGGAATAAGCACACTAAAGAAAGGAAGCTGTCTTCCTACCATCTTAGACAAAGCCATAAGGTCAACACCAGACACTTGAGCACCAACCACTATCGGAATTCCTATAGCACCAAAGGCAACTGGAGCAGTATTTGCCAAAAGAGCTATACCAGAAGCATATATCGGATTAAACCCAATACCTGCAAGCATGGCTGCAGAAATAGCAACCGGAGTACCAAAACCAGCAGCACCCTCTAAGAAAGCACCAAAACAAAAAGCTATAAGGATAGCCTGCACCCTTCGGTCGTTACTTATCGCTGCTAACGAATTTTTAATGATTTCAAACTGCTTTGTCTCTACCGAAAGGTTATAAAGATAAATAGCGGTGATTACAATCCATGAAACAGGCCAAAGCCCAAAAAGAAAACCATTAAGAGTAGAAAGTACCGCTAATTTAACCGGCATTTTGTAGGCTACTACCGCTATGATTAAAGCTATAAAGACAGCACCTACAGCAGCCCAATGCCCCTTCATCCTTTTGTAGGCTAAAGCCCAAAAAAGGAAAAAAATCGGGATGGATGCTACCAAAGCTGATAAACCAAGATTACCTAAAGGATTTACATCCATCTGCCAGGCCATAACCATACCTCCTTTTAAAAATTTTAAAAATACTACTTCTTTAGTTGCAACTTATAAACCTTTTTAAACCTAAGTCAAGTCCTAATTTTTTTAGTATTTTATTA